>Ga0065705_10104707_pt1 | contig 11823 bp, 10 predicted proteins | sample SwibulcommuniRL2_FD_59092 | JGI IMG/M metagenome (GOLD analysis project Ga0065705, IMG submission 59092) | Bulk soil microbial communities from switchgrass field near Rose Lake, East Lansing, Michigan, USA - RL2 Bulk Soil v2 (version 2) | ecosystem: Environmental > Terrestrial > Soil >... | reverse complement strand
TCCGTGTGCCGCCCGGGGGCAACGGCACACGGAGTGTGCCTACGACCGGCATGATCCAAGGGGGACACACATGATTCGTCGTTTGATCCTGGCGCTGGGCTTGGCCGTGGCCCTGCATGTCGTCTTCTCGGCCGCTGAAGCGAGCGCCCAGGAACGGGCCTATAGCCGCGTTTGGGGCGGGCAATATGGCCGGACCGATTGGGAACGGTTCTACCACTATCCCTACGTCTGGTATCCGCAAAACTTCTGGGGTAACGAGTATTACCGGTCAAGCGAGGACCTCTATTACCGCTATCCGCCGGAAATGCAGGTACCGGTCTATAACAAGCAGTGGCAGAACTTCTATCCCGAAAGGCGCCGATACCACCAAGGACACCAGTTCATCCTGGACGTGTTCTAGGTGCGGGGTCCATTGGCTAGAGGCAAGAGATTGATGCAGGGCGCGGATCACGCGCCCTGTGCCATTTCTTGGCGGAATATTTCTGGAACTCCGCGGATCATGAGAAATCGACGGCTCAGCGCCTTGTTCGTAAGTGCCTTGTCAGCAAGGACTTATGGAACGCCTCATAGGCGAAGCGAATTTTCGCAATTGGGGCGCGAACCTTTCGACTGTAAGGCCGTCTAACAGGCAACTCCGTCCAGGGCGGGTCGTTTCCCCTCCGGAGGCCACGCTTCGCAAGCGTTGCTTCCACCACCCTCCTGCGGTAGGATTGCTAGAGAGGTATGTTCGGCTGCCGATAATCTCGGTGGCCCTTGTGTAAGTTGGTTCCGATTTTTGGTTCTTTCTTCGCACTGTGCGCCGCAAGCGCCAGGGGAGGATCCGATGCGTAGCACGATCAATGCCATCGCCAATGTAACGACCATCGCGTTTGCGAACGTCATCGTTCGCACGGTCGTGGCCGGTGTTGATGCGCTTCGCGGTCCCGCCCCGCTTGCGATGCGCCTCTATGCCGCCCTGCCAGGCGAGAAGTGGCTAAGCTCCGGCAAACAAAAGCCGAAGCAGTCCCATCCAGGGACATTACGCCACTTGTCGTGCAGTGACCAAAGTCGTCACTGCCGCCGGGATGAATCCCGGTGCCGGCGTCCGCGATGGTCAGGATGCGGGCTGACATAAGACCACGAGGCAGATCGCCTCGGTCTTAGCTCGCCACATCCAGACAGCGGACGCCAGCCGAGCGGCCTCGCGACGAAGTTTCGTCGAGAGCAGCCCTCGCCGCTGACCACCGCTGTTTTCCCTGCACCAAGCGACACGCCCGCCAGGCCCTGAAAGGCCCTGCCGCCAGCGTGAGCGCGAGCCATAGATCGGAGAATGATATGACCTTCACCTTCGACACCACCGAGACCGAGACTGACCTGACCACCCTCGTCCTGGCCGCTCAGGCCGGCGATCGGCTGGCCTTCGGCGAGCTGTTCGAGCGGTTTGAGCGGCATGTCATGGCGATCGCGCTGCGCCGGTTGGGCGACTACACCGAGGCCCAGGAGCTGTGCCAGGACGTCTTCATCCAGGCGATGAAGAAAATCCGGCAGCTGCGCGAGCCGCAGGCCTTCGCCGGCTGGCTCCGGTCGATCACCAATCGGATGGCGATCAATCGGCTGGTCCGGCGGCCGGCCGATCGGGCGACCGAGCAGGAGGCGCTCGACGCCGCGTGCGTGGAGACCGAGACTCCGCTGTCGGAGGCCCTGGCCGACGAGCGGAAGGACGGCGTCCGGGCCGGCCTGGCTCAGCTCGGCCGGCTCGACCGGGAGACCCTCGAGGCGTTCTACGTCCGGGGCCAGTCGCTCATTGAGATGTCGGACGCCTTCGACGCGCCGGTCGGCACGATCAAGCGGCGGCTGCACGTCGCCCGGAAGCGGCTGGCCAAGCACGTCGAGGAGTTCGCCGCCGTGTAGGACGGATTTTTAATCCGTCCGAATCACGTTGACCGTTTCAAGGCGGCGGGAGGGACGCGTTCCTTCCGCCGCCCATTTCAATTCATCAAATCACCGCCGCTCAACGAGTCATGATCACGTGCCGCCATGACTCCGTTCCATCGAATGCCCCTGGCGGCACGTCCCTTCATCCGCTTCGTCGTTGGCCCGTTGTCAGAGCCTGCTCATAGGCTCTCTGGGCTATTTCGCTTCCCGGACGAACTGGAGCATCTGCCCGGCTACTCGCCCGAGCGCCGCGAAGCAATTGACGCCGCTTACGAGTGGTTTAACCAGCACCTCGTCGTCCCTGCGTTTGGCGCGATCAAGGATTCGCACCAAACAGTGTGCTGGTTTCGTAGTGACTCCGGTGAAATCCTCTGCGAAGCGTGGCGTTTGGCTATTGCCATCGCTGATCTGGGTATATGCGTGAGGTATGTCTGCACATTTCACCCCGGCCCAATCGCCTATTTCGACGAGCATCAGATCGTCGCCCGGCGGCCCATCCCCGGACGCAGGCGCGACTGCTATTGGGAGAAAAGGCTGCAACGAGATATCGCTCCCCTTTCGCAGTCCACCAATTAGAATGGTGTTGCAAAGGGGAATGCACCATGGCCAAGAAGCGACCTGTTCCGAAGAAGGCAGCGAAATCAATCAAAGCCGCGAAAACTGCCAAGGCCGCCAAATCAGCAGGAAAATCAGGGGCCAATGGCCCCGCGGGTCCAAGCGCCGTGGTCGTCTTTACACTGCGCGACTCAGGGGCCAGTGCCCTGAGGTTCCATAGCGAACATCAGGACATGCAGCGGGCCAAGGGAATCGCACTGGCGTTGGCAAACTCGCCCGACGTGGCCGACGCTTTTGTCTTACACAACGTCGAGGTCGTTCGGCGGTCCGGCATGCAGTAGCGAGGCGCGGAAGCTTGCCACTCCTACTGAAACATCGCGTGATTGCGGTCGCCGCGCGAGAGCAAAAACGCCATCAGGTCGAGCGCCTCGTCTTCCTGCAGGGTATCCAAGAGGCCGTTGGGCATCATCGACAGCTTCGACGGCTGCATTTTGTCGATGTTCTTCCGGTTCACGTTCACCAGGCCGTTGGGATTGAGCATGTCGGTGTTGACGCTGATGTTGTCGCCATTGAGGTTGACGATCCGGCCGGTGATCGTCTCGCCGTCAAGCGTGCGAATGACGACGGCCGCGTACTGATCGCTGATCACCTTGCTGGGATCGACGACCGATTCGAGCAGGTCCTTGGCGCTGAATCGGCCCGCCAGGCCTGAGAGGTCCGGGCCGTACGCCCCCCCTTCGCCCGCAAAGCGGTGGCAGGCAAAGCAGTTCGCCGCGCCGAACAGCTTCCGGCCCCGGTCATAGTCGCGCTTGACGAGCTTTGTTTCGACGAGCGGGGCAAGCTCCTCCATCGTCCACTTCTTCACAAAGGGACGAGGCGGCGCCACCGCGACGGCCTGCGTGGTTGGGGCCGCTTCGAGTACTGGTTTCAGTGCCGCTTTCTCTTCCGGAGTAAGCGTGGCGACGGAGTCGTCCTTCATGATCCGGAAGAAGCCTTTGAGGCTGTTCCCCCCCTTGTAATTCGCCGCCTTCAAAAACCAGGTGAAATACTCCTTGCGTTGATCTGCCGTCCAGCCCGTGTTGAGCACTCGCAGGGCACGGGCGTAGTCGATTTGTTCTTCCTGCGTTGGCGCGGCAGCCATAAGCGCGAGCGTCTTCGAGACAACACTTGGCGCTTCGAGATAGACAAGCAAATTGCACAGGTCGGCATTCAGCTCGCGCCCCTTGGCGGGGTAGAGCGCGTCGAACTTAGCGACGAGCGCTTCCTTGCCCGACTTATCGAGCGGACCCATTCGGTTCAGCGCCACTGCATAGGCCCGGAGCAGGTCGAGCTGCTGCGAGCCGTTTAATTTGGCCCAGTCAATCCGCCCCAATGCGGCGAGGATTTCGGCCTTTGTTTTCTCGTCGGTCGGTGCGGCATTCGAGGGTCGGTGAAACGGATCGCTCGCGCTCACGCGGATCAATGCCAGCAAGGCCTGTGTTGCGGCGACCGGGTCTTTCTCGGCCAGCGCCTTCGACTTCCATTCCGCCGGGTCCTGATGCTCGATCGCCACGCGCGCGGCGTATCGCAGATAGCGGTCGGGATTATTCAGATAGGGCCAGGCCGTCGTAACCGCTGCTGGGTCCTTCTTGCCGTGAAAGGCTTCGAGCTTTTGCCGCGCCTCGCGGGCCTTCGCCGTGTCATCCGGAACGCCACGGAGGGCGTTCCCTACAGCGGCAGTCGATTCCGAACCGGTGTACGTAACACGATACAGACCCGACTGCGTATTGCGGCCGCCGATCGTGAAATACAGCGCCCCGTCCTCAGGGCGGACAACCACGTCAGTCAGCGGCAGCGGCGTGCCGGCAACGAACTCTTCGACAACGCCTGAGTAGGCCGAACCTTCTGGCGTCAAATGGACCGCGTACAGCTTCCCGTAGCTCCAGTCGCAGATGTAAAACGCTTCCTGATACTTCGCCGGGAATTTGGCTCCATAGCCGAATGTCACACCTGTGGGCGAACCGGGGCCGATATCGACCACGGCGGGCAGGCTGTCAGGGTAGTACGCGGGCCACTTGCCGGCCCCGTTGCGCCAGCCGAATTCGGCGCCGCTGGCGCACAGGCACACGCGGGTCGGCCGGTACCAGGGAGTGTTAAAGTCCCACTCCATGTCGGCATCGTAGGTGAAAAGGTCGCCCAGCTTGTTGAACGCCGCGTCGTATTCGTTGCGGAAGCCGACGCAGACCACCTCCCAGTTTTTGCCGTCGGGATCGACCGCATAGATCGCGCCGCCCGGCCCCAGCACGCCCGCCATAAAGCCATTGCCATCCGGCATGCGCTTGAGCAAGTGATCCTCGCCCCAAACGGTTGGCACGCGGCTCGTGTTGAACTGGGTGAGTTTCGTCTGGTTGCCGCAAACAACGCGGAGCGACTTGCCATCGGGCGACAGGAGCACGGCATGCGGTCCGTGCTCGCCGCCGCCCCCTTGAAATCGCCGAAGTTCCTCGACCTTGTCGAGCTCACCATCGCCGTTGGTGTCGCGGACGCGGTATAGAGCGACGGGGTACTTTCGGCCGTTGGTGACGACGTACAAGCTGTCAAACGCCCACAGCAGCCCTTGAGCCTCGCCGATATCGACGGGGATTTTCTCGACTCGTGCCAGCGCGTCGGTCCCAATCGCCGGAGGATGAATGCGATAGAGCGGGCCGCCCTGATCGGAAACGATCAGCGTTCCGTTAGGTCCGACGCACATGTTGACCCAGGAGCCTTGATCTCGCTTGGGAACGCTGTAGAGCAACTCAACCTGGAAATCCTTGAGCGCCTTGATCTGCGAAATGGGAGTCGCCGCGGAGGCGATCGACGCTTCCGGCTTGGCATTTTCCTGAGCGGCTTCCTGGGCGTGAATTTCAAGCGCCAATGTCGGCACAATCAAGACGGCAACGAGCAAGCGAATCACGAGGGAACTCCTGAGAATGTAGGTCCCTGACGCCGTCTGGGACCCGCAACGAGCCATACTTCGTTTGGTGAGTCGTTCCCGCTCACGGCGTGAGCGGGCTATTCTGGGCGGATTGACCGAATAAGAATACACAGCAGCATGGCTCGCTGGAAGTTCGGGGAAGGTTTGCATGAGCGATCACCCGGCACAAGACCTCAAAGTGGCCCTGGTCACCGGCAGCGGCAAGCGCCGGGTCGGGTGGCATGTGGCCCAGGCGCTGGCCAGGCGGGGCTATGCGCTGGCGATTCACTATCACCGTTCGGCGGCCGACGCCGACCAGACGGTGGCTGACCTCCGCAATGCCGGTTGCAACGCCGCCCCTTTTCAGGCCGATCTGGCGAGCGAAGTGGCCGTGCGCGATCTCGTTCAGCGAATTCTCGCGCACTTTGGGCGGATCGACGTGCTCGTGAATGCCGCGGCTGTCTGGGGTCGCAAGCCGCTCGAATCGATCACTGCCGCCGACGTGGCCGAACACTTCAAGGTCAACACGCTGGGGTCGTTTCTATGCTCGCAGCAGGTCGGCCTGGCGATGGTCCGCCAGCCGGAGGGAGGATCGATCATCAACATCGGCGACTGGGCGATCGTGCGGCCTTACCTGGGCTATGCGGCTTACTTCCCGTCGAAGGGGGCAATTCCGACGATGACCCGGTCGCTCGCTGTGGAGCTAGGCACGCGCAATCCCAATGTCCGCGTCAACGCGATCTTGCCGGGGCCGGTGATGTTGCCCGACGATCTCCCCGCAGCCGAGCGCGAACAGGCGATTAGCGCGACACTGGTCAAGCGCGAGGGCCGGCCGGAGCACGTGGCCCTCGCGGTCTTGCACTTCATCGACAACGACTTCCTGACCGGCGTTTGTCTGCCGGTGGATGGAGGCCGGTCGATTTATGCGGGGGATGGGTGACCCGGTCTATCTCGCACTAGCCGGGAGCAAACCTGCTCCCGGAGATGCGAAGTCAACGTCACGCGCAGGCCACCGGGACCAAGTTTGGTCCCGGCTAAGGCGCATCGTAATCGTCACGCGTTCGAGATATTCACAAAGCAATGCACGTGCGGCAGGACGCGGTAGTTCCAGACGAAGCCCGGTCCTTCCAGCCGCCAGAAGTGCCACGGCTTCTTCTCGTCCATCGCTTCGTCGCGGTAGAACGCGACGTTCATCGCGTCCATGCCGCCGCCCACTTTAACGATCTCCATAACTTCATCGACGTCTTCCTTGCGGAAGGGGGCGAGCAGCGTCCGCATCACGCTTTGGACCAGCGCCTTCTGCTCGGCGGTCAGCTCAGTGAATGCGATGCCGTGCCGCGGAATCTGGGTCTTCAGCCCGCCCAGGCCGTCGCCCGGATTCTTCGGGGCCATGGCTTTGGCTCGCTGCTTCTCGTCGAGCGCGTCGAACACCGCCTGCACCGTTCGCGTTTGATAGTTATAGACGTTATTCGGACTGTAGCCTGCTTCACTGTGGCCGTAATAGACCGGGCCGCCCCAGGCGGTCTTCGGCTCGGAATTGCCGTCGCAGCGCAGCGTGATGTGGTGGCCGCTGAAGACGAAGGCATACGGCGAGTTGTCGCCCGGCGTGCCGAACATCACGGCCCCGCAGCCCTCGAACGAGCCGCTGGAATCCCACGATCCCTTGCGAGTGAGGCGCTCCCAAGCTTCGTCGCTGGCCAGAATCGAGCGGACGATCCGCTGCACGAGTTCGCGCTGCGGCTTGGTGTAGTTTTCGGCGATCTGCTTTTCGTTGAAGGCCGAATTGAAGGTCCGCTGGCGCGTCGGCCGGCCTTCGCTGGCCCCGTGGTCGTACGGCTGGACCAGGGCCTTTTTCTGATCTTCGGAGAGTGTGGAATAGAGTTCTTTGATCAGCGATTCCGAGGGCTTGGGCGCGGCCTTGGCGTCTTCGGCCCTACCCCGCGCGGGGACTGTCGCGGCCACGCCGGCCGCTGCTCCCATGGCGAGGAGAAACTCGCGCCGGCTGCGCATCTTGGGCAGCACGAATCCTTCGTCGCATTCCGGACAGTAATACTTCGACTGGTTGAGCATTGCCGTTCTCCCGAATAAGTGCCTGGGGCGCGGCGCATCACCAATCAGACGCCGCTGATCGGTGTTATAGCGTGGCGCGGGGCGGGGAGCAATCAACGGCGCGGTGGGATTCGCTTTAGTCCTCGTCCGTGCGGCTGACGCATTTACTCACCCCACTCCAAGCCCTCGGTGTGCAGATTCACCGTCGTTCCGCCAGCCGCGGGCTTGATGAAGATCGTCAGGGTGGCCTCGCCCCGCTTGCGATTGAGAATGGCCGTGTTGGCATTCACCAGGTCGCCAGCCTCTGCTTTCCAGCCTTGGGCCGCGAGGTTCTTCGAAAACTCAGCAGCCACGGTTTTCACGTCGCCCGGGCACTTGAAGTCGAGCATTTCGACGATCGCCTTATAGTTCACATCGGTCGCTCCCTTCGGCAGGGCCAGGTCCTTCGCCTTGAGCGACGCCGCCGGCTTGGTCGGTTCTGGTTCGGGCTTATCGGTGGCCGGCTTGTCCTTGTTGGGCTTGGTCGAAGCTACAGCGGGCTTGTCGCCGGCCGGCTTGGAATCGGCCGCTGCAATCTGCGACTTGTAAGGAGCGGCAAACTTCAGGTCCACCTCCCACGTTTCGCCGAACGTATCGGTCTGGCCACCCGTGCTGAGCGTCCCCTGTACCTGGCCGCCGGCAACCTGAAACTGATCCAACTCGATCTTGCCGATCGAGCTGAAGCCCCGTTTCTGATGGGCCGCGTGGCTGACCTGACAGCCGAAGACGGTCCCGTCTTCATGGCACGAAATGACGATCGCGCTGCCATAGTCACCGAACGAGGCCTTGATCGTCGGCCGGGGATCCTTTGAGTGATCGCGTTCGGTGAAGATCAGGTCGATGCTCGGCTTGCCGGAGAATTCATCGCCGGGGCGGGCCGACACGAACGCGATCTTGGCGTCTTTGCCGTTTCCCTTGAACTTGCCGGCGACGCCGAGCTTGAAGAGCGGGTTCGCCTTCTGCGCCTCTTCTGCGGCCGTGCCGATGAGGCCGACATTGAATTCGAATTCGAAACTGATGACAAATTGGTCCTTTCCGGAGGTTGCGAGCTTCGTCTTGCCGACCGCCCGATCCCCTTCGACCTTCAGTTCCCCGCTCAGGGCGTCGCTGTTGGTGCTGCCCGAGAAGCTGCTCGACTTGTAGGTCGTGTCAACCGCTTTGCCGTCCTTGTCGAACTTCACTCGCACGTAGGTTTGCGAGGGGAAGTAGTTTTTGTCCTCGCCGTCGTTCTCTTTCAGGGCGGCCTTGATCTCGGTCACATTGAACGGCCGGTCGCTGGCGATAACTGCGATCGCCTCGTCGTCGCCGTCCTTCGTCTTGTAGGCGACGAAGTGCGTGAGGGCGAACTCCTTGCCCGCCATCATCAGCTTGCCTGCCGCGGGTTTGGATTCCTGAGCCAAGGCTGGGGCGAGGGCGATGAGCGCTGCGACAACGGTGAAAGAAGCGATCCGCGGAAACTGCATGACTGACTCCTGGGCGAAAACTCTGGGGCGAGCACTCTGGGGGGGTGAACAGGCAGCTAAAGGATACAGCCGAATTACGCGTGGATTAGGGGCCACCTCCACTGGCGGCTAATATCACGCACTCTTTTCACGTTTGCTCACGGTTTATGGTTCGCTCTAAGTTATTGCTTGCCAGCGATTTACGAGCACGCGGCATCCCTACGCTAACTTGCTCTCCTTCTGTTTTATAAGCCGCTGACCTGCCTTTATTCTCGCGTCAACTCTGCTGGTTCTTGGTACGGCGAACCGTTGTCCGCCAGTCCGCCAGAATGCATGCGCGCGCATATTTCAAAATTTTTTTGCAGCCAGAATCGCTCGCAACTCAAGTCCCTACAATGCTTTACGTCAATTCTGGCAATATGCGCTTATGCGCGCCTATGCGCATACCCCAGAATCGAGGCCATTGGCCGCGGCGTGGGCCAACTGCCCCCGACGGCGTCGGCAGCCCTCAAACAGAGCTGACTCATCCGCCACGCGCATGATCCGCTGGTGCCACCGATTGAACCGCTATCTGTACAACCGCTCGTGACGGGATTAGCCCACAAAAACATGCGCGCGTCAAGCTTTTGCGCGCGGTGATTTGGCGCACCCGCAACTTGCGTCTTGCCCGCCACCCCCAACTCACCACGCACCACGGGTTTACAGCAACTTGCCTCGCCCTAAGTCATTTCCAAAATTCCGCGGAGCGTGACTAGCCTGGTCAGGAATTCCCAGTCGCGCCGCCTAGAATGACGCTGTGGCTGCCTACCATTTCGACCGCATTTTGCGCGACTTTCGCAGCATCGGCAAACCGGCCTTACCCTGCGGCTTCTACGCATGCGCCCATTTTCACGCCTGGTTAACCGCGTGTCGTCGTCTGACTTGCTTCTCGTGGCCGGCGCTGATGCAGCACGAAAGACATCACGGTGTTCGATAATGCGCCGAGAAAAAGCAGCCACGTCGCAAGCAATGCAAACCGATTCAGGTACACAGTCCAATCGACATAGATTCGCTCAGGTTGGAATCCTGCCCCTTCGAGCAGCTTGTCGATGGACAAGCTGGGGTCTGCCGCAAGCGCAGCTTTGGCCCCATCTTTCAAGATGAGTCCTCGAGCGTCTCGATACTTCCAGTCAGGCGCGGGAAAAACGAAGAACGCATAGCAAAAGGCGTAGAAGACGATCGCTCCAACCGCAAGGATCGTTGTCGTCGTCGTCAAGCTGCTAAGCCGTTCTGCATCATGACGCTCGGATGCGGCAACACGGCTTACAAGAACCAAGCACATCACGGTCCCTGACAGTATCGACACCATCCCCGGAGCCAGCCAAGGTGGTCCTGCGTGCGCAACATACTCAACAACGAACGGGGCTGACGCGAATACCAGAAAACAGCCCAGCACTTTCCAATAGTCGCGCCAAAGTGAAAAGAAGTAATCCACGCACTCTACTCCGTGCGCGATGTCACTTGCGGAAATCTATTTCGGTTGTCCTTAGGCTAACTGATTTTACCTGATATTCTGTTGCGCCGGCTTTGCGGAGTTCGAACAAGTAACTGCCAAGGAGAAGCGTCTTCTTACCTTTTTCAAGGTTTTCCCACGGGTATGTATCTCGGGATTTTCCGAGCGCCTTAAGAATCAGATCGGTTGTCAATGGAACTACTCGAACGAACGTATCGTCGCGAGCAACGATCAGCACTTCAGCGGGCGGTCCTGCAAAGGCCTTTGGGCCGGAGTAATCTAGCCCTTCGCGAGTTGCCCAAGCCTTCAAACACTCGTCGACAATTTTGAAAACGTTATCCGTCTGAAACCGCTCATCAGAGACCAGATACTTTTCCCAATTAAACTCTGGCGAATTGACTTGGCTGATGCGGTCTCGCAGCACCTTCTCTGCACGGTCAAAGTACGGTTTGGCAAAATCAGTATTCTTCCGCTGCGTGAATAGACGTTGGCGGTAAAACTGCAATTCGATCAATTCGCCGGCGAGATCAGCCTCGGCAAATGATTCTCTGCTTGACTTCTCTGGATTGACAGCTTCTGGAAAGTTTACGACTGCGGCGACGAAATCGATCCGACCCCGATTGTCGATCGTGAGTTTAGGTCCGGACACGCCGACGGCTTTGTTTTCAATTAGCGTTTTGGCTATGGATTCAAGTTTTTCCCAAGTGAGAGGAGGGTCCTTGGCGGGGACCGAGGCCGAAAGCGAAAGGATTATCGCAGCGCAGAGGAACACACGTTGGGTCATAATAGCACCCTCTTAGACAGGCGGGTTCGACACCTCCTCATAGGGGCGTATGATATGGCTGGCGTCGAGAAAAGCAAGCTAATCGACTCGACAGGAGGCGGACGAGGGACCAGCGGAAGGGGGTGAGTCCAAATAATCCGTTTTCACACCAGGATCGAAAAACGCGCTCCGCGACGAAGTGCACTTTCTCGTTCCTGGCCCAGACGGAGTCTGGGGCCTACACTACGGCAAATCGCCCAACTCGCGGCGTAGGCGGACGAGGACGCGCGACTTGGCCACGCGGACGGCGCCCGGGCGCATTGATAGCTCGGCGGCCACGTCGGCGGTAGGACGACCGGCCACGACCACGTTCCAAAAGGCCTGCCAGGTCTTGTCGTGGAATTCGCCGCGGATCGAGGCGAGCGCTCGCGCGAGCACGTCGCCAAAGGCCGGGTCGATCGCGGCATTGACCGCGGCATCGTCATCGCCCGGCAATTCCGCTTGCGGATCGAGAACCTGAGCCAGGCGGAGCGTTGCTTCAGTACCTCCCAGGGCGGCCGGCTGGCCGGCGCGGCGGCGGTGATAGTCGCAAACCTTATTCCTGGCGATCGTGGCCAGCCAGCCGCGAAAGGTG
>Ga0065705_10002662_pt1 | contig 11846 bp, 12 predicted proteins | sample SwibulcommuniRL2_FD_59092 | JGI IMG/M metagenome (GOLD analysis project Ga0065705, IMG submission 59092) | Bulk soil microbial communities from switchgrass field near Rose Lake, East Lansing, Michigan, USA - RL2 Bulk Soil v2 (version 2) | ecosystem: Environmental > Terrestrial > Soil >... | reverse complement strand
GGCGAGCTCGCCCGCGGCTACCTCGCCGAGCGCGGGCTCACGGAGGAGGTATGCCGCGACTTCCGCCTCGGGCTCTCGCCCGGCGGCGAGCAGCTCGCGGGGAAGGCGCGCGCCAAGGGGTACTCGCAGGAAGAGCTGGTCGCCGCCGGCCTTGTAAACCGCCGCGGCAACGACTATTACGCCGGGCGCCTCGTGTTCCCGCTCTCGAACGCGCGCGGCCGCGTGCTCGGTTTCGGCGCACGGCGGCTCCACGACGACGACCCGATCAAGGCGAAGTACGTCAATTCGCCCGAGGGCGAGCTCTTCCGCAAGAGCCGGATCGTCTACGGCCTCCACCGCGCGCGCGCCACGATCGCCAAGCAGGACGAGGCGGTCGTCGTCGAGGGCTACACGGACGTGCTCGCCCTCCATCAGCGCGGCCGAGGCACCGTCGTCGCCTCGATGGGGACCGCGCTCACCGAGGAGCAGCTGAAGGAGCTCGGCCACCTCACGAAGCGGCTCTTCCTCTGCTTCGACGCGGACGCGGCCGGCGAGGCGGCAACGCTGCGCGGGATGGATCTCGCCGCCGCGCGCGGGTTCGACGTTCGCGTCGTGCCCCTCCCTGCGGGCGTCGATCCTGCGGACGCCGCCGACGAGTTCGACGATCTGATCGGCCGGTCGGTCGGCTACCTCGTCCACCGCGTGGAGGTCGAGACGGCGCGGGCACCGTCGCGCCAGGACGGCTTTGCACGGGTGCGCGAGGTGCTCACCGGCCTTCCGGACTCGCCGCAGCGCGCGGATGCCGTTCGCGTCGCGGCAGACAAACTGGGGCTCTCCCCGGATATGCAAGCCGGGCTGGCGCCTCGTGCGCAGCGGAAGACCGGCGCCGTGTCCGACCGTGCGCTCGAGGGAGGCGACCGGCTCGAAAAGCGCCTCCTCGCTGCGGTGGCCGCCGACCCGGAGCTCGTGGAGCACTATCTGGCGCCCCTGGACGATCGCCATTTCGACGACCCGTTGCACCAGCGACTGCGCGCTTTCCTTTGCGGCGAGACCGAGGCCGACGACGAGCTCCTGCAGGCCAGGGCCGAGCTCGACGCGACCGCCGAGACCGAGCACCTCGACGCGGACGCGGCGAAGGAGCTCTTCCTCCGCCTCGAGGAGCGCATGGTCCGCCGTGAGCTGGCGCGGCTCGAGGGAGAAGACCTCGCCCGAACCGTCGAGCTGCAGACGCTCCTGACGAAGATCCGCGAGGCTCAGCAAGAGGCCTCGTCGAGCGCCCGCTAAAATTCCTCGGCCGTTCCCCGGTAGCTCAATTGGCAGAGCATCCGGCTGTTAACCGGAGGGTTGTTGGTTCGAGTCCAACCCGGGGAGCCTCATCCTTTTCGCTGCTAATCGAGGGATTTCTGCACCGCGAGGCGCATCCAGCTCTACACAGCGTCAGTGACTGAAGCCTTGGGCCCTGCGATGCCGGCGACGTCGCCGCACCCGAGGCAGACCGCAGTCGCGGCGCCGGACTGAACGACAGCGTGCGCTCCACAATGGGGGCACGTCTTCAGTTCGTCTTCGGCGAACCAAGACTTCACCTCGGCGAGGTTGGGCGGCGGAGGGGCCACACCGTGATATTCGGACTTGCGGGTGACGAAGACAAGGTTCGCTGGCCGCTTCGCGGGAATCCTTACGAAAGCTTCATAAGCCCGCCGATCTCTCCGGGGCGAGTCACTCGATCGGGCTAGGCCGGAAGGCCCCTCGCGCACCGATAGGGGCAGTGAAACGTTGCCATGAGGCGCGGGTGCCGCAGCCTCGCCTCTGTCGATTGGGTGGCGACGCTTCTCTCCCGAGCGAGGGGCGCACGGAAAAAGGGATCCGGCGCCCCTCCTCCCTTCCTTTCCGGGCGTCGCGCTTGTGTGCTGGTCGCTACCGGGGACAGTGAGGTCGAGCAGGAGTCGTTTGGGCCTTTATGCTCGCCCACCGGTTACTCTCGGCGGGATGGCCGAGTACGCCGTTCCGAGCATGCCTAGTCGGAATCTCCGCGAGACTCTCGAGTTCTACGAGCGCCTCGGGTTCGAGCTACGAGGCGAGCCGCCCGAGACGTACGGCTACCTGATCGTCGGACGCGGGCCGATGATCGAGCTCCACTTCTGGGAGTCGCCCGAGGTCGACCCGCTCACGACGGACCACTCGTGCTACATCCGCGTTGCCGACGCCGATGCGCTCTACGCAGAGTGGGAAGCCGTCGGCGTTCTCGCCGACCCGAGCACCGGCAGCCGCCTCATGCCGCCCGGCGACACGGACTACGGGATGCGCGAGTTCGCGCTCGTGGACAAGAGCGGGAACCTCATCCGGGTCGGCTCGCCGGCGGGCTAGCCCTCTGTCGGCATGACCTGAAAGAGCTCGACGCGGCGGCTCACGTTCTTCAGTGAGACCGCGCCGATCGCGCGGAAGTAGATCGAGTCGCCGCCGGACCAGGCGTCCATGACCTCCTGGGTGACGAGGATCTCGTGCGCTCGGGCGTAGTCGGCGGCGCGTGCGGCGAGGTTGACGACCGATCCGAAGTAGTCGCCGTCCCGTCTCACCATGGGACCGGCGTTGATTCCGGCTCTCGCCGGGGGGAGGCCTTGGGCCTGCACGCGGCTGAGGACGCTGATCGCCGCGCGAATCGCCGAACCTGAGTCCCCGAAATGCATCATCACCCCGTCGCCGAGCACCTTTACGAGACGCCCTCCGGTTTCGCTCGCCGCCGCTTCCACCATCGCGGTGAAGCGCGCCGCCTGGGCCGCGGCCTCGTCGTCGCCGGCCTCTTCCGCGAGGCGCGTGTAGCCGCTCAGGTCGATGAAGGCGATCGCCGGAGCGGCGCCCGCGGCGATTCGCTGCTCGCCGAGCTCGGCCTCCATCATCTCGATGACGTGCTGGAAGGTGGATTCGTCGACGAAGCGGTCGAAGAGGAGCTCTACCGACCGGCGACCAAGCTCGCGGTAGCGACGCCTAGTCGGTGCCGTGACGGACAGCATCTCCGAGGGAGTCGCCCCCGCAGCGGCCGCCGGCTCGAGGAGGCTGACGTCGATGAAGTCGCGCTGTGCGTCGATGATGTGCCGCAGGCTCTCCGCCGTGGCCCGGACGACGCGAATAATCAGATCGTCGTCGGCTCCGTGGGCCTTGGCTGCGCCGACGAGCTCGAAGAGCTCGGCGTGGTCCGAGCGGACCTGCTGGTCCGGCGGCAAAGAGCAGGTTCCGAGGATCGTGCCTAGACCGCGGGCAAGCTCGTCCGAGAGCCCGAGCCGCTCGACGAGCTCGGTCTGCGTCTCCGGGAGAAGCGGGATCGGGTTAGGGGCCAGCTCGTCGATGAAGTCGAACGAGATACGCCCGTCACGGATCGCCTCGCCGACGGCCTCGAAGGGGACGCCGGAGGTGGCGAGCGCGAGAACGAGGCGTACACGCCGCACGTCGCTCGGCTGAAAGCCGCCGTTCTGAGGCGCGATGACACCGAGCCCGCACAGCTGCTGGACCGTCTCCTCCGACGTTCCACCCGCGACCGCGACCTCGGAGACGCTCAGCTCCCGCACGCCTCGAATCGTAGTCAAGGCGTCTGTGCGGACGGCCGATTGAGGAGGTGTGGGGCAGCCGAGACGAGGACTCTCGCGGCGTGGGCTTGGGCGCGCCTCTGCGCGACTGTGGGTGATCCTGCTCGTGGCCTGCGGTCTGTACGTGGGCTTCGCGAAAGCGGGCGTCTTTCACGATCCGCTGTTCGTCGTGACCGAGGGCGACATCGACCTTGCGCGAAGCGACGAGCCCGGGATCAGGATCCTGTTCGTCGGGAACAGCTTCACCTTCTACAACGACATGCCGCACATGCTTCACGAGCTTGCCGCGGAGGATCCCGGCGCTCCGCCTGTCTTCGCGGTCGCGCGGGTCCGCGGAAGCTGGTCGTTGGAAGGAGCGACGGACGACAAGGGTCTCGTCTCTCTGGTCGACGAGATCGACTGGGATGCCGTTGTCCTGCAAGAGCGAAGCTGGTATCTGGCGGAGTCGCAGGATTGGTGGATGGACGAGACGTATCCATCTGCGGACGATCTTCGCCGGAAGATCGAGGCCGGCGGTGATCCCGGATTCCTCTTCGAGACCTGGGCCTATCGCGATGGGATTGCAAAGAGGGATTCGTACGATTGGATGCAGAGCCGGTTGGAGGAGGGCTACACGCGGCTTGGCGCAAGACTCGGCATGGACGTTGTGCCCGTCGGCAACGCGTGGTACGGAGCTCGAAAGCTGAGGCCGGGGCTCGATCTCTACGACGGCGACGGCAGGCATCCGAACCGGGCCGGCTCGTACCTGGCTGCCTGCGTCTTCTACGCGGAACTGACCGGCCGCGATCCGACGCGGAGTCGCTTCACCGCCGGGCTGGATCCGTTTGACGCAAGGTTCCTCCAGGAGACGGCGTACTCGGCCGTCTACTCGGACTAGCCCCAGGGTTCGGAATACGACTGGTAGAACGGACAGGCGTCTAGCGCGCCGACCGTCTCCGCCGGATTGCCGACGTCCTGGGCGAAATGGAGGTGGGGGGCGCCGTTGGCGGAGCCCGAGAGCCCGAGCTGCTGCCCGGCCTGGACGAACTGGCCCGGGACGACGTCGATCTGGGACAGGTGCGCGTAGTAGAACTGGATCCCGGGCGCATCGAGGTGGAGGCGCAGCCCGGCCATCGCCGGATCCGTGGATTCGAGCGCGCCGAGCTGCGGCCCGATCAGGCCGTCCATGACCGCAAAGACCGGGGTTCCGACCGGGACGGAGATGTCCACCGCGTTGTCGGAGGCGAGGTTGTCCGGCGCGACGAAGGCGCTGTGCGTCGAGCCCGGCACGAACGGGCAGCCGATGATCTCGCCCTGGGCCGCAAGCGGGTAGGTGTAGCCGGCAGCGATATCGACCTTCGCGGGCACGCCCACGAGGATCTCCGTGCCGGCCGGGAGCTTGCCCGTCTTCGCACCCAGGTGGACGACGAGCCCGGCCAGGTTCCGCTGCCGCCCGTCGAGCGACTCGTGCAGAGAGACGACGTAGCCGGCGTCCTTCAGGGGAATCACCTGATTCGGGAGGCCTTGCGGCTTCCGCCCCTCGACCCTGAGGCCCGAGAGCGAGGCGTCGCCGAACCCGTTCACCGGGATGACGAGCCGGTCGGCGCTCACGCGTCCGCTCAGCAGCGAGAGTCCCGTGAAGATCAGATGGTCGCCCTCGACGGTTACCGACTGCGCGCGGACGAAGTGGCCGTTCCGCGGATAGCTCAGCGCGCCTTCGCCGGACACCTGGACGTGCGTCCCGTCCGGCGCCTGCACCTGGACGACGACCGGCAGGACGTCGGCGCTCGCCCGGGCAGGGAGGAGGGCGAGCAGCGCAAGGCCGAGCCCAGCAAGGATGCCGAACCGATTCACGGCTTCAAGAGTAGGCATGAAACGTAGGAAGTTGGTGTTGATGTGGTTATCGGGTGCGATTAAGGAGCGGCGCACCGATCTGGGCGGCCACCGCGAAGGCGGCCGCGAGCAGGACGATTGCGCCTCCTGGGGCGAGGTTTGCGTAATAGGACATCGTCAAACCGGCCGAAACAGACAAGAGCCCGATTCCCATCGACAGGAGCATCGTCGAGCGGATGCTCGTGCCGATCCGCCCCGCGGCGATGACCGGTAGGACCATCAGCGCGGCGATGAGCAGGATGCCGACGATCCGCATCGAGACGGCGACGGTCACGCCGGCCAGCGCCGCGAGCGCGACGTTCAGGAGCCCGATCGGAAGTCCGCTGACGCGGGCTCCCTCCTCGTCCAGTGCCACGGCGACCAGCCCGCGATAAAGCAGCGCGATGATCCCGAGCCCCACGGCTCCGAGCACCGCGACGAGCGCGAAATCAGACCAGGTCACCGTCAGGATCGAGCCGAAGAGAAAGGAGAAGAGGTTGGCGTTCAATGCTCCCGCGGCAGAGACGAGCACGACTCCCGCGGCGATCCCCGTGTAGAAGATGAGCGCGAGCGCCTGGTCGCCTGCGGCGCGGTGCCGGCTCCGGAGCCACTCGACGCCAACCGCGGCAAGCGTCGCCGCGACGAGCGCGGCCCCGACCGGCGAGACGCCGAACAGATAGCCGGCCGCGACGCCCGCGAAGGCGGCGTGCCCGATCCCGTCTCCGATCAGGCTCATCTGCCGCTGGACGAGGAAGAACCCGACCGCGGGCGCGAGCACGCCCACGACTGCGCCGGTCGCGAACGCAATCCGCATGAAGTCGGCGTCAAGGATGAACATGGGACGGGTCGTGCCAGTGGGCGGGGAGCTCGGCGGGCGGGCCGTCGAAGACGATGCCGCCGCGCACGAGAACGACGCGCTCGACGAACCGTTCCACCGCGCCGAACTCGTGCGAGACGTAGAGGATCGTGACGCCGAGAGCCTCGTGCAGCCCGCCGAGAAACGCGCCGAAAGCCTCCTGCGCGTCGACGTCGACACCGGCGGTCGGCTCGTCGAGGACGAGGAGCTCCGGCTCGCCGGCGAGCGCCTTTGCGATGAAGGCGCGCTGCTGCTGTCCGCCGGAGAGCCGCTGGATCGGCGTTGCCGCTCGGTCCTGCAGGCCGACGCGGGAGATCGCGTCGGCGATCGCCTCGCGGTCGGCCTGGGCGAACGGCCTCAGGAGGCCGCGACGCGCGACGCGGCCGGCGGTCACGACCTCGCTCACGCTGGCCGGCGCGTCGATCGCGAGCCGGGTGCGCTGGGCGAGATACCCGATCCGGTAGCGGTCGCGGACGCGGTCGGCGGGCTCGCCGAAGAGGCGCGCCTCGCCGGTGGCCGGCGCCTCGAGGCCCAGCGCGACCCGCAGGAGGGTCGTTTTGCCGCCTCCGTTCGGGCCGGCGATGGTGACGAACTCGCCGCGCCGGACCTCGAGGTCGACGCCGCTCAGGACCTCGGGCCCGCCGGGATACGCGAACGAGACGTCCTTCAGCTCGACGGCCGGCTGCACCCCAGTCCCTCCTCGAGTGCGCGTAGGTTCGCGCGCATTCGCGTGAAGTAGTCCTCGCCCCTGGCGATCTCCGCGGGAGTGAGGCCCTCGATCGGGTCGAGGACGGCGACCTTGGCGCCTGTCTCCCGCGCGACGGTCTCCGCGATCCGCGGCGAGACGAGCGTCTCGTAATAGATGGTCGTCACTCCCCGCTCCTCCACGAGCTCGACGACGTGTGCGAGGTCGGCGGGCTGCGGCTCGGCCTCCGGGCTCAACCCAGTGATCGGGACCTGCTCGAGCCCATATCGCTCCGCGAGATAGGCGAATGCCTCGTGGCTCGTGACGATCTCGCGGCGCTCGCAGTTCGCCAGGCCATCGCGGTACTCGACGTCGAGATCCTGGAGCCGCGCGACGAGCCTCGAGGCCGCGTTCTCGGACCCGAGAGCCGCGCCGATCCGTTCGACGATCTTCGCGTAGCGCAGCGGGTCGAGCCAAACNTGGGGATCGCCGTTGGGAAGAAGGTCGAGCCCCGCGGTGTCGAGGAGGTGAAGGACGTTGTCCCCGTGGCCCGAGGCGTCCTCGAGCTGCGGCTGGAAGCCGTGGCCGAGGAGAAGGACGAGCCGTGCCTCACGCACCGTCGCGGCGTCGATGGGCGAGAGCTCGAGGTCGTGCGGTTCCGCTCCCGGCGGCGTCAGGTTCTCGACCAGGGCGCTCGGCGCGATCTCCTTCGCCGCGAACGCGAGCGGGTAGAAGCTCGCAACCACGGTGTCGGGCCCGGCCTGCACGGACGGCCCGCATGCCGTCAGCAGGAGAAGGATTCCCAGGATGAGAACGATTCTCAATCTCATGTCTGCGGTATCGTACTGGCCGATGACCGACGCGCAAACCACTTCGGGCAACCGCCTAGCGCAGGCCGGCCTCCGCGCAACGCGCCAGCGCCTGCTCGTCCTCGAGACGCTTGCGGCCGAGCCGCACGACGCGACCGCGCAAGAGATCTACTCGCGCCTTCGCCAGGGCGGCGACCCGGTCGGCCTCGCCACGGTCTACCGGACGCTCTCGCTCCTCAGCGAGCACGGCGTGATCGACGAGTTCGCGCACCGGCCGGGCGAGACTTGCTACCGCCTCTGCGGCGAGGGGCACCACCACCATCTGGTCTGCGCACGCTGCCACGGTGTGGCCGAGCTCGAGGGTTGCGAGGTGGACGAATGGCTCGGGAAAGCCGCGCGCGAGCACGGATTCACGCCCACGGGGCACACGCTCGAGGTCACCGGGCTCTGTGCTGCTTGTCAGGCCGCCTGAGCGGTCGAGTCAACCGTGTGAAGCAGGGCGGTCAACCCCGAACGGGGGAGGGAGTCAACTCCCTCGGAGGGGGGACGCCGGCGGTGCGCTGCGGCAAAGTGACGGAGGCGAACGAAATACCGGGTCGGGCCCCGATGCGGCGGGGGCAGCCCGGACAGATTTTCCACAGAAACGGGGCTGGCGGCGGCCCCGTTTCATTTGGTCCGATGCTCTAGTCGCCGACGACCTGGACGATCCAGCGGCGCTCGCGGGAGCGGTCGAGCTCCATGAAGAGGACGCGCTGCCAGGTGCCGAGGCAGAGCTCGCCCTCACGAACCGGAATGGACTCGCCTGCCGGCCCGAGGAGCATCGCCATGCAATGCGAGTGGCCGTTCGCAAACTCGACGTCTTCGGGGCAGATGTTCTCGGTGCGCCGGTCCCAGTCGTCGTGCGCGTAGTACTTCTCGCTCGGGACGATCCGCCGCAGCATGCGGACGAAGTCCTCGAGGAAGCCCGCCTCGAATTCGTTGACTCGCACGCAGCAGGTCGTATGGGGGGAGTAGACGCAGGCGATGCCGTCGCTCACGCCGCTCTCGGCAACGCATTCCTTCACTTCGTCTGTGATGTCCCGGATCTCGAGGCCTGCTTTTGTCCTCAGGCTGTGTTCCCGCTGAAAGACCTTCACCTCGAGCTCCCACCTCCGTCGGTCGGGTTTCGGGACGCCGCCATCTTATGCCAGGGACGAGTGTGCCCGAAACAGTTCGGCGCTGTCGAGGCGATACGCTCATCGACGCAGGGCCCGTAGCTCAGCGGTCAGAGCAGCGGACTCATAATCCGTTGGTCCCAGGTTCGAATCCTGGCGGGCCCATTCGCAGCCGCATGGCTAGAGAGCTTTGGCTTGAAAGCGTCGGTCAGACGTGCCGGAAGAGTCACGAATGAGCATGTGGAGCAGACCCCGGTGCAGACCTCGAGGGAGGAGCGAATCGCCGAGGCTCTTGTCCGCTGGTCGCGGGCGGCGTAAAGCCTCTTTACACGAAATGAGTTCCTGCGCCGGTTGCTCCGCAAGCGATTGATCCACCTGATTCGGGCGGCCGGATTGACGTCAGCGATCTGCGGAATGCTTGCGCTCGGAGGGTGCAACAGCGGCGGGGAACACGGCGCGCCCGCGACTTCCGGGAAACCGACTGCGATGCTCACGGAGAACTCGGTCGGCGTGATCGATGCCGCAACGAACTCGGTCGTAGCAGGAATCCCAGTCGGCCAAGACCCGCTCGACGTCGTGACGGCCGACGGAAGCGTGTGGGTCGCAAACGTTGGCGACGAAAGCGTGACTCAGATTGATGCCGCGACCCGAAGGATCGTCCGAACGATCAAGCTCACAGGTGCGCCGACGGGCCTCTCAGCCGGAGACGGGGCTCTCTGGGTCACGGATGGACGGGCTGGCACCGTGGAACGCATCGATCAGGACACCGGCGACGTCGACCACGCGATTCCCGTGCGCCCGAAACTGAGCAAGACCCAATTCTTTACGAACGTGTCGAATCACCTTACGGGGGCAGCCTGGATGCCCGTTCTCGTGGCGCATGGATCGGTTTGGGTCGGGGACGCATTCTCCTCGCGGATCATCCGACTCAACCCTCGGAGCGGGCGAGTAACAGGGACGATCGACGGCTACGAGACCTGGGCGCTTGCGGCAGCACCGATGGGCATCTGGATCCTCGACTCCTCGGCGCGAAAGCTCGCCCTCATCGAGGCCGAGAGCGGCCGCACCGTTCGGACGGTGCAGCTCGACCCGGATGGTGCGCCGAAGGCTCTCGCGGTGGGCGGAGATGCGGTCTGGGTGCCGAATTCAGGCCCGTCTGCCGGGCTTCCACCAACCTTCGTTTGGCGGGTGAACTCCGCGTCAGGCGCGATCGGCCCGAAGGTCTCAGTTGACTACTTGCCTGATGCGATCGCCGCAACCCCGTCGGCCGTGTGGGTGGGTAGTTGGGGCAACGGGTCTCTCACGAAGATCGATCCTTCGACAAACACGGTGGTGGCGAGAATCCAGCTCGGTCACCCGATCGGCGGCGTTGCCGCCGATGATGGGTTGGTCTGGGTCACGGCTCAGTGAGCTGTATCAGCGCCGGCAGACCCACTGAGCATCCTCCGCCGCCGCGTTCGCACCGGACACGGAACGTACCGTTTCACTGCCCGACGTCTACAGCTGCGACCAACCCGGCCCGTTCCACGCGATCGCCAGTGTCGGCCCGTACACCGCTCGTCGAAATCACCTCTCGTACGGCGCCATCACATGCTGGAACGGAAGGGACAGCGCGTAAGCCCACGCGCCGTCGTCGCTCGGCTGCTCGGGCGGAAGCCCTAGCGCAATCCAGGCGTAGCAGGCGCGTGGGTGAAGCGCCCACAGCTACGGTGGATGTACCCGAAAACGGGCGAGCGGGGCCGGACTTAGCCCCGTCCCTCTCCCGGGGTGAAGGCTCTTTTGTCGCAAGCTCCATCGTGGCGAAGAGCCAGTCCGGCCCCGCTCTACTAAGGACGCGAATCCCGCTGCTTTCTTGCGCCGAGAGGCGGAACCTTTACGCCCTCCTTACGGAGCGACGGCCCTGCTTATGGCCGAGGGCGTCCAGCGCCTCGCGCAAATGCCGCCAGAACGGCGCCGGCGCATCCGCGATCTGCGCGGCGAGCTCGTCGTCAGCGCGGGAGACGTTCTCCCGAAGGTGAAAGGGCGCAGCGATTCTAAGATCGAGGGTGGCCATGTTTCGCACTCCGCAAGTCCTTCTGTTCAGCCCGAATTTGCCGCGTGCTGTTGCGTTCTACGCAAGCCTGGGATTCAGCGAGTCGTTCCGGGTTCCTACTGAGGGCGAACCGATCCATGTCGACCTCACACTCGACGGGTACAAAATCGGCATCGCCTCTGTCGCCTCCACACGCAACGACCATGGTCTTGACCCTGTCCCGGAAGGGCAGCGCGCGGCCATCATCCTCTGGACCAACGACACCGCCGCCGCTTTTGCGAGGCTGACCGCAAGTGGAGTCCCGGCGTTGGCACCCCCGCACAAGTGGCTTGGGCGTCTGCTCATCGCATGGATTTCTGACCCAGACGGCAATCCAATCCAGATCGCGCAAAATCTCTAAGGCAACGCCGCCCGCAGCGGCTCGCGCAGATGCGCCCAGAAGGTGGCCTCCGAGATCGCCTCGACGCGCGTAGTCGTCGCTCAAGACGATGACGCCGGGCGCGGTGGCTCTGGCGCGTTCCAGTTTCGTGACCACCTGCGTACGGAAGGCTGGGTCGTCGCGGGACCGAGCCGCGTAGCAGGGACTCGGCCAGCGCGACGGGATGAACTTCCGCCGTCAGGAGAGCGCGCGCTCGAGCGCAGCAGGGTCTGTCGGTGCTCCGTGCGCCGGGAGCACGACCTCGACCGGCCGTTCGAGGAGAGGCCGCAGCCGCTCCGCGACCTCTTCGCGCGTCACGCTGCCCCGCAGCCAGTCGTTGATCTCCAGGCCTCGTCCGAAGTCGACCAGCGTGTCCCCCGAGATCACCGCTCCCGCGCGGTCGATCCAGAGCACAAGGTCGTTCTGATACCTGCCGGCGAACGCCTCGATTCCGAGCGGAAGCGGCTCGCCCGCCGAGTACAGG
>Ga0065705_10003938_pt1 | contig 11855 bp, 12 predicted proteins | sample SwibulcommuniRL2_FD_59092 | JGI IMG/M metagenome (GOLD analysis project Ga0065705, IMG submission 59092) | Bulk soil microbial communities from switchgrass field near Rose Lake, East Lansing, Michigan, USA - RL2 Bulk Soil v2 (version 2) | ecosystem: Environmental > Terrestrial > Soil >... | reverse complement strand
GCGGCGGCAAGCGGCGCAGCCGGTGGCCGCGCGGTCGTCTGCGCCTCAACCGATCCTGCGCCGAATCCGCTGAGAACGATCGTGATGAGTAATGCATGGATCAAAGTCGTTCGCATCGTCTTACTCCGTGCCTCGTGCGCACTGTACGAGTTGCCTGAGACCTAATCCCTCACACCTGGACCAGGCCTGAAACCTGATACCTGAAACCTAGCTGGTGCCACCATGACAGATGTATGAACGTATGATGACATTGTGACAACCGCTGGCACTGCTACGGATTCGGTTCTGGATCGGTTTCGACGCGTGGGCGCGCTGCTCGAGGGCCACTTCCGGCTGACGTCGGGACTCCACAGCTCTGGTTACCTGCAATGTGCGCTCGTGCTGCAGCATCCGACCGAAGCCGAGGCGTGTGGAGCAGCAATTGCCGAACGTGTGCGCGCGCTGTCGCCTGATGTCGTGCTATCTCCGGCGCTTGGCGGCATCGTCATCGGACAGGAGGTTGGCCGTGCGCTTGGTGTTCGAGCGATTTTTGCCGAGCGGCAGGACGGCAAACTGACGCTGCGGAGAGGATTCTCCATCGCGCCGGGTGAGAAAGTTCTCGTCGTGGAGGATGTCGTCACAACGGGCGGTTCGACGCAGGAGACGATCGATGTGGCGCGGGCAACCGGCGCGACGGTCGTCGGTGCCGCCGCAATCATCGATCGCAGCAGCGGCGCGCAACGCATCGATGTCCCATTTCATGCGCTCGCGACGATTTCCTTGCCGACGTACCAACCCGAGCAATGCCCGTTGTGCGCTGAGGGNAAACCTGTAGTCAAGCCGGGATCGCGGCTTTGAACCACGAAGATCACGATGGTCTCGNGGGACACGAAAACAAAAGGGGATTTCGTGGTCTTCGTGAATTTCGTGGTTTTCGTGGTTAACGGATGCGAGTTCTGAAGCTGACGCTCGCCTACGACGGCACTCGCTTTGTCGGCTGGCAGCGCCAGGCGGATGGCGAATCGATTCAGGGTTTGCTCGAAGAGGCACTCGCCAGGTTCGAAGGCGCACCGGTGACGGTGCACGGTGCTGGGCGGACGGACGCCGGCGTTCATGCGCTCGGGCAAGTCGCCAGCGCGAGCGTCACCTTCACGCATCCGACCGAGACCATCGTTCGAGCGCTCAATGCTCAACTGCCGGAGGACATTCGCATCCTCGAGATTGCTGACGCCGCGCCCGCTTTTCACGCACGATTCAGTGCGCGTTCGAAGAGCTACCGCTATCAGATCCGCGCCGGCGCCGTTGGCGATCCGTTCACGCGTGCCTTTGTATGGCAGTTGCCGGAGCCGCTCGATGTCGGCGCGATGACCGACGCGGCAGCGGTGCTTGTCGGCACGCATGACTTCGCTGCGTTTCAAAGCGCGGGCACTGAAGTCGCGAGCACGGTGCGGACGATCCTTCGATCTGAATTTCGCCGATCTGAAGGGTCCGCGCCGCTGCCATTCATTCCTCAGAGCGGCGCCGACCTTTCAGGGTCGCGGCAAGAGCTCGTGTATGAAGTCACGGCTGACGGTTTTCTCCGTCATATGGTGCGCGCCATCGTTGGCACGCTCGTCGAAATCGGCCGCGGGTGGCGGACCGTCGAATCGATGGCGCAGTTGATCGAACGCGGCACGCGCGCGGAGGCCGGCGCGACCGCGCCGCCGCACGGATTGTTCCTCGTCCGCGTGGACTATCATTGACGCTCGGCGCAGAAGCTGATGTCTACGGCAGATCTCCTCGCGTGGATTCCGGAAGGCCATCCCGACGAGACGCTCGTCGGGCAGGTGAACTTCGAGCGCCTGCCGGCGCACATCGCAATCATCATGGACGGCAACGGCCGCTGGGCCGCGCAGCGCCACCTGCCACGCGTCGAAGGTCACCGCGCAGGTATTGACGGCGTACGCGACACGGTCGAAACCGCTGCGCGTCTCGGCATTAACGTGCTCACGCTGTACGCGTTTTCGATCGAAAACTGGAAGCGCCCCCCGACCGAGATCAGCACGCTGATGATGCTGCTGAAGCGCTATCTGCGNTCCGAGCTGAAAACGCTGCTNACCAACAACATCCGCTTTCGCGTCATCGGGCGCATGGATGACCTCGCTGGCGACATTCAGGACGAGCTGCGCGCCGCGATGGATCGCACCGCAAACGACAGCGGGATGCTGTTCAACATCGCGCTCAACTACGGCGGCCGCGCGGAAATCGTCGATGCCGCACGGCGGGCGATTGAGGCCGGCGTCCGCCCCGAGGAGCTCGACGAACAGCGGTTTGCCAGTTTCCTCTATACCGCCGGTCAGCCAGACCCGGATTTGCTGATTCGCACGAGCGGCGAGATGCGCGTCAGCAACTACCTCCTGTGGCAGATCGCGTACACCGAGATTTACGTGACCGAGACGCTCTGGCCGGACTTCCGTCGCCGGCACCTGCTCGAAGCCGTGCTCGCGTATCAAAAGCGCGAGCGCCGTTATGGCGGCATCGGCATCGACCCTCGACTGCGTTCAGGCCAGGCCCGCGCACAATAATGGTGCGTCTGCTCAGCGGTGTCCTTCTGGCGGCCGCCGCGCTCGCCGCAATCCTGCTGCTTCCGTTCCCGGCGCTTCGTGTCGTGGCGTGCCTGGTCGCAGGGCTGGCGGCCGATGAGTACGTTCGCATCACGAGCGCCCCTCGTGTAGACCGAGCGGATCGAGTAGAGGGCCGCGGACTGTCCCGCTGGATTGTGATCGCGGTGGTCGTGTACACCTGCTGGTGGGCCGCCGTGCCCGCTCCGCTGAGCGTCGTGCTGCTTGCGATCTTCGTCATCGTCTGGCTCGCATTTGCCGTGCTGCGCCAGTCACGAACGCTTCACGATGCCGCTGTCGATCTCGTGGCGCCAATTTACATCGGAGCTCCGCTCGGCATGCTTGTGGCGCTGCAGATGCTTTCAGGTCCCAAGGCCACGCTGCTCCTCATCGCCACGATTGTGGTCAGCGACACGGCGCAGTACTACTCAGGAAGGGCCTTTGGGAAGCGGCCGCTCGCGCCGGCAATCAGCCCGAAGAAGACGGTGGAGGGCGCCATCGGCGGCGTGATCTGCGGAGCGCTCTTCATGGCAATAGCCCTCACGTTCGTGTTCCCCTCGACACCGCTCGTCGTCCGGATCCTCCTCGGACTGGTCATCGTGTTCCTCGGGATTGCGGGAGATCTCTTCGAATCGCGTCTGAAGCGCGCGGCCCATCTCAAAGACAGTTCAGCATTGATTCCGGGTCATGGCGGTGTCCTCGATCGGATTGATGCTCTGCTGTTTGCGATTCCAGTCTTCTACTTCATGGTGTTGCAGGGACGTGTGGCGTGAAGAGCCTCGCAATTCTCGGCTCGACGGGGTCGATCGGACAGAGTGCGCTCGCGGTCGTCGATGCGCATCCGGACCGGCTCCGTGTGTCGGCGCTTGCTGCCGGTGACAACGCGGCGCTGCTCGCGGAACAGGTAGCGCGCTACCGCCCTGACGTCGTTGCGATGGCTACCGGTGCGGGTGCCGATCGGTTGCGAAAAGCCTGCGGCTCGCATCCGGTCTCGATCGTCAGCGGCGCAGACGGCCTCATCGCTGTCGCCACACACCCGCCCGTCGACATTGTGCTTTGCGCCTCTTCGGGGACTGCCGGCCTCGAGGCCGTGCTCAGCGCCATTGAAAGCGGGAAGACGGTCGCGCTCGCGAACAAGGAAGTGCTTGTCATGGCGGGCGCGCTCGTCACCGCGGCCGCGGAGCGACACGGAGTGGCGATTCTACCGGTCGACAGCGAGCACAACGCGATTCATCAGTGCCTGCACGGGCGCCATCGCAGCGAAATCAAGCGTCTGATTCTCACGGCGTCCGGGGGACCATTTCGGGAAATGAGTGCCGACGCACTTGACGGGGTTGATGCGGCCGCGGCGCTACAGCACCCGACGTGGCGAATGGGACGGAAAATCACCATTGACTCCGCAACGCTGATGAACAAGGGTCTCGAGGTGATCGAGGCGCACTGGCTCTTTGGTGTGTCGGCCGATCAGATTGATGTGGTCATTCACCCGCAATCGATCGTTCACTCGATGGTGGAGTTCATCGACGGATCGATCATCGCGCAGCTCGGAGTGACGGATATGCGCCTGCCCATTCAGTACGCATGTTCGTATCCTGAGCGTTGGCCGGCAATTGCGCTTCCGCTCCTCGACTTGACGAAATTCGGGCGCCTCGATTTTCACGCGCCTGCACGCGACCGCTTCCCNTGTCTCGATCTCGCCTATCGGGCGTTAACGACCGGCGGCACGTTGCCTGTGGTGCTCAATGCGGCCAACGAAGTTGCGGTGGAACANTTTCTGGATGGGAANCTCGGCTTTACAGCGATTCCGCGCGTCATAAAGGAGACAATGGNCGCGCACGATGTGCACGATATGACGACGCTCGAGATGGTACGGCGCGTGGATNAATGGGCGCGGGAGTGCGCCCGGCATACAGCCCAGGCGCTAGAATTGAACGCGTGACGACAATCCTGGCGTTTCTGTTCGTCCTCGGAGTGTTGGTTTTCGTGCACGAGCTCGGACACTTTCTCGCGGCACGCCGCATTGGCGTCCGCGTGCTCACCTTTTCGCTCGGATTCGGTCCGAAGCTCCTCACCACACGGCGCGGCGACACCGAATACGCCCTCAGTGCGATTCCGCTCGGCGGCTACGTGAAAATGGCTGGCGAAAGCCTCGACGATCCGCGCAGCGGCGCGCCCGACGAGTTCCTCTCGAAGACAAAATGGCAGCGGTTTCAGGTGCTCATCATGGGTCCGGCGATGAACATCGTGCTGGCAGTCGGTGTCATGACGGTCGTCCTCGCGCAGGGCGCCGAAGTGCCTGCGTATCACGACGCGCCGCCGGTGATTGGATCGGTGAAAGCCGGTTCGCCCGGCGAAATGGCCGGCCTGCGGCGTGGCGATCGCATCGTCGCCGTCGGCGACACGCCCGTCGCAACCTGGGACAAGCTGGAAACGGAGATCGGCACGAAGCCGAATCGCGACATTTCGCTGACCTATGTGCGTGATGGTGAGACCCGTACCGCGGATCTCCGAACCTTGTCGGAGGGCAGGTTCGCGGTTGGCGACATTGGTGTGCTTCCCGACAGCACCCCGGTGGTTGCATCCCTCGTCAAGGGTGATGTTGCGGAAAAAGCGGGGTTGATGCCCGGCGATCTTCTGATTGCCGTCGATGGGGTCTTGATGACCCAGCCGTCGGACCTCACCGCGGCGATCTCGCGCAACGCGGGGAAGCAAACCGACATCTTGGTCCGTCGTAAGGGTCAGGAGATCCACATCAATGTGACGCCTCAGAAGCGCGGCGATCGCGGCATGATCGGCATCTTCTTCGGCCAGCAGACGAAGACGTTCAAGCCTGGACCGCTCGAAGCGTTCAAGCTGAGCCTCGAGCGCAACATTGAATTCGGCGGGTTGATCTTCAAGACGCTCGGCGGCCTGTTCGTCGGGACGACGTCACCGAGGCAACTGATGGGGCCCGTCGCGATCGCGCAACTTTCAGGAGAATCGGCCGCCTTGGGCGTGATTCCGCTGCTGACGTTGCTCGCATCTATCAGTCTGAACCTGGGATTGCTCAACCTTTTGCCGATTCCCGTCCTCGATGGCGGACACATCGCGATCATGGCGCTCGAAGGAATCGCGCGTCGTGACTTCAGCGCGGCGGTAAAAGAGAAAATGTTGCTGGCCGGGTTTGTGCTCATCCTGCTCCTCATGGTCACCGTTATCTACAACGACCTCACCCGCATCAGCTGGATCGAGCGGTTGATGCCGTGGAGAAATTAGCTCGCGGAGGAAAGTCGATGTCTCGCATTCACCTGATCGCCCTCGCGGCGGTTGTGTCCGCGGCGCTGGCAGCGCCCGCGGTTGCTCAGCAAAACTCGCAGGTTTCGCAGGCCGACATTCAGCGCCTGCAGGACAGCGCCACCCAGGCGGCTGCTGAAGTGCAGCAGTTGAGGACTCGCGATGCGGCTCGCGCCTCGCAGCTCCAAACGCAGCTTGACGATGTCCGCGACGAGGTGACCTATCTCAAAGTAAAGCTGCGGAAAGAGGGATCACTCCAGCGGAGTGAATACGCCGGCGTACGCGATCGTCTCGACGACCTGCGCTCGCAGGCGACGACCAATGCCGGGAGCAATGCCGCGACCAGCACTCCAACGACGTCCCCGTCAGGCGGTAATCGCGCAGCAGCGTCGCCGACGCCTGCCGCAGGTGCACGCAGCTCGACGCAGACCGCGGCCGGGAGCGTGGAGGTTCCTTCCGGCACAGAGATGGATGTGCGGCTGACCAACAACCTCAACTCCGGCACTGCACAGGTCGAGGACCGGTTTGAGGGAACTACGCTCGTTGACCTGATTGTCAACGGCCGCACCGTGATTCCGGCAGGTGCGGTGATGCGCGGTGTTGTCACCTCTGTGGAACCCGCGACCCGCACGAACCGCACCGCGAAGATGGCGGTCAGCTTCGATCAGGTGACGGTCAACGGCCGAGCGTATCCGATTCGCGGCACCGTCACACAGGCGATCCAGGGTGAAGGCATCAAGGGCGAGACGGGCCGCATCGCAACCGGCGCGGGCGCCGGCGCGATCCTTGGCGGAATTCTGGGCGGCGTGAAGGGCGCGGTGCTCGGCGCGGTCATCGGCGGCGGCGGTATCACCGCGGCGACCGAGGGAAAGGAAATCGACCTGCAGCAGGGGACAGTGCTGCGCGTCAGGCTCGATTCGCCGGTCAGCATCCAGCCAGCCCGCTAGCTACACGAAACCACGAAGGCCGAGTGGCCTTCGTGGTTCACATCGCCCGCGCCACATCTCGCATTGCGCTTTTCGCTGCCCCAATAGTCTTCCTAATGTCGCGATCCGAATGCGCGGCCGAGAGAAACCACGCTTCGAACTGTGACGGCGGCGGGTAGATCCCGCGGCTGAGCATGCCGCGGAAGAATGCGGCATAGGCGGCCGTATTCGAACCAAGCGCGGACGTATAATCGCGTACGGGACGGGAGATAAAAAAGGGCGTGAGCAGCGAACCGAGCGCATTCACCTGCAGCGGTACTGCAGCAGCTCGGGCCGCATCAGCGAGGCCGGCAGCGAGCATCGCGCCACGCCGCCCGAGGTCCTTGTAAAGCTTCGGCGACAGCCGCTCGAGCGCCCATATCCCTGCCGTCATCGCGATTGGATTCCCCGACAGCGTGCCCGCCTGATACACCGGCCCGGCTGGGGCGACCAGATCCATGATGTCGGCACGACCGCCGTAGGCGCCGACTGGAAGCCCGCCGCCGATGATCTTTCCGAGACATGTGAGATCCGGCCGGACGCCGTACAACGCCTGCGCACCGCCGGCCGATGCACGGAACCCGGAGATCACCTCATCGAAGATCAGCACGACGCGGTGCCGAGTACACAGCTCGCGCAGCCCCACGAGAAAGCCGTCTGCCGGCGGCACCAGCCCCATGTTTCCGGCAATCGGCTCGACGACGAGCGCGGCAATCGAACCCTCGTGTGTGGCGCACAACGTCGAGACCGAATCGAGGTCGTTGTAGCGAGCGAGCAGCGTGTCGGCGGCAACCGATGCGGGGACGCCCGGGCTTGTCGGAATGCCGAGCGTGGTCGCACCCGAGCCGGCCTTCACGAGAAACGCGTCGCCGTGCCCGTGATAGCACCCTTCGAACTTGATGATGCGATCGCGGCCCGTAAACGCCCGCGCGATCCGGACCGCGCTCATCGTCGCTTCCGTGCCGGAGCTGACGAAACGGACACGTTCCATCGACGGCACGAGCTTTCGCACGAGCGCGCCCAATTCGATTTCAAGTGGACTTGGGGCCCCGAAGCTGGTGCCGCGCTTCGCCGTGCTATGAATCGCCTTCACGAGCCCTGTCGGCACATGCCCGTGAATCAATGGGCCCCACGACATCACGTAATCGACGTAGCGGTTGCCGTCGACGTCTTCGATGGTGGATCCCGTCGCTTTCTTGATGAAGAGCGGTGTGCCGCCGACGGATTTGAACGCGCGGACGGGGCTGTCGACGCCGCCGGGAAGCACATCAAGTGCCCGGGCAAAAAGCCGCTGGGATTTCGTCGTTCGTGTCATTGGTGTATAAAACCGCAACGATTCTGGACCGAGCCCGGGCCGCCGCGTCAACTTCGTTATCTCCAGGGAGGAGCCACGTGAGACACCTAGTAATTGCGTTTGCCGCGATGATTGCGTTGACGGTGACGCTCATGGCGCAGCAGCCGGCACCGCCGGAGCAGCGGGAGGAGCGCCTTCCGGCGAGACTTTCGGGTGAGTTCACGCCGCTTGCGCGTCCCGAAATCGCAAACGGACCGATACCTCGAATGCCCGACGGACACCCGGATTTGTCCGGTCCCTGGGTTGGCGGCGGTTCCAATCAGGACATCGAAAAGGACGGAGGGCTCAAACCTGGAGAGCTGCCGCTCCTGCCGTGGGCCAAGCAACTCCGCGACTCGCGCAAGGAGGAGGACGAGCCGTATCTGTATTGCACGCCGATGAGCATTCCGCGCGTGAATCCATACCCGTGGCGGTTCGTGCAGTCAGTTACCGCGCAGGGGGCGTCCACCATCTATGTGATACACGAGAACGGCGATGCGGGCGGCGTGCGCAAGATTTTCATGGACGGACGCAAGCATCCGCCCGCTGACGAATTGCTGCCGACCTGGTGGGGCCATTCGATCGGGCGGTGGGAAGGCGACACGCTCGTCATCGATACGGTTGGCTACAACGACAAGTTCTGGTTCGACAGCCGCGGCACGCCGCATACCACGCAGCTTCACACCATCGAGCGGTGGACGCGAATCAACTTCGGCACGATGATCAACGAGTTCACGCTCGAGGATCCGGGCGCGCTCGCGCATCCGGTGCAGCTGAAGTTCACCGCACGGGCACAGCCGCCGGGTTCCGAGCTGATGGAATTCATCTGTACCGAGAACAACCAGTACGGCGTCGCCGCCGACATCCCCAACGTCTATCGCGACAAGGGCTACGGCTTGGAAGTGCAGCCGCCGGCACAGAAGTAAACCGGAGGATTCCGATGAAAACGATGATTGCCGTTCTCGCTGGCGTCCTGGCGCTCCTTCATCTGGCCTCGCCCGCGCTTGCGCATCACTCCTTCGCGGTCGAGTACGACAAGGGGAAACCAGTCGAAGGAACGGGTGTGATCTCGAAGGTCGAGTGGACCAACCCGCACATGCGCGTCTACGTCGACTGCACCGACGAGAAGGGTGTCGTGACGACGTGGAATCTCGAGCTCGGAAGTCCCAACAGCGTCATCCGCCGCGGATGGAAGCCGACGGATCTGAAACAGGGTGCGAAGATTTCGTTCAAAGGCTTCGGCGGCCGGAAAGTGCTGACGCGCGCAGCGGCGGACGTCCTGACGCTGGCGGACGGCCGTTCATTTACCGGTGCATCGGGGGCGCCCGACGGCTCGCAGGAACAGTACGGCGTCGGCGCGGGAGTCCCGATTCCGTAATCGTTCGGATCGTTCGGATCGTTCGGCCCGTTCGGATCGTTCACGTCGATAAACCTCGAACGATGCGAACGTCCCGAACGACTCGAACGTTTCGAACGACTTGAACGTTTCGAACAACTCGAACGTTCCGAACGACCAGCCGCTAAAAAATCCGGGCGGCGTCGCGTGCGTAGTACGTGATGATGATGTCGGCGCCTGCGCGTTTGATGGCCGTCAGCGTCTCCAGCATGCCGCGCCGCTCGTCAATCCAGCCGCGCGCGGCTGCCAGCTTCAACATCGCGTACTCGCCGCTGACGTGATACGCGGCGGTCGGCTGGTTGAACTCCCGCTTTACGCGTGAGATCACGTCCAGGTAATGGATCGCCGGCTTCACCATGATGATGTCGGCGCCCTCGTCGAGGTCGGTCTCCACTTCGCGCAGTGCCTCCTCGACATTGGCGGGATCCATCTGATGACTTCGGCGGTCGCCGAACTGCGGCGCTGAATCCGCCGCATCGCGGAACGGGCCGTAGAAGGCCGAACAGTACTTCGCCGCGTACGACATGATGCCGACACGGTCGAGCCCCCGCTCATCGAGCAGCTTGCGAATCGCGGCGACGCGGCCGTCCATCATGTCGGACGGCGCTACGAAGTCGGCGCCCGCCACGGCATGCGACAACGCCGCTTCCGCCACGTGGGCGACGGTCACGTCGTTGAGGATTTCCTCTCCTTCGAGAATGCCGCAGTGTCCGTGTGACGTGTATTCGCAAAGGCACACGTCGGTAAACACGATCAGCTCCGGCACCTCACGCTTCAGCGCCCGCACCGCGTTCTGCACCGGCGCGTCCGGATCGGATGCCTTGGAGCCCGTTGCATCCTTGCTGTCGGGCAAGCCGAAGAGCAGCACGCCGGGAACGCCGTCAGCTTTCGCGGCGGCCGCCTCCCTCACCGCTTCGTCTACCGACAGCTGGTAGACGCCGGGCATCGAGCTGACCTCCCGTTTCACACCGCGTCCTTCGCACACAAACAACGGCAGGATGAAGCAGTCGGGCGTCAGCTTCGTCTCGCGCACGAGCGTGCGGATGGTTTCAGTGCGCCGCAGACGTCGCGGACGGCGCGTAAGGGCGAGCCGAGCGGTTGAAACCTGCGTGGCCATTTCAGTTACTCCCGGAAGATTCGCGCAAGCGGCAGTTCGAGGCCTGGCATCAAGTCCGTCGTGAGCACGTCGTCGGCCTCGCGTGACAGCTCGCTGGGACGGGCAAAACTGTCGCCGCTGCGCCTGTACACGCGGACGACCTCGATATCAGGGTCGACGATCCAGTACTCAACGACATTCGAGCGCTCGTACAGTCGCCGCTTGATCGTTTCGTCACGCTGCCGCGTGCTCGGCGACCCGATCTCAATCACGAGGTCCGGCGCTCCCTGGACGTTCGGTGCAGTCAGAACGTTCGAGCGCTCGTTCGATACGTACAGGACGTCAGGCTCGACGACATCGAATTTCGAGAAGACGACATCGAATGGGGCGTAAAACAATCGGCCCTGTGGATGCGCCTCCAGCCAGCTGCCAATCATCAGTGTCAAGTTCATCGAAATCTGCTGATGCCGCATGGTCGGCGATGCCGTCACGTAATGCTCTCCGTCGATCAACTCATGCCGCTTCCCGTCATCGGGGAAGAGTACGAAGTCGTCGTAGGTGAGCTTCAAGCCAGGCGTGGCCGGCTTCACGTGGTCGCTCCCGGACATCGGCTCATTGTAGCCGTGAGCGGAGCAGCGGCCGTGCCGCGCATAAAGGTGTCGATTTCCGAGCAATGAAGCGGATGCGAAGCGGGTGGGATGCAGAGATTGCAATGCCAGACCGGTGGAGTTCCCAGGATTTAGTGGAGACGCGTTCGGCGCGGCTTGTGAGCCATTTCGAATTGCTCCGGACTCAGACCGCCCAGATGACTGTGGCGGCGGGTCCGATTGTAGAAGGTATCGATGTAGGCGGCGACATCGGCAATCGCCAGGTCTCGGTTCTTGTAGATCTGCTTCTTGATCCGCTCCTTCTTCAAGCTGCTGAAAAAGGATTCGGCGACGGCGTTGTCCCAGCAGTTGCCCTTCCGGCTCATACTCGGCTCGAGCTGATTTGAACGGCAGAAGCGCCGCCACGCGTCGCAGCCGTACTGCGTGCCCTGGTCGGAGTGAATGAGCGTGCCGCGCGGTCGTCGTTGCCGCACGGCCATCAGCACGGCATTGAGCACCAGCTCGTGGTGGATCGCGGCGCCGGCCGCCCAGCCCACGATCCGGCGCGAGAACAGATCCATGACGACGGCCAGATAGAGCCAGCCCTGCCAGGTGCGAATGTAAGT
>Ga0065705_10002996_pt1 | contig 11869 bp, 10 predicted proteins | sample SwibulcommuniRL2_FD_59092 | JGI IMG/M metagenome (GOLD analysis project Ga0065705, IMG submission 59092) | Bulk soil microbial communities from switchgrass field near Rose Lake, East Lansing, Michigan, USA - RL2 Bulk Soil v2 (version 2) | ecosystem: Environmental > Terrestrial > Soil >... | reverse complement strand
AACCCGGCGCGAGAGAAGCCAAAAATACGACGCGCGCCCGACAGGCGCGCGATTGAAGCGGATTTGAGTAGTCCCTGGAAGTCTAAAGCTACATCGAAGGCCGAGGCGCGTAACCGACGTAACTGCTGGCGCGGTGCCCGCAGCGTCTCCCCAGACATCAGCCCACGCCTCAGCGCCTTCGTGTCGACTTCGATGAGACGATCTACAAGCGGGTTGTCTCTTAAAATTTCAGAAGATCGGCGTTCGACGACCCATGAAATCTCGGCATGGGGCATAGCTGCACGGAGAGCGGCGAGGGACGGCAGCGTGTGAACGATGTCGCCGATACTGCTGAGCTTAACTATGAGAATTCTCATGTACCGCCAAAATAAACAAACTTCAGTTTAGCTTCAGCCGCCTTCTTGCCGCCGCGAAACTTCGTCAGAGTTCCTTCAAGAACGGGTGTTTCATCGTCCAGAATTCCTGATGAATAGACGCCGCCCTTGAGAAATCTTCCAGAAAAACTATAAGAAACGCCAGCGACTGTCATGGTGGTGAAGGTAAATCTCTCTTGTTTGACGTTGAGAGTTTTGAAGCGGTACCGCGTGCCTTTGTTGGTTTCCAGACCGGGTTGGGGAAGATTGCGGGATCTCTTTGCGTTCAGATTAATGCCGCTGAACTCCGAAAAATCGTCTGGCGGTGCGCCGTGTAGCCAAAATGAGCCATCAGGATCGAAACGCGCGGGACGTTGGCTGAACGTCGGGGATGAGATCAGTGACAAGAGAAAAAGCGCTGCAAAAATTCTTCTCATCTTAACCATTCACACCTCCAAGGCGAGCAATGATGGCTGAAGTCGAATGATCTTTCGGATCCCCGACGATAGCGACCTGGCCGCCGTAGGATCGTACCACGTCCCGTTCAGGTACGGTTTCGGTAGTGTAGTCGGTGCCTTTGGCATGGACATCCGGCTTGAGCGCGAGCAAGAGCTGTTCGACTGTCGGCTCATCGAAAATCGTGACGTAAGTGACCGATTCAAGTGCCGCCACAATTTCGGCGCGTTCCGTCGCCGGCAAGACAGGCCGGCCCGTTCCTTTTTGAATGGCGACTTGTTCATCGGAGTTGACGCCGACGACAAGAACGTCGCCCAACTCTCTGGCGCCCGCGAGATATCGGACGTGGCCGACATGCAGCACGTCGAAGCAGCCGTTCGCAAAAACAATTCGCGCTCCGGATTCGCGGGCCGCTGCCACATGCTCGATCAGTTCGTCGCGGTTTAGGATTGAAGGCATAAATGGACAGGATTACAGGATATTCAAGATTAACAAGATGGGTTTATCCAGCTAGTCCTGCTAATCGTGTAATCCTGTTATAGCGTGCTCCAGTTCGTCGGCGCTGATAGTTGCCGTACCTCTCTTCATCACCACCAGGCCGCCCGCGTAATTCGCCAGGTGTGCAGCTTCAACAAACGTAGCGCCGGATGCCAGCGCGAGCGAGAACGTTGCAATGACAGTGTCGCCTGCGCCTGTTACGTCCACCGCTTGTTGTGCTCCGACCGCAGGAATATGAAGCGGCGCGTTCTCGCCTTCGAGGAGTGTCATGCCCTGAGCTCCGCGGGTAACGAGCAGAGCGCGATGGCCCAGCTTCTTCTTCAGTTCATCTGCGTCGATTTTGCCAATTAGATTCTCGACTTCTTCCTCGTTTGGAGTCGCGGCAGTAAAGCCCGTGAAGTCGAGTAATCGAAAACGCGAATCAACCAGCACGGGAACGTCAGTCGTTTTGCGAATCAGTTCGGCGGCAGCCCTGTCGATCACGCCATAGTTGTAATCGGAGATCACGACGGCTTTTGATTCGGCGATTGCTTGTTCGAGCTCCTTGAGAATCGCTGTGCGAATTTCTTCGTCGCTGAGTGGCGCACCTTCGTAGTCGATTCTGATTACCTGTTGCTTATTGGAGTGTGAATGACCAGCGAGAATTCTTACTTTTGTTGTAGTTTGAACTCTTTTGGAGACGATCACGCCTTTGGTATCGATTCCGGCAGATTGTAGTCTTGCGCGAAGCTCGGTGCCCGATTCGTCGTCGCCTGTCACTGAAATCAACGAGACATTAGCGCCCAGTGCGACGAGATTCATCGCGCAATTTGCCGCACCACCGGGCAGCGTTTGCGTTTGTTCGTGTCGCAGAATAAAGACCGGCGCCTCACGTGACACTCGACTGATCGAGCCGTGCACAAACTTATCCGCGATCGCGTCGCCGACAATCACGACTTTCTGACCGGCAAAACGCCGGACAATTTCAACCAACCGTTCTTTGATCTCTGCTTGCATCTTTTGTAGGGGCGGCCCTCCGTGGCCGCCCCTTGTGGGATTCCTCCAATTCCGAGAAGACCTTCTCCAAACAAGGGGCGGCCACAGAGTGCCGCCCCTACCAGGCATTCAGGCATTCACAATCATCTTCACTGCTTCAAGCAGCGTTTCACAAACAAGCTCGGGCTCGTGCTTCCAACCCTGTCGCTGATACTCCCATTCGCCGCGGCCGTATCCACTGAGCACAAACGCTGAATGAAGCCTGGCATTTTGTGCCAGCTCCACATCTCCATATCGGTCGCCGACCATCCAGCTTGCCCCGAGATCAATCTCAAAGTCTTTTGCCGCACGATCGATCAGTCCAGTCTTCGGCTTGCGACAGTCGCAGTCAAACCGGTACGGCGGCTCGCCCACCGTTGGGTGATGCGCGCAGTAGTAGATTGCATCGAGCTGGGCGTTTTCGAGATCTCGTTTGAGCTGATCGTGAACCTTAACGATCACATCCTCAGAAAAGTAACCGCGCGCCACACCCGCTTGATTAGTAATCAGAATTGCCAGCCAGCCATTGTTGTTCAGAATTCGAATCGCTTCGGACGAATATGGGAACAGACGAAATCTCGAAGGATGATTAACGTAACCAACCTCCTCGGAAATCGTTCCATCACGATCGATGAAAACTGCGGGTCGCTTCATCCGATATTCACGCAACTGAGTCGCACAGGCTCCTTACTGTTTTTGCGAAACTGCCGCGCTTCAACAACGATTGTGAGTGCTCAAATACTTCATCCACCGTGATGGCCGTCATGCATCGATGATCGATCGGGCAGTCGCGCAGCATGCACGGCGCACAGTCTGGCGGATGTCTCAGGATCTCTGCCTCTGGCGCGAAGGGACGAGTCGTCAACGGATTTGTTGGACCGAAGATAACGATGGTTGGCCGTCCGAGTGCCGCGGCTATGTGCGCCGGGCCGGTATCGTTCGTCACAACCAAGTCTGCCCGGTCGAGCACTGCTGTGATCTGATCAAGACTTGTCTTACCCGTCAGAACTACGGGCCGGTTACGCATCTGTTGCGTCACACTCTCGGTGACGTCCAACTCATCCTTCGAACCAATCACCAAAACCTGCCGGTGCGAATCGAGCAGACGATCAGCCAATGCTGCGAACGACTCCGCAGGCCAACGCTTTGCGCGACTATTTATCGAACCCGGACAAATCACGACAACCGAATCGTCCTCTGTCACACCGTAACCGCGAAGCAAATCGCGCGCATCATTCTTTCTGCTCTCCGAAATCTGTATGCTGGCATCCGGCTCACTCTCACAAATCGTGCTCCGTCCAAACAACATCTGCTCCAGCGCCGTGATCAGATACAAATAATAAAAGACTTCATGTCTCGACGAACGCCAGTCAGGCAATGCAAGGGGGTGCGTCAACAACGCCTGTCGAGACTCTGTCGCATACCCGAGTCTAACGGGCACGCCGGCAAGGAAGGGAATCAACGCCGCTTCGAAAGCATTCTGAAACAACACGGCGAGGTGAAAATCTCTACGTTTCCACTCGCGGATCTGCGGGATTACCGAGAATGCTCCCTTTCTCTCATAGACGAGCAGGTCGTCGATGTAGTCGGCTTCGGAGAATATTCCTTTCGGGCCTGGACGAACTACGAGTGTGACTTTCGCATCAGGCAAGACGCGTCTGAGTGCGCGCAGCGCGGGAACGGTCATGACGGAGTCACCAACCCAATTTGTGCCCCGCACCACGACTCGCTTGATACTTTCAGCCTTCAACCTTGTCATCTAAAGAATCGTTCTCAGTCCGTCGTCAATACCAGTCCACGGACGCCAGCTCAGGTCCTTACTAACGCGCGTGATGTTGGAAACGTAACGCAAAGGCACCGGAGCCGGCATAGCCACTTCCTCGATTACCGGTTCGATCTCGATCATTTCCCCGACACGTCTAAGAATATCGCGCAAACTTGTTGCATTGTTGGGACCACCCCCAAGGTTGTAAAGCCCAAACTCAATTCCCGACCCGATAAAGAACTGGCACGCTTGTGCGAAGTCGTCGACATACAAAATATCGCGAACCGGATCGACACCGGCAGGTAATCGAATCGGTGTTCGATGCTTAATCGATTCAACGTAGTGTGTGATGACGCCGTTGGCATTGTCAGGTGTGGACCGGGCATAGACCGTCGACAACCGGAAGATGCATGCACGAACCTTGTGTTGCCTCGCGTAGTATTCAACGTAACGTTCGCCGATGAGTTTGGACCATTCGAATGCAGATTGCCCGCAGTAGTCCGTGCTTACGTCTTCGGCTACTTCATCAAGACCCTCGGCGTGGCTGCCATAAACGTCTTTCGTTGACGCGTAGATAAACGCAGCGCCGGGTCTCATGTTACGAATCACATTCGCAGTGCCGGTCGCGTTTGTGCGAAAGCACTCCAACGCCCCGGCAGGACGCTTGTCGAAGTGCGCGGCCAGGTGAATGACGGCGTCGTATTCTTTAATGCCCTCGACCGCCTGTTCGTAGCGGACGTCGAATCCGGACCTCCGGGAAAAATCGTCGGCTGTGAAATACTGCCGGACAAACGTACCGAGATAACCGCTGCCACCAGTGACCAGAACCTTCATCTTGTCTCCGCCTCGGTAGCACGTGGCTGCGTCACTCGGCCGCGAGCAAGTGCGTTCAATCGTGTCAATGACTCCGCGTTGCCGATAGCTATCAGCATGTCGCCGCTTTCGATCCTTGTTTCGCCACTCGGATTGAAGATTATTTCTCCGTTGTTCCGACGAATACTCACCACGACTATGTTCAACTCGGATCTAATAACTGTCTCACTGAGTTTACGGCCTACTAAAGAGGAGACTGGATCGACCTCAAGCTGTTCAAAGCCAAGTTCGAGATGATTCGCCGTGACGGAGTCGAGAAAGTCGCCCACCGCAGGCTTTGTCAACGCCATTGCCATGCGATGGCCACCGATGATCGTCGGTGCGACAACACGATTGGCGCCCGCTCGGATTAACTTACTCTCCGCCTGTTCCGCCGCGGCACGAGCAACGATGTGAATGCCCGGGTTCAGATCCCGCGCAGTGAGGACGACGTAGACGTTGTCGGCATCATCGGGCAGACAAGTAGCAAGACCCCGCGCGTGTTCAACCCCCGCCTCGACCAGGCTCGTTTCCAGCGTCGCGTCTCTCAGGAGGACTTGCACACCTGCATCCATCAGTGCTTCGACCTTTTTCTGATCGCTTTCGATCACCAGAAAAGCTCCCTCAACCGCACGTAAACTCTGGATCAAGTGCGATCCGACACGGCCTGCGCCGCAGATGATAAAATGATTCCGCAGTTTGCTCATTTTTCGTGAATGACCATACCGGGCAAACAGTTCTGAGTGAACGATCGTCTGTACGGTACTGGTCAAAGCATAAAGCACAACGCCCACGCCTACCATCATGAACAAGGTGGCGAACGTGCGTCCCAGAGTCGTTCGGGGCGTCAAGTCGCCAAAGCCGACAGTAGTGAGCGTCTGGACAGTAACGTAAAGACTATCAAGTATAGACCAGCCTTCCACGAGGTGAAACACGACGGTACCCACGGCAATTGCACTCAAAACCGCCAGTAAAACAATGCGGATTCGAGCACGGCTGGGAAGAAGGAAACGCGGAAGGGATGTTAGACTCATACGAGACGAGTGGCATCAAAGTCCAGCGAGGGCAGCCACGTTAGCGAATGCGGCCAGCCCTGTCAAACTGACCGTCGACAGAACCGTGCGCAGAATGTTACGTAATACGTGAAAGCGGTTTAAGAGAGGGTCGGACGAGTCAATCGCTTTTTATGCCAGTACGCTATCCACCAGACGACAAGCAATATCCCCGCACAACGAATCGTGATCTCCGTAAGCCACGCGTGGTGTCGTACGTGGAGTCGAGGCCGAGTTTTCCGCGCCGGGTGCTGCGGCGAATATTCAGTGCGCCCGTAATTATCCCCCTCGTGTTTGTGAGTGCGATTGTACTCGGAGTGTTGATCTATTACTGGACGATCTTTTCGGGACGCATCGACAATCTACTGGCCGGCGAAGTTTACACACGAACAGCCGGCATCTATGCAGCGCCAAAACAGCTACGTGTCAATGAATCGATCTCGCAGGCAGACGTCATCGCGTTTCTAAAGCGCGCTGGCTACGTTGAGAAAACACAGCAGGCAGATACTGCTCGCGGGCGTTATTCAGTAACTGGAATGGCTCTGGAGATCGAACCGAGCAGTGCTTCAAGTGTTGACGGCACAAAGCAGTTTCAGAGCGTCAGAGTGCAGTTTTCAGGTTCGGGAAAAGCAATCAACTCGTTGACTGATCTNGAGGGACGNGGCTCGCTACAGACTGTTTGGCTCGAGCCTGAATTGATCAGTTCGGTGACCGGAACCGAGCGTGCGAAGCGAAAGGTTATCGGTTACAGCGATCTTCCGCCACACCTCGTGAAGGCCATCACGGTTACCGAGGATCGTTCGTTCTTCGAGCACTACGGCGTCAACGTTCGTGGTATCGTCCGCGCTTTTATTCGCCGATACGATTCGGATCCTAACTCGCCGATTGCACGCCAGGGCGGTTCCAGCATTACGCAACAACTCGTCAAGAATCTGCTGCTTTCACCGGAGCAAACGTGGCGGCGTAAAGTCAGTGAAGCTTACATGTCGGTGATTCTTGAGACGCGACTGAGCAAGGAGAAGATCTTCGAGCTCTACTGCAATCAGGTTTACATGGGACAGCAGGCGGGGTTCTCGATCAACGGTTTTGGCGAAGCCTCGAGCGCCTACTTCAACAAGGACGTCACAAACCTGACGCTCCCAGAGTCGGCATTTCTTGCGGCACTTATTCGCAGTCCNAATCGTTACAACCCGTACACAAAGATCGAAACAGCGACCGCGCGTCGCAATCAGGTTNTGGANTCGATGGCCGAAGCCGGTGCGATTACGCAGGCGGAAGCAGCGACGGCTAAAGCGACTCCGCTTCAGGTAGTGCCGTCAAGAGGACGAATCGACGTCTCAGACGCGCCCTATTTCGCCGACTACGTGCAGAACCAACTTGGCGACATGATTGCCAGCAATGGCGGCGCCGATCACCTGCGCATCTACACGACGATCGACATGGATCTCCAACGCGCCGCATACGCCGCTGTAACGAAGCAGATGGCAGCGCTCGACAAGATCCAATCGAAACGCTTTGAGCCGGGAACGCTGCAGGCCGCGCTTATCGCGATGAATGCAAAGACCGGTGAGATCGTCGCGATGGTTGGTGGNCGTGATTATTCGAAGAGCCAGTTGAATCGTGCCACAGATGCGTTTCGTCAACCGGGTTCAGTATTCAAGCCCTTCGTCTATGCNACCGCGTTGAATACGGCATTCGATCCCATACCACGCGTGATCACTCCGGCAACAACCTACATGGATGAACCGAAGACGTTCACCTACGACAACCAGGANTACACACCCGGAAACTTTGGTGAGAGTTACTCGCATGAGCCNGTGACGCTGCGAGATGGTCTGGTCCATAGTCTCAANGTTGTCACGGTTGAAGTGGCGATGGAGGTGACGATCGGACGCGTNATGAATCTCGCCGCCAAGGCCGGACTGCCGAAGCCGCCGCGCGCATATCCCGCAATGGCATTGGGAACGAATGAAGCAACGCCATTACAGATTGCTTCGGCATACACTGCGTTTGCAAATCTCGGAAGCCGCACGACTCCCATCGCAATTAACCGCATAACGACGGGCGATGGCGTCACCGTCGCCGCGCCAACGACGCAAAAGAGCGAAGTGCTTCGTCCCGAAGTGGCTTACGTGATGACGTCTTTTATGAAAGACGTCATTAATCGCGGCACCGCCTCGAAGGTGCGCGCGCGCGGTTTGAAATCAGTTTTGGCGGGTAAGACCGGAACCTCTCGTGACGGGTGGTTTGCGGGTTACACGCCGAATCTCGTTTGCGCGGTGTGGGTTGGTTTTGACGATGGTTCTCAACTCGGTTTGACTGGCGCGAATTCGGCGTTGCCGATTTGGTCCGACTTCATGTCGGTGGCCTTGGCAGAGCATCCTGAATGGGAAGGCGATTGGGACAAGCCCGCCGGGATTGAGGAAGTCTACATCAATCCAAAGACTGGTAAACCGACTGCGCCGGAAGATACTGAGAAGCGAGTTGAGTACTTTATCAACGGCACAGGTCCGAACGACGCCGAGTTGCCACAGGAAGAAGCTTCGCCGGTGGAATTGCCATCGCCTTCGCCGATTGAGCCATACGAAGAGGCGCCCATACCATCACCTTCGCCGTCACCATCGTCCCGAAAAGCGCCTTCATTACCTGACAGCGGACTCGAGGGCACGATCACTTTGGATATCGACCCGACGACAGGACTGATCGCGGTTGAGACCTGTCCGGTGATTCGTACCAAGACATTCGTGCTCGGCACGGAACCAAAGAAGTACTGTGGTCCCAAATATCACCAGCACAACACAATCGAACCCGCCGCCCGCCCACGCGTCGTCGGCACGCCACAAAACAAATAGATCAGCCACAAAAAGGCACAAAAAGCACGAAAGAGAAATCCGTCATCAATCCGTGTTTATCTGTGGCTCAGTGCAGCGTTGAGTGTTTCGATCGCCAGGGCTGCTGCGTGATGTTTTCGAGAAGGAAGGCCGCCGATGGCGTCGAGCAGATCAGCACGTGTCAGTTGCTTCGCCTCCTCGGTTGTCTTTCCATTGATCAATTCAGTTAACACCGATCCACAGACGAGCGTGGGCGGACAACCGTACGCGAGGAAACGCACCGCTTCGATGCGGTCGTCTCTAATTATCAACGACAGCCGCAACCGATCACCACAAATCGGGTTCGTTTCGTCTGCGATCGCGTTTGCCTCAGGCAGTTCACCCGCGTTGCGAGGATGGGCGAGATGTTCCTTGAATTTGGCGGAGTAAGACAAATTATCAGTGGCCGACCAGCGCCAACGGCGAGAGCGCCCGCAGTCTCTCAACGGCGCGCGCCAGCACCTCGACGGCGTAGTCAACCTCAGCCTCAGTGTTATCTTTCCCAAAACTAAATCGAATCGAACCGCGCGCAAGCTCGTCATCAACTCCGAGTGCGCGAATCACAGGCGATGGCTCGAGTGTTCCCGACGAACACGCCGAACCGGTCGAAACCGCGACTCCCTCGAGATCGAGATTTATCAACAAGCCTTCACCTTCAATGAAGCGAAACGAGATGTTTGAAAGATGGCTCAGACGCCGCTCACGATCGCCATTCATAACCACGTCTTGAANACGCTCATTAACTGCCTCCTCAAACCTNTCGCGCAACATTCGATCGTGAAGCGATCGTTGCTCAAACTCTTCACGCGCGAGNCTTGCTGCNTCACCAAAAGCAACNATGCCCGGAACGTTTTCAGTGCCGGCACGTCGCTCTCGCTCCTGATGTCCACCGACATTTTGCCCGTGCAGTCTTACACCGCGCCTGACGTAGAGCGCTCCAACACCTTTCGGCGCATACAGCTTGTGCCCCGACATCGTTAGCAGATCGCAACCCAGCTCTTCGACATTCAAACGCAGTCTGCCGGCGGCTTGAACGGCGTCAGTATGAAACCAGAGATGTTTTTGACCGGAAGCTCGCTTTTCGCGAACGAGCGAACCGATTTCAGTTACTGGTTGGATCGTTCCAATCTCGTTGTTGGCGAGCATCACCGTAATAAGGACCGTGTCTGATCGAATCGACGCAGCGACGTCCTCGATTCTCACGATTCCGTTTCCGTAGACAGGGAGGCGCGTAACTTCCCAACCTCGTTTTTCCATCTCTGCGCAGACGCCGGCAACAGACGGATGCTCGATCAAGGAGGTGATGATGTGCCGGCCATGAGCGGCTGCGGCTTCACAAACTCCTCGAATGGCGAGATTGTTCGACTCAGTGCCGCCGGACGTGAAGACGATCTCATTTTGTCTTGCGCCGAGCAGTGTCGCGACCTCGCGCCGGGCCCGGTCAATTGCCGCCCGCGCCTGTTGCCCAAAGCCGTGGACGCTCGACGCATTGCCAAAGGTCTCGACCACGGCACGGGCCATGGCAGCCACGACGCGCGGATCGACCGGCGTAGTGGCGCTGTTATCGAGATAAACACGGCGAAGTGGCATCAAATTCAACTCCTAAGGCATCTGAGTCGCAGTTTGCCACAAAGATGCACAAAAAGCATAAAGTGAGGTTTGTTTGACCCCCTGACTCCCATCTTTCTTTTGAGACTTTTGTGCCTTTTTGCGGCGATTTTTGATAGCATTCGTGCGTTACGAGGTTGGCTCTCCCGGACAGGACAAAATATGAATTATCTCAAGCTTCCCCTGGTAGTTTTATTGAGCATCGCCATTACTGGTTTGCTTGCCATCGTTCCCGCAGGCGCGCAAGGCACGACGGCGCTGGAACGTGGTTATCGAACAGGTTATTCCGACGGCTACACCGCAGGATTCAAAGACGTTTCCGACCATGCTGCCCGTGATTTCAAAAACAAAGAGGACTATCAACAGGCAGACCGTTCCTTTAACGAAGCCTGGGGACCCATCGAGGATTATCGCGACGGTTACCAGCAGGGTTTCGAAGCCGGTTACACAGCGGGCTTCGATCGCCAGCAGTTCAATTCGGCTCTTCCCACCGGGTTACGCAGACGACAGAATCCGGCCACCATTCCGGTCGAGGTGAACAATACATCCGGCACCGCTCCTGCGGAGACTAACGTCGACAATACAACGACGGCGACAACAAGCGGTTCACTGTCAATCCCGCGCAACACGATCCTGAACCTCGAATTGATGAACGGCGTTTCGACAGACGCGAGTCAGCGCGGCGACCGCATTCAGGCACGCGTTATCGAACCGGCGCAATACGCGAATTACATCGTTGAAGGCAGAGTTGCGCAGGTCAAGCGGCCCGGAAAAGTAAAGGGAGTCGCTGAACTGCAGCTCGCATTCGATCAGATTCGTTCACCTGACAACCGAACTGCGACGCTTCATGCGGAGCTTATTGAGATCGGTCCGATGCACGGCGACGATCCGAGTGTCGATGCTGAGGGCGGCGTTAAGGGGCAGGATTCGACGAAGGATGATGCAGCGAAAGTCGGCGCGGCATCGGGTATCGGAGCAATCATCGGAGCCATCGCGGGAGGCGGCAAGGGTGCGGCGATCGGTGCGATTATCGGCGGCGGCGCAGGTGCGGCAGGTACTATGACGCAACGCGGCAAAGACATTCGACTCGAACGCGGCCAAACCGTGAAGATTCGCACGTCAACTGACACGAGCGTTCTGTGAAGACTGAACGTGTGAGGCATGAAACGGGGAGCGAGGGCAGATTGCCCGGGCTCCCCGTTATTACTTTACTCACCGATTTCGGGACGGCAGATTATTTCGTGGGCGCCGTGAAAGGCGCGATTCTTTCCGTCAACTCAAACGTCTGCATTGTTGACATCACGCATGAAATTCCGGCGCAGGATATTGAAGCCGGTGCGTTCATGCTGCTCGCCGCGTACAAAACATTTCCTCGCGGAACGATTCACGTAGCGGTTGTCG
>Ga0065705_10104705_pt1 | contig 11880 bp, 8 predicted proteins | sample SwibulcommuniRL2_FD_59092 | JGI IMG/M metagenome (GOLD analysis project Ga0065705, IMG submission 59092) | Bulk soil microbial communities from switchgrass field near Rose Lake, East Lansing, Michigan, USA - RL2 Bulk Soil v2 (version 2) | ecosystem: Environmental > Terrestrial > Soil >... | reverse complement strand
CCAGTCGTAGGACTCGACGGCTGCCGTCAGAGCCGTGCGGGCCTCGTCCATATTCCCCTTGCGGTACAGGGCCATCGCCGCCACAAGAGCAGCACTCGGCCCGATGTAATTGGAGTTCTTGGCCTCGCCGCTCATCACGGCGATCGCTTCGTCGAATCGGCCCAGTCGGTAGTCCGCGAGTCCTTTAGCGAAGTGGAAGTACGGGCGGGCCCAATCGTACTGCGGATCGGCGGCGGCCGTAGCCTGCTCGGTGAGAGCGGCTGCCTGGCGTAACTCCTCTTCGCTGCCGGCCAGGAGTAAACAGGCCCGCCCGACGCGCTCGCTGACGTGCGGGTCCTTGGTATCTCGAAACCGGGCGAGAAGCTCGCTCCGAACCCAGTGGAACTCCTCCGTGTTGCCAAGAAACAGGCACAGCTCGGCGTACCCGAACCAGATATCGTGATCGCTCGGCCCGGCCTCCAGAACCGTCTTCCAGGCCGCTCGCGCCTCCTCCAGGCTGCCCACGCGGATCAGAGCCGTACGAAGCGCCTGCTGGGTGGCGGTATTGTTCGGCTCCAGCGCAACGGCCGCTCGGAGGTGCTCGATCGCTTCTGCCGGCCGGTTTTGGGCGATTAGGACGAAGCCAAGGCTTGTGCATGGCTCCACAGCGCCGGGTTCAAGGGACACGGCCTTCTGTAGGTGCACGATCGCTTCGTCCTGGCGGCCCGGCGTGTTCAGGGCCATGCCGAGGTCGTAGTGCTTCCATGGGTTGTCGGGGTCGAGGCGGACGGCCTCGCGATAACATTGGATCGCCTCTTCCCAGCGCTGTCTGTCCTGCAGTGCACGGGCGAGTTCGGTTTGCAACCAGGCCGCCGGGCTGCTGTGACGCTCGGCCAGTCGCAAGTGGTCGATTGCCTGTTCGGGCTTACCCCGCTTTCGCAGCACGAGGCCAAGTTGCCGGTGGGCCCAGCCGTGATTTGGCACGAGCCGGACGGATTCCAAGAGCGCGTGCTCAGCGTCGTCGAGTCGGCCCGTCTTGTCCAGCGCGAGGCCGAGGCCGTACCAGGCGTTGGCCGCGTCCGGCCGAACCGCCAATGCCGCTCGGAAGTGGCCGACGGCGGCTGCGGGGTCTTCGGTCTCATTCAAGGCACAGGCGAGCATGTAGTTGGCATAGAAGTCGGTTGGATGAGCCCGCTGCACCTGCCGCAGGAATTCGACCGCAGCCTGGTCCCCTCCGTCGTCTTGTAGCCGGGACCCCAGGGCTACCAGCAGGTGTACCGACTCCTGCTTCAGCGGCGCGGTCCGGGCCAACTCGGCCAGCCGCGCCCGGTCAATCCATAGCTTCTGATCCGGGTCGCGAACCTGGTTTCGCCAAGCGTCCGAGTCCACGTTGCGCGCCACGTTCATCAACCATGTCCGCCGGCGCACGTCGTCAGTGCATACCGCCCAGTCGTCCAAAGCCGCCACGAACTCCCGCTTCACCGGGGAGGCCGCCAGCCGGGCGGCGACGGCCGCCGGGTCGTCGCCGTCTGCGGCGAGCCCTGCCGCCCGGAACTCCTCCGCGTATTCCCGGTCCGACCTAATTCGGTCTTGCCGCCCCGCGACGATTATCACCCGGCTCAGCCGGATGGCGTCCAGCCGCGTGGCAAGCTCCAGGTTGTCGAACGCCGTCGAAAGACGGTCGCGCAATTCACTCGGGACGAAGTCGCGCAGCCTGTCCTTGGCCCGCTGGAGCACCGCGGCCGAGGCTTCGAACTCGCCTTTGTTCCGCAGTCGCTCTGACTCGCGTAGGTCCGCTTCGGCATATGCCACGGCCGTCGCCTCGAGCGCCGTCCGCTGCGCGTGCCACCAAAGAACGGTGCCAATGAGGGCCGACGCCAGCAGCACTCCGGAAGCCAGTGCTGCGGCCAGAGCCGGCCGGCGTCGAATCCAGCGAACGGTGCGTTCGAGCGGCCCCACGGGACGGGCCTTGATTGCCTCGCCTCTCCCGAAGCGCCGTAGATCCTCCGCGAGAGCCTGCGAGCTGGTATAGCGTCTTTGCGGCTCTTTGTGCAGGCACTTCAGGCAAATCGTTTCCAGATCACGCGGCACCCGCGGGTTCAGCCGTCGTGGCGGAACCGGTTCGTCATTTACGACCTGATGAAGGGTAGCCGATGCGGTTTCCGAGCGGAACGGGGGCCGGCCCGTCAACAGCTCATACAGGATGGCCCCCAGGGAGTAGATGTCCGTAGCCGGCCCAATCGCTTTACTTTCGCCGCGAGCCTGCTCGGGAGCCATGTAGCTCGGCGTTCCCATCGCGGCGCCGCTGCGTGTGAGTCCGTCGTTGCCCTCCAGATGCCGGGCAAGGCCGAAGTCGGTGACCTTGGGGGTGCCGTCCGTTGTGAGCAGGATGTTGCCCGGCTTGAGATCGCGATGCACTATTCCAATTTGGTGTGCCGCATGCACAGCATCGGCGATCGCCGCCACCAATGCGACTGCCTGGCGAGGCGGCTGAGGAACTCCATGAATGTGCCGGGCTAGGTCGCCGCCCTCAATCAGCTCCATTGTGAAATATGGCCGGCCATCCACTTCGCCGGCATCGTGCACTTGCACAATGTTGGGGTGGTGGAGTGCGGCAAACGCGCGGGCCTCGCGCAGAAATCGATCCGTTTGCTCCGGCCGGGCGTAGGGGCCGGCCAGAAGCATCTTCAGGGCGACGGCGAGATCGAGGCGGAGGTGCCAGGCGCGGTACACTACGCCCATGCCACCTTGGCCGACCACACCCTCTACACGGTAGCCGGCGACTTCCGGAAGTTTCGCCGGGCAGCCCGCAGGCTGCGCCGTATCCCCTTCCAGAAGGGTGTCCGACTCTGGTAACAGGGCGGCAATATCTGCGTCAACGCGGCGGAACGAGGTCCACCTCCGGCGAACTTCCGGAAGCAGCTCCGGGCAGTCCCGGCATACTTCTTCTGCAGTTCGATCCGTGTTGAGCATCTCCTCCAGCAGTTCGAACACGCGTCGATCGCCGGCCATCGGCAGCCCTCCCTAGGATAAGGGCGTGTCGCCCGGGAGTTCCATGGAACAGCCGTCCGGACGAAGGTCGGCCAGCTTTTCTGCCAACAGCAAGCGGGCGTGGTTCAGACGCCGCTGAACCGTTTTGACCGAAACCCCGACGATGGCAGCCGCCTCGGCATGCATCAGCCCCTGGATTCGGACTAGTTCGAATACTTCCCGATCCTCCTCCGGCAAACCATCGATCGCTAACAACATGCGGCGGGCGTCCTGGCTAAGGATGGAGTCGTTGCTGTCAGGCGGAGTCACCACGCCGGATTCCGAGATGGCGGCCAGACGCGGCTGTTTATCTAAGAGGCGGGCCAGGTCATTGAGCTGCCAACGCATGTGCTGGTTGGCCAGGGCAAAGAACTGGCGGACCGTCTGGGGGCGGACTTTCTGCAGCGCCGTGATCAGTCCGGCCACGACGCCGCCGACGAGCTCGTCGGTCTCCAAACTCAAGGGCGGCTGCGTCAGGCGCGGATAACTGCGGTGCAGGAGCGCACCGCACAACAGGCGCAGGCGCTGCACGGCCCGCTCCAGCAGATCGCGGATGACGGGTTCGGCAACCGTATCGCTTTGCAGTGCATCCAGATAGCGCTGGATTACCGCGGTTGTGGGTTCTTCGTTCATGACGACGCAAACCCGGCCGGAGAAACGATTTCAGTCAATTTAGCGTGGCTAGTGTCCACTTGCCACTCTCAGCAATATGGGCAGCAATGAGGAATTGCTGCGAGGACGGGAGTGGACCGAACAAAGCAGAAGGAGCACCCGATGTTGAAGCCCATTGAGAAACCGAATCGCCAGCTTGTTCATCACCCTACCAATGCGCTCGACGATTTCTGCCGCTACGACGCCTCGAATCGCATGTGGCTCGAATTCGACGACAGCCTGAGCCTGCAACTCATCGTATTCGAGTATCACAACCGGCGGCATATTCGTGCTGGGATGCAGCTTGACCGGCGTTCATCTTTTTGACGCCGAGCACATTTTGACAACCACAAAAGCATCTAGCAGGGAGTCTCGCATCATGAACTGGGCGACAAGCAATCCACTTTCCTCCAGAGCCAAGGACGTGGTCTTGTGGGCGCTGGAATTCGTAACGGCGGCCGCCTTACTCCTTGACGGCATTGGCTCGCTGTTCGGCTATCCCATGTTGGTGGAGACGTTCGACAAAATTGGTGTCGGCCATTGGTTTCGCTACGTCACCGGCGGCATCGAAGTGATATCGGCCATCCTCCTGTTGATTCCCCGCCTGAGCCCGTTAGGCGCGGCGCTGTTGACCTGCACGACGGTCGGCGCCGTCCTGAGCCATCTGGTGTTGATCGGCAACTCGCCCCCTGTGCCGGCGATGGCCATGTTTTCCTTCGCCACAATCATCCTGTGGGGCCGCTTCGGAACGTTCAAGTGGCGGCTTCTCAAACTGTTCGCGTTGGCAAGGTCGAAGTGCAGGGAAACCGCGATCGGCCCGGAGAGAAGGTCGGTATTGTCTAGCCGCGGGTGAACGACGCCAGTTAATGCGTGATGGAACACACCTGATCCAAGTGAACTGGATTCTTCCCGCCTGGCAGAAGTGATGACCTGCGTTCATCGATGGGCGAGTTCACGCGGTCGATGCCGAGCGAAGTCGGCCGCTTGCTTGGCAATCGTCCTCTGTAAGGCACAACGAGCAGAAATGACGCGGTATGCCAATGACACTCGACGGAACCTTGATTACGGCGGGCGCTGCGGCATTTGGGTCACTCGTTGGCGCCGTGGCCACCGTGAGCACGACCTGGTTCACCCAGCGCAATCAGGCCATTCGTGGCAACCTTGAATGGAACCTTCGCGAACGGGAATCCCTATATGGTGAATTCATTACGGAGGCATCGCGGCTGGCGGTGGACGCCCTTTACCACTCGCTGGAGGAACCTGAGAAACTCGTTGCCCTGTACGGAATATTGGGGCGCATTCGGCTACTCGCGGGCGAGCATGTGCTGCAGGAGGCCGAGAGGTGCGTGGAGCAAATCGTAAACCTTTATTCCCAGCCCAACCTAACGTCGCAGCAGATTTACGATGCGCTCCACGGACACAGATTTGACCCTGTGAAGTGTTTTAGCGCGGCCTGCCGGCAGGAGCTAATTCAGCTAGTTCCATATCCCTAGGAACCCCAAGTCCCAGTTCTACTAGCAAGAAAGGAATTGCGATGACCAGTACTATGCGGAGCGAACTTCGACTGGCGGTAGCGCCTCAAGTCGAAAAAATCGTGGCGAGCGGCAACGACGTTCGCCTCCGGCTGACAAAGGTGGTATCCGAGGCGGCTTGCCGCTGCCACGAAATCGATGAGGGATTCGTCGAGTTGACGCACGCGGTAATCGATGGAGCACGCGAGGGAATCTCCAAATCGATGTCGAACAACCGCGACGATGTTCTCCGTCAAGTCGTTGATGCCCTGGGAGACGGGCTATCGCACACGGCGCTCGCCGCGCGATTGGCAGTCGAGGAGGCCGTTAGCTCATCGCGGCGATATGCAGAATCGGATCTTCGCCGCCTGCGCGACGACTTGACGGCAGTTCGCGACCTGTTCACAGAGTCCGTGACTCAAGCACTAAATACCGGCAAGGCCTTAACGGAAAACCAAGTTGCAAAGGCAAAGACGCATGCCAACCGCGTGGCCGAGCGCCTGGGACCGGCCTTCACTTCGGTTTTGGACGCCGTCCGCGAAAACCCCACGGTTCTTGCCCGCGAGAGCATCCAAGCCGGCGTCAACGCCGGTCAAGGCGCCGCCGAATCACTTGGCGAGGCGTTGAGGCGCCTGCTCAAGCGGGCATGCAACGAGTTGGATCAAGCGAGATAAAGATCCAGTGAACGGTTGCTTGCCAGAGGGCTCAATGATCTCTCCTAGCGATCCGATCCTCACAAGGATGGCGGCAGTAGTCGGTTCTTCATTCAGGGCGAACCCACCCAACGACCAGCGCGCCGCGCGCCAAATCGCCCATAAGTCAGCGCGCCGCGCGCGCCAAGTCGCCCACTGCCCGTATGCGGGCAGGAGACGACACTCGGCACCTGCGTCCTGCCATCGCGACAATCCCGCCGGCATATTCTTTGCTATGCCGCAGAAGGACCTTTGGTAAGCCGAGGGCATTTCTCTGACGGCGCGACCGTGCCCGAGGGTAACCCGCACGGCAAAGGCTTGCAGCCAATTTAGCCAAATTGGTGTCCACCCGCCCCTCTCAGCATTACACGGGCAAACACGAGCAACGGAATTCACAGTCCGCTGACCTGGCGACCCGAAGGGAGTTCGAGAAGCAGCCGGCTGGGTCATAACGAGGGAGAAGACAACCATGGCGACAACGATTGTGCTAGAGAATCCGATTAAGGGACGAAAACCCCAGAGGCTCCGTCTCGCGATCGCGTCCACGATGATCCTAGGACTCTCTCTCGCACTGTTCGGCTGCGCCGAGCCGCCCGCGAAAGGGCCGGCCGAAGCGCCACCGGCCGTTGCGGTCAGTTATCCCGTCGAGCGGGAGGTCACGGACTACGCGGACTTCACGGCCCGCATGGCTGCGGTCGAATCCGTCGAGCTGCGGGCTCGCGTTTCGGGCTATCTGGACAAGGTCAATTTCAAGGCAGGATCGCTGGTCGAAAAGGGGGACGTGCTGTTCGAAATCGACCCGCGCACGTACCAGGCAGAACTGGCCCAGGCACTAGGCAACGTCGCGTCGGCGGAGGCCCGGGTCAACCGCCTCGAGGCGGATTTCGCTCGCGCGGATCGGCTAGTCCGCACCGGGGCAGTAACGCGGGAGGAATTTGACAGAGCTCTAGGCGACCGCGGCGAAGCGGTCGCGTCGCTCGCCGCGCTGCGGGCAGCGGCGGCGAGGGTTCAACTCGACATTGGTTTCACCAAGGTCACCGCCCCGATCGGCGGCCGGGTCAGTCGAGCTAACGTCACCGTGGGCAATCTCGTCCAAGCCGGCAACCTGATCAGCGGCACGCTGCTGACCACGATTGTGTCGGTGGACCCGATATACGCCTACTTTGACGTGGACGAGCACACCGTCCTGCGCGTCAAGCAGCTCATCAGTGAAGGCAAGGCCATGCCTCCCGACGCCGGAATCCCCGTCTGGATCGGCCTGGCGACTGAAGATGGGCACCCTCACGGCGGGACACTCAATTTCATCGACAATCAGATCAACCCTCGAACCGGCACCCTAAAGGTGCGCGGCGTTTTCCCAAACAAAGATGAGCTCCTTTCACCTGGATATTTCGCCCGCGTCCGCGTGCCGATTGGCCTAGCCCACAAGGCACTGCTCGTCACCGAGCGCGCCCTGGACACGGACCAGGGACAGAAGATCGTCTATGTCGTTGACGGCGAAAACAAGGTGGCCTTGCGGCCCGTCCGTCTGGGAGCGCTCCATGATGGCCTGAGAGAGATCACCGAGGGCCTGCGGCCTGACGAGCGAGTGATCGTCAATGGCCTGCAACAGGTGCGCCCCGGCATGACCGCGGAACCACAGATCATCCAAATGCCAGGCCAAAGGGCGTCCGCAGCGCACCAGGTCGCGGAGCAAAAGAATGATCGCGCCGTCGCCAGAGTCGGACACGAGCGCTAAACATTCACGCATCTGTCTCCTAACGATGACTGCTAACTGCCATGCTCGCCCGCATCTTTATTGACCGCCCAGTCCTGGCCTGTGTGCTCTCTGTCGTGATCCTCCTGCTCGGAGGCATCGCGGCTGGACTGCTGCCTGTTGCAGAGTATCCACAGGTTACGCCCCCGATGGTTCGAGTCAGCGCCGTTTACCCTGGCGCCAACGCTCAGGTTGTGGCCGACACCATTGCCGCGCCGATCGAGCAGCAGGTTAACGGCGTCGAGAAGATGATGTACATGTCCAGCCAGAGCAACAACGACGGCTCGTACACGCTGGACGTAACGTTCGAGATCGGTACCGACGTCAATATGGCTCAAGTGCTGGTGCAGAACCGCGTCGCCGTCGCCGAGCCGTCTCTCCCCGGCGTGGTAAGGGCCATCGGCGTGACCACCAAGAAGCGATCGCAGGACATCCTGCTGTGCATCAGCCTCGTCTCCGAGGATAACCCAGCGACCGGCCAGCCGTATTACGACGCGCTCTACCTGAGCAATTACACCACCATCCAGCTCAAAGACGCCATCGCCCGGTTGGAGGGTGTCGGCGACCTGCTGGTCATGGGGCAGCAGGACTACAGCATGCGTGTCTGGCTGGACCCGGACAAGCTGGCGTCGCGGAACCTGACGGTCGGCGACGTAGTCAAGGTCCTACGCGAGCAGAACGTGCAGGTGGCGGCTGGGCAGCTCGGCCAGCCTCCCGTCCCGAAGGGCCAGGACTTCCAGCTCACCCTGACCACTCTCGGCCGGCTGGTCGACGCCGAGCAATTCGCCCAAGTCATCCTCAAAACAGATTCGGGCGGAGAGATCACCTACCTCAAGGACGTCAGCCGGACCGAACTGGGAGCCCGTAGCGAAGACCTGATGGCGCGGCTGGACCGCCGGCCGTCGTCGGGCCTGGCCGTCTACCTGTTGCCGGGTGCGAACGCCCTGGATACTGCCGACAGAATCAAGGCTCGGATGCACGAACTGCAGGCCCGTTTCCCCGCAGGCCTGAAGTACGCCATCGTCTACGACACCACCCCATTCGTCCGCGAATCCGTCAATGAAGTGATCAAGACTCTTCGCGACGCCATTATTCTCGTGACGGTCGTCATCTTGCTGTTCCTCCAGGACTGGAAGTCGTTGCTCCTGCCCGTGATCGGGGTGCTCGTTTCGCTCGTCGGCACCTTTGCGGTCATGAGCGTTATGGGCTTCACTTTGAACAACCTGACTCTGTTCGGACTCATCCTGGCGATCGGCATTGTGGTGGACGACGCAATTGTGGTGCTGGAGAACATCGAACGCTGGATGGAGAAGGGGCTGTCGGCACGCGAGGCAACCACTAAGGCGATGGATGAGATCACCATGCCGATCGTCGCGATCACGCTGGTGCTCAGCTCGGTGCTGCTTCCCAGCGCGTTCCTCGGTGGCCTCGTCGGCCAGTTCTTCAAGCAATTCGCCGTCACTATCTCGGTGTCGATGCTGATCTCGGCCATCAACGCCATGACCATGACGCCGGCGCTGGCCGTACTGTTCTTCAAAAACCGCAAGCCGGGCGAGCACGGCGGGGGAAAGGAGGCGCTGCCCTGGTGGAGCTTTGCCCTTTTCGGCGGGCTGATCACGATATGGTTACTGACGCCACTTCTTGGTCCGTGGCTGGGTCTACAAGTGGACGGACACGGCGAGGACGCGGCAGCCGGCGGATTAAAGGGATCCCTGCAATCGATAGGCGCCAACCTGGCGCTCTTCCTGCCCGGTGCGGTCGCCGGTGGCGTGGCGGGCTGGTTCGTGGCCCGTTATGTGAACCGGGTTCTGGGCTACTTCTTCCGCGGCTTTAACTGGGTCTTTGACTGGACGACGCGGGCCTACGGCGCGACCGTGAGCTGGTGCCTCCGCTTGAGCGTCGTCGGACTGCTGCTCTATGTCGGCCTGATCGGCCTGACGGGCTTCGGCTTCTCCCGCATTCCCGTGGGCTTCATTCCCATGCAGGACAAGGGCTACCTGGTGACGAACATCCAGTTGCCCGACTCCGCCTCGCTGGAGCGCACGCTCGAGGTGACCGACAAGGTCGAGCAGATTGCCCTGGAGACGCCCGGAGTCGCCCACACACTTGCCCTGCCGGGGATGTCGTATGTCTTGAATGCCAACAGCTCCAGCTACAGCAACGTGTTCATTATTTTCGAGCCGTTCCACGATCGGCGCGACCACGCGGTCGCGGGCGACGCCATCGCAGCGAAGATTCGCGAGCGGTTGACAAATGAGATTCCAGAAGCACGCGTACTGGTGTTCGGGGCGCCGCCGATTTCGGGCCTGGGGACCTCTGCCGGTTTCAAGCTGATGGTGGAAGGCATCGGCGAGGTAGACCTCGACGCGCTGCAGGCTCGCGCGGACGAGCTGGCCGCCAAGGGTAACCAGCGGCCGGGCCTGATCGGCCTGTTCAACGGCTTTCGCGCCCGCACGCCACAGTTGTACGTGGACATCGACCGCGAAAAGGCCAGGTCCATGGGGGTGCCGCTAACTGAGATGTTCGACGCGCTGCAGGGGTACCTGGGCAGCTCCTATGTGAACGACTTCAACCGCTTCGGCCGCACCTGGCAGGTAAACGTCCAGGCGGAAGCGCCCTTCCGCACGGACGCGGAAGCCGTCGAGCAACTCAAGGTGCGCAACGCGGACGGCGACATGGTGCCGCTGGGTGCCGTGGCCGAGGTGCGCGACAGCGCCGGGCCGGTACAGATCACTCGCTACAACATGTACCCGGCGGCCTCGGTCAACGGCCTCCCGCTGCCCGGGACCAGTATGGGTGACGCCCTGGCGAGCATGGAGAGGCTCAGCCAGGACCTGCCGCGCAACATGACCACCGAGTGGACCGAGGTGAGCTATTTGCAGAAGCAGGCGAGCAAACTTGAGCAGTTCCGGGACTTGCGCAACAACCCCTTCAGTGCCTTCGCCGTGGGGGTGATTCTCGTGTTTTTCGTGCTGGCGGGCCTATACGAAAGCTGGTCGACTCCTTGGGCGGTGATTCTCGTCGTGCCGATGTGCCTCTTGAGCGCGCTGTGCGGTCTGGCCCTGTACGGCATGGACGTGAACATCTTCGTGCAGGTCGGCTTCGTGGTGTTGGTGGGACTGGCAGCCAAGAACGCCATCCTCATCGTGCAGTTTGCCATCGATCGGCAGCACGCAGGCGTCGGCCGGTTCGACGCGGCCGTGGAGGCCGCCCGGGAGCGGCTGCGGCCCATCCTGATGACGTCGTTCGCGTTCATCCTGGGTGTCTTCCCACTGGTAATCGCCGAGGGGGCTGGGCACGAGATGCGGCGGACGTTGGGCACCGCGGTGTTCTATGGCATGATCGGCGTGACGCTCTTCGGCCTGTTCCTGACGCCGCTGTTCTACTTCGTCGTCCAGTGGCTCGTGGAACGCCAGGCGCCCGCGCCAGCAGAGCAGGCTGTCCAGGCGCAGCCGCCGCACCAGGCAACTCTCGCTGACAATGTGACAGTGTGAGCACACGCGCCGCCGCCCGTTTAGTGGTTGAGAGCATCATGGACGTCCTATCTGGCCAAATCGTACAGCACGCCCAGCAGCTCGCCCGGGAAGTTGCCGCCCGCGCCGTCGTCGTCAACGCCGACGCCATTGGAGGGCCCGACGAACTCCGCCAGGTCCTTCAGGCAGTCACGTTCCCGGCCATTTTGGTTTCTCGCTCCACGGAAGCGATGAGAAGGGTTGGCCTTGAGTCCCAGGACTGGATTCGCGTGCCCAACGTCCACATGACCCGCGCCGGCCAGATCCAGTCGGCACTGCTGATCTGTCTGGCCCGCGGCCATCGACTCCGGTGAGGCACACCACGCGATCGCCCCTCTGGAGCAGGAACTCGAGCACAGGAATTTACAAGGAAGCTAACACAATGCCACGGAATCACACTCTCACCTGTTTGGGCCAAGAGCAGTCATCCGTTCCGAGAGGATGCGCCACGCTCCGATCGAAGTGCAAATCGTGCCATATCCTTCATCCTTACCTACGACAGTTTCAACATATCTGAGAGCAACTAACCTTCCACTGAAACAAGGAACCGGAGATGGCGACAAATTCAAAGACATCCCCCGCGGTCCCGGCGCTATCTGACGGCCTGGCGAAGCTCCGCCGGCAGTACGGCTGCGGCCCAGTTCAGTTTTCCGGGACGGACGACGCGCTCTATGAACGCCACCTGCTATTTGACGATGTCGTCAGCCCAGCTTCCGCCGGCCCCCGCGAGCGCCTCGAGGCGCTCGCTC
>Ga0065705_10003344_pt1 | contig 11880 bp, 10 predicted proteins | sample SwibulcommuniRL2_FD_59092 | JGI IMG/M metagenome (GOLD analysis project Ga0065705, IMG submission 59092) | Bulk soil microbial communities from switchgrass field near Rose Lake, East Lansing, Michigan, USA - RL2 Bulk Soil v2 (version 2) | ecosystem: Environmental > Terrestrial > Soil >... | reverse complement strand
GACGAGCGGCCTGCCGCAGATGTTCGTGAAGAGCTGAATGCCGCGGGCGCCCAGCTCGCCGAGCGCCCGGTGTGTTTCGCGAAGCGCTTCGTCGGGATCGTTTAGCGGCAGCGACGCCACGAACCCGGGAAACCGCCTCGGATACTTCTGCACGAGCTCCGCCATCCCGTCGTTGGCACGGCGGGCGAGCTCGACCGCGTCTCGAGGCGTCGCGAAGACCTCGATGGGCGGCGTCGCGATGGACAGAACCTGCTCGTAGCCGTCGAATCGATCCATGACGCGGAATCGCTCGTCCAGATCGACCAGCATCGGCACGCCGCGCACACGCTTCCCGGCGTCCTTGAATCCGGGCGCCACCTCTCCCATCCGCTCGGCGTAGGCCGGCGGAAAGATGTGAGTGAACACGTCAATCTTGCGCATCGCTAACGTGGGAGCCCGGCGATATCGGTCCGAATCCTGTACAGATTTTTGCCGGCGGTCACGTAGAGCGTCTTCATGTCGGGGCCGCCGAAGGCATTGTTCGTAATCGTGTCTTCAGGGATCGGAATGAACTGGATGAGCTTGCCTTCGGGCGAAATCACGTGGACGCCGGCTTTGGTGTCGAGCGTCTCGGACGTGCCGCGCAGCTGGTTCAAGCCGGCCGACGCCCAGAGATTGCCCTGCGTGTCGATGCTCATGCCGTCGGCGCTGCGTCCGGGATAGAAGTTGTAGTGCACTTTCATGTTGGTGACCGTCCCGTTGGGCTGCAGGTCGTAGCTGCGAATCATGCGCGCGCCGCCTTGCGCTCCGTTAGCCTCGATGAGATACAGCTTTCGATCGTCAGGCGAAATCTGNATGCCGTTGGGNCGCTGAATGTCTGGCGCAGCGAGGATTCGCTCGAGCTTGCCNGGNCCGTCGAGGCGGTACACCGCCACACCGATGAGATCGGTGAAGTACAACCGTCCCTTGCNGTCGATGGTGACATCGTTCGGCGCCGTAAAGGACTTGCCCTGGTAGTTGTCGGCCAGCACCTCGATCTTCCCCGTCTTCAGGTCCGTTCGCGTCACGCGCGGCGAGCCGGCGACTTTCACGCCGGGACGTTCGAGCTCGCCGCCTTCACAGGCAATCAGGCGGCCTTCCGGATCGAGGAGGAGACCGTTGGCGGCGTTGCTCTTCTCGCGGTAGGTCGAGAGCAGGCCGTTGGTGCCCAGCTTCATGATTCGCTGAGTGGTGATCTCCGTGAAGTAGACGTTCCCTTCGCGATCCACCGTCGGCCCTTCCGTGAACGCCACCGTCGCGGCGATCTCCGGCTGCTGCTGGGCCCATACGGAACACGTCATCACGAGACACACCAGACTTATCGTTTTCATGCGCATGCGGATCCTCACTTGAAGCACGTCGATAGAGCGCGGTCAGGCGAACGTAGCACGTAAGGCGGGTCTTGCTCGGTAGACCCGCCTACGTGACGAAGAGCACTCTATCCGGCCGGTTTGATGTTCTGATTGACGCGGAACAGGTTCTTCGGATCGTACTTCGCCTTGATCGACGCCAGGCGCGCGTAGTTCTCGCCATAGGTCGCCTGCACCCGGCCGTCAGCCTCATCGTCCATCATGAAATTGACGTACGCGCCCGCCATGTTGAACGGATGCACGGCTTTCCAGTACTCCCGGCCCCAGGTCTTCAACTGGTCGGCGCGTTTTGGATCCGCATCAACGCCCGCGATGACCATCGACCATGTCGCGTCGCGCGCGCTCCAGGCCGTCGCGTCCTTGGCAACTCGACGCACGGCGCCGTCGATGGGGTACAGGTGCATCAGCGACAGGTGGCTCGGCGCTTTGGCTGCTTCCCGGATGTGTGTCGCGATCGCTTCGTCCGGCAGGCTCTTCACGAAGTCCCCTTTCCAGTACCACTGTAGGCCCTTCGGGAACAGCCCATCGAAGAGCGATTGAAACGCCGGAAACGGCATGTCGCCCATCCAGTTGAACAGCGGCGGCGGCGTCGCCTTCAGCAGTGGCGCCATCGCGCGCTGTCCCTCGGCGCCCGAGCCGTTGTAACAGGAGATGACGGCGCACGCACGCTTGCCCCAGTGCTCCTTGGGGAATGGATCGCCCGGGGGAACCGTCTTGAGGCCGACGAACGTGCCGAGATCTTCCGCCGTGGTCGGCAGGAACTCGCGATAGGCTTTCATGACCTCCTGTCCGTGAAGGGACGCATCCCAGAAAATCGGCCCCGCGTACACGGTGCTCACCGGATGCGCGCGGAACAGGAAACTCGACACGACGCCGAAATTGCCTCCGCCTCCCCGGATAGCCCAGAACAGATCGGGATGCTGGCGTTCGCTGGCGGTCACCACGCTGCCGTCCGCAAGCACGACGTCCGCTTCGACCAGGTTGTCGATCGTCAGCCCATACCTTCGGGTGAGATGTCCGGTTCCACCGCCAAGCGTCAGTCCAGCCACTCCCGTCGTCGACACGATGCCGAACGGGACCGCCAGGCCGAAGGGATGCGTTGCGTGGTCGACATCGCCCGACGTGCAGCCGGCTTCGACGCGAACTGTATGATTGCCAGTATCGACGCGAACGCCCTTCATCAGCGAGAGATCGATGACGAGGCCGTCGTTGCAACTGCCCAGCCCCGGACCGCTGTGTCCGCCGCCGCGGATGGCGGTTAACATCCCGTTTTCGCGGCCGAAGTTGACCGCGGCGATGATGTCGGCCACGTCCACGCACCGTGCGATCATGCGCGGCCGCTTGTCGATCATGCCGTTGTACAATGCGCGAACCGCGTCGTAGTCCGCATCCTTCTGTTCGACGACGCGCCCTCGAAGACTCTGCTGCAATGTCGGTGTAGTCTGCGTGCTCATTGCTTAAAACCTCCCTATGACAAACCGCCATGATACCCGCGGCCATCGACGGCGCAAGCACAACTTGCGCTGCGAACGCTTCAGCCCGGCCGGCGGGCAGAGTGGCCGGTGAGGATGGCCAGGGCGATGCCGCCCAGCACGAGGATCGTCGCCACGACAAGACGCACCGGGATGGGCTCGGACAGAAGGATCAGTCCGCCTGCCGCGGCAAGGATCGGCACGGCGAGCTGCAGCACCGCCGCACGCACGGCGGTCAGCCCGCCGAGCGCCGCGAACCAGGCCACATATCCGAGACCCGTCGCGAGCGCCCCCGACGTGACGGCCAGGGCCGCACCGCCAGGGCTGATGTGGAACTGCGCGATCGATGCCAGGCTTGCGAGGAAGATGAGCGGGACGGACCGCACGAAGTTGCTCGTGGTCTGCAGCAGCGGGTCGCCCGCCCCGCGCCCGCGCAACGAGTAGAGACCCCACCCGATGCCGGCCGTCGTCATCAGTGCCGCACCGATCGGCGACGGAGCCGAGAGGCCTGGCCATACGAGATACAGCAGCCCAATCACCGCGAGGCCAATACCGAACGCCTGCACACCTCCGATGTGCTCGCCGATGCGGCGCGCACCGATCAGCATCGTCACCTGGACGGTCCCGAACATGATCAAGGCGCCGGTTCCTGTGCTGAGCCGCACGTACGCGAGCGCGAACGGGATGGCGTACAGCGCGAGGATGATTGCGGATGTCCACGAGCCAGCCGAAGGGCGCAGGCTTCTGCCTCCGCCAGTGATGGCCACCAGCATCGCGGCGCCGGAGGCGAACCGAAGACTGGAAAACGTCGCCGCATCGACGGCGTTCTGCTGAAGCGCAAGGCGGCATAGCACCGAATTGGCTGCGAACGCAACGAGCGCCAGCGTGGTGAAGGCGATGGTCCGTGGCCTATCGCCCAAGGCGCCGCCAGAAGTGATGGACGGGGAAACCCGCGGCCGCGATGAACAATCCATACAGCGGCGAATAGTTCCCTCCGTCGATTTCACCCCACACGATCGCCGACACGCCGGCGAGCGTCCCCACCACGAAGCACAGCGGCACCCACGGGTATCCCGGCGTGCGGAACGGCCTCGGCGCATCGGGCATCGTCCGTCGCAGCACGAAGATCGACGCGACGGCAAAGACGAGCGCCGCCCACAGCACGACGATGAAGAAGGTCGTCAGCCTGTCGAAGTCGCGCAGCGTGAGCACCAGCACGATGGCGGCCACGCCTTCGACGACGATCGCGATCCACGGCGACGACCATCGCCGATGGATCGTTCCTAAGAATGCAAACGTGAGCCCGTCGCGCGCCATCGCATAGGTCACGCGCGGGTAGGCGAGGAAGTTGCCGTTCAACGCCCCGAACACGCTCGTCATCATCGCGAGGATGATCGCCGCGCCACCGACGGGGCCGGCAATCGACTGCATCACCGTTCGTGCGACCGCGGCTTTCTGCACGGCGAGCACGTCGATCGGCATCATGTAGAAGTAGGCGAGATTGGCGCCGATGTAGAGCGCCATGATGATGAGCATGCCCGAGATGATGATGCGTTTCATCAGCCGCTCGGGCGCGACCACCTCGCCGGCGATCATGCTGACGGCGACCCAGCCGTCATAGGTCCAGATGACCGACGCCATCGCGCGCGCCAGCCCCTCGACCTGCACAGGGCCGGTCGGCGCGAAGTTCGCCGCGCTGCCCTCTCCCAGCAGGAACGTCCCGAGGATAATCGCCGCGAGCGCCGTGACTTTGACGAACGTCGTCATGCCGCTGATCCCCGCCCCGACGCGCGCGCCGAGCACGTTGGCGAAGGTGAGCGAGAGGATGGCCGCGATCGCAATGGCCTGCACCGTGGCAGGTGCCGGCGGAAGGTTCAAGAGGCTCAGCAGAAACTCGCCAAAGACCGTGGCCAATGCCGCGATGCTGGCCGGCGTCGCGATGAGCACGTAGATCCAGCCAAAGACGAACGCGGCAGCGTCGCCATAGGCCTCGCGCAGAAACACATACGCACCGCCGCTCTTCGGCAGCATCGAGCTCAACTCGGCGACAGCCAGCGCACCGCACAAGCTGATGAGGCCAAAGACCACCCAGAGCACCATGATGGCGACGGGGCTCGGAATGAACCCGGCAATGGTGGGTGGCGTCCGGAAGATGCCGCTCCCGATCGTGATGCCGACGATGAGGGCGGTGCCGCCCCAGAAGCCCACGACGCGGCGCAGATCGCCGGACGGCGTGTCGCTCATCGCTGCACCCGCACGGTCACGAGCAGTTGCCCGATGTGACGCTGCACGTGCTCGGCGGCATGGACCAGCAGTCCCAATTGAGTCGATGGCACTTGCTGCCGGCCCACCGATCGCGCATCGGTCAGCGTGTGCGGCGGCGTGGCGCGCAGCTGGGTCAACGCGCGATCCACCTGCGCGTCGAAGGCATCGAGCAAATCGCCGGCACCCCCGTGCGATGCAGGTGGACGACCCTCAGCCTCGCGGGCTTCCTGTTGCCTGTCGGTCAGGGACTCGCCGCGCGCGTAGGTGAACAAGCGATCGACCACACCGGAGAGGTGCTGCAGATGAAAGCCCGCCGACGCAAGACCGGCAGGACGAGCCCAGAGCTTGTCGGCGGGAAAATCGCGGACGATTTCGCGGGCTTCCTCACGCGCCTGCTGGAGCGCGTGCGCGACCGGCTGCAGAAGTGCGGGCACGCCCTCGATCGGCCCGCGGAGCCACGCCTCCACGTTACTTCAGCCCGAGCAGCGTGGCCGGGTTCCTGCGGGTCATCACGTCGAGCTCTTCGTCGGTGAATCCCTTCTTCCGCATCGCGTCGATGAACACCGCGAAGCCTTCGGGCGGCAGCGCGTTCGCCTTCTGGCCGAGATCGGAGGCCATGATGATGGACTGGACTCCGATGCCGCGCACCTGCTCGGCAAAGCGATCGATCTTGGTCTGCGCGTCCTTGCCCGTCAGGTTGCCGCCGACGATCTCGATGAACGCGCCGAGCTGTGCGGCCTCTTTTCCCTGCTCGATCGTCAGAAACGTGGGCGCGGCTGTGGCGTGCGTCCCGATCATGCGCTTGACGCCTTGCCGCTGCCCTTCGCGAAACACCATCAGCGTCTCTTCGGCGGAGATGTTGCCGCTGCCGAGAATCAGGTCGTACTTCGCGACCAGCGCGATGATGGCTTTGGCTTCGGGCACCAGCTCGCCGTTGTCGGACACTTTCACGAACGGCCGGTTCTGCTTGCCGTATTTCACCTGCGCTTCGGAATCGTTCGTCGGCATGAACACGAACTTGCCGTATCCGCCGGTCACCTGGGTCAGGTACTCGACCGCTCTGGGATTGAGACCGCCCACCGTCAGATTCAGCGCCACGCCGCCGAAGACCTCGATGCCCGGAAACGCCTTCCTGGCGAGATAGGCGAGGCCGGCCGTCTCGTCGTAGTGATGTTTCAGCGCAATCGCCCGCAGGCCGCGGTCGCGCGCCAGCTTTGCGGCCTCGAGCGCATCGATCGATCGCGCGATGCTGTCCGGCTCGGTATAGATGTGGAGGTCGATGGCGCCTTTCAGGTCGCGATCGGCCTGGGAGGGTGATTGCGCCGACAGCGTTACGGCGGTCAGCATGATGACAAGCGACAAGGTTCTGTTCATGGCATGGGCCCTGGTGGAAAGGCCGCCATTCTACATTGGCTTTGGCAGGGCGGAACTTTAGTCCCGCCGTCTCTCGACGCGCTTGTACACGCGTCCCTCGCGCATGACGAACGTCACGCGGGTCAGCGCCGTAATGTCGCTGGTGGGATCGTCCTCGACCGCGATGATGTCGGCCTGATAGCCGGGTGCGATCCTTCCAATCGTCTTCTCCAAGCCTAGCGATTCCGCGGCCCGAGAGGTCGCCGAGATGATGGCATCGATCGGCCTCTGCTTCCCCTGCCGGACACGCTCCACGAGCTCGTCGGCGTTACGCCCGTGCGCGCCCGCCACGGCGTCGGAGCCCATCACCAGTTTCAACCCGGGAGTGGCCACGGCCTTTCGAATCATGGCGGCGTTGATGCGCATGGTCTCGTCAATCGACGCGAAGGTGTCCTCGGTATATGTACCCACGCCGATGAATCTGTTCCTGTTGCGCCGGTAGTTCTGCCAGAGGACACCCACATGCGGGTCGAAATACACTCCGCGCTCGGCCATGGCCTTGAGCGCCGAATCATCGACGCCAGTGCCGTGCTCGATTTGCGCGCAGCCGGCCTCAACCGCCGTTCTCACCGATTCGCTCGTCTGGGCGTGTACCATCGTTCTCAAGCCGACGGCCTTCGCCTCGCCGCAGAGCGCGACGAACTGCTCACGCCTCATCACCTGCTCGACGCCGCCACGCACCACCGAGTCGAAGATCTTGACGACGTCGGCGCGCCGGTCCTTCAGCTCGCGAACCCTCTGGCGAAGCACGGCCGGAGCGTCGCCATTCGGCGTGATTTGCACGATCGAGGTGAGGATGCGCGGGCCGGGCAGCACGCCGCGCGCGATGGCATCGCGCAAGTCGACATCGTCGGGCTGTCCGGGGCTTTGAATGGTCGTGAACCCGGCCATCAGCGTCAGGTAGGCGTTCTCCGCGGCATAGAACGCGTCCTGAGCCGGAGTCGCCGCACGCGGCTCGAAGCGGCCGTTCGCACCGAAGTGCCAGCCGATGTGGGCGTGCACGTCGATCATGCCCGGAAGAAGCGTCGATGAACCGAGATCGATGTCGGCAGCGCTGGAACCGGAAGGCTCGATCGCTTTGATCGTCGAACCACTCACCACGACCGTCGCGTTCGGAATCACCTGCCCGGTACTATCGATCACGCGCGCGGCACGGACGCGGATTTCCGTCGGCTGAGTGTGAACGACAACCGCCGCGAGCAGCACCAGCGTCGTCGAAAGCTGCGCACGTCGGAGAGGATCCATGAGGACCCTCACGAAAGGGGTGGGCGATCTACCGGCATCCCTTGGGCACACGAGCACCCGACGTTGTGGCGACCGGTCGGCCGTAGGGTTTTCCATCGAACACGTTGGGGTTCGCCGCTCCATTGTCGAACAATACACGCGCGGGGTCGAATCCAGGACACGGCAGCCCCCAGTAGTTACCAGCGTCCGCGGAGACGTCCGTCATGGTCGTAAAGTCGTTCGACGTACGAATCGCAACCGAATACTGCGTGAAGTCGTTCAGTCGGATTGCATTGGTAAATGACGGCTGGAATACAAGGTACAAGGCATTCGAGAAGCCGGACACGACGTTGTGCTCAATCGTTCCGTTGATCGCGGCAGGGTTGATCCGAACGCCGGACGCGCCGCCGTTGGCTGTGTTACGGCGAAAGACAAACTGATCGGTATTGGTGGCGAAGAGCGCGGCCGTGTCGTACGTACCTGACAACACGTTATCTTCGGCAAGGAGGCGCAGCGAATTGCCGTTGAAGGTCGCGGCACCAACGCCCATGCACGACCCAAGGCTGGCCGTGTCGTGCCCTTGAATGTTGCAGTCTGAGTTCCCGGAGCACAAGCGGTTCGGGTCCAACGCACACGTTCCCGGGAACCAGTTGGGGAGCGTCATCGCAGCGCTCACACCTCCGAAGCTGATGCCACGGTCCATGCGGCCCGAAACCTGGTTGCCGCGAACAGTGTTGTCAGCCGCGCGCAGGTTGAAGCCGATACCGCTGTTCTGCTTGAGCAGGCACGTGCCTTTTCCGACGCAGTCGGCATCAGCCCGGCAGGAGGTGCCGGGATCGAAAGTGCAGCTTGGGCCTGCACCGAGATCGATGATGTCGTTGGCCTCGATTAGATTGTGGTCGGATCGACCTGAATCTTCAAAATCCGAAAGCAGATCACCGGAGGCCACCTGGTAGAGAACGCCACCAACGACGAAATTCTGCAACGGTTTGTCCGACTGCAGGCAGTGAATCTCGATGTCCATGATCGCCGTGCTTGCGACAAACGGCCCGCCTGGCAACTGCCGCACCTGGCCCGTCGAGGCGGCATCGGTGCTGATGATGGTGTTGTGACGAATCTGATTGCCGTCGCTGTCGTAGTCGACCACGACACCTCTGCCACGCTCGGCAGCGTACCTCAGCCAGTTGTCAGTGATGAGCACGTTATCGGAATTGATCACGTCGATCGGGTTGGTCCGCACGTCGATGGTGTTGCCCAGGATCTTGTTCGAGAGCGGCCCAGCGCCGGCCGGCGCGTCCTCACTCTTGGACTGCGCGACGATGATGCCGAAGTCAAAGCCGGAAATGACGCAGTTCTGAATCTTTACGTTGTACGACCGATGCACGAACAGGGCGAGATCGGGATGCGACGGTTGGAACTCGTTCGCCGCGGTCCGAGGGTCGTCGGCCGATCCGGCGCCGACGGGCGTGATTTGGTAGCCGCGACAATTCAGCTGAGTGCCTGAGGGAAGCGGCATCGTGTCGCTGAGGGTGACGTCGTCGCGAAGCACGCATTCTCCACCCAGCGCCTCGGTCGGTAACGGACAGGCGACTCTTGCACGGGAACTGTTCGCCGCGAGCAGAACGACGGAAAGCGACGCGAGAACCGCCAGCGATGCCAGGATAGATAGGCGCATAAGTCTCCTTCACTGTCGAAGCATTCACCAGAGACTTGACGGCAGGCGGCTGCCGATTCTACCCGCGGATTGAGAGGAAAGCCGTATTTTTTGTGCGAGCACGATTTGGTTCCGCTATGCCACGGAATCAATTGACACCGCAAGACTTAAGAGCGCAGGCCGGATGACTGGTGAGTTCAGCGCACGGTCGCCGCCGCTCCAAAGTACACGATGTTGCGGGCCTCCGACCTGGCGACGGCGATATCAGGATGACCGTCCCGATCGAGATCGCCAATCGCAAAGCCGTAAACCGTGCCTTCACTATCTCCGAACGACAGCGGGGCGAAGTGCCGGCCGGAGCCGTCATTGAAGTAGACCGTTGACGGCGCTTTCACGTGGCCGACGACAACGTCCACTTTGTTATCGAGGTTCACATCGCCCACGCTGAGCGCGTACGGCATGACCTTGTCGTTCGAGAGGTCGAGCGGGGCCGAAAACGTCCCGTCAGGTCCATTGAACGCGATGAACGCGCCGCACGCGTTTCGCATCGGGCGCATCGTTGCCGACGACCACGTCGAGATCACCGTCACGATCGATGTCGGCCAGCGTAACGGAATACGACCGGTCAGCGCTGTCACCAAGGTCGTGCGCGGCGAATCGTGCTTTGCCGTCGTTCAGGAGGACGCGATCGATGAGCGGCCAGTGTCGTCCCTTGGCGAGCACGATGTCGGCAAACCCGTCGCCATTCAAGTCGCCGATGCTGACATTCGCCGAGGTCTCGGCCGACGTCTCGAGGAACAACACACGCGTGAACGGGCGGCTGTCGGGTAACTGCGCCCCCACGATCGCGGCGCTGGCAACGATCAGCATCACACCGGCCACTCTTATGTGCATACAACTTTTTACTTTTTACTTTCTATCGCCAACTGCCGATAGACCTTTCGCGCCTCGTCGAACTGCGTGTAAGTGTGGTCTTTTTCTTTCTGCGATCGCCATCCAGGCCAGGCTTCGGTCAGCTTCTGGAGCTTGTCGATCCAGCGGAGCGCGTACTCGGCCGACGCGCGATCGCGAACCGGCTGGTTCCCCGCGATCACCCAGACGGGATTCGTGAATCCCTGCGGATACGCGGTGTCGAGCGGAAAACGGTCGGCAGGCGCGCCTTCCGCACGCACGTGGTACCAGCCGCTCGTGGTCACCGGCAGCGTCTTGCTGAAGTCTGCGCTTCGGCGATCGGCGGCAAGCGGGATGTCTTCGACGAGCCGGCCGTTGAAGTACAGCGTGACCTTCTGGAGCGGGACAATCGAGCGAACGCCCACCTTCACGCCGACGGTACCGCCCTGCGCCGCTACGTTCACCGTATCGCCCGGCGAAACGCCGTTCACCGATAACTCGACCAGCGGCCCGTTGGTGACAAACGCGCGTCCGGCGCGCATGCCCTCGAGCCACGCCTGCATGTCGAGTCCGCGCCCGCCCGTAAACACGTAGGTGCGTTCGGAACCGACGAGCTTGCTGCTGTGGAGATTGCTGATCGAATCTTCGCCGCCGACGGCCGTCACCTTGAGACCGTTGTTCCACAGCGCATAGAGCGGAAAGAAACCCGCGCGCCCGGCGGCGGACCATTCAAGGGCGTCCGTCGTGCCGAGCGCGGCGTCGACGATCGCGCCTTTCCCGCCGCCGAGATCCCCGTCGAGCGGATCGTTCTCGCCGGCATAGGGATGGACGTAGCCGACGTAGGCCCCCTGCGCACGAGCCTTGCGCAGCATGTCGGTGTTGGTCGGATAGAGGCTCTCGATCGCCGTGCCTTCGTATCCGGTGGTGAAGGGCGAGAGCAGGTGGTCGCGCATCCCAAGCATGAACACGTGGCCCCAGAAGGGGGGGCGGTACTCCTGACCCACCACGAGCACCATGTCCTTGCGCGAGAGCGGGTGCGGGCCGCCGCCGGGCACGAAAAACTGATGGTCGAGAATGCGGTTGTCCTTGTTGGCCACCAGCTCGAGCACGATGTCCTGGTCTTCGGCCTCGGACATCATCATCAGGTTCTCGAGCGTGTTGTGCAGGTTTCCACCGTAGTTCATGTGCACGTGCGTGGAACCGCCATGCCATCCCTTCGCCGACAGGTCGGTCATCCGCTTCAACGGGATTCGGACCGTCGCCGTTTCGCGCGCGGCGATGTCTACCTCGACGGTTTCCGGGAACGTCTCGAAACCCTTCACGGCCGTCAGCTTCGCCTTCCCGACCGGAAGCTCGACACGGAACTCGCCGGTTGAATGCAACAGCCTGTCGCCCGCGACGCTGACCCGCGCGTACGCCTCAGCCGGCGCATAGAACTTTCCGTCGGCGGCCGTGATGTGCACGCGCGCGCCCGTCGTCTGACCTTGCTCGTCCACCGTCCGGACCGAGAGCACCCCCATGGGCCGCTTCCACCGGCGTTCGGTGATGCGCACGATGCGATTCGCGCCGCCAT
>Ga0065705_10104704_pt1 | contig 11882 bp, 10 predicted proteins | sample SwibulcommuniRL2_FD_59092 | JGI IMG/M metagenome (GOLD analysis project Ga0065705, IMG submission 59092) | Bulk soil microbial communities from switchgrass field near Rose Lake, East Lansing, Michigan, USA - RL2 Bulk Soil v2 (version 2) | ecosystem: Environmental > Terrestrial > Soil >... | reverse complement strand
CCGGCCGTAGCCGTGATGTAGAGCGGCTTGCTTGGTTCGCAGTCAACCGCGACTCGAACCGAATCTACGGCGCCGTTGGTCTGCACCCAAGCATAGTTGTCGATCGTAACCGCCACCTGCGCCCATCCGACCTCGCCTGTCGTCTTGGACAGGGCATCCGTCATAGGAGCGCCGTGGTAGTTCGTCTTGACCGCCACGCAGTCGCCCAGAGTGAAGGCTGCCGATGCAAGAACATAGACGTATGTCTTGCCGTTGGCGGCTTCATGGCGATTGCCAAGGGCGAACGTGGTTCCGTCCGTGAGGGCGGAATCAATCGAGGTGACAGCGGTGCCAATAAGAGTAGGCATTGTTTTATTTCTCCCTCTTAGCTGGCGTCGATCAGACGGCCTTGGCGGGCGCGGTTGCTCGTAGTGAGCTGACCCTGCCAGATGAGCGGGATGACAACTGCATCCTGGTTCACTGACATTTTCTCGTCCAAAGTCGTCCAGTTGGCGTCACGGTGCACAACCAACTCAAGATAGTTCGAGTTGATGAAGTAGCCCGTTTCGCCGGTTGAAGTGAAGTTGGTGGTTTCAAGATCGTGGATGACATCCGCCGTCTGGAATTTCACCGAGTCGAACCCAGCAGTGGCATCCGACGTATTGTCGTTGTACCGCTGAAGTGCGCTCAGGGCGTTCCAGTAAGCAGCCCACAGATCGTTCGTGAAAACGATCAGATCGGGCTTGTCATTGCCACGGACACAGCTAAGCCAAAGCTTAATCATGTCGTTCTTGATGTCGGCATAGGTGCCGGCTCCAGACATTTCCTGGAACTGGTTCTTCCACCAGGTGTAAGTACCGGCGACAATGCCGCCGATCGTGCCGGTGCCATCCGTAGAGATGATGCCGCCAACACCCGTCATCTGGTTCGAGAGCGAACCGCTGGAATAGATGTCGAGAGACATATTGTTCGCAGCAGTGCGCATCGCATTCTTGGTGCGCGAGGCAGCCAAGTCGATGAGCTGTTCCTTGCCGGAGTTCATGCGCAGTTCACGGCCAGAGGCCGTCACATGAATTGCCGACTGCACCCATTCATAAGCAGCCGAAGTGAGAACATCACTTGCGGCAATGCTGAGTGCATCGTAGCCGGAATAGCGTTGGAACGTGCCATTCTCAGCGTAGTCAAGGGGACGAACGATCTGATAGCCACCGGAAATCTTTTTAATCTTTCCGTTGACCGAAAGACGACGATAAAGCGCGTTGTGCTTTGAGACGTTATCTGCAACTTCGGTCGGGTGGTTTCTCAGTGTCGTCGTCACCATTTCGGTGAACGTCGAGTTAGGAGAAGCCATTTAAGGTGTCCTTTTGAGGATTACCCTGAATGTATCCGGTCGTAGACGTTTGCCATCTCGTCCTCAAAACTCTTGAATTGAGATTTCGGTGACGAGCCGGCTGTGGACCTGACGTTGAGGCTGGCGAGTTTCTTGGCTTCCGCTGCTTTCTTTGCGGCTTCTTCCTTGGCCTTCTTTTCAGCCTCGGCCTTGGCAGCTTTTCCAAGTTTCTCGGCAACGCTCGGCGTCAGTTTAATGGCCCGATCGTGGGCTTCCTTCAGAACATCCAGCGGACTGGACTGCGCCCTCGCGGGGTCGGCCATAGTCAGCGCATGAATCTGATGAAGCACCTCGGGTTCAATATCGGACCAGTAGTCCTTACCTTCGGCAAATTTCTCGACTGATTCAGTCAGGGTCTTTTCCCGCGCCTGCATTTCTGCCTGTTCGCTGGATGTGATTTGGTTTACCACGCCATAGAGCTGCTGCTTAAGCGCCGCTATTTCCTGATGGAGCGAACTGATCTGTGCGCTTTCAGGCGTGTCGCTTGAAGCTTGCTGTGGGGCGAGTCTTGACAGGTCAACGCGGTAGGATTGAGCAAGCCACTGGATGGCAGCCGCGGGATCGCGGGTAAGAAAGGCATCGGCCTCAAGGAAGCGTTGAATTGCCTCCTCTGGACGTACCCCTCTCGCTTGCGCGACCTTTCCAAGCTGTTCCAGCGCGGGCCTGACTGGTTCCGTCGCCTTGGCTATCTGGCCTAATTCCGTGATCTGCTTGTGGGCCTCGCTTTCCCGTTTAGCCCAGAGCTTCTGGGCTTCGGGTGGAAGCTCGTTCCACAATTTATCTACATCGGATGACAAGGATTGCGGTCGTGGGATGGACGGCGGTGCCGTTTCCTCCGGGGCCGCAACGGCCTCCTTGTCAGTGACTTGTTTTGCCGTGTCGCTTACTTGTTCAGCGCCTTCGGCCGGAGCGGCTTCCTCAACTGGAGCCGCCTCCTTTGATTTGAATTGTCCTGTATCGGATGCGCGATTGACGCGGCTATCCGGGTAGTTCTTTTCGTAAACTTGCGCCATCGTATCTTCGATGGTGGGCTTTGATGGCTCGACAATAGTAACCGGGGCCGGCGCGGCTTCCGCCGCTACGGCTTGGACTTCCGACATAGATGCTCCTTATGTTCTCTTGCTGGACCAGTCTTTCGACCAATGCTTGGGCCGTCCCCCGGTCGGGTTGTAGTCAACCCCTAAACGCTCGGCCCACTTCTTGGTCGTGCAATACATATCTTTCTTGGCAATCGGCTCTGCCGGACGGCAGTTGTTGCTCTCAAGATCATAACGGCGATCAGTCCTGCCGCTCACCCACTTATTGGAGACAACCGAGTAGTAGTCCGATATGTCTGATTGAACACGCGGCATCCCGATGCGATCGGGGGCTTCCATGACGTTCCCATCCGGGTCACGCCATGCCCCATTGCGCCAAACGTATTTCATTAGTCCTGCTTGATGCCGAACACGAGCTTGATGCCGGACGCCGTATATGTTGGCGTTCCAGCACCGTTAACGACACCGATGTAGAGGTCATCCGTACCGGACACGGCCTTAACTGCCAAGCCAACATTCTTGTAGCTTGCAATCTTGACGCCACCCAAGTCCTTATAGTCTGCGGTGGCTACGCTATAGAAGCCGACGCAGCTCCGCGCATTGGCGTCTGAAATGTTGGGCGCCCCGTTTTCGGTGCCGAGTGAAACGTTGGAGTTGAAGAAATAGATGTCGAAGGCCGCGCCCTGGTCATCCTCGTCAATGACGGTTATGCTCTCAATGGTGCCGCCGCCGTCAGTATAGTTGAAGAAGGCGTTGGCTTGCTGGGTGTCGGCCAGCACGTCGCCAGAGGCATAGGCCACAGTGTCAAGAGAAAGCGTCAGCGAGAACGTGGTCGTATTGTGTCTATCTGTCGGAAGAACTACCGGAGCGGAGGCAGATGCGGTCGTCTGCCCGTTACTATTCACATCGCGCATGGTAACTACCAGCGCGGTATCGGTCGTCGCAGCCGCGCCGGTTGATGCGGCCTTTACAGTGGCGGCCGTCGATCCTCCGGTGTCGAGAAGTTTTGTGGAACCATCAACCGTCAGTGAGCCTGAATTGTCATCAACATGAACTACGTTTGTTATCGTTGTTACTGTCGAAACTGTAGTCAGCGATCCATCGACAGTAATGGAGCCTGCGCCGTCATCAATGGAAAGCGTCCCACCACTATCGGTAACAGGAAAACTGCCGTTCGCGCCGGTTACCTGGAGTGGGGCCGCAGATGAAACATCGGTGGCGGCTCCGTCAGCCCCCTGGGCGACCTTGACCCGTTGATATAAAATACCGGCAACATCGTCGGCGGCACAAGTCCCGGCCAGGGCTGCAAGGTTGACGTTATCGCTCATAGGTTCATCACCAGTAATTCAATGTCTGCTTCATCACGGAGCCGTCTCTGCTCCGCAGCGGCATCTTTTGCGATTTGTTCTAGTTTGTTGGCGACTTGGCCAATCTTCAGAACATCCCGCGAAAGAAGTCTAAAATCTTTTGCAGCAATCCCTTCCCTTTGCCGCGCGGTTGCGGCTTCGGAGATGGCGTCGGCTGCGTCAGGGTATTCTTGAGAAATAGAAGCAAGTGATTCCTCGATCTGCTTTTGAGCTTGCAGCCTTTCCCGTTCTGTCTTGGCTGCCTTCAGCTCCGCAAGCTTGCGCTGCATGAGTTGGACTTCAAACTCACTCAGGTCGTCGTCTGCTGTCCTGAATTTCCTGCCCTTATGGCGTTTTTTGCCGTCAATCGTTGAGGTGTCTGTTGTCGCCTCAACCGCCGCTGAGCCATGAAATAGAAAGAGGAGGCTCATCTACCAAGCCAAGATTTCGTTCCGCGAGATGCTTGCGCTGTAACAAAATCAATCAATGCGTTATATTTCGGCGCTGTTGCATCGGCATATGTCTGAAGGATATTTTCAAGCGCACCCCAATAACCAAAAGAAGAGAAATATCCAACACTGCTGTAGTGAACTATCGGTTCATTTGGCCCGAGTTCCGAATCAAGTAGAGCAAGATAATAATCATACATCTCGCCCATTTCTGCGGAACGATTGAGGGCGCTATACATTGTGTGAAACTCCGCGCCAGACCAGTATCCAGAAACAGAGATCGGGCTGTTAGCCAGAAAGTGCTGACCGCACTCGTAAATCGCGAACTCTTTGCCAGCGGCGATGGCTATGTCGCGCTCCTCTTTCAGGCTTTGAGTAGCCGCCGAAACCGTGGATGGAATTTGTCCTGTCCCTGTTGGGTTGGCCGAGCTTGCGAAAATACGCCGCCATGCCGGAATTGGAGCAGCCCCGATGGCCGTTGTATCCGTATAACAGAGGATCAGCCTGCCGGTGCCGCCAGTGCCGATGTCATCTGGACCAGAGATCACAAAGCCGTTTTCAACGAGAACGTGGGTACGCGAGCCGCCATTGACCGTCATGGTCATAAAGTATGCGCGAGCGGTCGTGGTTCCTGCTGGCACGACGCTGAGATCGAGGATTGATCCTGCTGGCGTCGTTGAAAGCTGAAAGGTGTCTCCCGAGATATTACGCACATAATAGTTGTGCTGATGGTTAGCGTCGTTTTCATCGTTTAGCGGAATGGGCATGGCGCGGAAAGTGATCGTGCCAGTAGTAGAACCAGTAAGATCAAGGGCGGACCCGCCAGACGTAAGAGAAACCTGAAACGTATCTGCCGCCGCGTTCACAACGTAATAGTATGTTTGGAAATCAACATCGACTGGCGCAGTCGCATGTGAAGTACCCGTAAAAACCCCACGCACACCGTTGGTAAACCCATGCGCGGTCGCGTTGACGGTATCGGCGGTCGTATCAAAGGTGACAGTTTTGTTTGGCCCGCCGAACGAGACAAGAGTCAGGTCGAGGAAATTGTGCCCCGTCCACGTCACCCTGTCGGTTCCGGCATCGAAGGTGACGGATGCGGCGGTCGGCTGCACATAGGCTGTGGCTATAGTGCAGCGAATAATATCGCCGTTAGATGGCGTGCTGCTCGGGTTCCAGCTTGGATCACCAGAGGTATCGAGGACGTAATCAACGCCCGCAGTGGTGCCGTCTGTCGTGCTTGTTGGTGCGGATGAGAGGGTCGGTAGCAGACCGCCATCAATCATTTCGGTCTTGATCTTGGCCGCGCCCACGTCTGCGTCAGCGCCCCAGGCCGCCGGAGTACCCCACAGGATACCCCAATATGGCGCGGTTGCCGCAACGTCCCAGTAATCCTTTAGCTGCCCGGTCCACCATTGCGAGGTCATCGCGGTGGAGCCAACTGTTTGGCTAATGTTGAGGCGGTAGGTGCTGCCGCCCAAATCCTCCATAATGCGAGTACGGGCAGCCACGCCACTGCCGGTTACTTCCTGGCCTACTGCTATCGTCCCGGTGATCGAAGATGCGGTAAGCGTCGTGCCGGAAATAGACCCAGTGAACCCAGCATATAACCCGCCCCAATCAGTGCCGAGTGATTGAATACAAAATTGAAGTGGTGTGGGATAGACGTTCTGTGCGTTGACTACCGTTCTTACTCTACTGAGACTTCCGCTCCATACATTCTTGACTACATCATTCACTATTGCAGTACGGCGCAAACATTCGGCAAAGCCTTGGGTGAAGCCGCTGTAGTTTGTGCCGCTTGTCACCTGGGCGGTGCCACCAGAAGTCCATGCGTTAGCGAACGTGGTGCCGACTAAATCAATATGCGTGCTGTCGATGACATTAATGGTCCAAGTACCATTTGCCTCTGTAGTGCCGCCAACGCCAGAAACGACGCAGCTATCCCCGGTGGCGAATGATGCAGAAATACTTTTGGCTAATGTAAGCCGTACTCGGCTAGAAGTCCCCGATGCGGTTCCGGTGACTTTGAAACTGTTTGGAAAATTTATCCCGCCCTGAGTTCCAAGGAACTCAGCCTGACCCTCAAAATTGAACTGCCAGATTTCATTGTAGAACTCAAACCACGCAGAAAGATTTGAGTTTAAATCGCTCAGAACAAGCGTTGCAAGCTGCTCGATATAATCTGGATCGACCTGTGCATCGACGTTAAGCCAAAAATTGGCATTGAACTTGTTAGCTGCTGCAATCATAACCTCCACCGGAACGTGCCCGATTTTCCATGTGGAGTGCGATAGCTGTGGGCGTGTAGCCCATGTCGTTTGACTGCCGAATGAACCGGTCCAGTCCAGAAATCTCAAATAGCCGCATATTGGTGAAAGGCGCGAGACAAAAACAGGATCGAAAATCTCACCATCATTTTCGTGCGCCCACTCCTCATCCCCGTAATGTGCCGGACGAGCAGAGACGCCATCCCATTTCGCGCCCGCCGTAGAATTTGGGCTATAAATAAGTCTAAAGTTCTTGACATAGGGGCTGCCAACGGAGCTACAGGAGATTCCGGTAAATCCAATTCCGGTAGCGGTCGCTACATTGACGACAATCCGCCCCGGTTGATTGCCCCCCGTAACAACTGTTGCATCCGTACCGCTAAAACTAAATGTCTCCGTTCCCCCGCCATCGTCGTACAGAAACACATAGTTGCCGGTACGGTATCTGTCCGTGTATGGATTTGACGGAATACCCGCCAGGACGTGCATCTGATATTTTGCATACGTCCCGCTGGTAAGCCCCGCGAGAGAGGTCGGGTAGTAGTTAGAATCTACGGCAATTCCGCCGACGCCATCCCCACCGACCGGGTTCCATTGATCGGTGTTACCTGGTAGATATGCCCACGGGTTTGTTTTAAGTATATTGAGAAAGGGGCAGCCGGTGGTATCCTGCGCTATGCCGCCAATGTTAATGCCAACTGGACGGGTCATGGAGTAATTACAATGATGTTATTATCTGGAATTGCGGTCGGTATCGTCGCGGGCATCATCGCGACGATGTTTTTCTTTTTCTGGCCAAACTAGAAGCCCCAGAAATTCTGCTGGTTGGCGCCAATACCGCTCCCGCAGGTGTCGCCATTCCATAGTCCGACCTCTGGGATGTAGCCGTCGAAGGCTCCAAGAAATACGGCAAGGGCAAGCCTCATCGTCCCGCCAGTCGTACCGGCGCCGGGGTTTGCTGACATGGTGGAATTTACGCCGTTTATGTTCATGTGGCTCGACGCGCCATTGAATGTAAATTGAAGCGCATATGGTGTATTATTAGTGAAGCCGGTGTTGGTGGAATTTGAGTTCGTACCCGCTAACATAAAAAACTTATTGGCACTGAAGAACATGCCAACGCCATTACCAGCCACACTCTCCGATAAAATATCCTGAGATGATGTCAGATTGGATTGCACAACACTCGATATAGTGTAGGGCTGAGATGTTGCGGCAACGCTCGCGGCAGAAAGAGAGTGAGAGTTCGCCGCCACAAACAGGGCGCTGCATCCCTTCCTTCTGCCAATTACAGTATTTGTATAATTGGGCCTGTTTCCGTTAGTGCCCTGCGTTAGATTGTGACCGTTGCCACTTTGATCGTACCAGGTGACATACTTTGCAGTCGTCCCTATAGCAAATGAGTCAATCGCCGTGAAGTCAACCATTCCATCGGGACGAGCGCAGAAATCCTGCTGCAAGCTGTCAGATGCGCGGATCATCCTGACAATCGGGAGTCCAATGTTTGCCTTGCTATAAGCACGCAAACCCCACCAGCCGACAGCACCAGGCACAAGATCGCCAGGGCCAACATAGCCCCTGCGCAGAACCCGTCGAAGTTCCTGCATTTAGTCGATCTGCATAATCTTGGCGCGAACGGTCAGGACTTCCGCGCTCGTCGGCGTATATGCGTTCTTGACCTTGACGAGATAGCGAAGGTTCGCGGAGCCGACGCAGGTGAACCCAAGATTTAGCCCTTGGATGTTCGCATAGCTGTTGGTGCCCGACCCCGCTACAGTCGTAGCAAGCGTGAAGGGAACGACGCCGACGAGAAGCTTCGCATCGGCGTCGGAGAGGGCAAAGGCCGCGTTATCATTGATGGCCGTCGCCGCGCTGTCAAAGATCCACAGCTCTCCCTGCAACGTAGTCGCCGGATCTGCGCTTGATATAACAACAATGTCGGTGATAATACCGGAACCACCAGACTTGCGTGCCGCCGAAGTCAACGTGAAACCGCCAGCCGTCGGAGAGGCAGTATCATTTGCCAGGGCGTCATTTGCAGCATAAGCAGTCGTGTCTGCCGGTCGCGTGATGTCCGTCGAACAGGTAACAAAGAAACCAACGTTCTGCACCCACAGCTTGCCAGCCGAGATTTGCAGAAACTCATAATCCCCATCCGTGCCGGCCGTGTTCGCTGGTGTCGCCTTCTGTACGGCAAGAACTGGAACGCCGGGATCTGCATCGCCGGAGGCGCCATCCTCAAGCTTGACGACATCACCGCCAGCGGAACCCCTGAGCTGAACTGGAAGAGGCTTGCCTGATGCCACGTCAGCATCGTTGCCCGTCCCATCCGGTCCCCAGGTAACTTTCACGCGCTGATGAAGAACACCAGCGCCAACATCGTCGGCTGCGATGGTCGTTCCAGACCCAGCCGTGACTGCAACGTTATCAACCATTTTATGCCGCCTTTGTTAATGCAAGAAGTAATCCAATGGGTTCGCCAGCGGTGCTCGGAGAGCCGCCACTGCCGCCAAATAGTGCATTGAGAATTACGTCGTTCTCATCGAGAACCAGAACGTCCATCACTGGGATGCCGCTTCCGCTGCTTCCGTAACCAACGCCATTTGACCCGACAAACATCGCAACAGTGTCTGGTTGTGCCGTTGATGCAGAGGCAGTCCCGTCAGATTTGATAATCGCGTTTGATGCGTTGACGATGCGAACTGCTGCTACGGGGGGATTTCCGTCCACAGAACCGGCATCGCCATTGCTCTCGATGACCTTGCCGCCAGTGCCAACCGCTCTAAGGATGAGCTGCCGCTGCCGAACTGCGGTGCCGGCAGTTCCTCCAGCACCAAGAACGACATTCGACGCATTGACGGCAACCACCGTCATTACAGGGATTGCTGTTGCCATTAGTGCGAAGTCTCCGCACCGATTGCGGTGCCGCTCTTGTCACGAATGATCTTTGTCTTTTTCGGAGATGACAGCTTCTCGGCTACCTTCTCCAGCGTCTTGCCGACCTTATCGAGCGCGGCGGCGGCAACTGCAATTTCGTTCTGCTTTCCTTCCGTCTCTGCCGCAGACTTTGTTTCCTCGTGGGTCTGCTTGCGGTTCTCGTTGGCCGCGCTGGTCCTGATCTGCTCGCGCTGGATGTCGGCGTTAGTACCAATCTCCTCGCGCTTGACCTGATGCTCGCGCTGCTGCTGAATATCCTGTGCGGCGATCTTCTGGTTTTCTATCTGTGCGCCCTGTTGCAGCTCTTGCGCCCGTAGTGCCGTCTCATCGTTATGCTGCTGTACTTTTAACGCCATCTCGTCCTGATGCTGCTGCGTCTTGAACTGCATCTCGTCCTGATGCTTCTTGGCCTCCAGCGCCATCGTATCCTGATGCTCTTTCGCCTGCTGCTGAAGCTTGGCTACTTCGGCTTTCTGCTCCGGGGTCGGCCCCTGCTGCAGCTGCTGCTGCGCGTATTGCGCGGCCTGAGTGGCAACGGCATCGAGTGCATCTTCTGCCTGCTTGCCGAGCTTGAAGTTCCTGGCAAACGCCGAATAGACCTCCATGACGGCGGGTGTGAGTTCCTTGAAGGTCATCACGATCGGCCCCATCGCCTGAGCGAATTGGGCCGTGCCCTGCAAGAACTGCGTCATGTTCTGCTGGTTGCGCGTAAGGTCGGCGCGGATGGTGGAGTCCGACTCGATGTCCACCCGATAGCCACGCATCTTGTCATTGCGCAGCAACTGGATGACTTCCGGCGTGATCTGGATGCCGGTCATCATCTGGAGCACTTGCGGCTCGAACTTGGACGCGAACAACTCCGCCTTTAGCCTGAACAGGTCACGAGCAAAGCGCTGGATCTCTGCCTGCTTGGACTGAATCCGCAGCGAACCCCATTGCTGCTTGATGTTCTGCGCTGTGGCCGTCTCTGAAGCCTGCGTTTGACCGCGCAGGATGTCGGAGATGCCGGTGATTTCGTAGATCGTCTGCTTGATCTGTTCCCGCGCCTCGAAGCACTTCTCAAGGGCCCCGACGATAATCTCAATCGGGTAGAACATGATGTGGTCGGTAAGCTTCGACCCATCGGCAAAGATTTGCGGGTTCTCGATCGAGATGTGATCGGTGTCCTCGGCCTGCTCCAACCGGTCCATCTCGGTCATTCGTGCATCATAAAGCGCCTTGGCCTTGACGGCTTCGGTCAGGACGATGATGCGCTCTGAAATTCTCTCCAGTTCCTCCGCTTGAGCTTTGTAAATGTCATATGGGACAACCGGAATGAGGCTGTCGGCCGTCTGAATGCTATAGATCGGACGCGGGGTGCAGAAGAAGCCTTCAAGTTCGAGAGGATCGTCCTCCTCGCGGATCGGCTGGTCCTTGTAGGACTCCGCGATAAAGAGAACCTTGCGGCGCTCCTTGTCCCATATTTCCCAGACGCGAGCCCGCTTGAACACCTCAGGGACGTTGCGCCCGTCATTCTTCTCAAGCCCGGTCTTTTGCACCGAGACATCGAGAGTGACTTTCGCTGAAAGCTTCGGACTAAGCTTGTCTAGTTCCTCCCGCGTCAGGAACAGCTCGAATGCCTCCCACGGGAGGTCGCCATACTCGTTAGCCGGACCCCTGCGGTAGTGCTTCCAGGCGACGTGCTCGCAGGTCACTTCCTGATAGGCGACGTTTTCTTCCTGATCGAGATAGGGCTTGTATCTGACACGAGCGGTTCCGCGCCCGACCAGTTCCGAGTCCTTGACAGTGACCTTCATCACATGGTCGAAGTCGTAAGCGTCAACCGAGTAGGAAAGGCACCGCTCTTGGATGTCGGCAACCTGCTTGGCTACCTTGTCAGGGTCGTTGAAGCGCCTGCGGACATCGGGGACCGGCGTCGAGTTGTAGAGCGCCGGGATAATCGTTTCGATGTTGGAGTGGAGGATGTTGAATTTCTTGTTGGAGGATTCCCCGTTGTGGGAGGACTGGCGATAGAGGTCAACCACCTCCTGCGCACGCTTGCGCCAGTTTTCCTCCTCCTTGGAGGAAATCGCGAGCGCGTCGAGCCAAAGCCGGACCAGCTCGCCATTGTTGTCTACCTTGGCGGTTTCCCGCGTGCCGGCAGCGGTATCAGTTTCCATCTAAATCCTTGTGGCACTCATGCCAGCACGGGCACGGGCAATTCATCTGCAAATCAATTCCGGTCAATCCGCACCTAGCCGAAACGGCGTTGGTGGTTGCGCTTTCTGACGTGGCGCTTGAGGATTTCCGCAAAGGTAAGGTTGGATTTGGCAATGATCTTGGTTCCATCTTTCGACGGTCCTACGAAAGCCTGAAATTCATTGGTCGGCGGAGCGATCTCGGCCTTGGCCTTCGGTACCCAGGGCCTCGACATGCAGGCGTAACGCCACTCGTCGGCAGCGTGATCCTCGCCGTCAGTATCTAAATCTTCCGGG
>Ga0065705_10002327_pt1 | contig 11892 bp, 5 predicted proteins | sample SwibulcommuniRL2_FD_59092 | JGI IMG/M metagenome (GOLD analysis project Ga0065705, IMG submission 59092) | Bulk soil microbial communities from switchgrass field near Rose Lake, East Lansing, Michigan, USA - RL2 Bulk Soil v2 (version 2) | ecosystem: Environmental > Terrestrial > Soil >... | reverse complement strand
GATTTGATAACCGCCCCAACTGTGTCCCTGGATGCCGATCGCTTTCTCGTTCACATAACCACGGTCGACCACCGCCTGAACTCCCGGCAACACACACTTCAACGCGCTCGGACCCGGGTAACCGATCGTATAGACGATGTCGGGCATGAAGACGAGATAGCCGTTGCTAACGTAGTAGGTCGGATTGATCGACGTGCCCGGCGCCGGATTGCGGAACGTGTGCAAGCCCTGCGAGAGCTTCTCGTAGATGTAGACGATCATCGGATACTTCTTCTTCGGATCGAAGTTATCCGGTTTGAGAAGCAGCCCTTTCAAAGGCACGCCGTCTGAGTTTTTAAAACTCACCAGCTCGCCGGTGCCCCAGTTGTATGCAGCGCGTTGAGCGTCGCCATTGCTGACGCGCTTCAGCTCTCTGAAGGAACTATTAGTCACCCAAATGTCGGGAAACTGATCGAACCGCGATGCAGTCATGATCATCACGTCAGCATCTTTTGCTTTCGCCGGGTTGTTGAAATCCTTCGCTGCCATGAGGAGTTTCTGAGGCGGCGCAGTGCTGTTGACCTTGTCGCGGTAGAAACCGGAATCATGCGTCTCCTGGTTTTCAGCCGAGAGCAGCATTGGTTTGTCCGGATCGATCCAACGCTCGCGCGGGTCGAGCCGGACGTAGCGCAGGGCGGTTGATTCCTTGCGACCGACACCGTCAGTCAGATTTTTTGCCCCACTGCCGTCTGGAGAAACCTGCCAGATGTCGTAACGGTCGTAGAGCAGGACGTCTGCGTCGTCTTTGGTCCAGCCGGCGACGCCGTAAGAACCAGGCGTTGATGGCGTGTCGTTCTCTTCGTTGTAAAAGTTGACCGCGATGTTCCTGGTCAGGTTCGCAGTGGAGCCGTCGGCGACGGAGTAGGAGTACCAGTCTTTGCCGTCGAAATAGACTGCATACTTCGCGTTGGGTGAAAGGGCGACGAAGCTGCGTTGTTTGGTCAATAGTGGTTTGCGCGAGCCGTCTGCGGTGTTGATGAGGTAGTAATCGGTGAAACCCGGATCGTAGTCGGAGATGGTTCTGTATTTACGATTGTCGGCGCCGATGGCATAACTACCGTCGTTCGAAGGCGAGATGTTTTCCATCGTCTCGTCGGCGAGCTGGACGAATTTCTTCGCCTGCAAATCGTAAACTGCGCGATACGATCGATTGCGATCCTGCTCGGCGCGGATCCTCTGAATCGGTTGCACGTAATCGTCTTTCCAGTGCCAGAGATCGACGAGCACTTTTTCATCGGCCGGAATTTCTTCGTCCGGATTCTTTTCGGGCTCAGGCGGCGGCGCCGTGCCGAGGAACAGGTGACTACCGTCAAGCGAGAAACTGAGATTGGCGCGCTCGCTGACGACGAATTCCTTGCGGAAGCCCGGTGAGCTTACAGAAACGACCTCAGTCGCCTGGGGATCTTTGCGGTTCCACTGGTAAACGCGAAACTTCGGTTGTTTCGCTTCTGCGTCTTCCTTGTCGCTGATGAAGGCGAGCTCCGTGTTGTCTTCATCCCACGTCAGACGCTGATACTTTCCCTTGCCACTGAGAAGTGCGATCGGTTCGCTTTCGCTGTCGGTTGTTACAGCATAGACGCCGTTGCTGTCTTCTTTTCGCGCTGAGGTTGTGAAAACGAGTGTCTTTGCGTCTCTGCTGATGGTGTAATCGAGGACGTCGCTGAACTTTCGCTCGTTTGCCGTGGACGTGTTACGGAGCACGAGTTCCGTTCCGTATTCCTTTTTCTTTCCACGAGCGGAAGAGCGGGGTGGTGTTGGAGCAGCAGGCGCAGCGGCAGGAGCAGTGGCTTCGCCTGATGGACTCGATTCGGGCTTTGGTGGCGCAGCAGGTTTCTCTTCGGGCTTGGCCTCCATCAAGTAAGCAAAGTAGCCTGTGCCGTCTTCCGGAACGCGGAAGGATTTGACTCTTTCGACTCGCGTCACCGTGCCGTTTGAGAGGTCCATAATGCCGAGACCGTTCTTCGGCATCTCTTCCGGTTTCTTCTTTTCTTTTTTGGCTTTGGTCACCTCGGCTTTCGTCGGCTCAGTGCCGAAGATCACGAAGCGACTGTCGGCCGTGAAAACCGGTCGCAGCAAACGCGCCTGCTCGGCCTGAAACTCAGCGATGTTTGTGCCCGGATCGTCGGGCGGCGGCACGGGTGGACGATATCCGCGTGGCGCGCGCCAGTCGACGCCGGTAGCGATATTGCGCACGATTATCTCGCCGTCGCCATCCTGCGGCACGTAAGCGTAAGCTACAAACTTGCCGTCGCGGGAAATCTGTTGCGCCGAGATAGAGCGCCACGAATCATAGTCCTGATGCGTGATTGGACGTTTCGCTGTGGCCGGGGCGGCTTGCTGCGCAAAAGCCTGAGTTGCTAGCAANGCCACAGTGCAAACCAAGGCGACAGTTCGCTGGAGCTTCATGGGGTTACCTCACAAATTGTAGGGATACAAATAAAACGCGGATGACGCAGATCAGAACAGATCTGCGTTATCCGCGTCAATCNGCGANNGCTGGTTTCAGAAGAACAGCGAGTACAACAAGCGGTTTGGTGAACCCGTGCCGGCGTTCGTCACATGGTTCGTGGTCGAGCCGTTGACGATCGCGTTGCGAGTGGTTGTTGCTGATGCACCCGGACTGAATTGTTTGTAAAGCGCTGCCACGCCGGCGACGTGCGGTGAAGCCATCGAGGTTCCGCTCAACGTTGCCGTTGCCGTGTCAGAGCTAAACCATGAAGATAGAATTCCCGAACCTGGTGCGAAGATATCCAAACACGTGCCGAAGTTCGAGAAGGATGAGCGTGCATCGGTTGTTGTCGTCGATCCGACGGTGATTGCGTTGGCTGCACGAGCTGGTGACGTGTTGCAGGCGTTGGCGTTGCTGTTACCGGCAGCTACTGCGATCGGCACGCCCGAGTTGGCGAGGTTATTGACTGCCGTATCGAGTGCGCTTGAAGCGCCGCCACCAAGACTCATGTTCGCAACCGCTGGATTGATGTGATTGTTGGTGACCCAATCGACACCCGCAATCACACCTGAATTACTTCCGGATCCATTGCAGTCCAGCACACGCACACCGCGTAGTAGCGCACTCTTCGCCACACCATAGGTTGAACCACCGATGGTTCCGGCGACGTGAGTGCCGTGTCCGTTGCAGTCTGCACCGCTGCCGCCGAAGGCGTCGAAGACGTTTGAAGCGCGCCCGCCAAACTGAGTGTGGGTCGTGCGAATACCGGTGTCGATGACGTACGCGCGAACGCCGGAACCGGTCCAGTTATAGGTGTAAGTACCACTCAGCGGCAGGTTCCGCTGATCGATGCGATCGAGACCCCACGGGGGATTGTTTTGAGTCACGTCGGCAGTGACTATACCGTCTTCCTCAACAAAGGCAACGCGGTAATCCTGGCTGAGTGCTTCCGCTTCTTCGGGCGTCATTTCCACGGAGAAGCCATTGATCGCGTGCTGGTAGACCTGCTTAAGCTGGCCTTTGTGCATGGCCGACATCTCTGCCGCGATATACGGGGCAATTGAGAATTTTCCTCTTTGGCCGACCCAGTCTTCATCGAGCACTACGATGTAATTGTTTTCGATCTTATTTGCGTTTTTGCGAAGCTTGTCTTTTCGGCCCTGGCTGCTCGCCGTTGGTGACGAAAGGAACACAGCGGCGCAAAGGCCGGCAAAAATAAGTAACGCGCAAACTTTCTTCATACTCTTTTCCTCCAGTAAGTAAGGTTGGGGGTGTGGGCGCCGCCCGCAACGGCCGCGAGAACGAGCGGGAAAGACAACATCGCGGATTTCATAAAAGCGAAGCGCATATGTACTTGTGCTTACCTGGGAGGAAAACGTATGAACCTGAAGATAAAACTTCTCTTAAGGAGTAGCTGTCTGGGACGGAGGGGACGCAGTATGGCATTAAATTTTTTAATGCGCAAGAGACTATTTGCTTCACCGGATGGGCAAGATTTTCAGGATTTACAAGATAGCAGTGAATCCTGTAAATGTTGTCAATCCTGAGATTCTGTCTAAAGTGAATGAGCAAAAATCTTCGTCTCCCCAAGACTCTGCTGATAATTCTTGTGCTTGCCATCAACGTATGTGCACAAGACGGACTCAATGAGTTTTCCTTCGTGAGTTGGATCAATCTCGACGCTCCACCGGGTCGGGAGTATCTCGCGACTGACGACATCATGCGATCGTTGCCGGGTTGGAAGCGTGACAACTTAGGCAATCTCATCCTGCGCAAAGGCAGTGGAAGCCCGCGGCGCGTGGTTGCTTGCGCGCTCGATCGTCCAGGCTTCGCCGTGACCGAAATCACCGGCGACGGATACCTGCGTCTACGCGAAGCAGGCGCGGGTCGTCAGCATCCGCTCTGGATTCAGTTTCACGAAGGACAACGAATCAAGGTTATTACGCGAACGGGCACTGTTCCCGGAGTTGTCATCGTAAAGAGCACTCACTTGCAACGCGGCAGGGTGACTAATGCGCCCGTTACGACACTCGACGATCTATGGGTTGATGTTGGAGCTTCATCCAGGGCTGAGGTGCAACGTCTCGGGATCGAAATGCTGGATCCCGTGGTGCGTGACTCTGAGGGGTGGCCGTACGCAGGTTTCGTCGCGGGTCCAATGGCCGGGATGCGAGTTGGTTGTGCGGCAGTAGCGCACGCAGCGCAGGGAAAAGTTGATACCGGCGAAACGATCTTTCTACTCACTACGTTGCGCAGCTTCGGTCATGATGGATTGGAAGCAGCGTTGCGAGCAATCGGGCGTGTGGATGGAGTGACGCTGCTGGAGCAATCCACGGAAGGTCCTAATAGTTCTGAAGGCTTCAGTCAAAGACTGGTTGAGAAGCCGCTGTACCTTCCGGAATCTACCGGTCTCACTTCAGTCACAATACTCGCGCCGCGTGTTCGTTTTCCGGGAACGCTTGTCGAAACTGTGCAAGTTGCCGATGCTGAGAAGCTATTTACTGTGGTTGAAAAAGTCGCAGGCGTCAGCTTTGAACCAGCACGTCGATTTGTATCGTTTTCGCTTCACCCCTCGCCGGCATCACGCCGGGATGCGTTTTCAGTAACTGCAAACCTGCTGAAGTCGTTGGCGGACGTCCCGGCAGTGTCGGGCCACGAACGACCAGTTCGTGAAGCCATCATCGCTGCGCTTCCTGCGTGGGCACGACCGCTCACTCGCACTGATAACGAAGGAAATCTGATCCTGGAAGTTGGACCAGATCGGGATCCTTTGATGTTTATTGCGCACCAGGATGAAGTCGGCTTTGAAGTCACGAACATTGCTGCCGATGGAACAGTGTCGTTGCGCACGCGCGGTGGACTCTTTCCGTCGTTATGGGAAGGCCAGCCTGCACTACTTCATCTCGATCGTGCAGGAGACTCTCCGCTCCCCGGCGTTTTCGTTCCGCGTGACACGGCTACTACGAAACAGCCGGAAGCGTTGACCGCATGGTTTGGAATGGACGCGGAGGGTTTGAAGAAACGAGGGGTTACGAACGGTTTATCTGTAACTGCTTTTAAGAGCGCAACTCGTTTAGGGAACACGCGTTTCACTGCACGCGCGCTTGACGATAGAGCCGGTTCGACCGCGCTCGTGCTGGCCGCGAGAAGAATCACGCCGGCAACTCTCAAACGCAAAGTTATCTTCGCGTGGTCCGTGCGTGAGGAGACGGGGCTTGAGGGTGCGATAGCGTTGGCCAGGCATTATGGGTCGGTGGTCAAGAGAGTCTACAGCGTTGATACGTTTGTTTCGTCTGACTCACCGGCTGAGAGCACGCGGTTCGCGTACGCGCCGCTCGGGCGTGGTGCAGTCATTCGCGGCCTTGACAACTCAGCGGTGGCGCCGCTTCCGGAGTTGGATCGAATTCTGAACGTCGCGCGCAGGAACGCGATACCGATCCAGGTGGGTGCCACGAATGGTGGAACTGATGGTTCAGATTTCGTGAGGTATGGCGTGCTGCACGTTAGCTTGTCGTGGCCAGGTCGTTACAGTCACTCGCCCGTCGAGGTGCTCGATCTCCGAGATCTGCAGGCGCTCGAGAAGCTCATTTATTCGATCGCGATTGTTCCTTGAGGAGGTTTGCTTCACAGGATTAACAGGATTTGCATGATTTACAAGATTCATCCTGTCAATCATGAAAATCCTGTTCATCCTGTGAAGCTAACGCTAAGCCACATGCGACTCATCGTCCTTCTATGCCTTCTAATTCTCCCGTTGCACGCGTCCGCGCAACGCGATCTAACGCGCTACGTCAACCCATTCATCGGCACCGGCGGACACGGCCACACCTTCCCCGGCGCGATCGTGCCCTTCGGCATGGTCCAACTTAGCCCCGACACAAGACTCACCGGCTGGGACGGCTGTTCGGGCTATCACTACTCGGATGCGACCATCTACGGCTTCAGTCACACGCACCTGAGCGGCACAGGCATCTCCGACTATGGCGACATCCTGTTGCTACCAACCCTAAAACAAGCCCACTCCGCAGCCTTCCAACACCGCAATGAAACGGCCGCGCCGGGTTACTATTCGGTCAAACTTGACGACGGCATTCTCGTCGAACTCACTGCCACCGCGCGCACAGGCCTGCATCGTTACACCTTTCCCAGGACTGAGAACGCAAACGTCATCATCGATCTTGCGCACCGCGACAAAGTCATCGACTCCGATCTTCGCGTCACAAGCAACACCACGATTGTTGGTTGGAGACGCTCGCAGGCATGGGCCAAAGATCAGATCGTCTATTTTGCAGCGGAGTTTTCGCAGCCTTTCACCTCATATGGCGCGACGGATCGCGATTTAAGAACCTACTTTCGTTTCGATGCCCGCGGCGGTGCTCCTCTACTGGTGAAAGTTGGAATTTCTGCGGTCGACGTCGACGGCGCGTTGAGGAATTTGCACGCGGAGTCGAATCAGTGGGACTTCCAAAAAATCAGAGCCGATGCTGCTGCCGCATGGAACGCCGAGCTTAACAAAATACAGGTGACCGGAGGAACAGAGGCGCAGTTAACCAACTTCTACACCGCACTCTATCACGCGATGACTGCCCCCAACCTCTTCATGGACGTTGACGGTCGTTATCGCGGGCGAGATTTTAAGATTCACAAAGCCGGCGACTTCTCGAACTACACCGTCTTCTCGCTGTGGGACACGTTTCGCGCCGCACACCCGCTCTACAACATCATCGATCAGAAGCGCACACGCGATTTCATTCGCACGTTTCTTGTTCAATACGAACAGGGCGGACGTCTACCCGTCTGGGAACTGGCGGCCAATGAGACTGACACGATGATCGGTTACCACGCCGTTTCCGTTATTGCGGACGCGGCTGTCAAGGGAATTGATGGCTTTGATCTGAATGAAGCTTTTGAAGCGATGAAGCATAGTGCCGAAATCAGAGAGCATCGTGGGCTCGCCGCTTACATCGATTACGGTTTTATCTCGATGGAAGACGAACGCGAGTCAGTGTCGAAAGTGCTCGAATACGCGTACGACGATTGGTGCATTGCTGAGGTCGCGCGCAGGCTCGGCAAGACAGGCGATTACGAGCGTTACAGCGCCCGCGCACAATCGTACAAAAACATGTTCGATTCCGCGTCAGGATTCATGCGTCCGCGTAGTAACGGTAACTGGCTCGAGCCTTTCGATCCGCGTGAGGTAACGTTCGGGTTTACGGAGGCAAATTCGTGGCAGTACACATTCTTCGCGCCACACGATGTTAGTGGTCTCATTGCCCTGATGGGTGGGCGTCGTCTATTTGCGGAGAAACTCGATCAGTTGTTTGCGGCAGAGAGCCGGACAACTGGCCGCGAGCAGGTCGACATAACCGGGTTGATAGGTCAGTACGCGCACGGCAATGAGCCGAGTCATCACATGGCCTATCTCTACAATTACGTGGGCCAGCCATGGAAGACGCAGTCGCGCGTTCGTCAGATCATGGACCAGTTTTACAAGCCTGAGCCGGATGGATTGATCGGCAATGAAGATTGTGGGCAGATGTCGGCGTGGTACGTGTTGAGTGTGGCCGGATTTTATCCGGTGACTCCGGGTTCGACGATTTATGTGATTGGCTCGCCGTTGTTTCCCGAGGTGCGAATTAATCTGGAGAATGGCAAATCATTTGTCGTTCGTGGCGTGGGTGTTTCCGAGCGTAATGTCTACATTCAATCGGCGACGCTCAATGGAAAGCCGTACCCGAAGTCGTTTCTGGAACATAGGGATTTATTGGCGGGAGGCGAGCTTGTTTTGCGAATGGGATCGCAGCCGAATTTGAAGTGGGGCACGGGAGCAGGGAACGAGCCTGTGTCGCGCATTGCCGCTCCTGAGATCGTTCCGGTTCCGGTAATCAGAGCGGCAGGTAGAACGTTTCGAAGTCGCCAGGAGATATCGTTCGCAGCGATTGATGGGAAGCCGGTCGATATTTACTACACCACCGATGGTTCAGAACCCACGGCTAAGTCGCAGAGATTTACGAAACCATTTTTCATCGAAGCCGATACGACTGTGAAAGCGTTTGCGGTTGATGGTGACAGGCGCAGTCTGGTGGTGACCGGGAAGTACCATCGTCTTCCACACGATTGGAAGATCACGTTGGAGTCAAAATACAGTTCCCAATACACGGGCGGTGGTGACCTTGCATTGATCGACGGCATCCGTGGAACGACTAACTTGAGTGACGGCGCATGGCAAGGCTATCAGGGTAAGGATCTGGTGGTTTTGATAGACCTCGGAGAAGTGCAGCAGGTTAGAAAGGTTGCCGTAGGTTTCTTACAGGACACCGGCTCGTGGATTTGGACGCCAACCCGCGTCGACTTCGAGCTATCGGTCGACGGCAAGAAGGCCGATTCAGGCTTTTCGTTTTTTGGTGAGGGTTCAGACTCACCAGAAGGGCAAGGTGTATTTATGGGCGAGATCGGAAGTAGGATCTTGCCGGTGAAGGTGCGCTACGTACGAATTCGAGCTTATAACCTCCCGAAGATCCCCGCATGGCATCCCGGAAGCGGCGGCGAAGCGTGGATCTTTGCCGATGAGATCATTATTGAAAAATAGGTCCTATAGGGTGTATAGGACCTATTTCTTCTTACCACTCCAACGTAAATTCGTAATTGTCTGCACCGCCGCGTGTATCCCTGATGCGGATAACCGCGGTGAAATCGTTCTCGCGCGATGGCTGTTGCTCGATGAAGACTTCTCCGCGACCTCGTTTACTTGTGAGTCTCACCGTGACGCGTCGATTCGGCAGTGAATTCTCAAAGTTGGGTTGTGAGTCGTTATACGGAGTGCCGCCGAGTGTTTCGACGTCAGCAGAGCCGCCGCGAATTCTAATGCGGACGTCATCGTCGACGCGGCCACGCCAGGTCATGCGACCGCTACGATCACCGGTGCCGGGAGGAAATGGTCCGGGATTTTGATTCGAGGAAACTTCCCGCGCGATATCTGACAGTAATTGCCGGATGTTATACCAGGAGCTTTGCTGAAGATTATTCTGCTCTACTGTGCGGGCGAGCCGTGACAGCACATCGAAGGCGTCCCGTAGATCCTGATTACGACGCCTATCGACGGTCATGCGGTAAAAAATTCGTGACGCGCCTGCAAACTGTTGCGTGAGCATTACGGCTTCGATCTCGTTTCGATTGTTGCGCGACGAGTTTGTGTAACTACTGTAGTTTGCGTCGGCGAGGTTTTCGGCCTCGCGCGTCAACCGCGCCGCCATGTCCATCAGTCTGTTTGACTGACCAAATTGGCTGAACGCCGGGGTGGCAAACAGCCCGATAACTATCACCACCAAAAAGCTTCTAATGAACATATCTCCTCCTGAGTTTCATTCTCCCCATGCTCACCTACGATAATTCCTTCCCGTTGGTCGACCTGTCAATAGGTTCCGGGGGCGGTGACTGAAAACCGGACGAGCGATTTGGTATAATGGCGGCGTTTGAATAGTTGGGAAGGCCCGACAAGGAGTTAAAAGATGAGTTGGAATCAATCTTCGTTTGTGTCCGCCGACGTTCGGGATGTTCGAGTTACAGCGTTTTTGAGCAAAGTTTACGGGTGGATGTTTCTGGGGCTGTTGGTAACGGCCGGGACCGCCGTGGTCGTCGCATCCTCACCCGCGTTGATAGAAACTCTGATTCTCAATCGAATTCTGTTCTGGATCCTGCTGTTCGGACAGCTTGGACTGGTGTTCTACCTTTCGGCTCGGGTCGACAAGGTGTCGCCCGTAACGGCGGCCGTGCTTTTCATGGTTTACTCGGGGATGGTCGGTGTCACGTCGTCAGTCATTTTCCTGATTTACACCGGCGCTTCGATCGTCTCTGCCTTTATGGTTGCCGGAGGAACGTTCGGCGCAATGGCCGTGTTCGGCAGTTTGACGAAGCGCAGCCTGGCGGGCGTAGGTCAGTTCATGTTCATGGGACTGATTGGTCTGATCATCGCATCGGTCGTGAGTATCTTCTGGTTCAACGACGTGCTGATGTTNGTGATCAACGTGGTCGGCGTGCTGGTATTTACCGGCCTAACNGCCTGGGATGCGCAGCGNCTCAAACAGATGGCTGTGGCGCTGCCTGATGGACGNGTAGGAGCNTATGCCGTGGTCGGAGCCCTCTCGCTCTATCTCGACTTCATCAACCTCTTCTTCTTCATCCTGCGGTTGATGGGCGGTCGCCGCAACTAGACGGTTTTAGCCACGGATGACACGGATCGATTACGGATAATCCGTAAAAGATCCGTGTAAATCTGTGGCCTAACTCTTTGTGGCGAAACCCCGCTTTTTCATCAACGCATCGATCTTCGGATCGCGCCCGCGGAATTGCCGATAAGCTTCAGCGGGATCGATGGTGTTGCCGACTGAGAAGACGTACTTGCGCAGCCGCTCTGCGACTGCTTTATCGTATGGTCCTTTTCCTTCAACGAACGCTCCGAAAGCATCCGCTGTGAGAACGTCTGACCAGAGGTAGCTGTAATAGCCCGCCGAATACGAATCGCTTGAAAAGATGTGAAGGAATTGCGGCGTGCGATGACGCATCACGATCTCCTTCGGCATTCCGAGTTGTGCAAGAGTCTCACGCTCGAATGCGTCCGGATCGATTTTGCGATCGCCCGCAAGGTGCAACTTCATGTCGACGAGGGCCGCCGACAGATATTCGACCGTTGCAAATCCCTGGTTGAAGGTCGCCGAGCGTTTGATCTTGTCAACCAGTTCCTGCGGGATTGGTTTCCCTGTTTGGTAGTGAAGCGCGAAGCGTTGCAGAACTTCGGGAGTCGAGAGCCAGTGCTCGAGCAACTGCGACGGAAATTCGACATAATCGCGTGCGACGGCAGTTCCCGACAACGACGGATACGTCACGTTTGAGTTCAAGCCGTGCAGTGCGTGTCCAAACTCATGGAACATCGTAGTCGCATCGTCCCATGAGATCAGCACCGGCTCGCCGGGTTTGCCCTTCACGAAATTCGCATTGTTGGAAACGATCGTAGTGATGTTGCCGTTGACTCGTTCCTGCGTGCGATAGGCATTCATCCACGCACCCGATCGTTTGCCGGCGCGCGCGTAAGGATCGAAATACCACAGACCGATATGCTTCTTCGTAGTCTTATCGGTAACTTCCCAAACGCGGATGTCAGGATGAGCGACCGGAACGTTCGTTACTGGCGTGAAGTCAAAATTGAATAACTCGCCCGCGACCCAGAAGATCCCTTCACGCAGTTTTTCGAGCTGGAGGTAAGGCTTGATCTCGTTCTGGTCCAAATCGTATTTAGCTTTTCTCACCTTCTCCATGTAATAGCGATAGTCCCACGGCTCGATCTTGATCTTTGCGCCTTCCTTGTCTGCGAGCGCCTGCATGTCGGCAACTTCCTCGTGCACGCGCGC
>Ga0065705_10104703_pt1 | contig 11896 bp, 12 predicted proteins | sample SwibulcommuniRL2_FD_59092 | JGI IMG/M metagenome (GOLD analysis project Ga0065705, IMG submission 59092) | Bulk soil microbial communities from switchgrass field near Rose Lake, East Lansing, Michigan, USA - RL2 Bulk Soil v2 (version 2) | ecosystem: Environmental > Terrestrial > Soil >... | reverse complement strand
CGCGGCGGCATCGTCGTCGTGCTGTGCAGGGGACGGATCCCCGGCGGGCTGATCACTGGGGGCCTGGCCGGCGGCTTCGGCCTCGGCCGCCTTCTGGGCCTCCAGTTCCTCCGGGCGCACCCGGTCGGCCCAGGGCACCCATTCGGGGGCCAACAGCGCCCCGTCGCCGGGCAGCAACCCGGTCTCGCAGACGGTCGGCACCTTCCCGCGCGGGACGCGCCCCAGGGTCACGTACCAGTTCCAGCCGGCATAGCCGGGCAGCTTGGCCTCGAACCGGTGCGTGAGCACGCGGTCGTCATCGGCAGTGCACCCAAGGTGTTCGCCCACCTGGGCAGGCTCCACGGTGTCCAGCAGCGTGCTGCGGGCCAGGTCGACCCCGGCACCCAGTACCGCATCGATTTTCGGTGCCCGTGCCATGCTCAGGCGTCCAGGTCGTCGGCGACGCGGCGCAGGACTGCAGCCACCTTGGTCGCGTGGCTCTTCTCCGGGTAGCGGCCCTTGCGCAGTCCGTTGGAGACACTGTCGAGGACCTTGATGAGGTCCTCGATGAGGATCGCCGTGTCCTCGGCCGGCTTGCGTTTGGCGCGCACCACCGACGGGGCGGCGTCCACGATGCGGGCCGAGAGTGCCTGGGCACCCTTACGGCCCTGGGCCACGCCGTATTCCATCCGCGTACCGGCCCGGACGTCAGTGGTGCCCTCGGGCAGCGCGGAGGCATGCAGGTACACCTCTTCGCCGTCGTCGCCGACCAGGAACCCGAAGCCCTTCGAGGCCTCAAACCATTTCACTTTGCCAAAAGGCACTGCACTTACCTCGTTCTCACGTACCGGCGGCGCCTAGCTCGTTGGCTGCGCCGCGTCTGGATTCCCGGCCCGCACCCGCACCGGCAGCGTCTGCGCGCGGGTACGTCCAAGCCGGGGAAGTCTATTTCCCTAGGGTACGGCATGGGAACGGCGCCGCGGACTTTGATGCCCGTCGTGACGCTGATAATTTGACGGAGTGAATACCGCCGATACCCCCGCCACGACGCAGCGCGTCGTCACCGTGCTCGCTTCCGCGGTCGCCGTCGTCTCGATCCTGTCATTGGCCTTCGTGCTGGTGCAGTACATGGTCGGCGCCACTCCGTTCACCGCGCTCATGGCCGTGGGGTTGTACGGGCTCCCGGTGGCGTTCCTGCTGCTGATCGTCCTGCTGTTGTTGCGGATCCGGGAACGCCGCCGGAGCTGACCGCGGCAACCGATGGCCCCCGGAATCGCCCAGGGCACACATCGGACACCCAGAAAACTCCCAGACTTTGCACGCACAATGTCTGATATGACTGACAAACCTGCGGAAGCCAAACTTCTGGTCGTCGACGACGAACCCAACATCCGCGAACTGCTGTCCACTTCCCTGCGCTTCGCCGGGTTTTCCGTCGTTGCCGCCGCCAATGGCCGCGAGGCCCTGGCCGCCGTCGAAAAGGAACTCCCGGACCTCGCCGTCCTGGATGTCATGCTTCCCGACATGGACGGCTTCACCGTCACCCGCAAGTTACGCGCCGCCGGCCGGCACTTCCCGGTGCTCTTCCTGACCGCACGCGACGGGACCGAGGACAAGGTCATGGGCCTGACCGTCGGCGGCGATGACTATGTCACCAAACCGTTCAGCCTCGACGAGGTCGTGGCCCGGATCCGGGCCGTGCTCCGCCGGACCCAACCGCAGGACGAGGACGATGCAGTGATCCGCGTCGACGACCTCGAGCTCGACGACGACGCACATGAGGTCCGGCGCGCCGGCGAAATAGTCGACTTGTCCCCCACCGAGTTCAAGTTGTTGCGCTACCTGATGATGAACCCCAACCGGGTGCTCTCCAAGGCACAGATCCTGGACCACGTCTGGGAATACGACTTCAACGGCGATGCCTCGATCGTGGAGTCGTACATCTCGTACCTGCGCCGCAAGATCGATGCCCGGGAGGACTGGCCGGCCATGATCCAGACCAAACGTGGTGTCGGCTACCTGCTGCGTTCAGCCGACCGGCGCTAGGCTGCCCGGGTGCGCTCCCTCCCCCGCCTGCTTCGGCAGGTCTCCCTGCGCTCCAAGCTCGTGGCCCTGATGGCCATCCTGATGATGTGCGGGGTTCTCGTCACCGCCCTGGCCGCGTCTGCCTCGCTGCGCCTGACCTTGCAGGACCAGATGAACACCGACCTGACGGACAACAAGGTCGCCCTGGCCAACATCATGTGGTCCTCGTGGAAGAACCAGGAAACACCCAGCGAGGGCGCCACCCTGGAGTTCAACAGGTTCCGCGGCACGTTGCGCGACAACAACGGCAAGGTCCTCTACGAACTCCCGCACCCCCAGCACAGTGACGGGCCGGTTGTGCCCACCATGACGATCGAGCAGGTCCAGGAACGGTCCTCCGCCTACGTGGATGTCAAGGGGTCGGAGGCCAATTCCCCGGGATGGCGCTCCGGCGTCTACCAGTTGGGCAACCACAGTGGCTATGTCGTCGTCTCGCTTCCACTGAAGTCCACGAAGGAGACGGTGTCCATGTCGACCCGGCTCGTGGTCACCAGCGGGACGTTGGTCACGCTGGTCATGTCGATGATCGCCTACGGCATCACCGGCCGGGCGCTGCGGCCGCTGGTCCGGGTCGAACGCACCGCGGCGGCCATCGCCGCGGGCGACCTCTCGCGCCGTGTCGAGGATTACCCGCCCGAAACCGAGGTCGGCCGGCTCTCCCGCTCATTGAACGCCATGCTGGCCCATATCGAATACGCCTTTCGTGGCCGGGCGGCCTCCGAACGCAAGATGCGCCGTTTCATCCAGGACGCCTCCCACGAACTGCGGACTCCACTGGTCACCATCCAGGGCTACTCCGAGTTGTATCGCCACGGCGGGTTGACGGATCCCGAGCAGGTGGGAACGGCCATGGGCAGGATCGAAGGCGAGGCCAAACGCATGGCCCAGCTGGTCGAGGACCTGCTGACACTGGCCCGGCTGGATGAACAGCGCCCCCTCGAACGCCAGCCCGTGGACCTGTTCATGCTGGCCTCCGATGCCGTGGAGGATGCCCACGTCAATGCCCCGGAACGGAAAGTGGCCCTCGTCGGACTCGAGGGCCCCCAACCCAGCAGTGCGCCCACGAGTGGCGACGAACAACGGTTGCGCCAGGTCGTGGCCAACCTGATGACCAACGCCCTGCGTTACACCCCGGCCGGTTCACCTTTGGAGGTGGCGGTTGGCGTCCTGCCGGTCATCGACGGCCGATCCGATGCCGTGTTGGAGATCCGCGATCACGGCCCGGGCATCTCCGAAGAGGATGCCTCGCGGGTCTTCGAACGCTTCTACCGTGCCGACAGTTCACGGCAGCGCGAAACGGGTGGGACCGGCCTCGGTTTGGCGATCGTTGCCGCAATTGCCGCCCAGCACGACGGATCCGTCCGGCTATCGGACACTCCTGGTGGCGGCGCAACGATGGCCATCCGGCTGCCCCTGGTGCCCGCCGACGAGCCCTCCACGGACGACGGCGACGCCTGAGGTATCCACATTTTGCCGCCGACCGTCCCACGAGGGCCGCCGGGCCGGGATCGTGGGAGCCAGGACGCCGCCCGGCGTCCCGGTCCGCGACGCGGGCCGTCACGCGAGGCAGGAGTGGCCATGAGCAGCTTTTCGGCAAACACTGAGGACATGCGCGGTCGCGCACAAGCCGTCCAGGGGACGATCGAGCGACTGCGTTCGGAAGTGGACGCCATGCAGGGAGGTTTGCGCGACCTCGAATCGTCCTGGCACGGTGCGGCGGCCTCGAACTTCCAGACGGTGGTCGCCGATTGGCGGGCAACCCAGATGAAGGTCGAGGAGTCTCTGACGGCGATCACGACGGCCTTGGCCCATGCGTCCCAGCAATACGACGAGGCCGAGGCGGCCAACGCGCGCATGTTCACCTACTAAGCGACGACTTCTCCCGCGTCCCCGCGGACATCGTGTCAGGCTCCCTGGCTTCGGTTGTCTGGATTTCGGGACCGTCACCGTGCGATGTAGCCGCCCCGGCGCCCTGTGGGGAGGGGCCCGCTTCACTCCTCCAGGCCATGGCGATCCACGCCTGCAGCCGCACCCAGGTCACGTCCCTGACGAAGATCGCGTCAATGGCGATCATCGATAGGGAAAACCACGGCAGACCCATCAAAACGGCGATTCCCACATGGAAGCCCACCATGGCGAAGAGCGCCGGGATCCGGGTCCAGCGAAACAACAGTGCACCCGGGAAGGTCAGCTGGATGATGACCGAGCCGATGCTGGCCAACGCCACGGCGGGCCCCCACGAGGTGACCAGATCGCTCAGCTCGGGCCAGGGACCGAAGCGAACAGTCTGCAAGGGCGAGTAAACGGCGGTGCCGTCCCTCCATGGTGCTCCACCGACCTTGAACAAGGCTCCGGATACATACACGAAAATCACCTGGCAGGTCAGGGTCACGATGACGAGGTTATGAAGCAGGGTCGGTACGGGATCCGGCAGCTCGAGGGCTCCTCCACGATGACGGGATGTCGTCCGGTGTGCAGCGGCTCGTCGCCGGCGTCGCCGGACGTCCATGGACCAGCGTCCTGACGGATCCGCAAAGATCAGTGAGATCAAAGCGATCCGGAAGATGTTGTCCCCCTGGTCGGAGGCCATGTCCTGGACTTCGATGAGGCTGACCCACATCACGGTGAACAGGGGAATGATGATCCGCGTGCGATAGCCGAGAATGACACAAACGGCCAGGGCACCCGTCAGGAGGTAGAGGAGCGTGAAAACAACATCATTGGAAGCCGCATGGCGGAAAGATGAAAAGATCCAGATCGCGGGGAAACGGCTGCTTGGATCCTCGAACTGCCCAGTCCAGGCAGCACCCGATCCGAAGGTGTAGTACCGAGAGCGGAAATTGGCCAGCCATAGTCCCAGGGCAGATGCGCCGAGAAGGATACGGGTACCCGCGAGTCCGTAAGTGGCCTTCTTGGAATCAAGAAGCCAGCTTTCGACGGTTGCAAGCACTCCACTGATCGCCATCAGAAAGTGGAGAGGGCCGTGTCGCCAAAATGAATGCCAGAGCCCCGAAATACCGCGACGGAAGGCCTCGAATGTTCGTGCTACCTGTTCCACGCTATTTTCCGATCCTTGCCCGGTTGAAGACTTCAGCGAATCTGCCATCATCTTGGCCGGAAACGGTGCGCACTCCTCGCCAACCTGAACTGATCCGGACGGCCTTGGGTCGCTGCGCTGTGGGATCATTGCGGCTCGCGAAGGGGACTACGTTCTGTCGTGACACCTCAAAATCTACGGACTTCACAGCGCTACCCCACACCGCGCGTGCTACTTGCATCGCGTAGGCCGCTGTCGTCCCTTCGGAGTCTACGTGCGCTCTGGCGGCTAGGCGTTCGCTTTTTGACGCAGCGGCCTTGGTCAAGCCGACGTCAAGCCGTTTGAGCCAGTCGTCGCCCTTGAAGTATCCGGCCGCGACCGCATCCTGCTGGTCACTGTTGAGTTTGTCGAAGGTCTTCTTGTAATCGCGCGCCTGGATACCAGACAAAATGGCTGCGCGCGGAGGGAAAGCATGATGCGTCAGCATGTTGGCTTCGACAGCTGTTGCGTCAACCCAGTCGGTGGCCTCCGCCGAACCTCGGACGACCGCCCGGACCCGAAGCGTGTAGTCGCCATTGACGGGGGCTGGGGCAAATACGCTCCAGCTTTGCCCAAACAACGGCGTCATGTAGCTACTCAGCGCCTTCCTCGGGACAACGTCCCTGAGCCCGCTAGGGGGCGCAACCCATAGGAACGTCGCTAGGAGGTGCCACGCGGTGAAGGCGATGCAACCTATCGTGACTACGCGTACCCAGAGGGGACGCTTCCGAACGGACGCGAGGTTTTGGTTCATGTGGTGCTGACTTCCAAGCCTGCCGCCGCGGCCGTGCCCTCGTTATCGGGCGACCACAGCGGCTGTATGTGAATGGTGTGGGCTGGCACTTCGTCGCCGATGTGCCAGCCCACATATGATCGATTTGGTTAGGAGACGGAGCGTCTGCGGGAGATCAGGACCGCAGCGCCGCCAACGAGCAGCAGAATCAGAGCAACAAGACCCACGAACAAGCTCGTCGATCCCGTGGAAGCAAGCGCTCCGCCGTTGCCGTCATCCACACTGACCGTGCTGGAACCATCATCGGCACCAGCTCCAGTTCCGCCATTCGCTGCGGAACCCGCGTCGGCAGTCGCAGTGGCATCCCCGGCGACAACAGTCACCAAGAATTCCACCGAGGCTTCGGTGCCATCAGATTCCTGCGTCGCCGTCACCTTGTGCTTGCCCGGGGCCACGTCCTTCAACGTAGTTGACCAATCACCATTTTCGTCAACGGTAACGGTTTGGCTGGCTCCACCATCAAGAGTCACTACCACCGTGGCTCCGGGGTCGCCCTTACCCGAGACGGGAACATCGACTCCTCCACTATTGGGGGTTTCAATGTTCTGCCCGTCAGTCGGGTTGGTGATGGTCACGTCGGTTGACGCGTCCGCGTCACCATTCGATGCCGAATCGGAGTTGGCGTTGTTTGCCGCGTCAGCAGCAGTCGCCGTATCGGTATCCGTCGCGGTATCAGCAGCCGTGTCGGTATCCGTCGCGGTATCAGCAGCCGTGTCGGTATCCGTCGCGGTATCAGCAGCAGCCTCTTCAGTGACTACAAAATCAGTCTCAGCTTCCGATTCATCTGCCGGCTGCGTAGCCACGACGTCATGGGTCCCTGGCGAGACTCCGGGGAACGTAACAGTCCACGTTCCATCATCTCCGACAGTCGCCGTCTGCGGTGCGCTTTCATCGCCATCGAGAACCACGACGACGTTCTGTCCGGGCTCGCCCGTTCCCCTAACGGGCACGTCGGCCGTTTCGCCGGTGGCAACGGAAATTTCCGAACCCGGTGCTGGGCTTGTGATCGCCACGCCAGCTAGGTCCGCAACAGCTCCGCGTACATAGGAAGTGGACAATCCGACGTTAGCTGCGGACGCGGCTGGAAGCAGGGTGAGGGCAAGTGCACTGACCCCGAAGTCGGCCTCTTCGGCGGCTGCCAGAGCCCTCGCCGCAGTCAAAGGAGCCAGAGTTCCGGTTTGCTTATTTACGGTCACCGATACAGCTTGACGCAGGACGCCATCGATGACCGGTGAAAGGGTCTTCAGCACCGGATCGACGACTGCGTCCAGATTTCCATCCATGTTCTTCAGCAGTGGGTTCGCCAGCGTTCCAACGCTCTGCGTTAGCGGAACCAAAAGACCGGTGGCGACCCAGTCGAGCAGAGGGTTGAGGATCGCTCCCGCGAGGCTGATGTTCGCGTCGACCACGGGCTTAGTTCCCGAGGTGCCCAGGAAGTCTCCCAGCGCGCCGTCAATGACAAGGGTTCCCTTGGTTATTGACCCCACTGGCGGCACGCCCACGGTTACCGCGAGCCCTGTATCGAGGGTGAGGGTTGCTCCGTTGATGGCCTTCGTCAGCGCAGTGCTCAGTTGCTGGGTCAGCGAACCGAGTGCATCAGACAGCCCGTCGGTCACCCGCTGCAACGTGGCGTCGTTGATGACTTCCGTGTTAGCCGGCTGTCCGTTGAGTCCACCCACCATTGCCTTTTCAAGGTCAACGGTGACCGTGCCGTTTGCGAGGTTAAGCGCAACCACCCCGTTCTCGTCCGTGATGGTGGATTTCAACAGACCGTCGTTGATGTCCTTCAGAGCGGTATCCAAATTGCCGATGGAGAATTTGCTGGGGCCAAGATCCAGCTTGGCAACAAGCAGGTTGACTTGGGTGTTCAACACTTTCTCCAGGGCACTCGAGATCGCCCCGTTGTCACCTACGGCCCCGTTAAGCGTGGTTCCCACACCGTTGACGACAACACCAAGATCTTTGGACAGATTGCCCACCAATGGGCTACTGATCTCCGCCTTCAAATCGGCCACGGTGTAATCGCTAGTGGCTGCGCCCTTCGACAACGTTGCCGTCGAGGCCAAGGCCCCGATCTCGAGATCGAGCTTGTTGATGATCTCGTTCGTCAGACCAGAAACCTGCAGCTGGTCCAGCAACGGGGTGAGGTGGACCTGGGCGTTGCCGGCATTCCCGCCTCCGCCTGCGTTGACATCGATGGCACCATCGGGGCCGACCAGACCGGCCGAGGCCTTGGCCGCCGTCGGGGTCGTCGCTTGCGCAAAGCTGTGCAGCGCACCCGCGGAACCGAGATCCAGCAGCCCGTTGTTGGTTCCGTCATTGAGCAACGGCAGCCCGATCCCGGGTAGCTGAATGCCGACGGCCCCAAGAGCATCAACGTTGAGCGGCTCGTAGTGGGTGCCCGGATTGCTGGGGACACCCGCTTCACTGGTTGCCGCGTCCAGCAGGTCCAGTCCCAGCAGATCGCTGGAAATGACCTGACCGCGGGCTTCGGAGACATCCGTATCAGCGGCCGCGGCTATTCCAGCCTGAAATATAAAGAGGCTGGACACTAGCGTGCCCGCCAAGATTCTCTTCGGCGACAGGAATGGTTTTTTCCTGCCCGCGTGTTCTCTAGTTTTCAAGGCCCAGGGCCCTCCCATTCGGCGAATGATTCCGGTACATGAATTCAGGAGAAGCCAACAGAAAAGTGCACCCCCCATGCAGACCCTACGGAGGCGAAAGGCATTCACGGCCCGCCGAATGGCCAGACTTAAATGGCTACTTGGACACACTTTGAATAGTTAGTGGTTCCGATTGTCAAACCAGTTGTCTTTCCACATAGGCTTACAAAACATCGGCGCGAACCGATCGACTAAAGCTGGGCCCTGGATGGGCAATTAACTGCAGTTCAAATGTTTGGCGGCTTCATGATCCGCTTGCCGCGGCGGTCCTGTGGGGGGTTGGAAAACTTGAAATTGAAGAAGCTACGGGTGCACGCGGCGGACAATGACCAACTGTCCCTCATGGCCTTGGAACACCTCTTTTCACAAACCCAAGACATTTCCTTGGAACGGGTCGCAACCAATGGAAGCGATGCCGTCAAAGCCTCAGTTGCCGAAAGGCCAGACATCCTGCTCATGGAATTTGCTGTCACGGACGTGGATTGTCTGACCGCGACGAAGGAAATCAGTTCCTCAGCGCCGGGAGTCAAGACCGTGTTTTTATCTACGGTTCACGACGCGGCGTCCATCACGGAGGCATATAGGGCCGGTGCAGCGAGTTACCTTGCCAAGAACGAAGTGGCAAGAGACCTCGCGATCGCCGTGCGGCTGATTGCACGGGGTAGCAATATATTCTCAACACCTTCAGACCAGGAGCGCTTCATTGTCCCTCCTGCCGTGGAAGACGACCCCCAGGTGCAACTTATTTCCCGAAGTAGCCGTCGGGTAAAACTGCTCCTTATCGCCGTTGCGCAAGGCAGAACCAATCAGGAAATCGCCATGGCACTTCACGTTAGCGAAGGGACAGTCAAGGCGCACATCGCGAGGGCCATGTCACGCCTCAACATCCGCAATCGCGTTCAACTGGCCGTGTTGACCGCTCAGGCCGGGCTACTGGAGAACCCAGACCTGCGGCCACGACGTGCCGGCCGCATCAGTGCATGAACCAACGACGACAAATTTGAAATTCCAGAGCACGGAGACGTTACGGAACCGGACAATTGCGAGCGATCAACGAAGATCGCTAGACGATATGAGATAGGCGCCCGTTGGGTGTCGTAGGACTGGAACCCCGGGTTCAAAGCAAGACGTGGGTTGCCAGTCCTGCGGTCTTTCCGTCCGTTGAGGACGGGTGTGGACTGGTAGAGCCACATTTGAACGTCTGGAGGTTCCAGCCATGAATCAGCGTACCTATGTCGGTCTCGATGTCCATGCCCGCAGCGTGGTGGGTTGCGCGATCGATGAACGCACCGGTGAGATCACGCGTCAACGGTTGGCCGCTAACAATGCGGGCGTCGTCGACTGGGTCAAGGGCCTGGGACCACCGGTCCGGGTCGTCTACGAGGCTGGCCCGACCGGATTCGGACTCGCCCGGGCCCTCGAATCAGCCGGCATCGCCTGCGTGGTGGCCGCACCGTCCAAGCTCCAGCGACCACCCGGGGACCGGGTCAAGACCGACGCCCGCGACGCGGAGCACTTGGCACGGTTGAACCTGTTGGATCAAATCACCGCGGTCGCCGTGCCGGACACCGCCCGCGAAGCGGCACGGGACCCGGTGCGGGCCAGGGAAGACGTCCGCTCGGATCTGATGCGCGCCCGACACCGGCTCTCGAAGTTGCTGCTGCGCCATGGCATCATCTACTCCGGCGGCAGGGCCTGGACGAACGCCCACCACACCTGGCTGCACCAACAATATTTCGAGGACGCTTCCCTGCAGGCAACCTATGAGACATGTCTTGAAACTGTGGAGCTCACCCTGGGCCGGCGGGACCGCCTCGATGCACGAATTACCACCGTGGCAGGGACCGAGCCCTACGCCGAGGCCGTCCACGCCCTGATGTGTCTGCGTGGAATCAGCGTGCTCACCGCTTTCGGGCTCACCGTCGAGGTCGGAGACTGGAACCGGTTCACCGGCAAGACCATCGGCGCTTTCCTCGGACTCGTGCCCTCGGAACATTCCTCCGGGGCATCCCGGTCCCAGGGCTCGATCACCAAGACCGGGAACACCCACGCCCGCCGCCTGCTGGTCGAGGCGGCCTGGCACCACCGGCGAAATTACCGGCCCACCAGGGAAATGCAAGCACGCTGGGATAAAGCAAGCGATGTCTCCCGCATCCGCGGCCACCAGGGAAACCACCGGTTACACGCCCAGTGGGAGAAGTTCGAGGCACGCAAGAAGCGCCGGGTCATCGCCAACGTGGCCATAGCCCGGGTAATGGCGGGTTGGTGCTGGTCCTTGGCCGCACCCGTGCAACGGGAGCATCCATGGCCAGCTGAATAGGAAAACGTCCCTTCGCCTACCGGTGCTCGTCCGGCTTGGCAGCGTGGAGGAAACCCGCGACACACCCATGGGCCACCGGCGCCTGCCGGCGACGCCCGATATTGCTAGACCTGCGGTCACCCTCCAGCCGAACACCTCGTCCTGCGGTAACCAACCCGCGCATATCAGTCTGACAGCGCCGTCGAAATGACGCGCCAGCCACGACCACCACCAGACGACGGGAACGAAAAGAGCGGTCCACGACAACCAGCCGCGGACCGCTCACCTCTGCCTCTTGACAACCAGTACCTACATATCAGTGGTGACTCCCTTCAGGGATAACCCAATGTCGCGCCAATAACGAAAACGCGCGATCAGTCGGTGGTACGGCGTTTGTTCGCAAACAGGGCGCGCAACTTTTCCTCGGTTGCCAGATCGGCCGAGCGTGACGCCTCGACATTGGCATCCGAGACGGCAGCGACCACTTCCTGGCGCTGGATCCGCAGTCCGCGTGGCGCGTCAATGCCAATTTTGATGCCTTCGCCGCGCACTTCCAGAACGGTGACGACGATGTCGTCACCGATGAGGATTTGTTCCCCGGCTCTTCGCGAGAGTACTAGCACCCGGCTATCCTAACGTGCCCTGGGTGCAATGCGGGCTGCGGCAGGGAGCTCTCCGATGTCCAGCAGCGGGATGCCCAGGTCCAATACCGTGTCGGGGGTTGCTGTGGTCGCCCGTCCGTGCACTGCCAAGCCGTCGACGGGACATACTGCATCCAGGGCCTCGACCCACGCTCGGGTGTCATCGCCCTTGCGTCCCGCGTCGACCGATACCCAGAGCTGGTCTGCTCCAAGTGCTTCGACTTCCTGCACTTGGGTCTCCAGGTCCACGGCATGGTCAAGAGCGCAGGCAATGAAGACCGGTTCGCCGGTACCGACGGCGGCGGCCTGCGCCCGGACACGGTCTTTCCGATGGACGAAACGCTGCCCCGCGGGACCGCC
>Ga0065705_10104702_pt1 | contig 11897 bp, 12 predicted proteins | sample SwibulcommuniRL2_FD_59092 | JGI IMG/M metagenome (GOLD analysis project Ga0065705, IMG submission 59092) | Bulk soil microbial communities from switchgrass field near Rose Lake, East Lansing, Michigan, USA - RL2 Bulk Soil v2 (version 2) | ecosystem: Environmental > Terrestrial > Soil >... | reverse complement strand
AGACGAGCTCCCTTTTGCAGAAGATATTCCGCGATGTCCCGCTCTCCCATATGGGCTGCCGCCCCCAATCCCGTTTCAAAGTCGCCGCCACCCCAATCCCAGGTGGAATTGACCAAAGCTGGCTCCTGCGCCAGCATTTCCATCACGCGATTCAGGTCTGCATGTGATTTGACGACAAATTCCTGAACAAGTTTCGCATCCAAAGCAGGTTTTGTTTCCATCATAATCTCCTCTAAAGTTACAAAGTGTCGCACAAGCGCCGCAGTCCTGTGGATAATTTCCCAAACTTTAGGTTTGAAATTCAGCCTTTAGATTCATGTAAAAAGTTTACTTAATTATGAGACAAGCGACAAATCTGCGTTCGCCGATTATATTTGGGTTCATCAAATAATCATAGCTACCCTGGAACTGTCGCGTTGCCGGAGGTACCGAAAGAATTACGGACATGGTCTTCACTCAGAGGACGCGCCATCAATTGTGGCGGGTTATTGCGTCTGTGCTATCTACAACCACATGATGGCAGCGTTTGGACCTCGTCATACTTTTGGTCTTCATCCGTCAAGAGATCTGAAGGATTGTTTCTGAGCGTCATCTCAAAAAACGACAGCAAATAGTCGTCGACAATAGTCGTGACGCGTTTTCCATTGATTGGACCCTTGAGCCCCAGCTGGGAAGCTAGTGGCGACAGAAGCGGAAGGTCGCTGAAATCGTAATGCGCCGTGCCTTCGATATAAACTGCACCGATTGCGGCTTTTGAGTTTTCATAAAAGGGCTGGAACTGTTGATTATTGAGGCTGTCCACATCGTCTGCCCAGCGTTGACTGAACATAAAGAACGCAGGTTGTGTCACGCCGCCCTCCAGCACCGGGACGGAAACAGGGCGCATGAACGGGTCCATTCCGAGCAGGGCTTTGCAGCGAGGGTCAGTCCCACAAAATTGGACTGCCGCGCCGCCCCCGGTGGAATGTCCGTACACCCCGACATCGTCGATATCCATGGAATGGAAGAACAAACTGTCGGGATCTCCGTTTTGCTCGGTCATAAAATCGAGTGCGAATCCAAGATCCGCAGCCCATTGGTCCGCGAGCTTGTGCGCAGCAGTATCGTACTCTTCGTCTGGGGCACCCGACGGCAGCGCGGCTGGATTGTTCTTTGCGATCGTTCCATCCTTGAACACGGTGACGACCGCTCCGTACGTGTGCTGCACGCCGACGACGATGTATCCATGGCTGGCAAGCTGTAGTGCCTGCCCGCTGTTTTGAGCATTGAAACCTTTCCAGCCGTGCGAGAACAGAATGATTGGATATCCCTCATCAGGTGCAGCGACCCTGGAATCTTGATATGCCGGTATTTTGACCAGGGCAAGATGATCGAGGAAGAATGACGGGAATTTCAGGAGATCTGCTGAAATGGAGCGGCCATAGACGTCGGCATGGCTCATCCAGGGAGCGAACTCATCCGCTGGACTCGGCTCCGACGGGTACCAGATCTGGATCTGAAACCGCCGCGCTTCGTCCTTGCCCGAATACAATTCCCGGCGCGCTGTGTCCGTCAATTCATAGATTGTTGTGCCAATCTGGTATGGACCGTCTGGCGCAGGGATGGATGGCACAGGGAGCAGGATCGGCAGGATTGTCGAAATCGCTACCAGGAGCAGCACCAGGATGGATGCAGTTTTCCATCCCACGGCTGAGGGGATTCCCTTTAATGTGCTCAGTGCAAGCAACGAAGTGATCATATACAGGGGAATCATTTGCCAGCGATAGCCCTCCACGCCAAAATGAAGGAGCATGGCGAATAGAGCGCCGATGGGCAGGGAGCGAATCGCCCACGGACGCGGTGGGCGCCAGATCAAAAAAACTGCCAGCAGAATCGGAATGATGATTTCGAATAGACGCATGCTTCGGTTACTTAAGGTAGGCGTGTGGGTAAATTCCCTGCCTGACCTCTTCGGTCAAGCGGGTGAATGCCGATAATGCGATCTCGGCATCCTTCTCACTTAACAAATGGCTGGAACGAGCCACTTCAAACTCATCCATATCCAATTCGAATAACCTCCCATCTGGAGAAAGCCAGATGTCGAGAAACCAGTCCGTCATCTGATACGAGTCGGACCTTTTGATCAGGGGTGTTCCAATGTCTGAATAATATCCAAGCAGTTGTCGATTCTCGTCCAGGAACTGCAGCAGGTTGAAATGCTCGTGAAAAAAGTAGATTTTGGTAATGCCCGTCGTACGCTGTTCTTCGGAAATGAAGCTATTGGACCGAAGACTCTGCGTAAGGCTCTCGGCGATATCGTCCGGGAAGATTTTAAAGGTCTTTAGATAGTGCTCATCCTCGGAAACAAGATCCTCCACAAATTGCTGGAGTCCTTTTCCCGGGCGGATATAGTCAATCCGGACTTCTTGGGGCTTTGTCATGCCGGTTGAATACCTTCCTGCCCGCTGGCATACGCCTGCGCGTAAACGGTATTCGTAACCAGCATCAAATAGGCAGAATAGGGGATCATTAGAAACGGAATGATGCAGATCAACACAATCGTGAACATTGCCACCTGCAACACGAATGCGAAGATGAAGGATGTCACGATGATGATTGCATAGGCGACGATGAACTGCCCGATTGCCTTGCGGAATATCGACCACCATTCCCGGAACTCGAAGGCTGCCTGGAAGGAACGCTTTGCGGCAACGTGAGCCTGCGCAGCCGACAGGATGACTCCGTACGGCAGGGCGAGGATACTGAAAACGGAGAAGATAGCCATTCCGAGAACGAGAAAGAGTCCACCGACCGGCGCCAGGGATTGCGATCTTTCATCGGCCAACGCGGCAAAACCAGCTGACCCGGCAAAGATCGAGATCATCCCGCATCCCATCAGGATCAGAAGCGGCAAAGACAGAACGAGTTGAGCGCTATACAGCCGAAGACCGTCCATGAACATTTCCGACCAATCGCTGCCTTGCCATGCCGGCATCGACGCCGCCTGTTTCTCGTGGATGATCTGGCGCATGATCTTCGTTGTGTATCCCATCAACAGAATGACAGGCAGGATGGGAATGACAAACCCTGCCAGCATCAGCGCGCATGCAATAAGAAATTGTTTCCGTGATTCAGCATCCCGCACGGGGAAGAGCAATGTTTCCTGAAAGTTGTTCATGGATTTTCCTATGTGTGAAGGTGTTGTGATGCCCACGCGGAATATTGTACATGAAATTTTCAGCTTCCTGTAAAATGGCACCTATAGGGAGTGTCTAATTGCGTGTGGCTAAGAAGAATCTAGCCCATTCTTTTGGACACTCTCCATCCACAAAGGAGCTATCGTGATCCTCTTCGCGGCTAGCATTTTTCTTTCAGCATTTCTTCTCTTTCAATTGGAACCGATGATCGGGAAGGTCATCCTGCCATGGTTTGGCGGTACGCCCGCCGTTTGGTCAACGCTTATGTTGATCTTCCAGGTGCTGCTGACAGGAGGATACGCGTACGCCGCCTGGCTGATTCGTCGCGTCAAACGTACATCTCTGGTTCACACGGCGCTTTTAATTGTTGCGGTGATCGTGCTCGTCATTCGTGGCTTTGCCGGCGAATCGCCCATCCTTCCCTCCATCTCTGCCTCCACCCAAAATACTAGTTCTCCAATTCTCGAGATCACAGGGTTATTGTTTTCCTCGATTGCCTTCCCATTTTTTATTCTTGCCTCGAATGGTCCCCTGATCCAGGCCTGGTTCAGCCGCGTTCAGCAAGATCGACCCTATGCGCGCCTGTATGCGCTTTCCAACGTTGGCTCGTTGCTTGGTTTGCTCACGTACCCTGTTTTGACCGAGCCCAATTTCAGTCTCCGTCTTCAGGGTCAGATCTGGTTCATTGGTTTCCTTTTCTTCGGATTATTGACCTGTTGGATCGCGTTCTACAGTGGACGCGCTGCGATTCCGCTTCCCGGGATGTCGCTGCCCCATTCCGTCAAAACCGATGGATTTCCATCCTTTTCTCTGATGTCATTATGGCTTGGCCTGAGCGCGACAGCATCTTTGTTCCTTTTATCTGTGACCAATCAAATTTCGCAGGAGGTGGCGGTGATTCCATTTCTGTGGATAGTACCGCTCACGATCTACTTACTCTCGTTCATAGTGACATTTTCAGATGACCGCGCATATAACCGCAAATTCTATTCGTTCTTATTTATCGTTTCTGCGATAGTAGTCCTTTTCGTCATGCTCAATGCAACAAAGTTGCATGTCTACTGGCAAATCTTTGCCTACTGTTTGCTCTTGTTTGCCGCATGTATGCTTTGCCATGGCGAGCTGCACTTGCTGCGACCTTCTGCTGAACATCTGACCGGCTTTTATTTGATGGTATCCATGGGTGGCGCGTTCGGGGGAATTTTTGTCAGTCTGATTGCACCCCTGATTTTTAATGGTTATTGGGAGTTCTTCGTTGGGCTGGCACTGTTGATCTCCATCCTCGTTACCATACTTCGTTCGGACCATGATTACACTGCCCGCGCCAGATTTGTTTTCACTGTTTTCGTACTGGTGACAGCCATGTTGATGGTCCTGAGCACCTATTTTTCCGGCGCACTGTTCACAAGGCGAAATTTCTACGGCGTGATTCGCGTTCGCGAAATTATTGTACATGGCTCGAACGAACCTGCCTATGTGATGGCGCATGGGATTACCGTTCATGGATTGCAGTTTATCAACCCCGAAATGCGTGACCTGCCCACCACATATTACGTCAGTCAGGCTGGTGCGGCACTTGCGATCTTGAATCACCCGCGTTACGGCAATGGTCTGCGTGTTGGCATGCTCGGAGTCGGTGCAGGAACTCTCACCGCTTACGGTCAGCCTGGCGATCTCTATCGTCTGTATGAGATCAATCCGGTTGTCATTGACCTTGCTGAAGGGTATGGTGGATATTTTTCATTTGTCAGGGATAGTCAGGCAGATGTAACGGTGATTCCCGGCGATGCTCGTATTTCGCTCCAGCGCGAACTCGATCGAGGAAAAGCGCAGAGTTTCGATGTGCTGGTTCTGGATACATTCAGCAGCGATGCAATTCCTATCCACCTGCTGACGAAGGAAGCGTTTGCCTTATATCTGGCTCATCTCGCCCCGGATGGGATTATCGCCGCTCATATAACAAATTTGCACTTGGATTTGCAGCCCGTCTTCTGGCGATTGGCAAAGTATTATGGCCTGAGCATGGCTCAGGTCAATTATGCCGGTGATTCAAACGGCGGGTATGCCTCACTTTGGATTTTGCTCTCGCGTGACCCTGCGCTCCTGCAAATTCCCGCTGTTAAGGAGCATTCCATTGATTTGAATGGATATTCCACAAGTATCCAGTTATGGACCGATGATTACAGTAATTTGTTTCAGATATTGAAATAACAGGTCAGTATAAAGGCGGTGTCTTGCACGCTTATAAGACCACTCCTACTACAGCAACAAAATGTGCCGCTGCAGCAAGCATGACGAAGATGTGCCAAATTTCATGGAATCCGAAAACGCCAGGGACGAAATTGAAGATCCTCGTGATGTAAACAACCGCACCAAGAGTGTAGAGTACCCCGCCGGCGATCAACCAGCTGATGACCCACACAGGCAGGACCGCCAGCATTTGTCCGATCGCGGCGATGCACAGCCAGCCCATGATCAGGTAAATCCCGGCATTGAGCCAGCGCGGGGCGCGGATGTAAAACACTTTGACGATGATTCCGATCAAGGCCAGTGACCAGATGATGCTCAGCATGCCCCACTTCCAAAAACCCGAGAACGCGTTCACACAAAATGGAGTGTATGTCCCTGCGATCAGGAAATAGATGGCAACATGATCGACCTTGCGGAAGATTTCCAACGCCTGATCCTTGACCTGAACCATATGATAGGTGGCGCTGGCGGAAAACAAAAAGATCATGCTCGCGCCATAGATGACCAACGAAATCACTTTGGCGGGTGTGCCCCAACCGACGATGAGCAATGCACCTAATCCGAGCAACGCCAGGATTGCAGCCACCCAGTGGGTGAGACTATTTACGGGCTCGCGAAAACTTTTTAGCATGAAGGATCCTCTATCAATATTAAGCTCCTGGCGGCGTCCTCGCCGCCAGGGATGGTTGTGCGATGCTACTCTTTGTTGCAACAATAATAAAAACCAGGCTCGATTTTAGTTCCAACTCATGAATCTGCACATGGAAGCCGGCCTCCCCAAATGGCTTTTTGGTTCGGTCCTTGAGAATTTGTGGAAGGTTTGGGGCGCTCTGTCCGGTGATATGAAATACCAAAGACATGAAGCGATCCAGGATGCCGCGGCCAAGGATCGTTGCTCCAGGCAGGATGACGAATCGTCCACCGGAGATAAGGACGCGATAGGCTTCATCCAATGCTTCTCCTTGAAAGATGTATTCAGCGGGGAAGGTTGCTACCACCGTATCAAAGGAATTTTCCGGGAAGGGGAGTTGTTGTGCAACACCGCGTGTCAGACTAGCTTGCGTGTAGGCGGTATGTGGTGTCGTTCCTGGTTGGTTACGCTGTGACTCGAAGAAACGTGCCAGATTCCGTTTTGCCAGGCGAGCCATCGGGGCGGATTCGTCAATTCCAACGGTGAACAGGTTCCGGCTGAGCAGCGCCCACTGCAAATGTCCGGGTCCGTGACCAATTTCGAGGATCCGATTCCCCTGAATGAACGGGACCACGCTCAAGACCCAGTCCTTCCATCTGCCCAAAGAGACAGTTGCTGCGACCAGGTCATACGTAAAGGCAAACGGGTGATAAAGCAGGTAGAAGAAAAAGCGCAGAATTGCTCGCATAAAAAAACAAGGGTTTGGTGGCGCCACCAAACCCTTGCCTCGGGTGTCCTTTCGTTAGACAGCCGTTTCGCCGTCTGTTTTCTTGGTCATCTTGCTGCGGGCAGCTTCTACGGCACTCTTACCGGCTTCGACAGCACTTTTACCGCGCTCGCGTACATCGGCGTAGACTTCCTGGCCGCGTTCGCGGAGCTGGCGGGCCAGCTCATCAGCGCGGGCGCGTGCTTCGGCAGCGGCAGCTTCGGCGCGCGCAAGCGCCTCTTCAGCGCTCTGTTGTGCCTTATCCCGCAACTCAATGGATTTATCCTTGATCAATGCGCGGGTCTCTTCTCCCGACTGTGGAGCAAACAACAATGCGACGACTGCGCCGCTCAGCCCTCCGACGATGAAGCCTACGAGAAAGGCTCCAAATTCATCACGATCAGACATAGTAACCTCCTTAAGGTTGGTAATTATTTTTTCCGAATGCCGATCAATTCTAACATACGGGTTAGTCCTGCCAGATATCCGTTCAATTTGATGACGGGTTCCACAACGTTCTCACCGAGAAATTCTGCGGTGCCGCGCAGCGTGTTGACCGTTTCATTCGTGGCAGTCAGGATAGGTTTGACTTCGTTTTGCAGCAGGTTGATCAGGCTTGCCAGCTGGACGATCAATACGATCAACGCCACGCCGATGATCAGAGACTCGAGCGCGACCACAATGATGAAGATGTCGCGGATCTTATCCGTGGGACTGGCGGGCTGGAGCAAATAGATCACCGCGCCAATAAGACCAAGCAAAAGAAGCACACCAACAATGATGCCTATAACGACATACTTCTGCGATTGTTCTGCTGCCGGCGGGGTGGATTGTACTTCTGATACGCGCGGTTCAATTTTTTCAAGTGAAGGTTGTGGTATTCCCATAAATTCATTATAGCATTTTTGATAAGCCAAGTCTACGAATTCCCGTTTTCGAGCGAAGAATATATCCAAAGATATGACTCCTTTCAGGTCATGATGCCCCGGATTCGCTTGACATTCGTTTTGACGGGGTGTAAGATTGCACTACCGACCGTTCGGTAGGGAACAACCATGACCAGAGATGATATTCTTGAAGCAGCTGCGCAGGTCTTTCGCCACAAGGGATTTCATGGCGCCTCAATGCAGGATATTGCGAATGCGGTAAACCTGCAGAAACCGAGCCTGTATCACCACGTTTCCTCGAAACAGGAAATCCTGCTTGAATTGCTCGACCGCGCCCTCGAGCTTCTCCTCGAACGTATTTCTCCAATTTCCGCACAAAACATTCCCGCCGATGAACGGCTTCGCCAGATGATCTATGAGTACCTGCAGATTCTTGCCGAGAATACAGACCTTTCGTCTGTTTTGTTGTTTGAGCATCGTTCGCTCGAGAGCAAACAGCACGCGCGGCATGTCCCCAACCGCGACCGGTTCGAGGCATTATGGAGGGGCGTGCTCTCGGACGGTGTGCGCAGCAGGAAATTTGTCTGTGAAGATGTTTCGGTCGCCACGCGCGCCATCCTTGGAATCTTGAACTGGACTATCACCTGGTATCGTCCGAACGGTGATTTGACGATCAAGCAGATCGCCGATCAATATGCAAACCTGCTGCTCAATGGTTTGTTGAAATGAGCGAAGCGTTGACTTTTGCCGTATTTGAAACAGCGGGTGGCGCGAAGATCCACCGTCTTCCGCTGGAGGTCTTTCCCCACTTTTGGGCATATGTGTACGTGGTACGAAAAAATGAATATTGCGTTCTGATCGATTCGGGTTCAGGCACAGAGACCTCCCAGGCAAATTTGTTGGATGGTTTTGGACAGGCGGGACTGATGCCCTCGGACCTCACGCACATCCTCTTGACCCACGCACACATCGATCACTTTGGTGGGTTATCGAAACTGCGGGCCATGACGGAGGCGAAGATCGGTGTGCACGAACTGGATGTTCAAACGGTTGCGCATCACGAAGCAAGGCTGGCGCTCATAGGGCGGCGTCTTGGTTCATTCCTGGCTGAAGCCGGACTGACTGAAGAAGCGCGTGAGCAAGTCCTCACCATGTACCGTTTTAGCAAAGCCATATACCGGTCCACGCCGGTTGATTTCACCTATGAAGCCCTCGACATGCAGCTTGGTCCATTTGAGTTCCTCCACCTGCCGGGGCACTGTCCTGGTCATGTTTCCATTCGCCTGGATGATGCCGTCTTTTGCGGCGACATGGTCGTGGAGGGCGTCACACCGCACCTCTCGGCTGAGTCGATCAATCCCTATAGCGGGCTGGACCATTATCTGGAGTCTCTTGTCCGGCTTCAACATTGGGCGAAGGATGCTGGCTTCATCTTCAACGGTCACAATGATGTGATCGCCGACCTTCCCGCGCAAATCGAAGCAACCCGGCAAAATATCGTCCGCCGTATGAGCAAAGGGATGGATGCATTGCGTGAGGCGCTCACCATCGAGCAGATCTGTACGGCGGTCTATGGCGAAACCGGCGGCTATAACCAGCTGCTTGTGATCGAGAAGACCGGCGCCTATGTGGAGTATCTGTATGAGCGCGGCATGATCGAAATTACGAATTCCGGCGACATGGAGCACGGAGGGCCTGCTCGCTATCGTCGTCTGCGGGATTATTCTGACTCAGAATTACTACGAAGGGAGAGGGCTTATGTACGCATTTGAACCGACCGAAGAACAACAAATGCTGATGGAAGCGGTGGGAAAATATGCCAAAAACGATCTGCGCATGGCTGCGCACGAGGCAGAGGAACGTGGCGAAATGCCGCAGAGACTCCTCGAAAAGGGCTGGGAAATTGGCTTGCTGCAGGCATCCATTCCTGAACTATTCGGCGGCTTTGGTGAGCGGAGCACAGTCACAGGCGTGCTTGCGGTCGAGGAGCTCGCATTTGGCGATCTCGCCGGAGCATTGGCAGTGCTGACGCCGTCTCTTTTTGCCATGCCGGTCCTGCTGGCTGGAAGTCAAGAGCAGAAACGAACGTACCTGCCTCAAGTAGCCGAAGGCAAATGGAGTCCATACACAGCAGCTCTGATTGAATATGCCTTTGATTTTGACCCGAATGCGCTTAACACCACGGCGACTCTCAAGGGCGATGAATATGTTCTCAACGGAGAGAAGGCTTTTGTCCCGTTTGCGAAAGAGGCGGAGTTCATTCTCGGTTACGCCAATCTTGAGGGAGGCACTCAGGGATTTATCCTACCGAAAGGCTCGATGGGGTTGACAGTGATCGAGGAGCGCGAAAAGCTGATGAGCTTGAACGCGCTGCCGCTCTATCGTCTCAAATTGGATTCGGTTAAGGTCCCGATTTCGAATCGGCTGGGTGGCGCATCCGGTCATGACTTCGATCCGATACTTGCCTCGATGCGAGTTGCCACCGCTGCGGCAGCTGTTGGCGTGGCAAACGCAGCCTTCGAATACTCGCGTGACTACGCAAAGGAACGCGAAGTATTTGGGGTGAAGGTTGCCCAGAAACAAGCAATCGCCTTCATGCTCGCCGAAATGCGAACGGAGATCGAGTCCAGCCGTCTCCTGACCTGGGAAGCCGCCTGGAAGCTGGATCAGGACAAAGAGGACGCATTCACGGAAGCCTATCTCGCTGCCACGGGCGCAGCGGGTATGGTGATGATGGTCACAGACCGCGCCGTTCAAATACTCGGTGGTCATGGATATATCCGCGAGCATCCCGTTGAAATGTGGATGCGTAATGGACGCGGCTTCGCCATGTTTACAGGACTTGCTATCGTCTAGTCTTTCTTCTTTCATCTTTCCAAACCGTAATGAATGAAGAAAACGGAAAGATGTGGAAGACAGGAGAAACATATGCCTATTGACTTTGAAGCACCTAAACCGATCACGCAGGCGCAATTCATGTTGAAGACCGTTGGCGAAGAGATGATTCGCCCCAAGTCACGTTATTACGATGAGCATGAGCACGAAATTCCCTGGGATTATATCGAGTTCATGCATTCCGCGATGCGAGCCATGGGTGGGAGCTCACTGGCTCCGCGTGAAAACGGTAATGGCAACGACAAGGAAAAACGTCCGCCCCTCGGTTATCAATTGATCGCGACCCAGATCGAATCGCTTGCCTGGGGAGATCTGGGCTTTTATCACTGTCTGCCAGGTGGTGGCCTGGGCGCCGCGGCAGTTTTCGCGGCGGGGACTCAGGAACAAAAGGCGAAGTTTCTTGCGCGGTTCAATGAAGACAAACCTACATTTGCTGCGATGTGTATTACCGAAGCCGGCGCGGGCTCAGATAATTCTGCGATCCGCACGCGAGCCGTTTTGGATGAAAAGACCAACGAATGGGTGCTCAACGGCGAGAAGATCTTTGTCACCGGCGGCGATAAATCCTTCACGGAATACGAAAAGCTGGGAAAAGGCTTTATTGTGGTTTGGGCGACGATCGATCCCATGGCGGGCCGCGCCGGGATGCGCGCCTTCGTTGTCGAAGGTGGAACCTCAGGGGTTCGCGTGGTCAAGCTGGAATATAAACTTGGCATTCGCTGCAGCGACACGGCGGCAATTTCCCTCGTCGATGCGCGTGTGCCGTTCGACAATATCCTCGGCAGCCCAACTGTTGAGAACACAACGACCGGTTTCAAAGGCGCGATGGCAACCTTCGACGCCACGCGCCCCCTCGTGGCGGCATCCGGCGTCGGCGTAGCACGAGCGGCGCTCGAATTCCTGAAAGAAAAACTCGCCGAAAACGGCGTGCAGATTCGGTACGGACTCCCGCCTCAGAAGCTGACGTCCATCGAGCGTGACGTGATCGACATGGAGATTATGTTGAAGTCGACCTGGCTGATGGTGATCAAGGCAACCTGGATGGCTGATAATAAGAAACCAAATGCCCTCGAGGCTTCCATGAGCAAAGTGAAATCCGGAGATGTAGTCACTAAAATCACGCAGAAAGTTGTTGAGATTCTGGGACCGCTCGGCTATAGCCGCGAGTTCCTCGCCGAAAAATGGTTCCGCGACGCGAAGATCACAGATATTTATGAAGGCACCGGTCAGATCAACCGGCTTGTCGTGGCACGGCAGATTTTGGGATACAGCGGGAAGGAATTGAGGTAGAT
>Ga0065705_10104701_pt1 | contig 11899 bp, 11 predicted proteins | sample SwibulcommuniRL2_FD_59092 | JGI IMG/M metagenome (GOLD analysis project Ga0065705, IMG submission 59092) | Bulk soil microbial communities from switchgrass field near Rose Lake, East Lansing, Michigan, USA - RL2 Bulk Soil v2 (version 2) | ecosystem: Environmental > Terrestrial > Soil >... | reverse complement strand
GTCGGCAGTCATGGGAAGTCCGGAGGTGACCTCGAAGGTTTCCCCGGTCAAGCGGGCATATCCGAATATTCCCCGCATGATAATGCTGTCCTTGTAGGTAGCGACCCGGTTGAACAAAAATAGCCCCATGTTCGGAAAACGCAGGCAAGTCGCGGGCGAAGCCGCCAGGGCATCGGGGGAACACCCCGAGTCCGCGTTCATGTTCAGAGCAGGATCCGCCTCGAAGGCCTTAACCTCGGCTCCGTTCAGCGCCAGCAAGCCTTGCTTCGAATTAAAGAAATAAGCGAAGGCGACATGCAAGGGAGTCGCCGCGGTAAATCCTGGGCAAATCGCGGGAAGCGGTTGGACCGCCGCGCAGTCCTGGGCGGCTTTGACGTCGTCGGCCCGTGGAGCCCAATAGCTGGCATAAACCCTGCCATCCGGGCCTCCCACCAGATCATCCATCAAATAATGGTAGGCGGGGTTGCCCGGGTCCACTTTGCTAGGAGCGGCTTCTCCGGGGACGTATCGATAGAGCTGGGTCTCCCGGGAAACTGCGCGCAGGGTGGTGCTGTCCAGCCAGTCGCTCAAATTGGCGGCCAGGGAATTCAAATTGAAGGCGCTGTCGCCGGACTTATTTCGCGTGAGAAAATAGACGGAGTCCTTCCCGGCCGCCACGCGGAAGGTCCGCAACGGCGTGTTGGTCTTGGCATTGATATTTTCGCCGGCCGAATACAGCAGGCGTCCGCAGCCGGTTTGCGTCTCCATGGCATTGAAACCGATCGTCCCAAAATCCCCCGACAACGAGGCGAAGTAAATATTATCGCCCAGCACGTCCAGCGAGCTGACTCCTCCAGCTCGATCATAGGTCTTGCATTTCTCCGGCTGAACTCCGGTCGAGGGATCAACCGGACAAACCTGTAGCCCTGAATAAGTACCGGCGATCAGCTGGAGGCCGTTATGCTCGACTAGCTTGACGGTCAGGACTTGGCCGCGGAGGCCCACAGGTTTTCCAAGAAGGCTAAAGGGAGAGGCTTTAAAAATGGCAACCCAATTCCCCAAGTTTCCAACGACGTAATCCTTATATCCCTGGCCGGTATTCGAATAAATCATGTTGGGGGTCGCGCCGATGTATTGCCGATAAAGATTGGGGGCCGGAGCGCTGCTTTCGGCGCCCTTGCTATCTACTAGGCCGGTGCTGGGGCAGGAGGCGCTGTTCTGGGTATTTTGCTGGGGCGCCGCCTGCTGCTGGCCGGTGGTGGAGCTGCCATCACCCGATTTCTTCGAACACCCAAGGATGGGCAGGACGAGAAGCAGGGCAGTTAAGATGATGCGATGAAATTTAAAAAATCGTGGGGTCATGTTCTCTCCTCAAGAATCAATCGGCTTGTCCGTCGGAAACGTCGGGATTGGAATAATTTTTGAAATTCGCGTTGGGGTTATTGAAGAAAAAAATTCCCGCGCCCTCCTTTTTGACGTCGAAGGAACTAGAGCGGGAAGTGCTCATGGAAGCGGACCCCAGCCGGAAGAGTTTAAGAAGGGGCATTTGCTCGGCTTCAATCCCCAGGGTTTTAAAGAAGGCCAAGATAAAGAACGGCGCGCCGCTGACCGCGGTAACTCTCCGCAAGGAGTTTGTATTGGCCTGATTGGCCTGGGCAAACTCCAGCAGAGAGGTGACGAAGCCCTTGGCAAAATCCTGCTGGGTGAGGTTGGCGATATTGAAGCTGGGCTCCGAGTCGTTGTCGGTGTTGGTTTGGAGCCGCATGTAGGAGGAGGCACGGGTGTTGGACCTGATGGAAGTACCTCCGAAACCCTCACCCATGGCGAGGGCAGGCACAACCATAAACAGGGCAGAGGGATCGAAATTGAATAAAAATGCCTTGCCCCTTTCGCTATTGGTCTCGGATTGGGCCGGTGGAGCAATTAATAGACTCAAGGCCATCAGGCTACCAAGGCCGAGGGCACCGAACTTTTTCATGGGAGCTCTCCTGATTAAGATTTGAATTGGCTGAGGGGAGGGTGCTCCCCCAGCAACCCATCGTCATTACAGTAGTAAGCATTCAGCAAAGGATATGCCATGCCCCCATCTTTACAGGCATTCAAGGGTCAAAACGGCAAGAATCATAACTTATTGAAATAACATGTAAATTATTCATAGATTGGCGGGGGGCAGGAGAATTCCGTCTGCCAAAATTTATCATTTTGATAATTTGCTGGGTATTTCTCAATTTGAGAGAGAGACTTTAAAGCGGAGCTTTTCCTGTCGAGAGGCCGTTGAGATCGGGACGGACAAGATTTTTTCAATATTTTTATCTTTTTGAATCTTTTTGACTTGGAGAAAGACCGAGTCTTGGTGTTATACTTCTTTTTACATTCTTTCCTTTCCAGGTCCAAAGGCCCGAGAAGCCCCAAAAACGGCATTTCGGGCCTTTCTTTTATCCCTCCATTCCCTTGCCGCCATTATGGGAGAAAGTCTTTGGATGAAAATTTGACGGCCAGGGAGGCCTTTTGTAGCGAAGATAATAAATGAAGGAGAAATAAATGGGCGATGTCGTGCAAATGAAGCGCAAGCTCGGATTTGGAAAATATATTCTTTTGGCCGCGGTGCTGATTTTCTTGCTCTCAAAAGCACTGGTCGTCATTCCGGCGGGATACGTGGGAGTCCAGGAACTTTTCGGCAAGGTTTACCCGGAAACCCTTCCTTCGGGCATTCACGTTATTAATCCTTTGCTCTCTGTCAAAAAGATGAGCGTGCGTACTCAAGAATTAACCGAACAGGCGGTCGTACCGTCAGTAGAGGGATTGTCGGTTAATCTCGATGTGACCTTGTTGTTCGCGCTCACTCCAGAACGGGCAGCGGAGGTCTACCGGACGATCGGGACCGATTACATCGCCATCGTCGTGGAACCTCAGTTCCGTTCAGTGATTCGGGGGGTCACGGCGAGTTATGAAGCTAAGGCGCTCTACACCTCGGAGCGGGAGGTGATCGCAAACCAGATGATGCTCCATTTAGAGCCGCTGCTGAGCCCAAGAGGGGTCCGGGTCGAGAAGATCCTGATGCGAAGCATGACGCTGCCTCCCATTCTCTCTCAAGCCATCGAGAAAAAACTCGAAGCGGAGCAGCAATCGGAACAAATGAAGTTCGTTCTCGAACGTCAAAGGCAGGAAGCCGACCGGGTGCGGATCGAGGCGGAAGGAATCGCGGATTTCCAGAAAAAAGTCGGCGAGGGTTTGACTGAAACTTATCTCAAATGGAAAGGCATTGAAGCCACGCAAAAACTCTCAGAGAGCGCAAATTCAAAAGTCGTCATCATTGGAGCGGGGCAGGGAGGCTTGCCGGTAATTCTGGGCGGGCAATAATCCGGGTAGGTGGAGAGTGAGAATTTTTTTGGCATACATCTTGGGGGCATTTCTTGCGGGTCTCTTCGGAATTTCCGACGCAGTGGGGCAGGAGATCTCCGTCGATCAGCTCTCCAAGAGCCCGGTGGGATCCTTTCCCACCGGATGGAAATCCTATCCTTTTTATAGCGGCAAGGCGCACCGCGTGTATCAAGTCCAGTCGGACGGATCCGGAAAATTCATCCAAGCAAGGGACTCCGAGGATATCTCGGTGCCGATTTTTACCGATTTCGATTGGGATATCGAAAAATTCCCTTACCTGAAGTACCGATGGAGAGCGCAAAAGCTTCCCTCCGGGGCTCGCGAATCCAGCCGAGCGACCAATGACAGCGCATGCGGCGTCTACGTCGGATTTGGGCGCACTTCTGCCCTAAAATATGTTTGGAGCAGCACCTTGCCGATCGGAAGCTTTTGGGAAAAAGAGCCGGGGAAAATGGTGATCATCGCCAAGGCAAGCGGGTCTGGCAAGGCAGGAACCTGGCAAAATGTCACGATCGAGGTGCCTAAGGATTATCGGGAATATTTCCGACGGGAGGAAAGTAAAGCGCCTTCCGGAATTGGAATCATGACCGATGGCAACGCGGTACACCAACCTGCGGAATGCGATTACGCCGATTTTCGCCTCTCAGCTTCCCGGTGATTTTTTCACAAACCTTCATTCTATTTCCCTACCAGCCAAAGCGCCGAAATCGGCGATGGGGCATTCAAGTTTCTGCATGAAAAAAAAGGCAGGGGAGGTATCGACCTGGCCCCTGCCATGAGGGGGGTTAGGAAACCAATCGGTCAAAGGGATCTGAAGCTTGCCAAGCGGTTTCGCTATCCGGGTAGGGGGCGTCGGTAGACTCCTCAGGGTTTTCTTGCCAGCGAGCCCGGCGCCCGCGCCGTTTCGGGGAGGCATGTAATTGGGTTTCGCGCTGCCGTTTCAAACATCGTTCCCGAATCAATTCTTCACGGGCTTGTAGAAATGCGAAACGGGCGGAATCTCGCTCGGAGGCCGTAGCATTTTTCAAAAGGGCGAGTGAATCCACGACACGCGCTTGCAGGGCCCGCATCCACTCCGCGGTAAACGGCTTTCGTTTGACCGCGGTCAAAATTTCCAGAGGAGCTTGCTGCAGCAGCCGGTTCAATGAAATCAAAACGGCCTTGCGGGTTCGACGAGTTTTGCCCCCCAGTATGTATTGCAGGGTATTGAGGCTGAAATTAAAGTGATGGGTGCTCAACTCCTTTTGAAGATGCTGTGCCAACTGGCGCCTGGTGAGGCCGGGTTGTTTTCGCAATATTTGATCGACCAGCGCCGTGACCTCGTCTGCGGTCACATAATGGTTCCAGTGATGCCGCGCCGAATCCGAAACTGGGTGAGCATCGGCGTCTACGGACCCGAGCGGCGAGGTATCGAAAATCTCCCGCAAAGTTTCAAGGATCACCCGCCGGGTGCGTTTTGTCTTCCCCTCCAGCACGGATTGCAATGAGCTGAGGTGGTAATGGTAGCCTTTTTCCTCAAGGCGGTGCCGCAATTCGATTGCGAGACGCCGCTTGGAAAGCTCCCCGCGCGCCAAGAGATAGTCGTCGACCTTCGACTGAATCTCTCCGACGTCGACTTTTTGGATTTCCTGCGTGGCGAGAGCCGCCAACTTGCCCACGGATTCCAGCACCTCGGCCTTGTTCTTAAAGCCTTCCTGGAAAAAGTACTCCAGAACCTGTCGCTCAATGAGCTTCCGAATTTTCAAGGTCTTGCCGGAAAGCGCGGATTGGAGGGTTTCCAGGCCGACATGGAATTGTTTTTTCTTTAAATCCTCCACCATTTTCACCGCTAGCTGCCGGCGGCTCAAATTTTTATGGCGCAAAAGATAGGCGTCGGCCAATTGGATGAAGAGGGTCGGTGAAACGTAGAGACTTTCATCCTGAGAAGCAGCGAGTTCCAAGCGGTCCTTTTGAAATTGACGATTCAAGGCAACGAAGGCCGCCGGATATCGGTTTTTCACCCATTGAAGCAGGGTGGTTTCAAGAATTTCAGGGACGTAGCGAATGTTGCCCAATAATTGTCGCTTCAAAGTTCGGGGATGGTAGTCCAAACCCTGGCCGGCCAGTTGTTGGGACAGTTCTCGGAGCACCCTGGGTTGGCTGGGTCCCTTCGGTGCCTTGAGCAGGGCACGGTAAAGGTCCTGCACCGGCCCCCCAAATACTTTTGTGCGACGGGCGACGGATTCCACGCTCGGCCCCGTCGCCGTCGATAATAGCGGGATGGTGTTCATAGTTTAAATTATACTTAGGAATGATTTCTAATCAATAATTATTCTTATTTAGGAATAGAAATAGCTGATTTTATTGCTGAAAAAAACTTGTTATTCCCTTGTATATTATTGGGTTAGAGTTAGGGTCCAAGCTATTCTCAGTTGACAACAACTAAGATGAGCTTACGATATTAGAATGGTTATTTGTTGATAGGACGAAGCATGAAACTCTCGGAACTTGAGGAGAAGCTCAGGCAAAAAAATCTAAAAATCACGCCGCAGCGCCTGGAGATTCTTCGTGCCATCCAAAATCAACACTCCCATCCCTCCGCCGAATCGGTTTTTCTATCCGTCAAAAAACGCTGCCCTGCTGTCTCGCTGGCGACAGTCTACAAAACCCTGGAAACCTTGGTCGAAATCGGGGAAATCAAAGTTGCGGTCGTTTGCCAGGGGCGCACCTTGTATGACACTCGCCTTGATAAGCATCACCATTTTATTTGCCAGTCCTGCGGCTATGTCGAGGACGTCGAGATGAATTTAAATTGTCTCGAGGTCTGCTTTCCACAAAAGGTCCCGGGTCATTACCATGTTCATTCCAGCGAAGTTGTTTTTCACGGGCTATGCCCGCAATGCGAGCCCAACGGCACGATGGCCCAAAAAGCGTGAGTTCCTATGAAGGTTTCATGCCCGATCTGTAAAACTTCCACTCGCTACGAAGGAAATCCACATCGCCCGTTTTGCAGCGAGCGGTGCAAAAAAATCGACTTGGGCGCATGGGCTTCCAATGAGTATGTGATCCCAGGTAAAAGCAAAGAGGTCGACGAGCAGAATGTCAGCTCCGAAACCGATCCGGAGGCCATTCCTTCTCCAACGGCCCTGCATTAAGCGTGAAAAATCCCCCAATAAAATTTTAATACCCAAAGCTGCCCTTTTTTATTAATTCCCGAATACCATCGGACAGGAGGTTTCATTATGTGCGTAGCCCGGATTAAAAAAACGGTAGCAGCATTGGGGTTCGGTTCCATCCTATTGCTCTCCGCCTGCAAGGGGAGCTTTTTGCAAAAATGGATGGACGACACAGTGCCCAAAAAAGAGGGCCCGGTCGTGGTCACGCAGCCCCCTCCTCCTCCGCCCGCAGCTCCGTTGCCGCCGCCCGTCGCGCCACCCGAGTCGATTCCGACCGCTCCCGGAGTTCCGCCTCCCCAAGAAGCGGGCGATGTCCAAACCATCGAAGAGATCAACGGCTACGTCGAATGCCTCAATCGCACCATGTCTCGAACCCAGGACAGCTATAATCGATACCTCTCCTGGGTCGATCCTAAGGCTGGACCCAGCTGCAAGGAACGCTACGTCATGTATAGTTTGTATACCCTGTATTCCGATGGCATCGAGAAATGCCAAAAGGCGGCGAAACGCGGCGCGGAAGCTCCCCCGGCGTTGCCGGTCTTGGAGAAGGCCGCGGCCGACCTGGCCACCGCCTACGCCCAACTTGTCACCCTGACCCAGACGGCCGACGATTACTACCGGCAAGAGGATTACAAGGACGACAATTGCGCTAAAGGGAAGACCCTGCATCCACAATTGATGGATGCCTTCGGCCGCTATATGGCCGCGGCCGAAGTACTGGAAAAAGATCTGGACGTGAGAAAAACCGACCTTGAACAAAAAGAGCTGGCGCGCCTCGAGCAACAGTCCGGCCGCAAATTGGAATGGCAGATTCGCAATTTCATGCGCACGGCTCGCTTGCTGATGAATGCCGTTCCCAAGAAAGATCCCGCTCAATTCAATTCACAGGCATATTTGAGCGCTTTCGACCAGCTGCAGAAGGATTACGATGGCATGGTCGCCTATGCCCAGGCCAACGCCGCCGAGGCTCAAGGTGCTTTTTGGTATTCCGCCTACGAATCCAGCGCCAAGAATTTCTACACCCAAGCCAAATTCCTGAAGCGCGACGTGGCGGAGGGAAAGAAGCCCGACGGTCAAAAATTGAACCAGCTGGTCAACGAGTTCAACCGCCTGGTGGGGGACTCCAACAACCTCCGCTTTCGTTAGCTCCGCTCGGGCGAGTTAAGTTAAAGCAACTCTTCGTGATTTGGCCCGACAACCCCGTTGAAACGGGCTGGGATTTTTTCGGACAAATTTCCTAAGTAAGTCCTTGAAATAACAGCCCTTTTTAATTCCGAGAAGCTCAGGTCACCGGGTCAGGATGTTCCGGTGTGGGATATTTCAGAAGGTTCTCGGAAAGGGGCACAACAGGACACGTTTTTTCTTTCTGCGCGCACCTTTCCGCCTTTCTCCCGCTTCTCCCAAAAAAAGGTGCCGCCATGGGAAATCCCACTCTCGCCAATATTCTCGCTTTGCCCGTTTTCGCTGCGCTTCCGCTCGAAGTGCCGGCGGGTCAAGCTCCTGCCGACGATCAAAAACCGGAAGCAGGTCCTGACAAGTTCGTCCCTCCGGGTTCCGGTAATGCGTTACCCGCGATTCCGGGACGTTGGGTCAATCCCTTCGAAGCGCCGGATTTGATCGCGGCCTCTTCCGATCCCTTCAAAGATCAAAAGGAGTTGCTCGAAGCTATCACCGACGCCAAGCTTTTTGGAGAGGTGCTGCCCGAGTTCGAGAAGGAGCGTTCCGGAAAATACAAAGAGGTGAACCTGGCCTTATATGCGGTGCGGGAGGCCCTGCAAGGCGGGGTCAAGGCGGAATATGCCAAGGGCAAGATCGAAGCTTGGCTGAACAATTATGATCTACTAACCGATCTCAAGGTAGCCCACGTGGCGCGGGTTGGCTTGCGGGATGCGCTGAAGCGGGCTCCCAAGGGCGACGAAGCTTTCAATCAAACCGTCAAAACTCTTTTGGACGCTTTGACCGCCACCTACAATCCCTCTCCGAAGTCCGAAGAAAAGCCCAAGCCGGACGAAAAGAAAAAGGAAGAGAAGAAAGAGGAGAAGAAGGAAGAGAAGAAGGAAGAGAAGAAGGAAGAAAAAGACCCGCCCAAGCCCGATGCTCCCAAGGAAGCGGAAAAACAACCCGCCGGGATCACGATCGAGTTAGTGCAATATGTCTTTCCCAACAGCACGGTTGGATCTCGGAAAGACACCTTCAATGGGATGATTCCCAAGGTCAGCCCGATCGTTAAGGCCGCATTTGCTGAATTGCAAAAGCAATATCCCAAGGCAACGATCAAGGGTCCCATGAATTTCATCATCGACAATAAAACCGGGAACGTCGTTAAGGTGACCTTCGAGAATATCCAGGTGGGGGGAGTCGATAAAAAAGATCCCATTGTCGCGATGTTCGAGACCCTTGCCAAAAAAATCAACGCGGCGGTCAGCCTCGAAAAACAGGGCTCGGATCCCGCTCACGAAGTTTCTTGGCCGCTGGATCTCAAACCTTAAGGGTCCGGGGTGACGTCAAATCGAAAGGCCCGCCGCGATTTCCATTCCACCACGCTCTTGGCCGCCAGGGTCGCCAACGCCAATAGTGTCAGCAATGAAGCCACCGCGAAAGCGGCGACGAACTTGTGGTCGTTATAGAGAACTTCGATCTGCAAGGGCATCGTGTTGGTCAATCCGCGGATATGCCCCGACACCACCGAAACAGCCCCGAATTCCCCCATGGCGCGGGCGTTGCACAAGATCACCCCATACAGCAGGCCCCACTTCGCATTCGGCAAGGTCACTTTGAGGAAAGTGCGGAGACCTCCGGCCCCCAAGGTGATGGCGGCCTCCTCCTCTTCTCGACCTTGCGCTTCCATTAACGGGATCAACTCGCGGGCCACGAAGGGAAAGGTCACGAAGGTAGTGGCCAGGACGATTCCGATCGGTGTGAAAATGATCCGTATGTCATGCTCGATCAGCCAGGGACCCAGCAGGCCCTGGGCCCCGAACAACAGCACGAAAACCATGCCCGATATCACGGGAGAAACGCTGAAGGGGAGGTCGATCAGCGTAATTAAAAAATTTTTCCCGACAAAGTCGAATTTCGCGATCGCCCAAGATGCGGACAACCCAAAGAGCACATTGAGGGGAACCGCGATGGCCGCCGTCAAGAGCGTCAGCCGGATGGCATCGAGGGTGTCGGGCTCGACAATGGCCTGCAAGTAAGGCAGCACGCCGTTCTCAAAAGCCTTCGCAAACACGGCAACGAGCGGGAGAACCAAGAAAACCGCGAGGAATACCAGCGCCACCCCGATCAGGAGCCTACGGACGCCGGCAGGTTCGGAGGTCGCTGGAGAATGAGCCTGCGAATCCATATTACACCTATCGGGCGACCATGAGGCGCTGGCTACGCCAATTGATCAGGTTAATGAGCAGCAGAATGAGGAAAGACACGCAGAGCATCACTACGGCAATCGCGGTCGCCTCGGAGTATTCAAACTGTTCGAGCTTTGTCATGATGAGCAGCGGGGTGATTTCTGTTTTCATCGGCATGTTGCCGGAGATGAAGACGACGGAACCATATTCCCCAAGTGCGCGAGCGAAGGCCAAGGCGAAACCGGTCAGCAGGGCAGGACGCATTTCGGGCAGGATGACCCGCATGAAGGTCTTGAAGCGGCCGGCTCCGAGGCTGGCCGCGGCTTCTTCAACCTCTTTTTGCACGTCTTCGAGCACGGGTTGCACGGTGCGAACCACAAAGGGAAGGCTGATGAAGGTGAGGGCAATGATGATTCCGAGCTCTGAATACGCGGTTTTAATTCCCACTTTGGCGAACCATTGCCCCAGCCACCCGGTTTGAGCGTAGAGCGTGGTCAAGGTGATTCCCGCCACCGCGGTCGGCAGCGCGAAGGGAAGATCGACCAGGCCATCGATCAGTTTTTTACCGGGAAACGAATATCGCACCAGAACCCATGCCAAGAGCACCCCAAATACCGTGTTGATGGCGGCGGCGATCATCGAAGCCACGAAGCTCAATCGATAACTTGCCAAAACTCGAGGAGAACTGATGGTGGAAAAAAACTCCTGCCAGCTCAGGCTCGCAGTTTTTATAAAAAGGCTCGAGAGGGGTATTAATACGATCAGGCTCAGGTAAAAGATCGTGAAGCCCAGGGTAAGGCCGAAGCCCGGGAGCGGACTGGGTTTTTTCAACTGGAAGGCCATGGTGTTGGGCTTCTTTTCACTCCTCGGGCAAATCTTCAATGGAAAAAGAAGGGTTATTTGCCCGCTGGCTGGTAAATTTGGTCGAAAGTTCCGCCGTCGGAGAAATGAACTTTTTGCGCGTTTTTCCAGCCTCCGAAGCTTTCGTCCACTGTGATGAGACTCACCTGGGGAAATTGTGAGGCATAGCGACTAGCCACATCTGCCAGGCGAGGGCGGTAATAATGCTTGGCAACAATTTCCTGTCCCTCCGGCGAGTATAAATAATCGAGATAGGCCTGCGCGATCTCGCGCGTTCCGTGCTTGTCGGCGAATTTGTCAACCAGGGCGACAGGGGGTTCCGCCAGTATGCTGAGGGAGGGAATGACAATGTCGAATTTGTCCTTGCCGAGTTGGTTGACGACCAAGAGGGCTTCGTTTTCCCAAGAGATGAAAACGTCGCCGATGCCTCGTTCGATGAAAGTGATGGTGGAACCACGGGCTCCGGAATCAAGCACCGGCACGTTTTTGTAAAGGGCGGCGACGAAATCCTTGGCACTGGCTTCGGATCCCCCCGGTTGTTTTAGGGCATAGGCCCAGGCCGCCAGATAGTTCCAGCGGGCCCCTCCTGAGGTCTTGGGATTAGGAGTGATCACGGAGACTCCAGGCTTGATCAAGTCATTCCAATCCTTAATCCCCTTGGGATTTCCTTTGCGCACCAGGAAAACGATGACCGAGGTATAGGGACAGCTATTGTGCGGGAGCCGGCTCTGCCAGTCCGAGGGCAGGAGTTTTGATTTTTCCGCGATGGCATCGATGTCGTAGGCCAAGGCTAAGGTTACCACGTCTGCTTCCAGGCCATCGATTACGGAGCGGGCTTGCTTGCCCGAACCCCCATGGGATTGTTGAACTTCGATTGGCGGATGATTATTTGCCTGCCAGTGTTTCTTAAAGCTCGCGTTGTAATCCTGATAGAATTCGCGGGTCGGGTCGTACGACACGTTGAGCAATTTTTGCTGGCTTGGAGTTGAAGGCTTGGTGTTGCAGCCCAGGCTCAGCAATGCGATGGCTAAATATAGAATAATGAACTGAGGTTTCATTTTTCTCCGAAACACCCTCTTTTCATTCCTCGGTTAAATCTTCAATGGAAAAAGATGGAAAGTACGGGCGCTCCAAATGGAGCGCCCGCGAAGGGAGGATCGAAATTTAGCTTTATTT
>Ga0065705_10104698_pt1 | contig 11904 bp, 5 predicted proteins | sample SwibulcommuniRL2_FD_59092 | JGI IMG/M metagenome (GOLD analysis project Ga0065705, IMG submission 59092) | Bulk soil microbial communities from switchgrass field near Rose Lake, East Lansing, Michigan, USA - RL2 Bulk Soil v2 (version 2) | ecosystem: Environmental > Terrestrial > Soil >... | reverse complement strand
GGCGGATTCTCGTGGATCAGGCCCGCCGCAAAAAAAGCGGGAAGCACGGCGGCCAGCGTCAGCGGGAAGAATTGCCCGACATTGCTGCGCCGGACGAGACCGACCAGCACGATCTGCTCGCGCTCGACGACGCCTTGACTCGATTGGCGGAAAGCGATTCGCTCGCTGCGGAATTGGTCAAACTTCGTTACTTTGCCGGCCTGACGACGGATGAGGCGGCCCGGGCGCTGGAGATCTCGTGCCGAACTGCTTACTACACTTGGGCTTACGCCCGATCGTGGCTCCATCGAGCGATTGCTGGCCAAGAGCGCCAGGGACCCAATTCCGACGCCGGCACTCCAGAATACTGAACCATCTTTGCAGCCTTGCCGCTCGAATGCCGCATGATTCTGGGAGACACTGCATTCCCAGCACGAGGTGCGCGAAATGAACGAGCGAGAAGTCTTTGCCGAGGCGATGCAGAAACCGACCGTTTCTGAGCGGGCAGCGTTCTTGGAGCGGGTCTGCGGCGCGGACGCGGCACTGCGGCAGCGGATTGAGGTGCTCATTGCCGAGCAGGACCAACTGGGCAGCTTTCTCGAATCGCCGCCGACCGGAGCCGTCAATGTGGATTCCGGTGCCACGCTGTCGTTCCAGCACATCGAACGCCCAGGCGCCCAAATCGGCCCCTACAAATTGCTCCAGCAGATCGGCGAAGGGGGCATGGGCGTCGTCTATATGGCCGAGCAGCACCAGCCCGTCATGCGCCGCGTTGCCCTGAAGATCATCAAGCCAGGGATGGACACGCGGCAGGTGATTGCCCGCTTTGAAGCCGAACGCCAGGCCCTGGCGATGATGGACCATCCCAGTATCGCCAAAGTGTTCGACGCGGGGGCGACGTCCACTGGGCGACCGTATTTCGTGATGGAGCTGGTCAAAGGGGTGCCGATCACGCAGTACTGCGATCAGCAGCACCTGACTCCCCGCCAGCGCTTGGAGCTGTTCATCCCGGTCTGCCAGGCGATTCAGCATGCCCATCAAAAGGGGATCATTCACCGCGACCTGAAGCCATCTAACGTGCTCATTGCCCTCTATGACGGATGGCCCGTGGCAAAGGTAATCGACTTCGGCGTCGCCAAAGCGACCAGCCAGCGGCTGACCGAAAAGACGATGTTCACCGAATATGGCCAGATCGTCGGCACGCTCGAGTACATGAGCCCCGAACAGGCTGAGCTGAGCCAGCTCGACATCGACACGCGGAGCGACATCTACAGCCTGGGCGTCATGCTCTACGAGCTTTTGACTGGCACCACGCCATTCGAGAAGAAGCGGGTCCAAAGCGCCGCCTTCCACGAAATCCTGCGGATGATCCGCGAGGAGGAGCCGCCGCGGCCGAGTACGCGATTGAGTACGACGGACCAACTACCGTCGATCGCCGCCAATCGGGGTACGGCACCCCAAAAACTGAGCGGCCTAATGCGGGGCGAGCTCGACTGGATCGTGATGAAGGCCCTCGATAAGGACCGCAGCCGACGATATGAAACGGCCACCGGCCTGGCCCGCGACATCGAGCGGTATCTGCACGACGAGCCGGTGTTGGCCTGTCCGCCGTCGGCAGCCTATCAGCTAAGGAAATACATCCGCAGGCACCGCGGCCTGGTCGCGGCGGCAGGCGCCATCGTACTGACCGTGCTCTTGGGCGCGATCGGCACGACCGCCGGCCTGATGCGGGCCGCGTGGGACCGAAGCGCGAAGGAAACCGCAGATAAGAACGCAGCCGCCAGTGACAAACTGGCGAAAGCTGCAACCAAAGCCGAAGGGGAAGCCAAGGCTGCCCTCACGCGCGCCCAGGCTGCCGAACGCGACTTGAAAATCGCTTCCCACTTTAGCCGCGCCCGTGCGTTCCGCACCAGCGGCCAGCCAGGGCAGCGGTTCAAATGCCTCGAGGAACTGGCCGCGGCGGTGAAGCTCGGCCCGCCGCCGAAAGTGCTCAAAGAAATGCGGAACGAGGCAATTGCCGCCCTCGCGCTCACGGATCTGCGGCCTATCGTCCTCGACGAGCACAATTCAGAGGCGGCCGACGGTATTGACGTCAATTTCGAGCACATCTGTCGCGTGGATAGGCAGGAAATCCTCCGTGTCATCCGCGTGGCGGACCAGAAAGTTGTGGCGCAGTGGCCGATGAAGCGCCCCCACGAACCGACTCTGCCCATTGCCTTCACGCCCGATGGCCACCACCTGGTCTATACGACGGGGAAAACCGACACCGCGCATCAGGTCATTGTTTGCGAGACCGCGACTGGCGCGGAGAAACATGTCTTCGATGGCTACCTTCTCCACATCAGCAGGGACGGAATGCGCTGCGCCACATTGATGGTTGCCACCAAAGAGGCGGCCCAAACCAATGTCGTTCAGATCTTCGACCTGGCAACAGGCAAAATGCAAAAACGGCTCGAATTGGGACCGCCGAATGGCGAGGTGTCCATCAACGCCGACTTGCGGTATCTCGCATTTGTCGAGCGGAGTCAGTTGCGGATTTGGGACGTGAATGCAGCGACGGCGATCGCGACAATCGCGGAACCGACGGGTGCGGTGGACGTACTGTGGGACGAGGCCGGCCGATTCTTGACATATCGCAACTACCGCCGCGAGATCAAGGTTTGGGATCGGATCCAGCGGCGATTTCAGATGGCCAGCGATCCGCCGCGCAATTGGGGATTTGGGGCCTGGTTGAGCCCCCGTGGGGATTTGCTCGCGACCTCGGATGCTAACACTTCGCTGCGACTGTGGGACGCTTCACTGGGTGTGCCGCTCATCTCGGTCAACGGGTCGTCCTGGCGTGGCCAGTTCAGCGCCAGCGGCCGTCTCGTGGGGACGACCAGGGTCAAATCGCAGCTCCTGGCGTGGGAAATCTCCAACGGATCCGAAATCCGCCGCATGGTCATCCACACTGGAAGCCCTGAGGACCAACCGCGCCTGGCGCTGGATGCGCAGCGGATGCTGCTGGCAGGCGGTATCAAGACCGGCGGGATCATGTTTTGGGACCTTCGCACGGGACAGGAGCTGGTCAATGCCCTCGGCGGGCAGATCGTTCCTACCTTCGATCCGTCCGATGGCAGCCTACTGACCGCCGGTGGGCGGGGCCTGCACCGCTGGCCGGTCAGCGTCGAGCGCGTCGCGGGCCTCGATGAAGATATCGCGCACGTCCGCGTCGGCCCGCCGAAGTCACTGGGAGTGACGGACGTCATCGAACAAATGAACGTGACTCCCGACGGCCGTTATGCCTCGCTCACGTGTTACAACGAGCCCCGACGCGGCGTCATCGTCGTTAATTTGCAGCGCCCCCAAGAGCGCGTGGAAATCCGGGTAGGCAACAACGTGCGCCAGGCCATCAGCCCGGATGGTCGCTGGGTGGTTACCGGGCCCTCGAACTCGGAAACCACAGGCACTACCGCCTGGGATGCGCGCACCGGGGAGCCAGTGAAACAATGGACCCACGAGCAAGTGCCCGGCAAGAGCACCGCCTTCGACTTCAGCTCGGACGGAAAATGGCTGGCGATCAGCTCTAACGAATCGCTCCGGCTTTGGAAAACGGGCACCTGGGAACCAGGCATCACGGTCCCGCTTGAGTACGCCACCTTTAGCTATTTGCCGGGGATTGTCAGCTTCTCGCCCGACAATCGCCTGCTGGCCTATGCCAAGAGCGGCCTGACACTAGCGCTGATTGATCGCGAAACGGGCGACGAAGTCGCGCTCCTGCCGCTGCCTGGCCCCCAGACGACGGGCGGCGTGAATCTCTGGTTCACGCCTGATGGGTCCCACGTCGCTGTCGGTTGCCAGGGGCTGGAGGCTAACGTCTGGAACCTTCGCAAGCTACGCGAGGAGCTCGCGCGCGTCGGTTTGGACTGGGACGCGCCTGCCATTGAACCCGCAAAATCCCCGTCGCCGGCGAGGATCGACGTGACCATCGATGCGGGCAACCTCGAATTCACGAACATCGTGGGCTCGTCGGCGCAAAAACTGGAGCAATTCAATCGCTGGATCGAAAAGGAGCCCCAGCTTGTTGACCTGTACTACCAGCGCGCGGGCCTTTACATGTCGCTCAAGAAATTCGACTCCGCCGAGGCCGATCTGGCGCACGTGGTGGCGGCCAAACCACACGACGCGAGTGCGCTGGCGAGCCATGCGCGGGTCTTGACAATCCTCGGCAAAGACGCGGAAGCTTCCCAGGCCATCGATTCGATATTGTCCGATGAGCCACCCATCGGCTGCTCCACAATCATCGCTCACGAATGCTACGACCTGGCAACGTTTTATGAAGCGCGGCATCAGACGGCCGATTTGGAGCGGGCCTACCGGCTCGCCCAGCGTGCTGCCGGCCTCCAGAGGGACACGATGCAGGGTGGCCTGTTGGGCCGCATCAGCATTGGCGCGGGGCGATTTCAAGAGGCGGCCTCGGTTCTCGAAAAGAACCTCGCGGCTACCCCCCCGGGCTCTTACGATGTTCACGACAGACTGTTTCATGCCCTGGCCATCAAGAAGCTGGGACGCAATTCAGAGGCCGAAGCGGAGCTGGATCGCGCACTGGAGCGACTCAAGGAATGGCAACCCAAACTGACTGCTTCTCAGATCGAGGCGGCGCACGCCTGGAGAGACCAGGTGCTCCTACAGTTCGGTCGGCCAGCCATTGCTCGGCCAAGACCGCCGTCCGCCCGGCCACGCGCTGGCGCCTCCCCCGCCGAAGAGATCGAATTCTATTCGGAGGCATTAGCCAAGGATAAATCCGATGTGGAGTCGCTGCGCGGCCGCGCGGCGGCATATCGCAGTACAGCCAATCGTCAGGCGGCTCTGGCCGATTATCTGGCCGGGTTGCAATTGCTGCCCCGCGACCCAGAATTCCTCGCGCAAGCGGCCATGCTGCAATTCAATACCGGCCAAAAGGCCGAGTCGATGGTGCAGGCCAGAAAGTTGCTTGAGTTAAAGCCGGAAGATTTTGTCGAGTTCCAAGTGGCAAACTGGTGCGCCCAGCTAGCGGCGTTCTACTCGGGCCAACCGCCGCAAAGCGATGAGGTAAAGCTGGCGGTGGCATTGGGTGAGCGGGCGGTGTCGCTCGCTCCAACCGACCAGGTCACTCATGCGAACTTGGGAGACGCTTACCTGCGGGTGGAGCGCTGGGACGACGCCGTACGCGAATTGTCAAAGGCCCTGGAGATTGCCGGTGCGGCGGACTACCGCGGCTTTAGGACGTGGGTGGCGCTGGTTACCGCCGAACATCGCCGCGGAAACCGCCAGGAGGCGCAGGCGTGGTACGAGAAGTTAAGGCAATGGGGACAAGCGCGCGACGCGAAAATGACGGAAAACGAGCGGAACATCTATCAGAACTGCTTAACTCAAGCTCGGCAGGTGCTCGATTCGCCCGCCTGGGTGCCGCCCCCGCGGGCGACGCCCCAGGAACTCGTCGAGTTCTTCTCGAATGTCCTGACCAAGGATCCCACGGACGCCGATGCCCTCCTGGAACGCGCGTCGGCATACTGGCAGCTGCGCAATTTCGACGCGGCGGCGGCTGACGCGGGCGCGGTTTTGAAGTCGCAGCCCGAGAACCCGTTGGCCCTGGTGATGATGGCACAGGCGGAATTGCAGCGCGGCCACCAGGAGGACGCGATCCAGGCCGTCCAGCGGCTCGTCAAGACGACGCCGGAGCAGTCTGTAATCAGCTCGCCGAGGTGGTCCACACGGTTTATCAACGCGAGAATCAATGTGGTCGGAACATTGCTGAATACTCGCCGTCCCGAGGCGATCGCACTGGGGATCGAACTGGCTGAGTGGACCGTGAAACTTCTTCCAGACCAGTGGGGTGTCCACAGTTGGCTGGCCGAAGACTACTACCGCCTCGAGCGCTGGGACGATGCCGCGCGGGAATTCGAGGCTGCGATTCCAGGCGCCACGGTCGTCAACCAGCCGTACATTCCCTGGCTGAACCTGGCGATGACCGAGCACCGCCGCGGCAATCCAGCGAAGGCCCAGGAGTATTTGGAGACGTTCAAAAAGTGGAAGGCCGAGAACCAAGGCAAGTCCAGTTCCTGGACACCCGCCCAAATCGATGACTTTCAGAAACGGGCCGAGGACGTCCTGAAAGGACCGCCAGGCGAGCCGAAAAGGCCCTAGTTTCTAGCCGCCGCGAGCTAAAACCAAAATTCTTTGCAGTCGTGGCCACCGTTTTACGCATGGTTCTCCGAGACCCTCATCCCCCTCTCGGAGATCAGCATCATGGCACGTTCTTTGTGGTCGTGGCTTCGTTCCGCCTGCATTCCCAATCCGGGTGTGCGCCGCCCCACGCAGGCGACCCGCCGGGCATTCTCCGCGTTTCGAGCCGCGGTGGAGCGGCTGGAGGACCGCGCGGTCCTGTCGGCCACGATTTTCATGGGAATGACCGATGTCGATTCCAACCACGACGGCATCGTGGATTACGCATATTCCTCCGTCCGCATGGTGGACGGCCGAGGCAATGAGCTGGAAAGTGTCTTGAGCTATGACTGGGACGGCAACGGGACGACGGATTCGATCACCCGCGTCACGCAGTCGTTCGACAGCCACGACAACCGCCTGAGCTTCGTGCAGGAGTCGGACACCGACGCCAACGGGACGCCGAATTCCACCTACAGCCTCGCCCAGGCGTTCGACGACCACGACAACCTGCTCAGCCGTTTGGAGGCCTCTGACGGCAACGCCGATGGGACGCCGGATTACATCTTGCACCTCACTCAGTCGTTTGACAGCCACGACAACCTGTTGAGCAGTGTGCAGGCGGATGACGGCAACGGCGACGGGATGGTGGATTCCACCTACAGCGTCACCCAGTCGCTGGACAGCCACGACAACCTGTTGAGCCAAGTGACGACGTTTGACTGGAACGGCGATGGGACGCCGGACACCAGCGACAGCGTCACCCAGTCGTTCGACGGCCACGACAACCTGCTGAGCAAAGTGACGACGTCGGACTGGAGCGGTGACGGAACGTCGGATTACATCACCATCCTCACCCAGTCATTCGACAGCCACGACAACCTGCTCACCGAGTTGCAGGTGGTTGACTATGGTGGCGACGGCGCTGCGGATTCCATCGCCAGCACCGTCCTGTCGTACGACAACCGCAACAACTTGCTGGGCAGCGCGGCGTCGTATGACGGGGACGGCAACGGGACGACGGAATTCATCTACATCGTCACCCAGTCGTTCGACAACCACGACAACTTGCTTAGCCGGGTCGAGGCCAATGACTGGGACGCGGACGGAACGGCCAATTCCACCTACAGCGTCACCCAGGCGTTCGACAGACACGACAACTTGCTTGGCCGCGGCGAGACTTATGACTGGAACGGCGACGGGACGGCGGATTCGATCGGCCGCCTCACGCAGTCGTTCGACAAGCGGGACAACCTGCTGAGCAGCGTGCGGGCCTTGGACTACGACGGCGACGGGACGATCGATTCGATCGCCACCAGCATCACCCAGTCGTTCGACCGACAAGGCAGCTTGCTCACCCGCGTGCAGGCCGAAGACATCAACGGCGACGGGGCGGCCGACCGCATCGAAACCCGCACTCTGGCGTACGACAGCCAGGGACACCAGACCAGCCTGACCTGGGTGACGGCCTTTGACTTTGATGGCGACGGGGCTATGAACTCCATCTCGACCTTCACCCAGTTCTTCGACAGCCAGGGCAACTCGATCAGCGAGGTGCAGGCCGCTGACACCAACGCTGACGGGATCGTGGATTTCATGTTCAGCACCATCCAGTCATTCGACAGCCACGGCAACCGGCTTAGCCGCAAGCAGGCGTATGACTACGATGCCGATGGATCGCCGGATGTCGTCAGCAACAGCCAAACCTGGTCGTACGATAGACACGACAACCTGGTCAGCCAGGTGGTGGCGATTGACTACAACCTCGACGGGACGTGGGATTACGAGGCCACGACGATCTTCACTCAAAACCGGGTGTGATTCCAGCTTACGCCGACCTGCGATAGGCCGCGTGACGGAGACCCCCATTTGTGCAGACCACCATCATCAACGGCGACGGTTTCAGCGACTACAGTGCGACGATCGAGTACGCGTACTAACGCCCGGGATCCGTGCAGGCCAGCCAATTCGCGTTGTCGGGCTGAGGAAACACGCCCTCACAGCCCCAACCACTCGTCCGGGCTTTGAATTTGTTTGGCGAGCGGCGTATGCTGGCTCGCGATGAGCGACGTCACCCGCATCCTGTCGCAGATCGAATCCGGCCATCCTAAGGCCGCGGAACAGCTCCTCCCGGCCGTGTATGACGAACTGCGGAACCTCGCCGCGGCAAAGCTGGCTCAGGAGAAGCCCGGCCAAACGCTACAGGCCACGGCGCTCGTCCATGAAGCATTTTTGCGGCTGGTGGGAAACTGCGACTCCGAACAGCGCTGGAATAGCCGCGGCCACTTCTTCGCCGCTGCTGCGGAGGCCATGCGGAGGATTCTGGTCGATCAAGCCCGGCGGCGCCAGGCGGCGAAGCGCGGTGGCGATGCAGTCCGCGAGGAATTGTACGATTTGGCCATCGCTGCCCCACGCCCGCCCGACGAGCTGCTGGCAGTCCACGAGCTTCTTGATCGCCTCGCCGAGCACGACCCCGCGGCAGCCAATCTCGTCAAATTGCGGTTCTTCGTGGGGCTGAACATGAGCGAAGTCGCCGAGGCGCTAGGAATCTCCGTCCGCTCGGCACATGACATCTGGACCTATGCGCGAAGTTGGCTCCACCAGAGAATAGCCGTGGATTGACCATTTTTCGTCCGCCGCCCGGATTTCTTGCCGAGTTGGCGTCCGTTTTACGCACTATTCCTAGAACCAATCTCCGGGGCTTCGCAATGGCCGAGCGGGAAATCTTTGTCGCTGCGCTGCACAAGACCGATGCCGAAGACCGCGCAGCCTACCTTGACGAAGTATGTGCCGGGGACGCCGAACTGAGGAAGCGAGTCGAGTCCCTCCTGGCTGAGCAGGAACGGCTTGGGAGCTTTATGGATATATCCTCCCCAGCCGTAACCGTCGATCAGCCGCTCGAACACCCCGGTACGCACATCGGGCTGTACAAGCTGATCGAGCAAATCGGCGAAGGGGGCATGGGCACCGTCTGGATGGCCCAGCAGTCCGAGCCGGTCAAGCGTCTGGTGGCGGTCAAGCTCATCAAGGCGGGGATGGACTCGCGGCAGGTCATCGCCCGCTTCGAGGCCGAGCGGCAGGCGTTGGCCCTGATGGATCATCCGAACATCGCCCGGGTGTTGGACGGCGGCAGCACGGACGCTGGCCGGCCTTACTTCGTCATGGACTTGGTGCGCGGCTTGCCGATCACTCGCTACTGCGACGAGCATCACCTGACTCCCCGGCAGCGGCTGGAGCTGTTCATTCCGGTTTGCCAGGCTATCCAGCACGCGCATCAAAAGGGGATCATCCACCGCGATCTCAAGCCCTCGAACGTGCTCGTCGCCGTTTACGACGGCAAACCAGTGCCCAAGGTGATCGACTTCGGCGTGGCGAAGGCGGCTGGACAGCCGCTCACCGAGCAAACGCTCGTTACGGGCTTCGGCAACATCGTCGGCACGCTGGAGTACATGTCGCCCGAGCAGGCGGAGATCAATCAGCTCGATATCGACACCCGAAGTGACATCTACTCCCTGGGCGTACTGCTCTATGAGCTGCTGACCGGCAGCCCGCCATTCAGCCGGATGGACCTGGAAAAAGCCGGCATGCTGGAGATGCTGCGCGTGATCCGCGAGCAGGAGCCCTCCAAGCCCAGCACCAAGCTGAGCACAGCGGAGGGCTTGCCGACGCTGGCCGCCAACCGCGGCACCGAGCCGGCGAAGCTGACGAAGCTGGTCCGCGGCGAGCTCGACTGGATCGTGATGAAGGCGCTGGAGAAGGATCGCAACCGCCGCTACGAGACGGCCAACGGGTTCGCGGCTGACGTCCAGCGCTATCTGGCCGACGAGCCAGTTGTCGCCTGCCCGCCATCAGCAATGTATCGGTTCCGTAAATTCGTGCGGCGGAACAAGGCGGCTGTGCTTGCGGTGAGCGCGGCTTTCGCGACGCTTCTGTTGCTCGTGTTCGGCCTGGTCATCAGCAATCGGATGATCGCCGCCGAAAGGGACGAAAAGGCCAGGGCTCTCACTGAAACAGAACAAGCCATAGCGCTCGCAGGGGCGCAGCACCTGTTGGCCGTTTACGTGGATGCCGTCGAGCATCCGCGCATTTCTCCCGAATCTCCCGAATCGAGGGACATCGACAAACTCTACCGCGGAGTTTCCGAGCAGTTGAAAAGGGCTGAAAATCCCCCTGACAAGGCGCGTCGTCTTCGGCCCATGGAAATTGCGTCGAATGTCGGTCACCGGCAGCGGGACCTGGCATTTCTATTGAGAAACGCCGGGCGACTGGAGGATGCGGAACAAACATTTCAGCAAGCCGTGAGGGTGTTCGAGAAGTTGAGAGACGCGGACCAAACACCGTGGGGCATTGGCGCTTCCTTGCCGACTCGCACTACCAGATTGGTCTTATCAAGCTCGATCGCAACAACGCGAAAGAAGCTGAACAAGCGTTTCGACGGGCTATCGACATTCACGAGCAGTGTCTCGCTAGATTTCCAACGCAGGAGATGGCGGAAGTGTGGTGCGTCCGCGGGCAATGTCATCTGACATTGCGCGAGTTCGACAAAGCTGCGGAAGACTTCTCCGCGGCGCTCAAAATCAAGCCGGAACTTTGGGAAGCCTGGGGCGGCCGGGCAGCGGCCCATTTCCATTTGCAGCATTGGGATCAGGCGATTTCCGATTATTCAAAGGCGATCGAGCTGTCGCCTCCCGTACATACGCACTGGTTTCATCGCGGTCATATCTACCTGCGCCTGGCGCAATGGGACAAAGCCGCTGCGGACTTCACGAAGGTGGTCGAAGGGTGGCCGAAAGAGCCCGGCGGCTGGTACCGGCGGGCCCAGGCCTATGCGCAAATGAACCGGCCGGACAAAGCCCTGGCCGATCTTCGCCAGGCCGTTGCCACGGGTTTCAAAAATATTGAGCAGCTCAAAAACGAACCCAAGCTCGCGCCGCTTCGTGCTAACGATGACTTCAAAAAGCTGCTTGCAGAATTGGAGGCAGCAAAATGAGCGACTCTTAAGCATTTGCAGTTGAGTCGCGGAGCAATCAAAAAAAGCGGCCGGTGAGGCCCTAACCATCACGAAAGTTCCTCACCGGCCCGGCACCGCCCCGGCGCTCGGTCTGCGCGCTGGGGACGATGTGTCTCCATTGTAACGCAGACCGCATGGAGACTTTCAATGACGACGCTCCTCGTCGCCGCGGTATTCCCCTGGCTGCTGATTGCCATCGGAATCTGGCTGGGGTATCAGTTCGTCCGCCAGAACGGCCGCATCTTGTTGCGGCTGGAGGCCATCGAGAGAAGACTCGCGCCTCGGTCACCGGCGCAGCAGCGCGAGGCGGCCGGGCTGCCATTCGGCTCGACGGCACCCGATTTTGAGCTGCCCGATCTGACCGGCGTTCGCCGAAAGCTGTCCGAGTTCCGTGGCAAAGACCTGCTCCTGGTCTTTTTCAATCCGAAGTGCGGGTTCTGTACCAAGATGGCTGCGGACCTGGCAGCGCTAACGCCGCAAGGAGGCCCAGGGCGCGCCGTTCCCATCGTCGTCACCACTGGAGATGTAGGAGAAAACCGCGGGCTGGTCGCTGAGTTCGGCATTCGCTGCATTGTCCTCGTCCAAAAGGAAATGGAAGTCGCCTCGAAGTACCGCGCCCAGGGAACTCCAATGGGATATCGGATCGACGGCGCGGGGCAAATCGCCAGCGAACTGGCCGTGGGAGCCGAGCCGCTGCTGAAGCTGGCGGACCTCAAGGCACCTGCTGTCGG
>Ga0065705_10002663_pt1 | contig 11910 bp, 10 predicted proteins | sample SwibulcommuniRL2_FD_59092 | JGI IMG/M metagenome (GOLD analysis project Ga0065705, IMG submission 59092) | Bulk soil microbial communities from switchgrass field near Rose Lake, East Lansing, Michigan, USA - RL2 Bulk Soil v2 (version 2) | ecosystem: Environmental > Terrestrial > Soil >... | reverse complement strand
CCCGCGGCAAGAAGGAGCCCAAGCTCGGCATCCGTGCCTCGGCGACAAGCGAATTGATCTTCGAGAACTGCCGTCTACCTGCAGAAAATTTGTTGGGCAAGGAAGGGGAAGGCTTCAAGGTCGCAATGACCGTCCTGGACGCGGGCCGTATCGGGATCGCGACACAAGCCCTCGGGATTGCTGAAGCAGCCTACGAGGCAGCGCGCCGGTATGCGGTCGAGCGGGAGGCGTTTGGCCAGCCCATCGGCGCCTTCCAGGGAACCGGGTTCAAGATAGCGGACATGAAGACACGCATCGAGGCATCCCGGCTCCTGATCTATAATGCCGCATTAGCGAAGGAAAAATCCAAAAAAGGTGGCGGGCGCTACTCCCTGGAAGCATCCATGGCAAAATTGTTCGCCTCGGAAACCGCCATGTACGTCACTCATCAAGCGGTGCAGATCCACGGCGGGATGGGATACAGCAAGGAGCTTCCGGTCGAGCGATATTTCCGCGACGCGAAAATCACGGAAATCTACGAAGGGACAAGCGAAATCCAGAGGCTGGTTATTTCAAGGAGTGAGTTGGGTTTGAAGTAGCTGCTGGAGGAAAATCAGTTCTTTGTGTCTTAGACTGGGCAGCTTGTGTCCACTGGTTGCGCCGTTAGGGAATGTCGCCGGGGAAAGGTGAATTTTTCTTAAAGGAACAAATGCAAGTCTCCCTAATCAGTTAAAATCAACGACGTGAAAGCTGTCCTTTTTTACCGACACGGCGGACCGGAGGTGCTTGAGTATAAGGATTGCCCTACGCCCGAACCAAAACCTGGAGAGGCGCTGATCCGTTTACAGGCGGCAGCCCTCAACCGCATGGACGTTATGGTCCGCAACGGCTGGCCCGGTCTCAAGCTGGAATTGCCTCACATCAACGGTGCGGATGGCGCGGGCGAGGTGGCAGCCTTGGGTGAAGGGACGAGCGGATTTGATATCGGGGAGCGCGTAGTCATCAACCCGAATCTGGGCTGCGGTCATTGTGAGTTCTGCCTGGCAGGACGGGATAATCTTTGTCTGGACTGGCATTTGCTCGGCGAAACTGTCCGAGGGACGTATGCGCAGTATGTAGCTGTTCCCGCCAGACAGTTGCACAGATTGCCTAAGGATTTTGACCTCCATCAAGCTGCCGCCGCTGCTCTTGTATATCAAACGGCATGGCATTCGCTTATGGTACGTGGTAATCTACAAAAACATGAAACCCTGTTGATCGTCGGAGCGGGAGGTGGCGTAAATACTGCGAGTGTGCAGATCGCCAAACATATCGGTGCCCGGGTCGTGATTGTCGGTTCCGATTCGAAAAAGCTCGAGCTGGCAAGATCCATCGGCGCAGAAATCCTGATCGATCGTTCCAAAGAAGCGGACTGGTCAAAGTCCGTTTTTCTTGCGACGGACAAGCGCGGTGTGGATGTTGTTGTGGACAATGTCGGTACCACCTTTATGCAGAGCCTGCGTGCCTTGCGAAAGGGCGGGAGATTGCTCACCGTTGGCAACAGCGGTGGCCCCCGCTTTGAGATCGATAATCGCTACCTGTTTGCCAAACATTTGAGTATCATCGGTTCGACCATGAGTAGCATCACCGACTTCCATGAGGTCATGGATCTGATCGTCGCCGGGAAGCTCAAGCCGATCCTGGATGGCACATTTCCGTTGAAGGATGCAGCCGTTGCACAGGAGCGGTTGTGGAACTATGAAAACTTTGGAAAGATAACATTGGACATTCCCGAATGAAACGTTTCCCCTGGTTTGAAGTCATCTTAATACTTGTTGTCGCAGTCATCAGCTTGTACGGTGCTTTTGCCGATGGACAGAATTTTTCAATTCGCTGGTTCACGCGTGACGATGCCTATTACTATTTCAAGGTTGCGCAGAATATCGCTGAGGGACATGGAAGTACCTTCGATGGGATGAACAAGACAAACGGTTATCATCCGTTGTGGATGTTGATCTGTGTACCGATCTTTGCGCTCGCACGCTTCGATCTCGTTCTGCCGCTGCGCATCCTTTTCCTGTTGATGAGCGGCTTGTCCCTCGCCACGGCGATTTTCTTATATAGATTGATCGGGAGAATTTTTGCTCCCGCGATCGGGGCATTGGCGGCCGTCTACTGGGTATTCAGTCTTGACGTCTTGAATCGCGTGTACAAGCAGGGATTGGAGACCGGTATCCTTGCATTCTTTCTCCTCTTGTTCATTGCAAAGCTTTACGAGTTCGAACGATCCTGGCGGGAAAAGGGCGTAAGCACAAAGGAGCTCATCGACCTCGGGGCACTCGGTGCACTGGTCATTTTCAGCCGGTTGGATTTGATCTTCCTCATTGGCATGGCAGGGTTATGGGTTGTCTTTCGGCAGCGTCCGATGCGTTATTTCTTATTACTCGACATGGCTTCGATCTGTTTTTCGGTGTTGCTGGCATTTGTGATCAAGGCCTCCTTTCCGGAATATTATGAGTTCGAAGATGTTGTTGTCACGATGATCGGCGTTAGCCTGGTGGTGAAACTGTCTCTTGCTTATTTTCTCGGTCTCTATCAGCGCGGCAGAATGCGGAACTTTTTAAGCCTTTTGGGTTCGCTGATTTCATTCGTGATCTTAAGCTCCACGATCGTTGGGGTGCTGATGCTGATCATCGCACCCATTCGCGACTTTGACAGTTTTCCACGAATTGTTCTCATCTACGATGCGATTTGCACCTTCGCGCTTTTTGGGCTGGTCAGATTACTGCCGATGGGTTTGAGAACATCCGATCCCATTCCACCCTCGGAAGAGACTCCGCTCGTTCAGCTGCTCACTCACTGGAAGAAGTGGCTGCTGGACGCGATTCCGTACTATGGCGTTTCGTTCGGAACCCTGGCGATTTACATGTTGTGGAGCAAATTCGAATTTGGAACCTTTTCCCCGGTCAGTGGACAGATCAAACGCTGGTGGGGATCGTTTCCCACGCGCGTCTATGGTGGGCCTGCAAAAAATATACGCGCCTTTTTTAGCATTGATTACACCGGTGACTCCAACTCATGGCATCCAGTCTCCACGGTCCTTGGCGGATGGGCAGAGCAATTGCGCCTGCTTCAGATTGTGGATACCTGGCGTTATGTGGGCATGCTCGTGTTGTTTGCACTGCTGTTCTACTGTCTTTTGCTGCTCAATAAACGGAAATCCAAGACAGCCATTGCACAGTTGAGTGTGATTCCCTTGCTGGCTGGAAGCTGGCTTCAGATTTTCTATTATCACATGCAGGGCTACGCCGCGTACAAGATCTGGTACTGGACAAGTCAGCTGGTGCTGGTCACACTTGTGCTGAGTCTGATATTCGGAATGCTTTACAAGTTGGTTCACAAGCGTTCCTTTGTTGCCCAGGTAGCCTGGTTGCCTGCAATCCTCCTGGGGGTGTACCTGTGCTATAACTTTGTTGGCTATGTCCGCCATACGATGACGCATGGCGAATGGGCGGCATCGGACCCCTACATGGATCTGGCGACATTCCTGGAAAGTCACACGGAACCGGGTAGCGTCATAGGGATGACCGGCGGCGGCAATGTCGGCTATTTCATTAAGGACCGTACCATCATCAACATGGATGGCTTGATCAACAGTTATGATTATTTCCAGTTGCTTCAACGGAGAGAGGCGGGAAAATATCTCGCGGAAGGCGGGATGAACTATATCCTTGCGAGCATGGATCTGCTCGATGGTTTGCCATACCGGGGGCAATACAATGAATACATGGAATGGATGGATGTCCATTACGGCGGTAAGGATCTTGTCCGTTATCATTCCGAAATTCAACCATGAGGGAATTCTGCTTCACCCCTGGAATACGCCGAAAGCTGTTTCCGTTATGAAGCGCGAATCCGTGCCGCAAAAACGGCCATTCGGTGTAACCCTGTTCCTTTGGCTGGTGTTAAGCCTATCAGGGTGGGGCTTGCTCCGCTTCCTTGCCGCGTTACGCTGGTGGGACGTCCTGATTCGCTACCAGGCTCGTCTTAGCCCGCTGTATCTATCGATCACGGGAACAGGCTGGGCGGTTGCGGGCCTCCTGCTATTGTGGAGCATCTGGACGGGGAAGCGATGGGCGCATCCTGCCGTTCCCATTGCTGTCAGTTTGTGGCTGGTCGCCTACTGGATCGAGCGACTATTCTTCCAGGCAGCGCGAGCAAACCTGCCTTTCATGGTCGTTTTCAGTGTACTCTTACTGATCGTAACACTTATCAGTACGTTCAACCGCAATACCAAACTCTTTCTTATAAGAAGCGAGGAACATGAGCAACCAGAAGAACATTCAATTTCTGAGTGATCAGAAGGCGCAGTCACGTTTGGGCGGCGGGGCGGACCGCATCGAAGCGCAGCACAAAAAGGGACGATTAACCGCCCGTGAACGTATAGACATCCTGCTTGACAAAGGCTCCTTCCGTGAGGTGGATGCCTTCATAAAACATCGCACTCACGATTTCAACCTGGACGGTCAGAAGTTCATGAGCGATTCTGTGGTGACCGGCTGGGGCACGATCGAAGGCCGGTTGGTGTATGTGTTCTCACAGGATTTCACAGTATTCGGCGGCAGCCTGGGCGAAGTCCACGCCGAAAAAATCTGCAAGATCATGGATATGGCGATGAAGAATGGTGCGCCCGTTATTGGACTGAACGACTCGGGCGGCGCTCGTATCCAGGAAGGGGTGGTTGCGCTCGGCGGATATGCGGATATCTTTCTGCGCAACACACTTGCTTCCGGTGTGGTCCCGCAAATCTCTGCCATCATGGGACCCTGTGCCGGGGGAGCGGTTTATTCGCCGGCTCTGACCGATTTCATTTTTATGACGCGCAATACTTCCTACATGTTCGTCACTGGACCGGATGTGGTGAAAGCAGTGACGCATGAGGAGGTTTCGTTCGAAGATCTCGGTGGTGCAAGCGTTCACTCGCAGAAGTCGGGCGTTTGCCATGTCGCCGCTGACAGCGAAGGAGATACTCTATATCTCATCCGCAAGCTGTTGGCTTACCTGCCGCAGAATAACATGGAAGACGCGCCTTTCATGCCGATCGGTGACGATCCGCTGCGCATGGATGAAGGACTCAATGCCATCATTCCCGATGAACCGGGAAAGCCATACGACATCAAGGATGTGATCCGCATGATCGTGGATGGAGGTCAGTTCTTCGAGATCCATGAAGGATATGCCCAGAACATCGTGGTCGGTTTTGCGCGGCTTGGTGGACATTCGGTAGGCATTGTGGCGAATCAGCCCGCGGTTCTGGCTGGCGTTTTGGACATCGACGCAAGCGAGAAGGGTGCGCGATTCGTCCGCTTTTGCGACTCGTTCAATATTCCGATCGTCACGTTTGAAGATGTCCCTGGCTTCCTGCCGGGAACGCACCAGGAACACCATGGCATTATCCGCTCCGGTGCAAAACTGCTTTTTGCATATTGCGAAGCGACCGTTCCAAAATTGACGGTCATCACCCGCAAGGCGTACGGCGGCGCCTATTGTGTGATGTCGTCGAAGCATATCCGCAGTGACCTTAACCTTGCCTGGCCCTCCGCGGAGATCGCGGTGATGGGACCGGATGGAGCGGTCAATATTATCTTCCGCAAGGAACTTGAAAAGGCAGTCGACCCTGTAAAACGAAAAGCAGAACTGGTTGCAGAGTATCGTGAGAAGTTTGCCAGTCCCTATGTGGCGGCTGAACGTGGTTATATTGACGATGTGATCGAGCCGAAGGAGACACGTCCACGGTTGATCAATGCGCTGGAGATGTTGAGCAACAAGCGCGAAGCCAATCCTGCCAAGAAGCACGGAAATATCCCACTGTAGGGGCAGGGTCTCCCTGCCCAGGGGCGAGGTCATCTCGCCCCTACGCGAGGAATTATTATGTTCAAAAAAGTTCTTGTTGCCAATCGTGGAGAGATCGCGGTGCGCATTATTCGTGCCTGCCGCGAGCTGGGAATTGATACGGTCGCTGTGTATTCCGAAGCGGATCGTCGCGCCTTGCACGTTCGTTATGCAGATGAAGCCTACCTGCTGGGACCTGCTCCTGCGCGCGAATCCTATTTGCGGGCTGACAAAATCATTGATATCGCCCGTAAGTGTGGTGCCGACGCAGTTCACCCGGGTTATGGCTTCCTTGCCGAGCGCGACGATTTTGCCGCGGCTTGTGCCGATGCAGGGATTGCGTTCATCGGTCCCAAGCCTTCCTCCATTGCCGCGATGGGAGATAAAGCGGAGGCGCGTGCCACGGTCATCAAGGCAGGCGTGCCGGTCGTGCCGGGCACTGAAGATGTCGGCAACATGACCGATGAAGAGTTGCTGGCAAAAGCCCCTCTGGTTGGTTTTCCGCTTCTGATCAAAGCCACCGCCGGCGGAGGTGGAAAAGGCATGAGGGAAGTCGAGAGCCTGGAGGAAATGCCGACCCTGCTTCAATCGGCGCGACGCGAGGCAGAATCAGCTTTCGGCGACGGAAACGTGTATCTGGAAAAACTGATTGAAGGGGCGCGGCACATCGAAATCCAAATCCTCGCCGACACACATGGCAACGTGATCCACCTGGGCGAACGCGAGTGTTCGCTTCAACGCCGCCACCAAAAACTATTGGAGGAAGCTCCGTCGTCCGCACTGGATGATGATCTTCGTCTAAAAATGGGCAGCGTAGCGGTGAAGGCCGCTCAGGCTGTGGATTATGTCAACGCAGGGACAATCGAATTTCTCCTGGACAAGGATAATCATTTTTATTTTCTCGAGATGAACACCCGCCTGCAGGTGGAGCATCCTGTCACCGAGATGGTTACCGGCATTGATATTGTGAAAGAACAGATCCGTGTGGCGCGTGGCAGAACGCTCAGCTATAAACAAGATGAAGTGAAGTTCAATGGGCATGCGATCGAGTGCCGCATCAATGCCGAAGATCCTTACAATAATTTCCTGCCTTCGACAGGGCGGATCACACACAGCCTGTTGCCCACTGGACCTGGTGTGCGCGTGGATACGGGTGTGTATCCTGGTTTTGAGATTACTCCGTTCTATGACCCGATGATCGCCAAACTGATCGTCTGGGGGGAGACGCGTGCCCAGGCAATTCTTCGAATGCGCCGTGCCCTCGAAGAATATCGCATCGTCGGTGTGCGGACAAATATCCCATTCCATCAAACGCTGATGGATTCGCATCGGTTTATGGGCGGGCAATATGATACGCGTTTCGTCGAGGAACGATTCTCCATGGAGGATGCAGCCGAGACAGGCGAGAATAACAATGAGATTGCGGCGATCCTTGCGACACTGGTTGCTCACCGCGAGGCGGAACGGTCGGCGAACATCGTTAACCGCAATGAGCGCGATGCCAGCAACTGGAAGTGGGTGGGGCGCTGGGAAAGAATGCACAGGTAATCGCCATGAAATATATTACAAGTGTTGAGGGAAAACAATTTCTTGTTGAGATCATCGATGAGAAACATGTCAGTGTGGATGGCAAAGTCTATGAAGTCGACTTCGAATCGGTGAGCGGACAGCCTGTCTATTCTCTGATCGTGGATGGCCGTTCGCACGAATCCTATATCTACCAGGGTGAAGAAAACTGGCAGGTGTTGCTCCGTGGTCGGCTTTATCCAGTAACGGTCGAGGATGAACGCGAGAAGCGTCTGCGCGCCGCGGCTGGCGGAGGCGTGGCAGAGACCGGCGAATTCCATCTGCGGGCGCCAATGCCCGGGCTGGTCGTCGCCGTCCATGTGACAGAGGGTCAGCAAATCAAAAAGGGACAGGTCATCCTGATCCTTGAGTCGATGAAAATGCAGAATGAACTCAAAGCCCCGCGCGATGGCACGATCGGTCGCATCCGTGTGAAAGCGGGCGAAACCGTGGAACAGAGGCAGACTCTGCTAAGCGTGGTGTAAATGTCAGACAGTGGACAGGAAACCGAAGCGAAATTCTACGTTCTCCATTTGGATTCGATCGTAACGCGCCTACAGGAGTGGAAGGCGCATTTGATTCAACCGCGCCTGCTCGAGAAAAACTTCCGCTTCGATTTGCCCAATCGCAGCCTGAGTTCCAGTGGACGCGTGCTTCGCCTGCGACAGGATGAAAAGGCGCGGCTCACCTTTAAGGGTGCGGGACAAAACCAGAATGGTGTGATCGGACGGCAGGAAATCGAATTTGTCGTTGAAGATTTCAAGAAAGCCAGGCAATTCCTGGAAGCGCTTGGTTATCAGGAATCCATGTATTACGAAAAATACCGCACAATCTATGAATTCGAACAGATCATGGTTATGCTGGATGAGCTACCCTATGGAGATTTTGTGGAGATTGAGGGTGAAACTGCGGAGCAAATCCAGGCTGTCGCTGCAAAGCTCGATCTGGATTGGAATGCTGCCGTCGATAGAAGCTATACAGCGCTGTTTGAATACATCCGCAAAACGATGCACTTGTCTTTCACTGAGCTGGCGTTTGAAAACTTCAAGGGCATCCAGCTGGCACCCGATCAATTGGATGTTCAGCCGGCCGATCAATTTTAGCAGTAGGATTTTTATACCATTTTGGGATTTGGTATTGAAATCCATTTAAAAAGCACGTATACTGATTGTTGCTTGTCACTCCTGCTCATACAGAAAGGATATCAACTTCCATGCACAAGCATTCCCCCGTGAACTGTATTGTTCCCCCGCACATGTTGAAGAACATTGCCACCAAAGGTACGGAAGGTCAAAAGAATCTAGCGATTTCAACTCTAAAATCGTCTGCGCAAATGCGCGGACAACGGCAGGCCCTCGCTGATTTCAGCGCCGCGGCGTTCCGTGTGGCTGTTGTTGGCGGCAAGGAGCGAATTATCTATGATGCCAGGAACGGGTCCAGCCTGCCAGGAACGATTGTACGCAGGGAGGGCGAGCCTGTCAGTGCGGATGTTGGCGTGAACGAGGCGTATGACGGCAGCGGTGTGACTTATGATCTTTACCAGAATGTATATCAACGGAACTCCATCGACGCCAATGGCATGCGTCTGGATTCGACCGTCCATTATCAGAGGGGCTACGATAACGCCTTCTGGAACGGCGAGCAAATGGTATATGGTGATGGTGATGAAGATCAGCCCGTCAGCGACCGCTTATTCAACCGTTTTACCATTGCGATCGACGTTATCGGTCATGAGCTGACACATGGCGTGACTCAATTCGAAGCAAGGCTCACCTATGCACTGCAGCCGGGCGCACTGAACGAATCCATGTCGGACGTTTTCGGTTCACTAGTGAAACAATACAGCCTGAACCAGACCGCAGCACAAGCTGATTGGATCATCGGCGCCGGATTGCTGACATCCAATGTCAATGGAGTGGGTATCCGCTCGATGAAGGCACCGGGAACCGCGTATGATGATCCCGTCCTAGGCAAGGATCCCCAGCCGGCACACATGAGGGATTATGTGACTACGGTCAGCGACAATGGCGGCGTCCATATCAATTCCGGGATTCCCAACCATGCATTTTATGTTACCGCCATGGAACTGGGTGGTTCTGCCTGGGAGAAGGCCGGCAAGATCTGGTACGTTACCTTGAAAGATAAACTTCAATCCAATTCCAACTTCCAGAATTGTGCGAATCTTACCTACCAGGTCGCCGGCGAGCTCTATGGCGCGGGAAGTATTGAACAGCAGGCTGTCAAAAAAGGCTGGGAAGCAGTGGGACTCGCAACCGATGGCGGAGGCACACCCCCGCCGCCTCCAAGCGATGGCTGTCTCGGATCACTGCTGCGTCTCTTAGGCGCGGCTCCTTCAAGATCGAACTAAGAGGTGATGATGGAAGTTCAACAGATCAAATATGAACGCACCGGCGGATTTGCGGGCCTGCGCCTCAGTGCGGACTTCAAGCCGGATGAACTGCCTGAAGATCAAACCCGCCCGTTATTGGATTTGCTCGACGATTTGGATTTCGATGAGCTTCCGGAACAACTCACCGCTGAATCATCCATGTCTGATCAATTCACATATAAAATTACGGTAAAAACCAGCAAGTGGGAACATACGGTCGTTACCGGTGATGCCTCGGCTCCGGATAAATTACAGGAATTGCTCCAAATGCTCGACCGAATTGCCAAAAGAAGAAAGAATTGAAGTCAACCTAAATAAAGACGCCTTCAGTTTTCTGAAGGCGTCTTTATTTAGGGCTGGGGCCAGGGAATATCCACCGGTTCGGAAAATCCATGTTTTTCCACCGTATACAGCTTGCCGGAGGAAGGCGACGGACAGCCCGGCTCATCCCTGACCTCATAGCTGGTCGTGTACTGATCCTCATAAGAGTCTGTCCACCAGAGATACGCGCCATTTTGGCACACAAATAACTCCAGCAGGTAGCCTCGATCCTTATCCTTGGTCATTTCCACCCGATCCCAGCTGATCACCACCTGATTGCCATTGCGCACTGCACTCACATTCCGGGGTGGACCGTATTGATTGCTTCCAATGGATTGCAGATCCAGTTCCTTGTATCCCACCGTGGAAATATCGCCCACCACATCCACGACAGAAGGTGCAACCCAGCAGAAATAATTCAGTTTTACGAATTTTACATACAGCCAATTGCTATAGATATACCGTCCGCGAACACTGCCGACATCGCCCGCAAATAAATCTGCGGCGTGTAAATATGCCACCGATGGACCATAGCGACAATGTGCCTGCTTGTTGACGGTTACCGTGGGGAAGGCGAAGGTGGGCGTGGCTGTGACCGTGAACGTTGGAGTGATGGTTGGCGTCGATGTGGTTGTCGGCGTGAGAGTTTCTGTTGGAGTTAACGTCAGCGTCGGAGTGAAGGTCCGAGTCCAGGATGCAGCAGTACCCGTCATAGATTCGGCAGTCGCGGTCGCTTGCTGCTCGGGTGATGGTGCGCAGGCGGTCGCGAATACTATCAGGAACAGGGCTATTCTCAATCTCATTTCATCTCTCCTAAAAATCGGACAATATTCACCCCGAGGACTTCATTCGCGTACCCTCCCTCCATTACCACGACGGTTGGAAGCCCGAGTGACGCAATCCGTTTGCCGATCTCGCCGATGCCATCCGTGGTGACCTTGATCGTGCCCAGCGGGTCGTCGGCATAGATATCCATTCCTGCAGAGACCACCAGATGCCTCGGCTCAAACCTGCGGATGAGAGCCAGCGCCTCGTCCAACGTTGCCAGGTAGCGCGAATCATCGCTGCCTTTGTCCAGCGGAAAATTCCTGTGGTAGCCTGCGCCCTTGCCTGATCCCGTTTCACCGGCATAGCCCCAATAATGTGGATACTCGAAATTTGGATCGGCATGGATGGAAATGGTCAGCACATCGTCGCGCTCATAAAAAATGTCCTGTGTGCCGTTGCCGCAGTGATAGTCAATATCGAGCAATGCAACCTTTCCCGCTGATGAAAGCCAGTTCGCGGCGACGGCGGCGTTGTTGATAAAGCAGTATCCGCCGGCATAGTCTCTGCCCGCGTGATGACCGGGAGGCCTGCACAACGCAAATGCAAAACATTCTCCATTCGCCACAACCTCAGCAGCACTCAACGCACAATTCGCAGAAGCCAGCGCGGCTTCGTGTGTCCCTGCGACGATGCAGGCGCTCAAATCCATGAGATAGTATCCGGCGCGCCCGAGCAGCCCGGTCGGCTTTTGGGGTTGACGCCGAAGAGCGAATGTAGCCGGCAGCAGCGTGGATTTGTCCTTGGCTTCCGAGGCCAGCCACTCGGTCCAGCATGAGCCGAGAAAGTCAATGTAATCCTTATCGTGCACAGCGTGGATGGGTTCCAGTCCAAAATCCCTGGGTTCAACTATCTCCGCCCAATCTGTTTGATGGAGAGCGCGCAGGATACGATCCATGCGGTCGGGGTTTTCCATGTAAGGTGTCCGCAAACCACCGTCGAACACTTCGAACAGCGGC
>Ga0065705_10104695_pt1 | contig 11912 bp, 10 predicted proteins | sample SwibulcommuniRL2_FD_59092 | JGI IMG/M metagenome (GOLD analysis project Ga0065705, IMG submission 59092) | Bulk soil microbial communities from switchgrass field near Rose Lake, East Lansing, Michigan, USA - RL2 Bulk Soil v2 (version 2) | ecosystem: Environmental > Terrestrial > Soil >... | reverse complement strand
CGCGGCCGCCGCCGAGCTGCTGCTGCACTTCGCCGGTGAGGTTGATCTCCACTCCCTTGTGCTTGGAGTTGATCTTCACGGCGTTGTAGATCGCCGGGAGCTTGTCTTCAGCGAATTCGGCGTCGAACGTCGAGCCGATCACCTGCGTGATCTTGCCAAGGTTCTTGGTTGCGGTGGCCATCAAATTCGTCTCGATTCAGAATGGATTCGTGTTTTGAGTTCAATGATCCAAGTTCATTGTTCAGAATTGATTTGCTCCAACCTTGAACCTTGAACGTTGAACGGTCTATTTGCCTTTGAGGGCCTCGACGCCGCCAATGATCTCCATGATCTCGCCGGTGATCTGGCTCTGACGGGCCCGGTTATAGGTCATCGACAGGTGTTTGATCATGTCCGAAGCGTTCTCGGTCGCACTCTTCATGGCTACCATCCGCGCGATCTGTTCGCTGACCGCTGCGTCGAGGAAACACTTGAAGAGGCGGATCTTGAAGCTCATCGGCACGACTTCCTTGAGGATGCTCTCGGCCGACGGCAGGAATTCGTATTGGGTTTGGTCGGACTTCGCGCTACCCGGCTTTTTCGCCGGTTCATCACCGCCGAGCGAGCCTAGCGGCAGCAGCGTCTCGACCACGGCCATCTGCTTCGAGGTGCTGATGAACTTCGTATAGGCCACATCCAGCCGATCGAGTTTGCCGGTTGCGTAGTCATTCATAAACCGCGTCGCGATCGGCTCGACCTCCTCGAATTTGGGTTGGTCATTAAACTGAAGATAGGCCTCGTCGATCTTCACATTCCGGTACTTGAGCCCGGCGATGCCGCGCTTGCCTGCTATTTCCAGCCGCAGGTGGGTGGTGCTGGCCTTCAGTTCTTGATACCGCGGCGTAGCGATGCGGATGACCCCGCCGTTGTAGCCGCCGCAGAGGCCGCGATTGGCGGTGAGCACCAGCAGGGCTGCATTCTCCAGCTTCTCGTGTGTCTGGAGGAGCGGATGCGACACCGACAGCCCCGCCTCAGCCAAGCGGGCCACGACCTGCGTCACGCGCTGCGTGTAAGCGGTGGCCGCCAGGGCCCGGTCCATGGCCTTTTTGTATTTGGCTCGCGCAATCAGCTCCATCGTCCGCGTAATCTTGCGGATGTTGCGGATTGACTTGCGGCGTTTATCGAGTGCGCGGGCTTTGGCCATGGTCGCAGCGAGTTACTGAATTAGTCGAATTGTGTATGGATAGCGGTAGGCGACACCCTTGTTGGCTTCCATTGCTGCGATGATGGCAAACACCAAAGAGCCAATCCCGACGATCGGCACCAGAATGATCCCGACGCAGGTCGCCAATCCAATGCCCAAGGAAACGAACAGCGCGATGGTCACGGCAATCTGGAAGTTTAGCGCCTCCTTGGCCTGATCGGCGACAAATGCCGATTGGTCTTTTTTGATGAGCCACACAATGAGCGGCCCCAGAAAGGCCAGGCCACCGAGTGCGCTGGCAATCAATCCCGACAAGTGCGCGATCAAGGCCCACTGACGTTCGTCCGCCGTGGGCGCGCCATCGGGCTTTGGCGGCGGAGCTTGGGATTCGGGAAATGTGGTCATGGCTTCATTCTTTTCTGCAAGATGTAACGGGCTACTTCGCCTTCTTTACAAACGTCGCCTTGAACTGATTGATCGCATCGGCCAGCGCCGTCTTGAGCTCGGGGGTCAATTCCTTCTTCTCGAGAATTTCGCTTCGCAGAGCCGCCTTGTGGTCGCGGACGAACTGCAAGAACTCAGTCTCGAACTCGCCGACGCGGTTCACGGGGACCTCGTCCAGCGAGCCGGAGTTGCCCGCATAGATGATCATGATCTGATCGACCACTTCCAGCGGCCGGTACTGCGGTTGCTTGAGCAATTCGACCATTCGGTAGCCGCGGTCGAGGCGCGCCTGGGTCGCGGCGTCGAGGTCGGTGCCGAGCTGGGCGAAGGCCTCCAGCTCGCGGAACGCCGCCAGGGCCAATCGCAACCCGCCAGCAACCTGCTTGTCCTTCATCGCCTTGATCTGGGCCGAGCCGCCCACGCGGCTGACCGAGATGCCGACGTTCATAGCCGGGCGAATGCCCTTGAAGAACAGGTCGGGCTGAAGATAAATCTGCCCGTCAGTGATCGAAATTACGTTTGTCGGGATGTAAGCCGACACTTCCCCTTCCAGCGTCTCGATGATCGGCAAGCTGGTCAGCGACCCGCCGCCATGCTCCTTGCTTAGCTTGGCCGAGCGTTCGAGCAGGCGGCTGTGGCAATAGAACACGTCGCCGGGGAAGGCCTCGCGTCCTGGCGGACGCCGCATGAGCAGCGACATCTGCCGGTAGGCAACGGCCTGCTTCGACAGGTCGTCATAGACGATCAAGGCGTGCTGGCCCTTGTACATGAAGTACTCGGCCATCGAGGTGCCGGCGTAGGCCGCCACATACTGCAGCGGCGCGGGCGTGCTGGCGCCTGCCATGACGACCGTCGTGTACTCCATCGCCCCGTGGTCCTCGAGCACCTTGATCGTATTGCGGACCGACGAGTCCTTCTGGCCGATCGCCACATAGAAGCACTTCACGTCGGATGTCTTCTGATTGAGGATTGTGTCGATGGCGATCGTCGTCTTGCCTGTCTTGCGGTCGCCGATGATCAGTTCGCGCTGACCGCGGCCGATCGGCGTCATCGCATCGATCGATTTGATGCCGGTCTGGAGCGGCTCCTTCACCGGCTGGCGGCCGGCCACGCCGGGGGCAGTGAATTCGACCGGGCGTGTTTCGGTGCTGGTGATCGGGCCCTTGCCGTCTAGCGGGACGCCCAGCGGATCGACCACGCGGCCGATCACCGCGTCGCCCACCGGCACCGAGAGCAGCTTGCCCAGCGCCTTGACCTCATCCCCTTCCTGGATTTTCAGGTAGTCGCCTAGGATCGTCACGCCAACGCTGTCTTCTTCCAGGTTGAACGCCAGGCCGATGGCGCCATTGGGAAACTGCACCATTTCGCCTGCCATCACGTTCGACAGGCCATAGACGCGGGCGATGCCGTCGCCCACCTCCAGCACGGTGCCGACCTCTTCCACGCGGATCGCGTCGGTGTATTTCTCGATCTCGGCCTGAATGACCGAGGCAATTTCAGCAGCGTTGAATTTCATATCATTGGTCACTTGTCATTGGTCAGTTGTCATTTGCTTGTCATTGGTCATTAGTTGGTCACTTGTCGTTGCCTCTGCAAATGACAAATGACAATTGACCAATGACAAATGACTACGGTGCCATCGAAAACCGCTCCAGCGACTCGCGAATGGTCTCGGTCGTCCGCTCCAGCGCGACGGCTTTCATCTGCTTGAGGCGGCCGGCGAGGCTGCCGTCATAGACGGTGTCTCCCACGCGCACGACCAGCCCGCCGAGCAGTTCGGGGTTGACGTCGGCCGTCAGGACGACGTCGCGGCCGAGCACATGCTTGAGCCGCGTGGCGATCGTGTATTGAAGTTGATTCGAAATGGGGGCCGCTGATTCGATCAGCACCTCGATCCGCTTGCGAAGCACGTTCCAAAGTTTTTGGGCCGCCCGCTCGATCGCTCGCAGACAATCGAGCCGGCCGTGCTGCGTCACGACCTTCAGAAAGTTCAACAGTAGCGGCGACATCTTTCCGCCGAACACCCGGTCGAGCAGCCGCACTTTTTCTTCGGGAGTAATCCGCGGAGAGCGGAGGACGTCGTCGAAGTCGGGCGACTTTTCCAGCACGTCCGCAACGAGCGACTTCAATTCCGTCAGCACGGCGTCGGTCTGGCCGGCCCTTTCTGCCGCACCGACAAGCGCTTTGGCATAGACCGTGCCGATGCGCTGGCGGGCCGTATCGATGACCGCATGTTTCGTGCGTGCTTGAGCCATGAATCCGTCCCGCGCCTGTTAGTTCAAACTCGAAAGCTTCTGGAGCGACTCGTTGATCAGCTTGTCGTGGTCTTCGGCCTTGACCTCGCGGCGAATGATATTGCTCGCCAGCGAAATCGCCGTGCTGACGCTCTTCTCTGCAATTTCCTGAAGAGCCAGATTCTTCGCCGAAGTGATGTCGGCCACGGCCTTGTCGCGCTCCTTGCCGGCCGCGGCTTGGGCCTCGGCGACAATCTTGTCCTTGGCGGAAATCGCATCCTGGCGAGCCTGACCGACGATGGCCCGCGCCTCTTCCGTCGCTGCCGCCAGCTTCCGCTCGTACTCCTGAAGCTGCTTGGCGGCCATGGCCGAGGCGTGCTCGGCATCCGCAATCTGCTTGGCGATCGTCTGCTCCCGCTTTTCCAACCCCGCGACAATGGGCCCCCAGGCGAACTTCGTCAAAATCGCTACCAGCAAACCGAACACGACGAATGTGAAAATCGACAGGTCGAACCGCCATTCCTGCGGCTGGTGGAGCGCGGGGCTCGCATCGCCATGGGAAAGATCGGTGTCGTGGCCGTGGGCCCCTGCCCCATGCTCACCGGCTGACGCTTCGCTCTCCCCTCCGGCCTCTGCTGTCGGGGCAACTCCAAGCGGACGAATAACTCCCGGCGGCGGAGCCACTTGTTCCGGAGCGGATGTAGCCTTTGGCTCATCGGCAGACTTCGCCTTCGGCTCACCCGGAGCTTGGTCCTCCGAATTGGCAGCGGGCTCCCCCTTCGTTGCCGACTCGGCTTTCGTCGCCGACTCGGACTTTGTGGCCGAATCGGATTTGGTTGTTTGCGCGGGCTGGCCCTCCTGGGCCAGGGCAGTCTTGCCCGCTCCCCAAGCCAGCAGCAAACCAAATGCAATCGTCGCCAAGATGCGATTCATAGCGAGAATCCGTAACGCAAAGGACTTGAGACGCGATAGGCGACTACCGCCTAGCCCTGGAAGCAGATGAACAACGCAAAGAACGTGAAACCCTCGATCAGCGCTGCTGCGATGATCATTGCCGTCTGGATCTGACCTGCGACTTCCGGCTGACGGGCCATACTCTCGAGCGCGCTACCGGCCAGCCGACCGATACCATAGGCGGCGCCAATGGTCGTCAGCCCTGCACCGACAAATTTGCTGCCGAGAGAGACCAGTCCGCCGGCACCAGCGGGAGCAGTCGCGGCACCGGGCGCCTGGGCATAGACCGCAGTCGCAACTATCAGCAATCCAACGAATGCGGCAACGAGGGTGGCATACTTCTTCACGGGAACCTTCTCCTTATACAAAAACGTCAAAAACGGGGTATATGGTTTTGCGATGGGCCGGGTCGATCTAGTGTTTGTGCATCGCCGCGCCGATGAACAGGGCCGAAAGAAACGTGAACACATAGGCCTGCAAAAAGGCCACGAACAGTTCCAGCAAACTGAATAGCGTCGAGGCCACCACCGCAATCGTCGCGGCCAGTGGCCACTGCCATGGGGGAGTCTTGGGATCGGAAAAAGCCACTGCGGCTGTCGCGCCAAACGCGACGCCCATGATGCCTAGGATCACCAGGTGGCCGGCCACCATGTTGGCGAGCAAGCGAATCGCCAGCACGCCGTGCTTGATCATTAGCCCCATCACCTCAATGGCATAGACCATTGGCTTGATGATGACTGCCATGTAGATAGGCAAGTCCATGCTGGGAATCTGATTGCCGAGGTACCCCAACCATCCAAACTTTCTGATGCCACAGGCAACCCCAACGACGAGAGTTACAAGCGCCAAGCCCGTGGTCACGGAAAACGAAGCGGTGGGAGCGCCCATCCACGGGATCATTCCGAAGAGATTGCAACCAAGAATGAAAAAGAAGATGGTCCAAAAAACGGGAAGCAATCGCGCAGCGTCGCTGGGTGCGTGTTTTTTATGGGACACTGCCTGCTGTCCATGAGCGTCCTCTCCATGCCCGTGACCGAAAGCGCCGCCCGCACGCTGTTCTTGGCTTTGACTCTCTTCGTCATGCTGTTGCGCCTCGTGATGTCCATCGTCGTGTCCGCCCCCGATTGATGGGACGACGATATCGTCGCGGACGAAGAGCAGGAAGGCCTCAGACAGATTCCAAAACCAGCCGCGGGGCGGTCCACCTTTAGCAAACTTGTCGGCGACTCGTCGAAAGATGAGGAGTATGATCAGCCCAATCACGACCTCCAGAACCATGTACTTTGAAATGCAAGGCCCGGATTCCCTCTCGTAGAGATTTCGCAGTTCACCGAAGGGCTGAGGAATCAGAATCTTGCCAGCGAGGTGGTCGTTATAGGCGTCGAACTTGGCCTGCACATTCGGGTCGCTCACGTCCCACTCGGGTGACTGATTGTGGGCTAGCTGGTACTTGCGAACTGCCTCTTTATCGCCCGCGTTGCTTCGTATCCGGTTCCACTCGGCGTCAAAGCCCGGCGCGCTGCGAGCCATGAGAAAAAACTGATACGGATCGGCGGCGTATTCGTCCTGCAGGAAATCATCGATCGGCGTCTGCTGGGCTAACTTGATTCGCGTTTCGTCCTTGCTGGCACGAGCCTCGTCAATGCGTTTGGCCTTCCAGTCCTTGAACTCCGCTTGCCGCGCCTCGTACTTCTCTTGCAGGAATTGGTCGAACGGCTTGGCGAAGTTAGCGTGGTCGGTGTGGACCCAATTCTGCCAGTCGTCGCGGCACTCTGCCTCAGGTGGCAAGTTCGTGCCGGCGCTGGTCAGCTCGTGGTAAAGCTGCCCAAATTCCCATTCCTGGAAGTCGGGATCGAGTTTCACCCAGACTTCCGGCAAGTCGGCCAGGTGCTTGTAGTTTGCAGGGGCCAGCACCTTCGGCACTTCGAAGTAGTAGCTGTCCTTGATGTGGAGAACTGGATCGGCCATGGATTGTTATCGCCCGTGCATACCACGTACCACGCGCGGACTATGTGCCGCACTGCCCGCGTCGTTTGAAGAACTCGTGATCGATCGCGGAACAAACTTGAGCGACAAGGCGGTTTCGACAACTAGCGCGACTAGGTACAGTCCGAGGATCATCAGAAAACAGCCGGCGCCAGCAAGTGGCGGCTGCCATTGTTGGATGGCCAGGCCGGCTCCCAGCGGCAGGCCCATGCGAAAGAACATACTGCCAACAATGCCGCCGATTGGATTTCCCAGCTTTTGTCCGAGATAGACGCTCACAAGCGCCAACGAAGCCGACAGCCAGCACACTCCTCCCGCAATCGCCGCGGCAGCGACGCCGATTGCTCCGGAGCGCGAATAGGCCCACAGGCCAATCGCAAACGAGAGCGGCGCGAGGACGGCAAACAGAATTGCGCACGAGGCGAACAGGCTCTTCAGCGAGCCCCTTTGCTCAGTCGCCCGGGCTGCCTGCGGATCCACGATCGGAATCCCCTGGGTTTGTTGGGGACCGACCTGGCCTCTTTTTTGACTGCGTCATTTGCAGCAGGTGCCACATGCCGACCGTCATGCCCAATACCAGACCGACAAGCGCCCAGTAGTTTGTGCGGAAGTGTTGATCGAGGAAGCGACCACCCACCGCCGGCAGCATCATCTCGAGGGCGACTGTCGTGATCTTGGCAACCCATTCCATCGCCGCTGCGATGGGATGAGGCTGTCGGGGCGGGTCGTTCACGCACGCACACCCACTAAGCACTGCCAGTCGATCACCACAACGCCCACCGCGGGTGGTTGCGCACTGGCACCAGCTCAGTCATAGGAGGCAAGGCGGCTATACCCAAACCGATGCAAACCACCCATTTAAGAAAATGAAAGGTTCGCGAAAGGTGGTAATTTAGTGCCGCCCAAATCGTCGGTCAACGTACCCGAGGTCATAATTCGTGTTTTTTTTCACAAAGTCAAGGATAGTCGCGTAAGTGGTTGGTGGATAATCATTTACAAGTGACGACTATCAGTTCCGTCAGCTCCTAAGTTCATTGCCACGCGGCTCAAAGGAAAATCCTCAGAATGCGCAATCAACTGCCACTGTCACCAACGTCACTTCCCCAGCCAGGCGGGCAGGCGGTCTAAGCGAAACGCAGTGGGGCCCGACGCAATCACGTTCCAAAACCCAAAGTGATGGCGGAAATCTGTACCCCGCTCGATGGAAACTAGGGCTGGAATCAGATCGACACATAGCACTTTCAGGTGGGTCAAGAGTTGCGATTCGCACCGTGTTTGATTAGATTGAGTTTCGGCAAGCGGTGCGCCAGTGCGTGCCGCAAGCTGCCACGGCAAAACAACTTGGTGCGACCGCATCGAAGATCAGGCGGATTGCCTACCAAGGCGCGCCGCCGCGCGTTAGAAGCGAAGAGCTGAGGTCGTCGTGAGAACGGGCGCCGCGTAAGCGTCGCAACGTGTTTTGCGACAAGCAGTTGGAGTGTTCACGGTCGAGCTCCTCCAGCACGTGGTTGCCAACCAGATTCTGTCAGGGATGGCGGGTGAAACCAACATATCAGGCAACGCGTATGTAAAGTGCGCCCCTGATCGGTCCCTGCGGAGGTTCGGTCCCTTGATTACTACAGCGTCTCTGAAAACTCAGTCCTGGAAGGACCTCGCCGACTTGGCCAAGAGCAAGGGGGTTGCCGGGTGGAGCTCGATGCGGAAAGACGAACTTGTCAAAGCGCTGATGCGGGCGGCTAAAGCGCGGGCGCGAGCGCGTTTGCGACACACACCACCGCGCAAGAGTAAGAAAGCGGCGCGGAATCATGGTCGGCGTCAGCTCGCTGCCAAGAACGGACACGTTCACGCAAACGGTTCACGCACGAATGGATCGCGCTCCAATGGATCGCGTGCAAATGGCGCGGCCGCCCATGCGGTTCGTCCGTCCGCCAAGCAGGTGCGAATTGTCGAGCGGATCCAAAAGGCCCAAGCGGAACGTGAACGGCTCAAGGATTTGTCAAGCACGGTGGCGTTTCGCAGCAAAGGGGCCAAAAAATCGTCGCGTATCGACAAGGACCGCATTGTCCTCCTCGTACGCGACTCGTATTGGCTGCAAGCCCACTGGAACGTCACTCGCCAGAGCGTGAAGCGGGCCGAAGCCGCCTTGGCCGAACACTGGCATGGCGCCCATCCGACGCTGCGGCTTTTGCAGGTCGATACCGGCCACACCACAAGCACCTCGGAACGTGTCGTTCGCGAGATCGAAGTACACGGCGGAGTGACAAACTGGTATATCGACGTGACCAGCCCCCCGCAGAGTTTTCGCGTGGAATTGGGCTATCGTGCTGCCAGCGGCAAGTTCTTTTCAATCTGCCGCAGCAACGCTGTGAGTACACCGGCGCCCGATTCGACTGACTCGATTGACGAGAACTGGACCGACGTCGCCGAAAACTATGAGCGCATCTTCGCCCTTAGCGGCGGGTATTCGGAAGACAACAACAGCGGCGAATTGCAGGAGTTGTTTGAGGAGCGCTTGCTGCGGCCAATGAACAATCCACGGTCTTCGCAGTTTGGCGGCGGGGCTGAACTGGTGCTCAACAAGCATCGCGATCTGGATTTTCACGTCGATGCCGAAATGATCCTCTATGGCCGGACCAAGTCCGATGCGCGAGTCACCCTGGGCGGGGAGCCCGTGAAACTGCGGTCCGACGGTCAGTTCACGGTGCGAATGCCATTGCCCGACAAGCGGCAGGTGCTGCCGGTCGTAGCCAGCAGCGTGGATGGCGTCGAGCAGCGGACGATCGTGATTGCCGTCGAGCGCAATACGAAGGTCCTCGAGCCGATGGTCCGCGAGACGAACGAGTAGGTTCGACCCCCTCGAGGACTACGACTATCGAGGACGAGCCCGGTTGAGTATGAGGACGTGATCGTCACGTCGGGTTACTTTCTGACCTGACCGGCCCCAAGATCACATCGATCCCCGCGAAGGGCTCGTAGGCGGGCAAAAATGCAAGGGACCAAAGCGCCGATCATCCTCAATTGACCATTTTGCGCCGCCCCAATAAACTCTTATAGCGGTGCAATTTTGCGCAGTTTCCACGGACTCGTGCGCGGCACGGATGCCAGCCTCCTGCTAACGGAGTCCGTTTATGCGGGCCTTTGACCACCCGCCTTCGAGCTCGTGAGACGCTTCCTGTCATGGACCTTTTAGAACGCGCCTGGGACGGCGTTGGCAACCTGTTCGGCGGCCTGATGCATGGCTTCGAACGGGGCGTGACGGCCATGTTCGGCTCGTCCAATGCCCGCTATGTCCGTCGCCTCCAGGCCAAAGTCGATTCTATCTCCGCCCTGGAGCCCCGCTTTCAGGCGATGTCGGATGCCGAGCTGCGCGAGCAAACGGCCCTGTTTCGGCAGCGATTGAAAGCGGGCGAAACGCTCGACGACATCCTGATCGAGGCCTTTGCCGTTTGCCGTGAGGGCGGACGACGATTCCTCAACATGCGGCACTTCGACGTGCAGCTCATCGGCGGTATGGTGCTGCATAGCGGGGCGATCGCCGAAATGGTGACGGGCGAAGGCAAGACGCTCGTCGCCACATTGCCGGCCTATCTGAACGCGCTCGAAAGCAAGGGCGTGCACGTCGTCACGGTAAACGACTACCTTGCCCGCCGTGACATGGAATGGATGGGGCCGCTGTACCTGGGCCTGGGCCTGACCGTCGGCGCGATCCAGAGCAACATGGACACGGATGATCGCCAGACGGCCTATTCGTGTGACATCACCTACGGCACGAACAACGAATTTGGCTTCGATTATCTGCGCGACAACATGCGGCCGGCCGCGTTTGGCGACGCGCGTTACCCGCGCCCCCTTCAACAGTCGCAGCGTTCGAGAACGTTCGCCATCATCGACGAAGTCGATAACATCCTCATCGACGAGGCCCGCACGCCGCTGATCATCTCCGGTCCGGCGCACGACAATCCGGCCAAGTACGCCGAGGCTGATCGCATCGCCCGCGCTCTGACCAAGGAGAAGCATTTCGTCGTCAACGAGAAGGACCACACCGTAAATCTCACCGACGAAGGCGTGCGCGAGGCGGAACGGATGGCCGGCGTGGAAAGCTTCTACACGGCCGGCCACATGGAGTGGCCGCACTTGATCGACAACGCGCTCAAGGCCCACCACCTCTACCAGCTTGACGTGCGATACGTGGTCGAGGACGGCGCCGTGATCATCGTCGATGAGTTCACGGGCCGCAAAATGGAAGGCCGCCAGTGGAGCGACGGCTTGCACCAGGCCGTCGAGGCCAAGGAAGGGGTCAAAGTCAAGGAGGAGACGCAGACGCTGGCGACGATCACGCTTCAGAATTTCTTTAAGCTCTACAAGAAGATCTGCGGCATGACCGGCACGGCGATGACCGAGGCCGGCGAATTCTGGAAAATCTATCACCTCGACGTCGTCGCCATTCCGACTAATCGCAAGATGCGGCGGCTCGAGCACCCGGACGTCATTTATCGCAACGAGCGCGAGAAGTATCTCGCCCTGGCCGACGAGATCGAGCGGATTCACCGCTACGACGTGCTGGTGATGAAGGACAACGAAGAGCTGCTCGGCACGATCCACAAGGAAACCGACGATTCGGTCGAGTTCCAGGCCCGCGAAAGCAAGCAGCGCGACATTTACTCCAAGGACAAGATCAAAATCGTCGAACGCCTGGGTCGTCCGATTCTCGTCGGCACCGTGTCGATTGAAAAAAGCGAGCGACTCAGCCAGTTGCTCGACAAGCGCGGCGTGAAGCACGAGGTGCTCAACGCCAAGCACCACAAGCGCGAGGCCGAAATCGTCGCCCAGGCCGGACGCCTCGGCGCCGTGACTATCGCCACCAACATGGCCGGTCGCGGCACCGACATCATCTTGGGGGGCAATCCCGAGACGATGGCCTGGGCCATTCTCCAGGACAAGTACAAGACCCGCCTCGACGTGCCGCCGCCCGAGTGGGACGCCCTTGTCCGCGAGATTGAACAGCGCGAACAAATGAAGGCGGAGGGAGTGAAGGTCCGCGAGCTGGGCGGTTTGCACGTCATCGGCACCGAGCGGCACGAGGCCCGCCGCATCGACTTGCAGCTCCGCGG
>Ga0065705_10104696_pt1 | contig 11913 bp, 9 predicted proteins | sample SwibulcommuniRL2_FD_59092 | JGI IMG/M metagenome (GOLD analysis project Ga0065705, IMG submission 59092) | Bulk soil microbial communities from switchgrass field near Rose Lake, East Lansing, Michigan, USA - RL2 Bulk Soil v2 (version 2) | ecosystem: Environmental > Terrestrial > Soil >... | reverse complement strand
TCCAGCCGCCACGGCGTCACGACCAGCCCCTACGGCATTTACCGGGCGGCGTATCAGTTCGTGAAAGGGGACGCGGAAGAGTAGCACCGCAGGCAATCGAGAAAAGGCATCCCCGCATAAGGCTCCTTGTGGAAGATTGCCAGCTCACTCGCCGGCAGTCGAGCGACCACGTCGGCAAACTCCGCGCGCTCATGATCGGCAATCACCGTCGGCCGCGGATTGCGATTCTGCCAGCCGCCCAGATCGATCGTGGGCTGCCGCAGCGCGAGGCCCAGGAAATCAAACATTTCACGTACGCGGGCTGCGTCATTGAGTTCGCGCGGCGATTGGAGCGTGATGCAGTCGGCTTGTTTCTTGAACCTTTCGAGAAACCGCATCGCCCGGTTCTCGATCTCGATCCACTGAATCACGTACCGCTGAAAGAGCGACAGCTTTTGCCCCGCAAAGTGCTGATAGATCGGCTCGAGGGTCGTCAGCGCCCAGCGCGGATAGGGCCGGCCGTCGCCGCCCCGATAGTTTCGCAGCGGAAAGTGAAACCAGTCGAGCCACTCGTGGCGGTTGGCTTCGCTTTTGGCGACTTTCAAGGGGTCGCGCACCAGGTGTACAAGCTTCAGACTGGGAAACAGCTCCGCGGCCAGATCGCCCCACGACTTGAGAAATGCGTGGCTGGTCTCGACATAGATCGGCTTGCCGCAGCGACTGATGATTCGTGCTTTGCGCTCTGCCAGCCGGCGGATCGCGGCCGTGTCGCCGACGGCCAGATCATAGATCGGCCGTCCGAACATCGACGGATTGAAGCCATAGGGCTCGTGCCGGCAGCAGCAATCGGCTGAGTTGCGGCGAAAGAGCTGGTAGAGGAAGTGTGTTCCCGAGCGGCCGCTGGCGAGAGTGAAGATGGTGAGCACTATGATCAGGCTAGCAACCTGCCCCACCTACCACCGCTTCGCCACTTCGGCCTTCATGAACGCCAGGGCGTCGCGGCTGAGCTGCTCTTCGCTTTCGAACATCCGCCGCCAGATCTTCGTGGCCGCGGCCAGCTCGGGCAGGGCCAGGCCGAACGCCTCGACCATCAGCCAGCCGCTGTAGTTAATCTGCCGCAGGGCGTCCCAATTCTCGCACCAGCGGACGTTCCCCTTGCCCGGCGTGCTCCGATCGTTCTCGCTGATGTGGACGTGGCAGAGCATATCGGCGCAAGAGTGCAGGGCGAGCGTGATCGACTTCTCCTCGATGTTCGAGTGGAACGTGTCGTACATCATGCGGCAGCGCGGGTGAGCGACCTCGCGGCAGAAGCGGGCCGAATCAGCGTGGGTATTGAGCAGGTACGTCTCGAACCGGTTGAGGCATTCGACCCCCAGCGTCACGTTCACTTTGCCGGCATGCTCGGCGACGGCCCGCATCGACTCGACCCCCCACTTCCATTCGTCCTCGGTTCGCCCCTTGCCGCTGAACACGCCCAGGGCCGAGTGGTACGGGCCGACGAGCGTCGTCGCGCCGACCGCCGCACAGCAGTCGAGCACGCGGTTATTGCCCTCGATTCCCTTTTGCCGCACGCCCCGATCCGGACTGATCGGATTGTCGTCGGCTCCGCGCACCGTGACCGCCGTGCGTGCCAGGCCCAGATCATCGAGAATCTTTCCCCAGCGGCCATAGTCGAGCGACGTGTTGAAAATCGGCAGCTCGACGCCGTCGTAACCCAGGCTCTTGAGCATCTTGAGCACGGGGATCATTCCGTCGTGCATTTCGCCGGTCCAGAGCAACAGGTTCATGCCGAATTTCATGGCTCACTCCGCGGAGAGGGGCTGCAATTGCGTTGGGTTTCGAGAGCATCGTAACGAAGCGCGGCGCTGGGGAAAAGTTGGCGGGCTCCCTTCGAGCTCGTCCTCGTCGTCGTCCTCGGAACCCCAATCGAGGACGAGGACGACTAGAACGATTTGAGTTCGATGTGCACGAGCACGATTCCGGAATTCTCGCCCGTTGACAGATGCCCCCGCTCCGCTATCATCGTCCCCTGGCTTCAAGGTGTTCCGGCGGCTCGTTGCCTGCCGGAGAGAATAGGGAAAACGGTGCAAATCCGTTGCGGTCCCGCCGCTGTAACCGGGGACGACCGCCGCAATAAGCCACTGCTCTTCGGCTCGGTATCGCGTGACACCCCAACGGGATCAACGCGAGCCAGAGACCGTTGGCGGGAAGGCGCGGCGCGTCGGGTGATCCGGAAGTCAGAAGACCTGCCTTGAGGTGCTTTGGCGCTGGCGTTCTTCGGGGAAAAGAGCCTTGCGGCCACACGTCCCGCGCGTCGCGGCGACGGATGTGGCCCTGTCTTGCTCCTCGTGATCTCCCGCGCCGCACACCTGCTCGTGCTGCGTTCCCTGCGAACCCTGTGTTCCGTCGGGACGCAGCCAGCCCAAACCACGAGGAGTTGGTTATGTCTCGCGCCCATTTTTCTTCGCGCGCCGCTGCGCACAGCCCGTCATTCCGATTGACCGGAACGCTACAAAGGGCGTTTCCTACAGGAACTCAAAATCCTAAATCCCAAATCCTAAATCCTAAATCCGCTTTCACCCTCGTCGAGCTGCTGGTCGTCATCGCGATCATCGGCGTGCTCGTCGCGCTCTTGTTGCCGGCCGTGCAAGCCGCCCGGGCCGCGGCCCGCCGCTCGCAATGTGCCAACAACATCCGGCAGAACGTGCTGGCTGTGCACATGTATCACGATACGCACCTCGTTTTGCCGCCTGCCAACCTTCCCAGCACCTGGCCCACCCAGGCGACGTGGTTCGGCGTCGTCGATTACAGCACCAGTTCGGCCGATCTCGCTACCGGCTTTCTGGCACCATTCATCGAGCGCAATAAGGCGGTGTTTCGTTGCCCCGATCTGACCGGCGACATTGTGCAGCTCTACAACGGGGCCAATGGCGGCTACGCATACAACCAGAATCTGGGCACGGCACTCTTTGCCCCGCCCACCTGGAGCGCGACGCCAATGACCAAGCGCTTGGCCGACTTTCCGACGACCCACAATACGCTGGTCATGACCGACGCGGCCCGCATTTCGTTGCCCTGGTCGGGCGATCCGGTCCTCAAGGCGACCGACACCTGGTATGTCATGGGACCGGACGACGCGGCCAATTCCAGCGGCATGCCCGAACCGCTCAACAGTGCCGAACCGGCGACCCATTTCCGCCACACGGGCGTGGCGAACGTCGCCTACCTCGACGGCCACGTCGAAGCCAAAAGCGAAGATGGCGACGCCCCCATTCCGCACGCCAAAAATCCTACGCATCCCGGCTGGAACCAGGCGGCCCGCGACTTGCGGAAGAAGCTGAAGATCGGCTACGTCTTTAAGACCAGCATCGACGTGTATCGGCCTTACTGATGGGCGACCCGCAATGACCCAACCCACCCCCGTCTTGATGTCCTGGAGCGGCGGCAAAGACAGCGCCCTCGCACTGTACGAGCTATTGCGCTCGCCCGACTGGGAGGTGGTGGGACTCTTGACCAGCGTGGCTGACGAGTACCGCCGCGTCAGCCATCACGGCGTCCGCGAGGAGCTGCTCGACGCGCAGGCCGACACCATAGGCTTGCCTCTCGACAAGCTGCGGCTCGCGCTCGGGGACGGTCCTTGCAAGAACGAGGTCTATGAGAAGCTGATCGGCGACAAGCTAGCCGAATATGTTTGCCGTGGCGTCACGCACGTGGCCCACGGCGACTTGTTCCTGGCCGACCTGCGGGCCTATCGCGAGCGGAACCTGGCCAAGCTCGGCATGACGGGCGTCTTTCCGATCTGGGGGCGCGATACGCGCCAGCTCGTCGGCGACTTCGAAGACCTGGGCTTTCGGGCCGTCTTGTGCTGCGTGGAAGGGTCAAAGCTCGACGCGTCATTCGTGGGCCGCTCGCTCGACCGGCGGCTGGTCGCCGACTTGCCGCCGGAAGTCGATCCGGCCGGTGAGAATGGCGAATATCATTCGTTTGTCTATGACGGGCCGATTTTCCAGCGGCCCCTCAAAATCGAAACCGGCCAGATCGTCACCCGCGACAACCGGCACTATATCGACCTCGTTTTGGCGGCCCGACAGTCGCACGAATCCGAATTTGCAGCGGCTGCCCTGCCGCCCGTTTAACTGAATCTGCTATCCTGAAATCCGCACGACTGAAAATCGGAGACCGATGAATGTTCAAGCCCCGTATCCTTATGCTATTGGCGCTGATCGCGGCCGGCGCGGCCACGCGCCTCATTCCACATTGGTGGAATTTCACGGCGATCGGCGCGATCTGCCTCTTCGGCGGCGCTTATTGCAAGCAAAGATGGGCCGCCTTCCTGGTCCCGCTGGCGGCCATTGCAATCAGCGACGTCATCCTCACGGCCTTCGTCTATGGTCCGATGGGCCTGGGGGTCAACTGGTTCAAATACGTTTGCTTTGCCTTGACCGTGATGCTCGGCATGCTGCTGCGCGAGCGCGTGACAGTCGGCCGCACAGCGGGCGTCGCCGTGTTGGCTGCCGCAATGTTTTACCTGCTGTCGAACTTTCAGGTCTGGCTGACCGGCGACGGCATCACCTATCCGCACACTTTTGCGGGCCTGGTCACCTGCTACATCGCGGCCATTCCGTTCGCCTTGAACATGCTGTGGGGCAACTTGTTCTACTGCGGCGTGCTGTTTGGGGCGTGGGAGCTGATCGAACGGCAGTGGCCGGTCTTGTCAGCCGATCCGCTGGGACACGTGGTCACCGTGAAATGAGCGGCGCCGCATGAACGGCCACGCAATCGCGTGCTCCTGGAGCGGCGGCAAGGACTCGTGCCTGGCGCTGTGGCGAGAGCTACGCGCCGGTGCTCGCCTCGATTGCCTGCTGACCATGTTTACCGAAGATGGCGAGCGCTCGCGCTCGCACGGCCTGGCGCGCGCCGTCCTGGAAGCCCAGGCGGCAGCCCTCGGCGTCCTGCTGCTCAGTCGTTCGGCCGCGTGGGACGACTACGAAGCCGCCATGATCGATCTCTTGCGCGAGGCGGCTTCGCGGGGCGTGACCGCGGTCGTGTTCGGCGACATCGATATCCCGCGCCATCGTGAGTGGGAAGAAAATGTCTGCAGGCAGGCTGGGTTAGAGGCCATCTTGCCACTCTGGCAACAGGATCGCCTGGCAATCCTGGCGGATTGGTGGGCCGCCGGCTTTGAAGCGCGGATTGTCGTCGCCCGCGACGGAGTGGTTGATCGACGCTACCTGGGTCGCGTACTCGATCGCGAGACGGCCGCCGAGCTGGCCGCGACCGGCGTCGATGCGTGCGGCGAGAACGGCGAGTTCCACACGCTAGTCACGGCGGGGCCGCTGTTTGGCGAGCCCATCCGGGTCGTCCTCGGCCAGCAGGTCCTCCGCAGTGGCTGCTGGTTTCAAGACATGGCCACCCAGCAGCCTCTTGCCACCCAGCAGCCTGTTGCCGCCCAGCCGGGCGAGCGGACTGTAAATTCCTGCCCCGTTATGTAACGGCCCATCTGGTCACGGGTATAATCTCCCAGAGAGGTCCGTCGCTGGCTCATTTTCACGCAGCTTATCTCCAGCACTGCGAGGAAGGAGCCCTGCCAGCAGGGACCCGATGTGGGGCAGCCCGCCGCATTTCCGCCTGGCGGGACCGGTCGATTGATCGCCAATTCATGCGAGGTGTTCGATGGCTGGCTGCTATCTCCTCGTCGTCAGTGTTCTTGCCCAAACCGCTGCACCCGCCATTGGTGACGGACCAGGCCAACTCGATGCTGCGTTGAATCAGTTCTACGCGGCCAGCGGCATCACACCGGCCGCCGCGGCCGACGATGCGACGTTTCTGCGCCGCGTCTGGTTCGACGTTGCAGGCCGCACGCCCCCAGTCGCCGAGGTCCGCAAATTCCTGGACTCGAAATTGCCAGACAAGCGGAACGCGGCGATCGATGAGTTGCTCGCGTCCGAGCACGCGGCCAATCACTTTGGCCGCCTGTGGACCGAGTATCTGACCGACCGCCGGCCATTCGAACAGCCCGAATACAACGGCCGAATCGTGCAGAATTTTCTTCGCGACGCCTGGCTGGAGAAGAAGGATTATCGCCAGCTCGTCAGCGAGCTGCTGGCCGGCGAGGGCGGCAGCGACACGAGCGGGCCGGCCAATTTCCTGCTTCGCTATAACGCCCAGCCAACGCCGCTGGCGGGAGCGGTCAGCAAGAAGTTTCTTGGCCTGACGATGCAATGCGCCGAGTGCCACGACCATCCCTTCACTACGTGGAAGCGGCATGAATTTTGGGGGCTGGCGGCCTATTTTGGCCGCCTGCGGCGGATGCAGCCGGTGGAAGTGCCGGCAGGCGACCAGGATCAACAGGCGTACGTTCTGGTCGTCGAGCGGGGCGCGGGCGAGCTGCGAATTCCCGACCAGGATGCCAAGCCCGACCAGGAGGGCAAACGGCCATTCAAAGCCGTCTATCCTCAGCTTCCCGGCCAGACCGAGGCGGTCGTCGCCGACGGCCCAGCCAATAAGAGCCGCCGCCAGCCGCTGATCGAGTGGGTCACCGCCAGCGACAATCCCTATTTCGCGAAGCACTACGTGAATCGGACCTGGCAGCGGCTGTTTGGCGCGCCTCTGGTCGTGTCGTTCGAGCTGCCGCCCCCCGGCGACAAGGTAAGTGCATTCAAGGCCGAGCTGTTGGACCTGCTTACCAAGGATTTCGTCGCCAGCGGCTACGATCTGGCCCAGCCGTTGCGAACGATCGTCCGCAGCCAGGCATATCAGCGCGACGCCGCCTTGCCCAAAGCGAGCGCCGCCGCGCAGCCGCAGGCGACTACAAGAGCGCCGGCTGTCAGCGAGTCGCAGAGTCGCGAGCTACTGGCCCACTATGCGGTTCGGCCCCTATCGGCGGACGAGACGTTCCTCTCCATGGCCCAAGCCACGGGATACAAAGGCGATTTTACCGACTCGGAAGTATCCGCCCTCACCCGCGAGGACTTTGGCTATGACCAGGCGACGGGCGCCTTCTCGGCAGTGCCACTGTCGGTGCAGCGGGGCTTGGCGCTACTCAACAGCGACCACATCCGCGGCGCGTGCGACATGGCCGCCGCTGCCACGCAGCGCATGTTCGGTCCGACGCCCGGGCCCAAGCATATCGAGTGGCTCTTCCTGGCCACGTATGGCCGGCCACCGCGGGCCAAGGAAGTTGAGGCGATGCTCAAACTGGCGGGTGAAGAAGACGCCCCCGCCGGACTGCACGATGTGGCGTGGACGCTCCTCAATTCGGCCGAATTCAACACCAATCATTAATCGTGAGTGCGAAGCTCCCGCTGAGCTGCGGCTCGGCAGGAGCCTCGCCCTCCCAAACATTTGGAGGTCGAACATGTCCGCTTGTCATTCACCCTCGCGCCGCGATTTTCTGCGTTTGTCGCTTGCTGGCGGCTTGTGCTGGGCGGCCTCACGCGCCGCAATCGGCGCCGCCGCCGATTCCGCTGGAAGCCACTCCGCCCAGGCCAAGGCCTCGGTCCTGGTCTTTCTCGAAGGCGGCCCCAGCCACATCGACATGTTCGATCCCAAGCCGGGGCAAGAGACCAATGGCCCGTTCAAGGCGATTGACACGAAAATCGCCGGCGTGCAATTCAGCGAGCATTTTGGCAAGCTCGCCGTCGTGGCTGATCGGCTCACGGTCATTCGGTCACTGAGCTCGCCGGAAGGGGATCACGACCGTGCCCAGGTGCTGCTCCACACCGGCTATCAGCCCACGCCGGCGCTCAACTATCCGGCGATCGGTTCGGTCGTCGCCCGCGAAACGGCCGTGGACGACCTTGACCTGCCGGCCTTTGTTTCGTTCGGCGATACGACGGGTCCCGGCTACCTCGGCCAGCAGTTCGCGCCGTTTGTGGTGGGCGACGTGAACAACATTTCGCCCAATCTCAACCTGCCGGAGGGTCTTACCGAGACCCGCGTCAGCCGCCGGCTGCGGGCGGTGCAGGCGCTCAATACCAGCTTCGGTTCACGGGTCGATGCGAATACAGCGACCGACTTCAGCCGGCTGACTGTGCGCGCCAACCGCTTCCGTCAAAGCCCGGCCATGAAGACGGTCGATTGGGCGGCCGCAGAACCGAAAGCCTGGGAAGCCTATGGCGGAACCAACGGCGATGGAAACGTCGCCCGCATGTTCCTCGCGGCCCGGCGGATGCTCGAGCACGGCGCGAAGTTCATCGAAATCCGAATCGGCGGATGGGACACGCATACCGACAACTTCAACCAGGTCGCGGCGCTGGCCGGCCCGCTCGATGCGGCCCTGGCCGCGTTTCTCACGGACCTTGGCCAGCGCGGCCTTTTGGACCAGACACTCGTAGCCATGTTCGGCGAATTCGGCCGCACGCCCAAGATCAACGGCGACAACGGCCGCGATCACTGGAACGACGCGTTCAGCGCGGTGCTGGCCGGCGGCGGAGTGCGCGGCGGCCAGGCGATCGGCAAGTCAGATGCAAAGGGGGAGGCAGTCGCGGAGCGGCCGGTCAAAGTCGCCGATCTGCACGCGACGATCCTCTCAGCCTTCGGCGTCGATCCGGCGAAGCAGTATCGCACGCCCGACGGCCGCCCGATCAAGCTCACTAACGCCGGCGAGGTGGTGCGGGAGGTGTTTGGGTAACTGTCCGTATTGACTCTATCTAGTGCAAAGTCCAGGCGGCCACGCCTTCCTCCGTCGCCACCAGCAGCACGTTGTGCTCGCCGAGCTTCGTCGCCGCAATTCCCGTGAGTGCCGTGCCGTAATAGAACGAGTCGTGGAAGTCGCCGTCCTCGCTGATCACGTGGATCGAGCCGTCAGGCCCGGCCAGCCACCACTCTCCCTGACGTCCGGGGAGCAAGTTGCTCGATGTGACTGTGTCGATGGGCCGCTGATGGGCGCCCTTGGGGAGCGGATAATTCCACGCCTCCTTCAGCTCATCCGTGATGCCGACGGCAAAGGGCTCCCCCTGGGCGTTGCCGGAAAGGCCGAGAAACCGTGCCTGTTTGCCGCCGGCAAACCGCGCCGCGACCAGCCGGCCGATCGGCCACTGGCCGACGGCCTGCGGCGATTCGTCATTGCCGAAGCGATTGATCCGCAGCACCGTGCCCGTCTCTCCCGTGGCGAAGATGCCCCACGATCCGGTCTCGCTAGGCCGCGAAACAGCGACCGATGTCACGTTGCGAAAGGCTCGGTTGCGCCAGACCGTCTTGCCCTCGATGTCCAAGGCGACGAGGCCAATCTCGCCGACGTTGGCCGCGAGCATCTCGGGCTCGCCGTCGCCGTCTCCTATGTCCGCCCAGGTCAGCTCGACAACGGCCAGCGGCGCGTCATCCGCCGTGGGGATTGTGCGCGCGAGCTTCCAATTGGCGTCGAACAGATAGACCTGCGGACCCAGCGGCGCGGCGGCGGCAAAGAGCCACGCGCCTGCCTTGTTCTTGGCCGGCCGGGCATAGGTCACAATCGCCTGCTCGGGGATATCGAGTGCATGCCGGGCGACGATCTTGCCGTCGGTGCCTAACTCGGCAATCGTCCTCCAGCCTTCGACGACGAAAATCCGCGGCTGCTGGCCGGCCTCTTCGACAACGAGTAGATTGCCTGGTGATTTCAACTCGCGGCAGGTCCACAGCTCTTCGCGCTTGAGCGATTTGGGCTCGCTGCGCTGGCGGGTGATCGCTTCTGGCAGCTCGATCACTTGCCCCGGTTCGGGCCCGCCGCTGGCTACGAGGTCGTCATATTGCTTTCGCTCGCGCTCGTGCTGGGCCACGATTTCGGCCGCCAGATTCGTCCCTGCCTTGAGCCGCTCGACGATCTGCCCGAGCTGATCGGCCAGGTTGGGATTGCCGCCGACCTGAAAAATCTGCACGCGCCCCTCGCCGTCTAACACCACGACGGCAGGGTGACCCATGATCTTAAATAGCGAATCGCCCAGGGCGGCCAGATCGCGGGCGATCGGCAGCTCCACCTTCCACGCTTCCAGTTGTGCGCGGAGCTGATCGTTGCTGGCACTCGTTGGGTCGGACGCGACTGCATAGAACACCACGGCCTCGTCCCCCTTCAGCCTCTGGCGCGCCTTGGCGACCTCCTGAAGCGTCGCCTGACAGGCTGGGTCGGCGTGATACCAGACGAGTACGGCGATCTTGCCCTTGAGTTCGTCGCTGGTGAGCTTGCCTCCGTCGAGCGCGGTGAAGCTGAACGGGCCGGGATTTTGCCCGAAGAGTTGCGACGGTAGGGGCGGGACGGGCCGAACCAGCGATCGCATTTTCTTGGCGTCTGCCGGCAGGGTGAGCGTGAATTGCCGCTCGTCGATCGCGCCGCCGATCGTGGCGCCGACCAGCTCCGCCGACAGCCGCAGGTCCGAAACGGTTGGATCGTTGGCGAGCCCCGGCAGCAACTCGGCCGCCGGGTAATCAAGGCGACGCAGGAGCCAGCCGCCCTGGTCGATCCAGAAGACGAACGCGCCCCCCGGCGAAGGAACTTCGACGCGGAAGCAATCGCGGCCCTCCACCTGTCCGTCCGGCAGTCGCTGGCACGCGATATTCGACCCAAATGCACTCGCCAGGCCGCCCGATTCCAGCAGCAGCTCCAATTGAATCGGCTGGCGGCGGAGTTCACTGCTGACAATACCGTAGAGAATCTCGTCCGAGGCCAGATCGACGAGCTTGAGCTGTTTGGGTGCTGGCCGGACGAGGAACTGACCATCAAGGTTGCTTGTCGCTTCATCGACGATTTGCGCGACAAGCTGGCGGCCATCGCACTTCACCGTTGCCTGGTAGGCCGCCAGCGACAGCTTGTTGGGCCGGACGAACTGCACCGCGCAGGGCCATTGGTCGCCCAACTTCTGGCCCCCCTGGGTGAACTCCAGCTTGATTATGCCTTGATCCTGGTAGGTCACCGCGCCCCGATACGTCGCGAGCAGTTGGCGAAGAATCTCACTGGCGCTGAGTTGGCTGGCGTTCTTTGGCGGCTGGGAAGTTTGGACGGGAGGCGCCGCTTTCACGACAGGCGCAGCGGGGGGTGGGGCCTGAAAGCAGCCAGCGGCGAGAAAGGCCAGGCTCACAACGGCGCAGCAGTTTCGCGCGAGCGAGTTCACAGCGAAATTCCTTATCGACAAACTCGACATGGTGGCCCCTCTGCCATTGTTGCAGCGGCCGCCAAAATGCGGAAGATGAACCGCGGTGGCGCCACTTGCCCATCGTGACCACGTTCGATGACAATTTCTCCGGAAACACTGACACAATACTCGGCTCTTACCAGCGGCGTTGGCGTGGCCGATCTGGCGGACCGCACGCTCATCGCGGTGACCGGCGCCGACCGGGTTCAGCTCTTGCACAGCTTCACGACCAACGATGTGAAGAAGCTGAAACTCGGCGGCGTCTGCGAGGCTTTTGTCACCAGTCCGCAGGGTAAGACGCTGGGCCATGTGCTGATCGGCCATCAGTCCGAGCAGTTCACTCTCGATACCACTGCCGGCCAGGCCGCCCTGCTGATCGCGCACTTCCAACGCTACATCATCACCGAGGATGCCGAGCTGCGCGATCTGACGGCCGAGCGCGGCGAACTGCTCGTCGCCGGGCCGCGCGCACCGGCGCTTCTCCAGCAGTTGGCTGCTGTCGGTAATGAGCCGGCGATGAGGGAGGCGCAAATTGCTGGCGCCAAGGCGATTGTCAAGCGTGTGAACTTCGTGGCCGCTCCGAGTTATTTCGTTGAGGCCGCTCGTGGCGATTTGCCGGCGATTCGCGCGGCGCTTGAGGCGGCCGGCGCACTGCCCTGCGGCGCGGAGGCCGTCGAAATGGCCCGCATCGAGGCCGCCACGCCACTTTTTGGGCAGGACATTACCGAGGACAACCTGCCGCAGGAAATCGGCCGCGACGCGCTGGCCATCAGCTTTACCAAGGGATGCTATCTTGGCCAGGAAACGGTTGCCCGGATCGACGCTCTGGGGC
>Ga0065705_10002208_pt1 | contig 11920 bp, 10 predicted proteins | sample SwibulcommuniRL2_FD_59092 | JGI IMG/M metagenome (GOLD analysis project Ga0065705, IMG submission 59092) | Bulk soil microbial communities from switchgrass field near Rose Lake, East Lansing, Michigan, USA - RL2 Bulk Soil v2 (version 2) | ecosystem: Environmental > Terrestrial > Soil >... | reverse complement strand
GATCTCAACGGTTGAGTTGGCGCGACGAATAGTCAGTTTCCGGCGGACCGGTTGCTCGAACAAATCATTCAAGTGCGAAAGCGTCAGATTGCTGCTGGTGTGATCGTCCACACCGATGATTACGTCGTCCTTTTGCAGTCCTGCTTCCTGCGCCGGCGAGTTTTCCAAAACGCCTGTGATTTTGAACGTACGGTAGTCGTTTCCTTCCGCTATTACGCTAATACCGGCGGATGAATTATTAAACGGGTCACTAAACGTCGAGTTTGGTTCGAAGATTATTCGTTTGCGGCCGTAATCGAGGAACACCCTGAATTTACTTGCGACGCGAGTGCCGATATTGCCGCTGAGAGCAGAACTAGCTAACGCTCCAGCCTTGTCTTCGGAGAAAAATGTGATTGGCTCTTTGATGACAAATCGCCCCATCTTCAACGACGTAATTCGACCTACGCGCCCGGTCGTCTCACCGCCCGCTCCTGCCGCTCCGAGCGATCGGATTGTTTTTGTTTCGTTCAGGAGACCGTGTTGTCTTACGAAGGGGCTATATAACGCGAGCGCGTGACCGGCGCCGATGTCCAGCACAAAATCGCCCTTGATTGGCGTCCCTCCTTGTGGCGTAACTTCCGCCTCAAGAATCGGATGACTATATCTAAACTTAATCGGTACCGGTTCACCTGGTCCGGTGTAATTGAAGTGGTCCTTGTTGTGTAGTCGCAACACTCGAGCCTGGTAATCAATTTCTACTACAAACTGCGAAATAAACTCGCTACCGAGTATTCCGTCGAAGTCTTGGCCCAATCTTGGTGCCAGATGTCCGATCGGCAAAGCAAGAGTCACAGGTTGGATAAACCCTTTAAGTCCCTGAAGCACAAACTTCGCGTCGTCAACGAACGCACCGGTCAAAGTTTGAGATCCGGCTCCGCCAACTCTAACTTGACCGCGAAGCTTCAAGCCCAGCGCCTTCGCGGTGTCCGAATTGATAACTGCATACTGATCGCCGGTATCTAACACAAACCACAACGGTCGTGAATCATTAACGCGGACCGGAATGAAGATGTGTTTGTTGATGAATTCGAATGGAATAACTTGAGGCGCCGGACGCGTTTCAGTTTGGCTGTTGCTGCTGATTATTGGCGCAGTAGGCTCAGGCCCATGCGCGCCGCTCACAGGTAACAGCCACAAGATAAGCAAGCTTAAGAAGGAACGAATCATGATTTTTACAACATCCATTGCCATGCATTGGCGTAATAGCGAGGAGACCGATTGGGAAATCGCTTCTTGTACCGGTGATAACGCGCGAGCAGCTTCTTGTATCGCTCGTCAGACGACTTCAGTTTCTTATGCTTCATTTCCCTCAGATGATTCTCAATCTTTATCATGCGACGCGAAGAGAAGCGCCAGTCGTAATCACCGAGGTCATACAGACTTGTCAGGCCGTATCCCTTGATGCGTCCAGTGAAGTCGACGTATGGATCAAAATAACTCCATACCAGTTCGCGAAGTGAACGAAACAAGGGTTTGCGCCCGTGCAGCCCAATATCGCGTGACCGGCCGATGGATCCCCAAAGACCGTCTTGTTGGTAGACGAATATCACGTGATCCAGGAGATCCCAGGATTCGATATCAAGCAGGAGAGGCGGATAGCCGTGTTGTTCCATTATTACCGCTGCGCCGACAGCGGCCTCAAGGCAGTGGGCTTCTTTTCGTTGGAGGACTTCGCGGAACGACCGCAGCGTGCCCCCTTTCTTTTCCCAGTTATAGGGCATGCGCGTGAAAAAACGCTGCACCTTGGCGGGGGTGTCGAGTCTTTCGATGAGACGCCATTCCGCGTTGGTGAAGTCCTGTCGTTTTGGTAGTCGGTGCATCCTTCGGTCCACTTGCCTGAATGACCCGCAAAGTGTAAGACTTACCAATCTGAACCAAATACCCCAAGACCGTCAGGCCCTGCCGCGACGATAATCAAGGAAATTTTTTTCTTCGAACCAAGGAATCCCGGAATGGACAATAGAAGTGCCGCTCGCTCAATGACCCTCTCCGAAAAGGAAACTGAAAATGAAGCAAGCCGCCTGATCGAGCAAGTGGAAGCTGCTCTTGCGACCGTGGCGCTTCGCTCACCTGACTCCGACGAGGCGCTGGAGGCGGGCGCTGATCGTATAGAACGTGCAGCACGTGACCTGGGAAACGTCTTACGGCAACTCGCGAAGGAAAGGAAATCAGTTGAAGAGACCTGAGTCTCTTCCTGCCTATTAATAGCGAATATTTTATTGACTGGAGACAATATGGCCTCAATCCGCTCTGAACGAGTTACTGATCATCTTGGCAGAAAGAACACCAAATACGACTTAGAGAATTACGGCATAAAAGAACCAGCGCGAGTTTATTGGAACCTCAATACCCCTGAATTGTACGAAGAGATTTCCCGCCGCAATGAAGGCATTCTATCCGATCACGGCGCACTAATCGTCGACACTGGCGAACACACAGGCCGCGCTGCAAAAGACAAAGCGATTGTCCGGGAGCCGGGAAGTGAAGACAAAGTTTTTTGGGGCGACGTTAACAAGGATTTTCCGCAGGCGAAGTTCAATGCCTTGAAAGACCGCATGATGGCCCATGCGACTGGACGCGATCTTTTTGTCCAGGACACGTTCGTCGGCGCCGATAGAACTTTTCGACAGCCAGTCCGAATTATTACAGAACTTGCCTGGCACTCGCTTTTTGCCCGGACGATGTTCATCAACAACTCTGAACAAGGCGATTTTCCTCAGCCCGAATTCACAGTAATTAACTTCCCTAGTTTCCAGGCCGATCCACAGCGTGATGGGACGCGCTCCGCAACTTTTATTCTGATGGACTTTAGTCAGAAGCTCGTATTGATCGGCGGCACGTCGTACGCAGGCGAAACAAAGAAGAGCGTCTTTACCCTGATGAACTATCTGTTGCCCCAGCGTGGCGTGATGAGCATGCACTGCTCAGCCAATGTCGGCTCTGAAGGTGACGTTGCAATCTTCTTTGGCTTGTCAGGAACGGGCAAAACAACTTTGTCGGCGGATCCTGAACGGCGCTTAGTCGGCGACGACGAACACGGCTGGTCAGACGATGGCGTCTTCAATTTTGAAGGCGGCTGCTACGCGAAGGTGATCAAGCTTTCTCAGGAAGCAGAGCCTGATATTTATCGGACGACCAGGATGTTTGGAACGATTCTCGAGAATGTCGTTTACGATTCCATGAACCGCAGTATCAATCTCGACGATGGATCGAAGACAGAAAACACTCGTGCGTCTTATCCGCTCACAAGCATCAGTAACATCGTTCCGGAAGGACATGCCGGCCATCCCCGCAACGTGATCATGTTGACGGCTGACGCGTTTGGAGTCTTGCCACCGGTGTCGCGTCTGACTCCGGCGCAGGCGATGTATCACTTCCTTTCCGGTTACACAGCAAAGGTCGCTGGCACGGAGCGAGGAGTTAAAGAACCGGAAGCGACGTTCTCGACCTGTTTCGGGGCGCCGTTCATGGTGCTGCATCCGGGAGTTTATGCGGATTTGCTGGGCAGGAAGATTTCGGAACACATGTCAGCGTGTTGGCTGGTGAACACGGGCTGGAGTGGTGGTCCATACGGTGTGGGCCAGCGAATGAAGATCAGTTACACGCGTGCGATGATTCGCGCAATTTTGAACGGACGGCTCGCGCTGGTTGATACGAAGCCCGATCCGATCTTTGGTTTGAATATCCCTGAATCATGTCCGGATGTGCCGACGGAAGTGCTCCAGCCGCGATCAACGTGGAGTGATCCGGAAGCCTATGACAAGCAGGCACACGATCTTGCTCGAAGGTTTAATGAGAATTTTAAGAAGTATGAAGCGGGTGTCTCAGATGCGGTGAGAGCAGTCGCGCCGAAAGCCGAGTAGGAAAAGACAGGAGCAGGGCACCACGCAGGAGCAGGAGCGAATCTGAATAATTTCATTCTGCTCCTGCCTGCTGCTCCTGCTCCTATCGTTACCCAGGAGGCCACGTGAGTCCACGCCCGCCGAGAACGTGCACGTGGATGTGAAAGACCGATTGACCGGCGCCTGCGCCGGTGTTGATAACCGTCCGGTATCCGCTCTCTCCCAGTCCTTCCTGATTGGCAATCCGAGCTCCGACGCGCAACAAGTGGCCTAGCAACTGTTCGTCGCCTGCTGATGCTTCGTCAAGTGATTCCATGTGTTCGCGCGGGATGACGAGTACGTGCGTTGGCGCCTGCGGATTGATATCCCGAATGACAACACACTTATCGTCGCGATGGATGAAATCGCCCGGAATATCGCCGGTGATAATCTTACAAAAAAGACAATTACTCTCTGACATTCGTCCTGCTCCTGACTGCTGCTCCTGGCTGTTTATGCTGGCTGCGGTTCTTCTCTCAACGCGGCTGTTACTGAGGCTCGGATACGCTCGATATCTGCACCTACGGCCCTTAGCTTGGCTTCAATTCGTTCGTAACCGCGATCGATGTGGTACACGCGATCGATCACGGTTTCGCCCTGTGCGACCAGCCCCGCTAGCACCAACGACGCCGAGGCACGTAAATCGGATGCAATCACACGAGCACCGGTCAGCGCAGCAGGACCATCTACCACAGCCTCGCTGCCGTGTATAGCGATGTGTGCGCCCATTCGCTGTAACTCTGACGCGTGCATGAAGCGATTCTCAAATACCGTTTCCACGATCGACGTTCGACCTTCAGCCTGCGTCATCAGGACCATGTATTGAGCTTGCATGTCTGTCGGGAACTCCGGATACGGAGCAGTCGAGACATCTTTTGCACGCAACCCCTTCGACTTGGCTAACAACGTAGTCGGGTTTAGTTCCTGAAGTTCCACGCCGGCGGCCGTCAACTGCTCAATGACTGCGGTCAGGTGATCGGGGCGGCAGTCTTTGATTTCGAGTTCACCTCCAGTTAGCGCGGCCGCCACGATGAACGTTCCTGTTTCGATTCGATCAGGAATGATGGTGTGTTCAGCGCCCGTGAGCGACGTTACTCCCTCGATGTGGATCGTGTCTTCGCCTGCGCCATTCACTCGCGCGCCCATCTTGTTGAGCAGATCTGCCAAATCCACAATCTCTGGCTCACGCGCAGCGTTCTTGAGAGTTGTGGTGCCGTTCGCGAGTGCCGCCGCCATCATCAGATTCTCTGTTCCCGTAACAGTGACTTTTTCGAATTCGATATCAGCCGCGCGTAAGCCTCCTTCAGGCGCTCGCGCAACGACGTTTCCGCCCTCGAGCTTGACCTCCGCGCCAAATTTCTCAAATCCCGCGAGATGAAGATCGATGGGTCGAGTCCCGATGGCACATCCACCTGGCAACGACACTTTTGCTTTACCGAACCGAGCAAGCAGTGGTCCAAGCACAAGCACAGAGGCGCGCATCGTTCTCACGAGCTCGTATGGCGCCTCAAACAGTTCGACGTGGGATGCGGTGATTTTATGTGTGCGTAGTTCTGGTGTCAGTACGGTCGCGCCCACATCTTCGAGAAGGCGACGTTGAGTGATGATGTCGCGCACGTACGGGAGGTTATGAAGAATTACCGTTTCTGCCGTAAGCAATGCCGCAGCCATACAAGGCAGCGCCGAATTCTTGGCGCCACTGATAGACACTCGGCCCTTAAGAGCGCGGCCGCCGGTAATCCTAAACTTGTCCACGGTAGCGACAGATTAAAGGAAATCGCGGAAAGGATAAAGAGGAAAGGGGAAGAGGGGAAAAAGGGGAAAGGGAAAGAGGTGAAAAGGTGCGACTGCCTCCCTCTTTCCCTTTTCCCGTCTTCCCCTTTTCCCCGGTCGTAAAAATGAGCCGCAGAGTCTGCAGATTTACACTGATCAGAACGTCCCAGCGATGAGCCCAATCGGTTCCGTTCTGATCCGCCTTATCCGTTCGATCTGCGGCTCAAACTTAATTGCGGCTGCTGCGTTGAATGCGCACGCCACCATTGGTGGTCCTGGCTCTTACGGATGCGCCTCCTGAGCCGAGATTAAACGAGAGCTGCTTTGTGATGTTGCCCTGGACCGTCACCGGAAAATCGACATCTACCCGACCATTAACGGTCCCCGTTTGAATGTTTGCCGAGTAGTTGTCTGGCACTGACATAACCACACCACCGTTTGTTGTGCTTACATCCATCGACTCACCGTCCCAACGATCACCGGTCAGATCAACAACGAGCCCGCCATTGGTGGTTGATCCGCGAACGGTGCCACCGACGCGTCGTAGAACAACGCCGCCGTTGAGTGCAGTGAAATCAATTCGTCCGTTGACATCAGCAATCGAGACGCCTCCGTTATGAGTTTCAACGCTCACGTCAGATTTGCGCGGAACGAATACCTCAAAACTCACGTTCCAGTGCGAATCCCTTCGACTCTCCGGACCGCTGGCGAAGATCTTGTTGCCGCCGGTTTCTATCTGAATCTGCGACGCCAACTGTTCTGCTTCCGGAAGCGAAAGCGCGGCCGTTTGCACTCGCGCGCGGACGAGAATTTGGTTCTGGTCCCAGCCCTTAACCGAAACACCACCATTCTGCCGACCGTCAATTGACAATTGGCCGCTGGTAGCAGGAAGCGTCTGTTCGCGAACCTGGCACGACGAAACCAGCCGATCGTTGTACCAGTCGCCTTCGCGGCAAGCCAGCGAGCTGCTTTTTTCCCGAGTGGTTTGCGCAAACGCGTTAACGCACAAAACAGCAACGAAGGCGGTAAGCACACTTCCTCGTAATAGTTTGTTCATTTCGGTGGTCTCCTTTTGACGCGGTTTGCTTGATTTGCCTGGTGAATTTGCTCTGAAGACTAAACACCGTGGGCAAGAGGCTTGTGGCAGGAATATTGGCTAATCCGTCGTGCGTCCCAGCCTCCTCAAAACAACTATCCGGGGTATCTGCTGCAAATCAGGCGCGATTTCCAGCAATTCCCACACTTCCGGATCGAGTAATCCGGCCATTTTTTCTGATTGGTCAAACCCGATTTCAATCACGAGATGGCCACCGGGTTTGAGGAACGGCGGCGCTTCGTTTATCAACCGTCGAATGATCGCCAGTCCATCGTCTCCGGGACTGAGAGCCACTCTTGGTTCGTGGTCGCGCACCTCTCGTTGTAGCCCTTGTAAGACGTTTGCGGAAACGTAGGGTGGGTTCGACACGATCAAATCAAATGTGTTGTCGCGAGTCATCGCGTCGAAGCAATCTGATTGGATGAACGAAACTCTGTTCGCTACGTTGTGAGCTTTTGCATTCCGCTTTGCTACCTCGAGAGCGGCTTCTGAGATATCGACGCCGACAACGTGTGCAAAACGCTTCTCGCAAAGAAGGGTAATGGCAATACAACCGGACCCGGTGCCAACATCGCAGATCCAAAACGGCGAATTGTCTGGCGACACGAACGGAACTACCGTCTCGATCAAGCCCTCTGTTTCAGGGCGCGGTATCAACACGTCAGGATTTACTTCGAATCGACGACCGTAGAAATCCTGGGTGCCGGTGATGTACTGCGCCGGTTCACCTGTCATTCTTCGACTCACCAGTTCTTGAAACCGACTGAGCGGCGCATCGGCAACAGGTTTGTCCGGGTCAGTAATCAAGACAGCCCAGTCCACTTCCAGGACGTGTGCGAGCAGAGATCGCGCCTCTTTCCGTGCCTCCGGAACGCCCGCCCAGCTAAGCCTTTCCGAGGCCTTTTGGAGTGCTTCACCGATTGAGACTGCCATAGCGCTTTGAAAGCCTCTCGCCGCCTTTCAGCATTCGAATTCGAGGCTTATAATGCCACCAAAATCAATTTCTGAAACAAGGCCGGATCACTTCCAGTTTTTTGGGAAGAGGGCTTTATTAGCTCTTTCTTTTAGTTACTAGGCACGAGTCTCGTTCCTCCCGTGACGTCATGGACCCCCAACGCTTCTGCTTTGGGGGTTCTGGCGTAATAGGAGCAAGTTCAACAACGTTGGCCAGGGGTGTATCTTGGGTCCACTGACGAAAAGTCTACTGCTATTCTCAATGAATTGGCTCGATGCGCAGCTCACGCTCGTTTGGATCCGGCTTAACGTCGCGACCGAGGGAAATGGCTTGATGGCTCGCGTCTTGAACCACAGTGAAACCTCATTCCTGGGACTCAAACTCGTCATCGGCGCGTTTGCGGCTTACGTTCTTTACCGATGCGCCCACATTCCACTGGCCCGGCGCGGCATGACGTTCGTGTTGGCAATCTACGTCGCGCTCATGCTCGTGCACACAGCCACCGGTTGCTACGCTTTCGGCTGGCACGGTCCAATCGTGTTGCTTGGCTATTTTGGCACGATTCAGCGCGCTTTTCTGGGGCTTCTCTCCTGAAATTCGGACGTTCAAGCGACTGAAAAAACGAAACCGCAACGGGTGCCCGGGCGTTCTAACGTCACTGCTTTCGCGCTCGAGAGGGTTGCGCTCGTCTGTTTTTTGAACCAGCGTTTATGTTCTTGCCGGATAGGGGCCGACGATCTAAATTGGTCAGCCTTTAGACCAGCGCTATTATGTCTGAGCACAACCGCCGATTGTCGCGTGAGCATCTTAACGACAGAACTATGAATTCTGATTTCAGAGAGGAAAGAGATCTTATGTATAGGCTTTCCGCCCGCCAAATTTTACTAATCGCACTAATTTCAGCACTCTTTGCCGCAGGCATGGTCGCGGTTGTCGACCGCATCTCGAATCGATTCCAACCTTCGACTGCCGCATTCACTGAGGCGCCGGCAGCAGGAATCAGTGATCCTTCGACGTCAACCGACGAACAGAACAACATCGAGGTTTACCGAACTCTATCGCCCGGAGTCGTGTTTATTCACTCGACGTCTTACGCGCGCGACTTCCTGGGTTTCGTAGAGCCGCAGGAGGGTTCAGGCTCGGGCTCAATCATCGATCAGCAAGGAAATATTCTGACCAACTATCACGTGATTGAAGGCGCACAGAAACTTTCTGTCAGTTTGGGTGGACAGAAAGACTATGCCGCTACTGTTGTCGGTGGCGATCCGGATACAGACCTTGCTGTGATTCGCTTGATTGAGAAACCGGCTGGTCCATTAACCGTCGTACCGCTCGGAGATTCTGACAAGCTGGTTGTAGGTCAGAAGGTTTTGGCGATTGGAAACCCGTTTGGTCTAGATCGAACTTTGACGACTGGCGTTATCAGCGGCTTACAGCGTCCGATTCGTGCCCAGAATGATCGATTGATCGAAGGGGCGATTCAAACAGATGCTTCCATCAATCCCGGGAACTCCGGTGGTCCATTGCTCGATTCGCATGGCCGCATGATCGGAATCAACTCTCAGATACTCTCGCGGTCAGGCACTTCAGCCGGTGTTGGATTCGCTATTCCCGTGAGCATCGCAAAACGAGTTGTGCCGCAAATCCTGCAAAATGGAAAAGTCAGACGGCCGAAATTGGGAATCAGCACACGCGATGTGAGCACATTCCGCAATCAGGTTGAACTGCCGGTGAGCGAAGGCGTTTTGATCGTGCAAGTTGCGCGAAACGGTGCGGCGGCAGCCGCTGGTTTGCGTGGACTACAGCCCACTGATGATGGCGATGTCGCACTCGGCGATATCATCGTCGGTATCGACAACGATCAGATCCGCAACACTGACGACTTATTCAGAGTGTTAGACAAACATCGTGTCGGCGACAGCGTGAACGTTCGAATCTGGCGTGCCGGAAGAAACATGACAGTGGCGGTGCGCTTAATGGAATCGCCCGATTCAAGACGGTAGTTGCTCTTTTTGAGATCTGGGATTTGCGATCTGGGATCTTCAAGGTGCATCAAACCACACACTTCTTCAACCTTGGCTACGGCTGGCTCTGCAAACATTGCAGCGCGGAGAATGCCGAACGCCAGCACCATCAACGGTCAAATAACAATGGCGAGCGCAAGATGCCAAATCTCGCGCTCGCCAGGTGGATTGATGATGAACACCACGGACTCTTGTGTCCGAGGTGTGGGATGCAGGAACTAGTCAGGCGAAGATAGAAAAAATCATTGGTCAATTATTATTTGATACTTATCAATTGAGAACTAACCAATGATTGCTTTTAGTCACCAAACTCTGTCCCGTAATCCAAAACGCTTCTCTTAATCACCTCCAGCGCTTCTTCACGATCGTAGACATCCACAATCTCAACTTTCTTCGGCGCATCTTCCGGCAGTTGTTTGTAGCTGAGAAAGTAGTGTTTCAAACGATCGATGAGTCCACGGGGCACATCAGCAACCGCATCAATCGCGCCGTACGCCAGATCCGACTCCAGTACGGCGATGATCTTGTCGTCAGCCTGGGCGGCATCGATCATACGCAAACCACCAATCGGCTTCGCGAGCAGGAAGAAGCTGCCGTGCGCAAACGCCTTCTCCGTGAGCACGCAGATGTCCATCGGATCCTTGTCACCATAGATGTTTGAACGCCCTGTTCGTTCAGCGCAAAGCTCGCCCACAAGTTGCCCGCAGAAGGTTTGCGGAATGAAGCCGTAGAGCGTGGGGCACATTGAGGAAAAGCGTTGCGGTCGATCGACGCGTAGGTGGCCCGACGATTTATCGAGTTCATACTTAACAGCGTCAGTCGGCACGATCTCTATGTAGGCGTTGACGATACCCGGACTTTCGTCACCAGCAGACACGCCGTGCCATGGATGCGCTTGAAAGAGATGTTTGGGTGGTTGAGACATGGGTGTGATTCTGGATCCTTTCGTTGGAGCGAGTTTACATTCGTTCTAAGCGCTGATTGAAGCGAAGAGCTACGCATTACTGTACGAAGCCTTCTATCTTCACTCCGCCAGGAGTGTCATGTTTATAGCTCGCCGACCCCACATCGATGCTTCGCGGTTCGGACGAGCGGAACTGATCTTGAGTTGGAACTTCGCAAGTTGATTGTCAGCTCGTCCGAACCGCGACATAGGGTTGCGCGGCTCATATCTATAAACATCTCACTCCTAACGGAGTGACCGACTTGTTTTGTCTTTGTGGCTATCTTGAAGTTAAATTGTCCTCGCAAAGCTAAAGACAATGGCTGTCAATGCCCAAACAATTGCCGGGACGCAGGCCAAAGCGATATCACTTCGCTGGATTATCAGTGGTCGCGACGATCTCGTCTGGTTTATCGGGTCGGTCTTAACAAGCTACGCGCTGTTGGTTCTTTACGTCAGCGGCATTCTCCCGCTGGTTCCAATGGCTGCGCTGTGGGCCATCTTCATTGACGCACCGCACGTCTTCGGAACTTTCTCGCGAACATATTTTGATCGAACTGAGCGTCAGTCGCGTGGGCGACTTCTCTGGGGATCGCTATTGTTCTTTGCCGTCGGTCCGTTGATGGTGTTTGCCGGCGCAGGTTTTCTGTTCTTTTTCGTCGCGGCACTCTGGGCTTATTACCACCTGGTCAAGCAGCACTACGGCTTCATGGTGCTGTACAAGAAAAAGAACAACGACCTCGCGCGCATCGATAATGCGCTGGATCGACTACTGCTTCTATTTGCCTTCAATTATCCGTTTGTTGCTTTCATCGCGCAGGATCCGGAAGCGATGGCGCGTGTACCTGCTGCGCTCCGCGGTGGNGTGAATAGCGTTGCGTTGCTGTTGCTGGTTGGCACGATTGCGTTAACTGTTATCTGGNTGGCGCGCCAAATTCAGCGCGCAGTGGTTGGCGAGCCCTTGAATGTACCNAAGTACTTGCTGCTGGCGGCCGCGATTCCGATGCATTGGATCGTCTTGCTAACCCCAATGCCTCACAAGCCGATTGCCATCGTCGCGATTCTGACGATCTATCACAACTTTCAGTATCACCGGCTGATCTGGTTTCACAATAAGAAATACAAAGCTGCCGACTCCCCGTCGTCGCGAACGAAATACGGCGCCGCTGAACTGATCAGTCCGAAGCTAATGTTCTACATCGGCTT
>Ga0065705_10104693_pt1 | contig 11945 bp, 7 predicted proteins | sample SwibulcommuniRL2_FD_59092 | JGI IMG/M metagenome (GOLD analysis project Ga0065705, IMG submission 59092) | Bulk soil microbial communities from switchgrass field near Rose Lake, East Lansing, Michigan, USA - RL2 Bulk Soil v2 (version 2) | ecosystem: Environmental > Terrestrial > Soil >... | reverse complement strand
TGAAGATCCGGCGCGTGGATGGAACCGGTGGCGTCACCTACTTCATCGGCCCGTCCTCGGATTACATCGTCACCAGGTTGAACGCGCTGTATCCTCCCAAGCCGCTGGCCAAGCCTTCCAAGGTTGAACGGCTATCCGAGAAGGAAACAACGGCTGACGCAGCTCTGCCAGGCGAGACCGAGAACGTGGACACGCCGGTTGATGAGTTCATCTTCAACGCCGGGCTTGCCAGGGAACTAGCGGAGAACAAGGCAGCGCGGATCGAGGTCAGGAACAACATCTCCATCGATCTGCCTGAGTTCATTCTGGAACGGATGCGGCGCCATCCGTCTCCGCAACCTCACAGCGGCGACATCAAGCCAGCGCGGATGCTCTACAATCCGTCCGGTGCACATGCCGGGTATCTGATTTTCCTGCGCGGACCGCACTACTCCTACCGGATCCCGCTCACCGAGCTTCCAACTAACTCTTGGGGCAAACTTCCCGGCGGTGCCTGGTTCGATAAGCGGGCCATCCTAGCCTTCCTCGCCAACAACGAGCGCCGGTTCGCCAACCGGAATACTTCCGGAGAAAACGAATACTTCACACCACAGGACATCGACGCCATCAGGGGTGTGACCGGAAAAGTCGGTCGCCCTCGAACTCATGTGGTGGAAAGCGTGAGCCTGGATCAGCCGGCTGGAGAAGAAGGAACGGTCGGATCAATCCTCACCGCCGCACCCCGCTATGTCAGTCGGATGTCCGGCATCATTAAGCGCACCTTCGACAATCTGCTGAAGGATCAGCCGGAGCTGTTCAACGAGCTTCTGGACAAACCGGCGGAACAGTTGAGCGAAGAATTTTGGGGCAGAGTCCGGGCAGCGATCGCCGCGCAGGACGAGTTCAAAGCGATAACAACCCCGGAAAAGCAAACACAGGCTGTTGATCTCATGCTCAATGAGCTTCGGGTGAGGAAGGAGACCCCCGGAGGATTCGGGGAGCAGGGGGCCATTGGCGTTCCGAGTATCACAGTGCCCGGGCGTGGGAGATTGCCAATCGTAGGATTTGATCGCGTTGACAATCCGGAAAGGTACATGGCTTGGCTGAAATCGAAAGGCCTGAGTGAACCGGAGATAACGAAAGCGCTCGGAGACCTCGCATTGCAGCGTGCGTTGTTTGAAGATTCTGTAGCTCGCGGGGTTCAGGAAACAGATCTGCAGAATGCAAGGAAACTGATCGACGATCCGAGGAACGGACTGCCAGAGGAATCCAAGGCCGTGCTCAGGGCCATGCTGGACTCGCCGGTCATGCAGTATTTCACCGCGCGCCCGATCCGGTTCAAGCTGGTGGATTATCTCCGGAACCTCGATGCGCGTTACGACCCAGCCCGGCAGCTCATCGAGATGACTCGAACCGGGGATCCCTTGAGCGGCGCGCACGAGTTCTTCCATCCACTGTGGGAGATGCTGAGGGAGGAGGATCTGAAGAACCTGGCACGGTGGAGATCTGAAGCCATTGCCAGCGAGATGAAGACGGCCACCGGAAAGGATCTTGAGGATCTGAAGAAGCTGGCCGCATCCGAGTATAGCGTTCGTCAGTTCATTGACGCAGGCATCAACCGCGAGCTGTATCGCTACTCCAGCGTTGAGGAGTACTTCGCACACATGCTGACCGAGCGCTGGAACCAGGAACGCATCGGGGTTTGGGGCCAGGCGAAGGATGCGATGGCAGCGCAGGACGGTTTCGTCGCGAAGGTGAAGGAGCTGATCCGCGTAATTATAGAGGCGATCAAGCGCAGCGTTCCGGGTCTTCGCACACAGGCCGATGCTTTGCAGAAGCAGATCCTGTCGGGCAAGTACGACGTGCTGCCGCCCGATGGAAAACTCCGGGAGCCACAGGCGATGCTTGAGTCACCGGAGAAGATCGAAAAGTTTCTGGAGCCGCTTGAGGAAACGGAGACGCCGGAGAAGTTCCGCGAGATGGCGTCCGTGCTGAACAAGGGACTGATTAACCCGGAGGCGGCTGGAAGATTCACAGCTTTGCCAGAAGGTGTCCGCGAAGAACTGAAGGGACTCTACGGCGGCCGCATCGCCACGCATCAGGAGGAGGCCGGGCCTTCGTTCCGCGACGTCATGCGGGATCCGAACCGTACACCGGAGGAGAAATCCGATTATTCCCGCTATGCGCTCATGGAATGGCAGGGCTTCAAGTCCGACGAGGAACGGGTCAAGAACCGGCTCAGGACGGCGAACAGGAAGCTGGAGCAGTTAACGTTGGATGCCATCGAAGCCATCCCGGAGACGAACGAGGCTGAGCTGCGCGCGACGAACTCGCTCGGGCAAGTCCTGGATAAGATCAAGGAGGAGCGCGAGAAAACTGCCGAGGGCGCTCAGGTCAATGAGCGCATACGTGAAGGGATTGACCATCTGGATGCGCTCAATGATCTCCTGCGATCACCAGTGGCAATGTCTCGGGCACTGCGCGATCTCGGTGCGCTGGTCGGCAGAAGGGCGCTGACCGAGGAGCGGCCGGGCGAGGAAGTCTTGGAACTGATATCCGAACGCAGCGGATTCGAAGGCGGAGTGTTCGGAACGCCAGCCGAATGGGTTCGCGCTCTGGCCCGGCACCTGGACCGTATGCGGGATCCCGACGGGGACCGGATCATCACGGCGAGCGAGGACGTCATCGAGGCGACGCTATGGATGCTCCGGCAGCGCGGAGACTGGAAGCAGGAACTTCTTGAGGCGCGCATGGCCGGCGACGGAACGCTGCGCCGGTTCAACGCCGAATACCTGAACGATCTTCGAGCCAGGGTTCCGAGGGGATTTGACACCATCCTGCGTACCTACGCCACGGCACAGGTGGAAGCGGATGCCCTTCGTTCCGCATCCAATCGCCTGAACCGACGGATCATCGCTCTTGAGGAACGCCGGAACAATCTTCAGCAAGGCGTGGAGTTCATCAACCAGCACTCCACAGATCCGACTCTCAAGGAATTCGAGAGGGACATGCAGGAATACACCGGCGCAATCTCCGGCATGGAACGAACCGATGACGGTTGGATCGCGAAGATCAAGCATCCGCTTACCGGGAACGAGGTCAGGCTGAACCTTGGATTTGAAAAGGGCGAAAGCCTTGAAACCCTGAAGATGATGGCGCAGTTGGCGGAAGCTGGCCTGGAATACGGCGCACGACCCGACGCTAATCCGGTCAAGGCGGCGTGGTGGCGGCATTTCGAGGAGAACCTGTATGGCCCGCTGACGAGGCTCAACCCGAACTTCGACGTCCTGCAGGATCCGCGCTTCGACTTCTTCATCAAGGAAATGACCAAGCTGAAGTATTTCCTGATTGTCGAAAGCAATTTGTCCAAGATCCCGGGGATCCTTCCGGCGCAGCTCGCCCGGTCGCTGGGCGCTTTCGCGTCCGCGGTCAAGGCCGAGTACGAGATCGCGCGCGTGTTCCAGAACCGGATGCTCAACGACAACAAGATTGCCTTACGCTCGCACACTGAGCGTTTGAAGGATGACGTTCGAACTCTGCGTCAGTGGCGCGATGAAGTGGCCGGACCAATCCTCGATTCGATGCAGCACTTCGGCCAGATCGTTTACCGTGAAGGCGACCTTGTCGGCGGCTGGGGCCACATCATAACGGCCGAGGACATCAAAGCAGTCAATAGCCAGTACGCTTACGACCAGCGCCTGATCAAACTTACGGGCGGCGCGGAGAAGATCCCGGCGGTGCGCGAGTTCCAGACGATGGTCAAGGAGCCGGCGGTAAAAGGCCGCAAAGAACAAAGCATGGACATCCTGAGGCTGGCTCTGTCCAGGGGCCCAGGAACCTCCAGCCGGTACCTCACCGACGAATCCAGGATGCTGCCAGCCCAATGGAAACTGGCCGTCGAACGCAATGGCGTGGATGATTTCCTTGATAGGAACGACAACTACATTAAGCTGGTCCTCGGCCACGTCCTTGAAGATGACCGCGACTACGTCATGCTCGGCAAGGGACGGTTCGCCAGCGACTACAAACGGATCCGGCAGGATGAACAGGAGTTGACGGCGACGAACCGGATGCCGAACAACATCCATGACCTGTCGCAGTTCATTGCCAATCTCCACAACACGCACCTGGAGAGAGAAGAGATGCCCGCAACCGCCGGAGATGTCCGCAGGGCTTTGATCGAGGAAATCACCGGCTACATGCGGAAGATGCAGGAGGATAACGAGAAGAAGGAAACGTCGGCCAGGGTCGGTATCGTTTCCTACGAGAACGAGTACACGCAGGCGCGCGGCGGCAAGGTGGCTCCGGGAACCCTGTATCGCTACGGGATCACCGATCCGATAGATGTGATTCGGAAGGGGAACAACGCTCTGGAACCGTATGTGGTTCGGGTGCGGGATTACCTGAAGCTGGTGGAGAACGCTTTGCTGGAAGAGAAGCGGAAGCTGCTGGGGACGCTGAACGAAGTCTACAGAAGCGAAACGGTGGGAACCAGGATGAAGGCGGCGAAGATCATCACGGAGGGAGTTGGATCGGAAGGACCGTCGTTGTTGCAGCGCCATCAGATGACGCTTGAGGAACTCAACGGGAACATTGATCGGATCGGAAAGCTGCTCGCGAACTTCAACGACATCATCCGGAGAAGAGAAGAGTTCTACGGGGACGATATCATCAGCCAGTTCGCAAAGCCGATGTTCGACGCCAGCGTCAGCACGGTGCTCCTTTCTCCGCCGTCATGGATCGTGAACAAGGCGTCCGGCACCGTGGGCTGGGGCCTGAAGCTGGCCGAGGTCATGAGAGGTGGATGGCTGAGGATGCCACCAACTCTCATCAAGAACCACATCAAGACGTTCATGCGCGCCGTGCAGCGGCAGTTCGTTCCGAAGAACGAGCGGGAGAGGGTTCTGAAAAGCCTTTACGATGACATGATGGATCCTGCGGCCGAACATTTCACCGGCCTGCTGGCTGACATTCAGGACTGGGAACAGATGCGGCGTTCCGGGGTCATCGACGCCTACGACTACAAGGACGCTCTCGGGTGGGACAGGGAACGCCCGCTATTGCAGAACCTCAGGGGAACTCTGGACGCGCTGCGGGACATCCGCGCCGAACCTAACCTGAGCATACGCTCCGAACTATTTGGCCGGCTGGGAATGCTTCCAAGGGGTTGGACCGCTTTCTGGCGCAAGGTTGGCATGAGGCAGGTGGACAACTCCATCAACGTCCAGGCTATCGCCATCAGCAACTCAATCGCCGAGATGCTGCGCAAGAGGGCCATCCGGTCCTTCGACGCGCGCCTGGAATCGGATCCCAAGTTCCAGCAGCTCTACGAGCAGTACGGGAGCAACTTCAAGCAATTCGCTCTGCGGCTGCTGGGCGAGCATCACCTCGGTATTATGCTGACCCCGGCGGAGCTGACCGGACGGTACAACCCGGTCAACATGCGGAAGGCCGCGGTGCAGATCCGGAGGACGTTCGAGCGCAACAATGACCCGGTAGATCTGCTCATGCTGAAGTACTGGTGGAACCAGAGGCACGCGAACGGGGATCGGAACGCGGCCTTCATGACCCCGGGGCAGAGGTGGGCGCTCCAGTTCGCTCTGGCTGAGGACGCGAACATGGCCACACCGAACACCCGGCCGTCGTTCTTCATGGGCAGCAGGGAGCGGCAGATGATGGGAGTCCTGAGTCAGTGGTGGCTTTGGAACACGGATCGGCTGCGGGATTTGTATTCCAAGGTTCGCGGCCAGAAGACCTACGCCGTTCGCTACATTCCAGCCATGTTCGGGTTCCTGCTGGCTACGGCGGTGGCGGCCCTGTTCGGATCGACCGCAGGCCAGAAGGTTAATCAGTTGCTCTACAACACGCTGTCCAAGGATCCTGGATTTTGGGATGCGGAGACGGATGAGGAGCGGCTGAAGATCTTGACTGCGATTTCTGCGAATTACTGGGGGGCGATGGGCAGCCTCATCAAGATGTTCACCGATACCCCCGGGAAGTTGGGATACAAGAACCCGGTCTTCCTCCGCAACCTGGCGACCGACATAGCTAGCGCTGCTGCAAGGATCTATCAGAGCGGTGATTGGACTGGCCCGACGCTGGATCTCGCTGCCCGATACAACCCCGTCATGCGCGCCGTCATCAACCGGATGCCGGGCCGGGAAGGTCTGGTGGATCTCAGGAACGCCGCCAACGCGCTCAGGGCAGCCGTCCCGGGCAGCATGGAAGCGCGGACCAGGCAACCGGCTTCCGGAAGCGATATCCGGGCAACGCCGATGACCCCGCTCTACAACGCCATCCTGAACGCGGCGATGGCTGATGACTGGTCCACGGTTGACGAGGTGTTCCAAAGGGCTGTAGCCCAGGCACAGGCGCTTGGAATTCCGAACCCTGAGCAATCGATCGTATCCGCCATACGGACGAGGGCCCCGGAATCCTCGGTGTTTTCGCGGGCGTTGACCGCTGAGGAGCGTGATCTGGTGTATTCCAGGCTCACCCCAGCCGGCAGGGAAGCGGTGGACAAGGCCAATTCGGTATTTGATGAACTTGCCAGCAGATACGGGGGCGGTGCAGGAGGGGGCGCAGGAGGCGCTGGCGGGGGTGCAGGAGGGGCGATTGCCGGTTCCGGAGGGTTACGTGCAGGCCTGCCAAGGGCGGCAGCGCTGGGAGGCTTTATAGCGGGATCCGGTGGGATTGGCGGGGGTAGGTCGCTATCGCTGGCACCCAGGGCGGTCAGGTCGGGGTTCAGGAGCCGGTCGCTGGCCAGGGGTCGGCGCACCAGGAACCTGCTCAGGCCTGTTCTGGCAAGGCCGCGGGTCGGTCGGAGGCTGCGGCGGTTGGCGATCTGAAAGGTAAATTATGAATCGATTATCATTCCTCAAATCCATCCCGGCATTGCTGGGATTCGCGGCATTCAAGAAGCGGCAGAAGCCAAGCGTTCCGGTGATTGATAACCGTGATATTATTGGCGTCTCAATCTGCGCATTTAGCACCACTGGCGGGACGCACGTCGCAATCAGAGAAGGAAGCCCAACTGATCAACGCCTGAAGGAATCATTGGAAGCTCAACGTCCTATTTGGGAACACGCTCCTGAAACTCATTCATCTTGACCAGCGTCTGATCTGCTTTCTGATCCAGGCAAAACCAACTCGCACGAAAAGCCACCACACCCGGGGGCAGAACAACAGGTCTGTAAGGTAGATTTCCCCATGAGTTCCATCTGTTCTTCGGTATTTCATAATTTTTTTGATTCGGTTCCGAACAATTCGAGTAAAGGTCTGTCCTTTCGGTCTCGACCCTGCTTGAAAAGGAACAAGGCGTGGTCAATCGCTTGCTCTCCCAAATGCGGGTAATCTGCGGCTGAATGTTCAAAGGCATACGATAAGGCACAGCACACACCGCATGGAGCGCCCAGCGGCAGCCAGTCCAAATTGCACTCATAGGTCTTTGAACAAATCGAGCACGTGTACTTCATAAGATCAGTTTATACTTGGTGTGGACGGAAAGGAAAGAAAGGAGGGGAAGGGGAACGGAGTTCAAGTGCTCGCTGCGCTCGACATGGGGGCAACCCAAACCCCAGTGTAGCAGAGTGCACAGTCAGCTACGCTGACTTTTTTAAGTCAAGTCGAAATTTATGAAAACTGTGCTCATCTACGTCCTGTCTTCAAAGAAGGATCCTTACCGCAAGATGATCGATACGGCGATGGAAACCTGGGACGCCGAACCGCTGGATGGAACCCGGACCGTGTATTACACCGGCAGGCCGGTAGGCGGGGACACAGGCCGGATCCTTTCCTTCCATGTCCCGGACGAGCTGAACTTCGTCGGTCGCATCACGCTGACGGCATTCGCTCATGCGCTCAGGCACTGGCAGTTCGATTATCTGGCCCGGCCGAACATCAGCTGCTACGTCCGGAAGAAGACCTTGCTCGATCATTGCCAGTCCCTACCAGATCGCGGAGTCATGCAGGGCATCGTCGCCCTGCCGACTTACCATTGCCAGGTCCAGCGCCCGTTCATGTGGGGCGGAGGGCAGTATATCTTTTCCCACGACGTCGTTGAAGATCTCGTCGGTCAGCAGGCGAAGTGGAGACACACGCTGATGGAGGACGTCGCAATGTCGGAGCTGGCCCAGGACTGCGGCCACACCCTGTCCAACGGGAAGATGTGCTCGATCAACAAGACGGACTCCGGATGGAACGTCCTGTCCTACGGCGGTAAACCGGGATTCGACTTCACCGAATGGAGCGATGTCGCCAAAGCCGACGACCAGTTCTACTTCCGGTGTAAACACGATCCGGACAGAAGCGTTGACGAGCTGGTGATGCGGGAGCTAAAACTGCATCTGCCGTGATCAACACCGTTCAAACCCAGCGAGAGCAGTTGCGCAACGGGTTCTTCAGGACTGGCTCCGGGCCAAAGGTGATCCTCCTGCTGGGCAGCTGCCGGACGCTTGCCCTGCTAAACTATCTCCACGACTGGAATAACCGCAGCGGCAACCAACTGACCATTTACCGGATCGATCCAACCGACTGGCACTGGGATGAGAACGGCAAAACGATTGATTTCGAAGCGCGCATCAAGGCCTGCGAAACAGACCAACGGATCCTGGACGTGCTGAAGTCGGCTGAGATCTACATTCACGAATACTACGGCTGGTACGGGATGTTCAACTCGTCGAAGGATTGGGCGAAAAATATTTATCAATTCGGATTGGATCCCAAGATCGACGTTTGCCTGCCGAATTACCACGACCGCTTTGTGTTGTTCAACGATCAGCTGCAGTTCGATGATGCCCTGCGGGAAAGCGTTAAGGCATCGGGCATGACACCGGATCTGGAAAGGCAGATAGTTGTGCGCGGCCTTGCAGCCCTGGACAAGTTCTACTCCATTTGCGCGCTGTCGAGCTTTCCCGAAATGGCCGATCACTTCAAGGAATGGTGGACGAAGAAGCGGTTCTTCTGGACCGGCAACCATGTGTCGAGGCACTTCACGCTCTACCTGTTCCGGGAACTGAACGAGAAGTATCTGCTGCTCCCGTTCGACGACGCTTATTGGAAGTCGATTGAATCCCTGGACATCTTCGCGCGGCCATGCACGGCGGTGACCCAGCATGATGTTGACGGATACGGCCTGAGCTGGCCGGATCCGATAGAGCCCTTGAAACTATGAGCAACATCACATTTGACATGCTGTCAGAGCGCGAAGTGGAAATGAGGCTGCAAAGAAAGATGGACCGCATTGCTAGATTCGGTCAACAGCGCATCAGGCAGCTGCGGCCAAAACGAACCCGCTGGGAAGTCGCTCGATTACTGGTTCGACGATCGCGCAAAGTAGCTTCAGGGTGCAGGGAATTCATCGGATGCCTCGACGATTGCGGATATGGAAAGTTCAACCTCGGACCTGAGTCGCTAGCTCATCGCGTGAGCTACGTCGTTTTTGTTGGTCCGATACCAGACGGACTGAACGTCTGCCACACCTGCGACAATCCGCGCTGTATTCGGCCATCGCATTTCTTTCTCGGGACTCAGCAAGACAACATAATCGACTGCGCCAGAAAAAACAGATTGGAGAGGGCATTTGGAGAACACGTGAACACGGCCAAGCTTACAGACCAGATTGTCCTGGGGCTAAGGAGCGAGATCCGATCGTGCGAAAACGGTCATCAAAGGCGAAGAACGGTTCAGGAATATGCACGATTGTTTGGAGTTTCCGAATCCGCTGCTCGATACGCGGCTTCTGGAAGATCATGGAAACACTTGACCAACTCGGCCTGAAACACGGGACCGATCAGGCCTCATCGTTCCACGATTACTGCCGGACGATGGATGAACTGCTTTCTCCGAGACGATCGCTGCCAGTCGTCTTGATGGAGCAAGGGGTTCTTGGCGGTGACGGGCTCAGAATGTGGGCCGACTACTTCACCCATCCGTCTTGTTGGATTATCGGCGTTGACCCACACACGTTTGACCGCCAGCCGATCGGGGACAGTAGAGTGGTGATATTCCAAGGTAGCCAATGCGACGTTTCGCTGATGGCGGAAATTCGACGGGATTACGGAGAGTTTGATTGGGTGACGGATGACGCCTCTCACTTCGCACGAGCGCAGCAACAGGCGTTCGGAATAATTTGGCCGTTCATCAAGCCCGGTGGATTCTGGTGCTGCCAGGATCTTCACAGCTACGCCGCTCCTGAACTCTGCGACGGCCCGGAGAACATCATGGCGTTCCTGACGCGGATCGCCACGGAGATGCAGGGCAAGGGGGCCAAGGCGATGGGAAGGCCGGAGCCCTCTGATCTATGGTCGGACATCGACACGATCATGTTTCGGAAGGGGCTGTGTGTGATTCGGAAGAAGGCGTGATTATCGATTGGTCGGCCACCTGGCGGTGTAGTTTCCCGTCGAGTCCTGGTAGAAGATGGTTACGTTGGTCGTGTACCCGTTCGTCTGCGCCCATGACTCCATCCCGAAACGCAGATACGCCGCGAGTTTCGTCAGTGTCGTGACGCTGTCCTCGTCCGGTTTCAAGGACTTGGCGATGAGTCCCCAGCGCACGCCAGCGGCGAACTCTCCATCCAATCCGGTTCTCGGCTTCTCCAGCGTCAAGGCTTGTTGTTCGACGGCCTCTAACTTCCGTTTGTTGGTCACCACCAGGTCGTATAGGCCAACGACTGTCATGGCCGCTCCGAATGCAATCAGCGTGATCACGGTTTTGTCTGCGGTATTCAGGTTCAGGTTCATCGATCTCCTTCTCGTTTGGTCCGACAGCGCTCGCACAGGAACTGCTTTCCGTTCCGAGTCAGTTCCACCTGCCATATCGAGAACACGTCTCCGCAAAGGTCGCATGTTTCAAGTGTCTCGCCTACCGGGATGCCAATGAGCGGGATCTTGTAGCCTGATACCTCGACTATGGCGTGCTTCGGCGTCATTTTAGTATCTCCTCCATCTGCCTGCGCTCGTCCTCCCCGACTCCGGACCAGCTCCAGAACTGGCGGGCCACAGGCGGGGGGATCGGTGGAGGCTCGGTGTTGAAGAAGTGGCTGGACCGTTCGTGGCACACATTGTCGTAATAATCGAATGCGAACAGGGCATTGAACTCGCTGAACGCCCGGTTCTTCTGCTCCATGATGTAATCCTCCGGTTCCTTGCCGTGGGTACCACGCATGAAAGCTTGGAACTCCATGAGCAGATATCGGTTGGCCGTCATGGGGTGCCGGCGCATGAATTCATACTCTACCGGCCGCTTCAGCGCAGCCTCGGTGATCGGTTGCCACGGCGTATCTGGAGTTCCATCTTTCTTCACCAGCACCGAGTACGGCGTGTAGAGAATGATCGGCTTTCCTTCAAAGAACAAATCCTTCGGGCACACCGGTTTGGTGAACACCACGTCTGAGTCAACGTAGGTGAAGAACTGGGCATCGGAGTAAGCGTAGGCCCGCAGCTTCTCCACCTGCTGCCAGAGATAGCGGTCCCCGCTTTCCAGGGTGTAGTGGACCTTCTCGGACTTCAGGTTCAACGGAACCAACGCATCCTTCTCCTCCTTGGGAAACAGGAGAACAACATCCCTGAACCCGGTGCAGAATTTCTGGATGGACCGGAGGCTGTACTTCAGCCACTCCACGTCCTTGGCGCAGCTTTTGATAAACAGATCATTGGTCATAATGGCAAAGCCTTAATCTCCTCCACAATGTTGTTGTGCCCGTTCTCCGCTTCCTCCCAGGTCCGGTAGCGCGTGGTCAGATGCTTTGTTCCTTCATATCCGAACACCATCGTCTCGAATACTAGGCCTTCGCTTCTCGGACCAAAGCCGTGGTCAACGCCCAAGAACACCGTGGACACTGTGATCTTCCCGATCTTGGTCCGGGCGACTCTTCGCCTTTCGGAATCCTTGAAGCACTTGTGCCACTCCAACATGCTCTCAGTCGGGATGGCCTGATGGCCGTCCAGAATGAACATGCCGGCTGT
>Ga0065705_10004283_pt1 | contig 11945 bp, 10 predicted proteins | sample SwibulcommuniRL2_FD_59092 | JGI IMG/M metagenome (GOLD analysis project Ga0065705, IMG submission 59092) | Bulk soil microbial communities from switchgrass field near Rose Lake, East Lansing, Michigan, USA - RL2 Bulk Soil v2 (version 2) | ecosystem: Environmental > Terrestrial > Soil >... | reverse complement strand
CCAGACTCGGCTGGAATTGGTTGACAGCCGCGACCTGCGAGTTATAAAGGTTAAGACCTTAAGTAATTTTCGGCGTAACCGCATGAAGCACGATCCCAAGGGTCCCATCGGGCTTGAACGAGTCAAAAAATGGCTTTACGCCAAAGCGCTGGACGAGCGCAGTAGTGGCTGTGTTCTTTGCGGTTCTTGCTACGGCCATGGGCCGGCGAATCCGATGGAAGATTCGCCGGGCCCTAAAGAGAAATGCCCGCCTTACGAATTTTATCGCTTTCAGCGACATACGCCGAAGTCACGCTGGCTGATGGCCCAGCGCGTCTTTCACGGCCTCGACCCGATCACTCCAGAGCTCAAAGAAGTTATTTACGCCTGCACGAATTGTCTTATGTGCCAAGAACTTTGCGGCGTGCGCAATGACGGTTACGGGCCCTGGGACATCACGGTCGCGATGCGCGAGGAAATCACCGAGAAAGAAGGTCCTATCACCGCGCACCGGCCTATTTACGAGGGGTTGCGCCAGCATGACAGTCCTTGGGGGGAGCCTGTGTCGCAGCGCGGCGCTTGGGCGGAGGGACTTGACCTCAAACGATTAGGCGCGGCCCATGCGACCACGCTACTGTTTGCAGGGTGCTCTGCCGACCGCGCCAGTGGTCGCAGCGGCGCGCGTGCGCTGGCGGGTATTATGCAAAAGGCAGGAGAGGATTTCGTCATACTCGGCAGCGACGAAAAATGCTGCGGGCTCTATGCTTTCGATCTCGGTTTTCGGCATGAGTATGATCGCTTGAAACAGATCAATCTCGATACCATCGAAAGAGCCAGGATCGACAAGGTCGTGGTCGCGTGCGGAAGCTGCCACAGAATTTGGCGCGAGTATGCGAAGGCAAGCCAGACAGGATTTCACGCCCTGCACGGCGTCGAATACGTTAACCAACTCATCGAGTCGGGGCGGCTAACCTTCTCCAAACCGGTCGATAAAAAAATCAGCTATCACGATTCCTGCCACCTCGGTCGCGGTGCCGGAGTGTACGAAACGCCGCGTAGTATTCTCAGCGCGATCCCGGGAGTCGAGTTAATCGAAATGGAACGAAATCGGCGCTGGGCCTGGTGTTGTGGCGGCGGCGGCGGCGTTCCGGAGGCCGATCCCGAGCTGGCGCAGTGGTGCGCGTCGGATCGAATGCGCGAGGCCGCGGCAACCGGGGCGCAGGTGATGCTCACCTCGAGCGCGCTCTGTCAGCGTTCGTTCGCAGACGTGAAACCCCAGGTGCTGCCGGTACAAGACCTCCTCGAGTTTGTTCACCAGGCGCTTTAAGGTGCTTAAAGAAGCTCATTTCACCCCGCAGAGAATGCTGTCGATGCTCGGCCTCAAGCCGGATTCGCTCGGGCCCTACGCGCTGATTCCCGGTCCCAAGGAGCGCAGCGACATTCTGCTGAAGCTCCTCGATGCGCCGCAGAAAAGTTTTACATTCCTCGATTACGAAATGCACAGCGGGTCGCTTGACGGCAAGCGCGTCACGGTTGGCAATGGCGGGCGTTATGCGCCCGACACGGCGATTACGACCGAGATCCTATGCGGCGCCGGAGCGCAGGCGCTCATTCGCGTCGGCAGCTGCGGCTCGCTCCAGGAAAACATCAAGATCGGCGATCTCGTGATCGTCACCGGCGCGCTCCGTGGTGACGGCACGTCGCGTTATTACGTCGCGGAGAATTTCTCTACCGTCGCTCATGCAGATATCATCAATGCACTCAAAAAGGCCGCTGACAGTTTGAAGGTTCGCTACCATCTCGGCTGGATCTTCACCACGGATGCGCTATTTCAAGAAACACCCGAACTGATTCACCAGCTCAACGAACAAAACGTCTCGAGCATCGACATGGTCACTTCGGCCTTTCTGACGATTGCCCAAATTCGTGGTAAAAAGGCCGGCGCGGTCCTTGCCGTTTCCGATGAGTGCCTGCAAGGAAAGTTCGGCTTTCGCGACCCGCAGTTCTTCGAAGCGGAGAGGAAGATTATCGAAGTCGCCCGCGCGGCCCTGCGATATCTGTGATCGGAATCACTTTTAAACTATGAGCGCCGTTCAAAGTCCGCTGTTCGAGCCGGTATTGTGGGAGTCCAACGGTTTCAAGATCCTCGACGAAATCCAAATCCCCGATAAGGTCGAATATTTAGAAGTCAGGGAGGTAGGTCAAGCGCTGGCAGCGGTGCGCGAGATGAACACGCGCGCTTTCGGCCAGGTGCTGACTTTTCTATACAGCGGCGCGCTATTGGCTCAACGCCATCCCAATAACGACGCTGCGGCACTGCGCCAGCGCTTGGCTGAAATGACGCAGCAGTTCTGCGCCGCTCGGCCGACTTTTGATTTTAGCACCCTGGGTTCTTTTTTCGAAGAATGGCTTGACAAGTTGCCGCCGGAAAGCGATCCAAGAGAGTCGATCACCGGGAGTGCGAGAGAATTGGGCCGACAAATCGTCGGCGGACGGGTGGCGCGCGCAAAACTGGCGGCTTCGATCTTACCCGAGCGTGCGCGCGTGATGACGCATTGCAACGTGAGCGGCGAACTGGTTGCGATCGCACAGCACTGCAAACAGTTGGGCAAAGAACTTTCGGTAATCGCAACGGAAACGCGACCCTACCTGCAAGGCGTCCGTTTAACCGCCTGGGAACTCGCCAACGCGGGAGTGCCGGTGTCAGTCATTCCGGATGCCGCCGTGGCCCAGGTGATGGAACAAGGCGAGATCAACGCGGTGATCGTCGGCGCGGATCGAGCGGCGCAAAACGGCGACGTCATCAATAAGGTCGGCACCTATCCATTGGCTCTCATGGCGAAAGAGTATGGGGTTCCGTTTTACGCATTGGTCCAGGATCCGCGCTCGTTGGCGACCGGGGATGACGTACCCATCGAGGAGCGGCCAGTGGCTGAGCTGCTAACATTTCAGGGAAAGTCGCTGCTCGCTTCGAGCCGGCAAGATTTGGACGCGCGATACCCTGCCTTTGACGTGACGCCGGCGGTTCTAATTACTCATCTTATCGGGTTCGATGCTATTTACACTCCGGAAATGTTCCGTCGGAAATATCAAACGCGGGCGGAGCGGCAAACTCGCCGGGCCGCTGAACGCGGCAAGTATGTGTTGATCTATGGCGTGCCGCGCAAAAATCAATATGCTTTTCTCGCCAGCGCCCTCAAAGCCGAAGAAGCTGCCAGCGTTCTGGTTCCGGAAATGCGCCCGCATCTGTGGGGCGCGCGCAGAGTGGTGCCAGAACTGCTTGAGCGCAAAATACCGACGACTTTGATTTCCGACAACATGATGGGCACTTTGTTCGCGCAAAACGAGATTCGCAAAGTCTGTCTGTTTTACGACGAGCTCACGGACGCCGGCCCGAGGGGCATCTGCGGTTCGCTGCTCGCAGCGCGCCTGGCGCGGTTGCACGACGTTTCGGTCGAATTGTTCAGCGCGGAGATTGACCCTGGCGAAACTCTCGACAAGGATGCCTCGACATTCCTTGGAACGACGGTCTGCCCTCCGGGGGTGAACATCCGGGAAGTCGGCGCCGAAGTGATTCCCTGGTCGTTGTTGAAGAGTTAGAAAGACATGACCAAGGTCGAACGAGAAATGATTCAATGGGGCAAGCTGCTCTTCGAGCGACACCTGATCAGCGGCTGGGGCGGCAACCTCAGTTGCCGTACGGACAGGGACCGGTTTCTGATTACCGGGCAACACGCGCCGCTGGGTTTTCTCACCACCAAAGATCTGGTGCGGATCGATCAGTCGGGCAGGCCTTTAAGAAAACTACAGCGGGCCTCCAGCGAAACACCGATGCACCTGGCTGTTTACGCCGGCACCGACGCCCGGGTGATCGTTCATGTCCATCCGCCGATGGTTTTGGTGTTCTCGCTGACGCACAAGAGTTTTGTCCCGCTCAGCTTCGAAGAGAAGTACACCATCGGCGAAGTGCCAGTCATCGCCCAAGATACGCCGACGGTGACCAAGCCCGAGAAGGTCGTGGAAGAGCTGCGGTATCATCCCGTCGTGATCATCAAAGGGCATGGAACTGTCGCGATCGGCAAAAACTTTCAAGAGGCATTTTTGCTGACCGACTTGCTGGAAGAGGCCGTGCGTTGCCAGTTTTTCAAAAATCAAACCAGCGCGCCGTCGCCGATTAGCGCGCCGGCTGACCCAGTCGAGGACTCGCAAGGGCGCGAAGAGCGCTTTACGCTTTTCTCCAAAAAGCATATGCAAGCGCTCGTGAACAGTGCCAATGGCGATTCACAATTCCGCGCCTACGGTGCGGAAACCGCGCTCACGACATCGCTGACCCTTTTTCTCGACGAGACAAAAGACGCCTGGACGGTGAAATTCGTGAAGGGTGAGATCACCGTGCTCGATCAGACCGACACTGGCGAGTTCATGATCGGCGGCAAAGCCGAATGGTGGAACGCCGTTTTCAACAACCGAATGGATGCGTTTCTCGCCACCCAACAAGGCAAACTTAAACTTCAACGCGGTGAGCTGGCCGAGCTATCGCGCTGGTACAAGCCGTTTCAGAGGGCGTTTTCAATATGGCAAACGATTCCGGTGCACTAGGTTTTTTTGCGGCTGAGGTTTTGGAAAAAACCGCGGCGCGGCAAGGACAGAAAACCGCGATCATCTCGAAGGACGAGGAACTGACATTTGNNGCGCTCAACGAGCGCGTTTACGTACTCGCCGCGCATCTCCAGCACGAAGGCATTCGCCCGGGCGATCGGGTTGGCTTGTTGCTGTCCAATTCGACGGCGATACCGCTCAGTTATTTTGCCACGCAAAAAATTGGCGCTGTCACGGTTATCCTTGACGCGCGGCTCAAGGGCAAAGAGCTCGAGGGAGTTCTTACGGATGCCGATCTAAAGCTCCTGGTGGTTCACAGCCAATTATTTTCCCAGGTTGAAGAAGTTTTTAAGGCCCGAGCACAGATCCCCGTGTGGATTGCCAATGGGGCTGACGAGCGCAGTTTTGAAAGACGATTCGCAGGCGCTGCAAAGGCGGTATCGTTACCGAACCGGACCGCCGATGACGACGCCTTGATACTCTACACCTCGGGCACGACCGGGGAGCCCAAAGGGGTGGTTTTGAGTTACCGTAATCTTGTGCAATATCCACGCGTGATGACCGAGATGGGCGTGAGCGATGCGTCCACCATTCGCGGCTGCATCTTGCCGATGTCCCATATTGTCGGCCCGGTGGTTTGCAATGAATTGGCGGCAAAGGGCTACACGCTTGTGATCTTTGATCAGATCAATCCGATTACGCTGCTCGAGGGCATTCAAAGATATCGGGTGAATGTTTTCGAAAGCGTGCCGATCGTGTTTCAACTCTTGCTGGGCGTGAAAAATCTCGCCGATTACGATACGAGCAGCATGAAGATCGCGGCGATGATGGGGACCAGCATCCCGCTGCCGCTCTTGCGCGCATTTCAGTCGGCGCAACCGCATATCAAAGTCATTCAGGGCTATGGACTGACCGAAACATCGCCATTGATTACATTGGTTGACCCGAACAAAGCTGAAGCGAAGATGGGCAGCATCGGACGCGCCGTCCCCGGGGTCGAAGTCAAGATCGTCGATGAAACCGGCAAGGAATTGGGCGACGATGAGCCAGGTGAGATCATTACCCGTGGTCCTCATGTCATGAAAGGCTACTTCCGCCGGCCCGACGCCACCGCTGAGCGCATTCGCGACGGATGGCTTTACACGGGCGACGTCGGCAAGCGCGGCAGTGATGGCTATTACTACCATCTCGGCCGGCGCGACGACATGATTATCACCGGCGGTCTCAACGTCTATCCCGCGGAAGTGGAAAATATGATTTACACCTATGCAGGCGTTCAGGAGACGGTCGTCTTTCCCATAGCCGACGCAAAACGCGGCCAGGTCATCGGCGCCGCCGTGGTCGCCCGACCCGGCGCGACGATCGATGAAAAGGCACTGCTGGCGTTTTTGCGCGCCAATCTGGCGAACTTCAAAGTGCCGGATCGGATCGTCGTACGTGACACGCTGCCGCGCACAAGCTCCGGCAAGACCATTCGTGATGCCGAGTCGCTGCTGGCGAATTAGACGGGTGACCTAATGGCGGAAAAGGCAGTTAACGCTACAGAACTGGTCGGCGAAATCAAAAGCGCCTGCTAACCTGGATTATTCTCGGTAAAGCTGCGATCGAGCTGCAACCCTTCCGGAACGAAGGCAAAGCAGCTGTGCCTTGAAGGTGCAAGTGGGCGAGTTGCCCCATGAGGGCAGCAGCGAAAAGGTCAAACATCGTGCCGAGTGGCGAGCCAATATGAAACATTCGCGCCGGTGCCTTCATTCCTCCAGGGTCACAACTCGATCAACAGAGTGTCGTCAGGTTTCCTCGTAGCATGAATAATCCAGGCTAAGGGGTCTGCGAATTGCCAATCATGGACAAATGGCCGCTTGCGCCGGATGCCATCCCGCCACTGGGCCGAAATGTTCATGTCTGGGCGATTGAGCTGAACGATCCGGGGTTTGAACCCGCACATTGGCGTAACCGACTCTCGGCTGAGGAACAAGCGCGAGTGTCGAGATTTAAGTTCGAGCGAGATCAAAAGCGCTACATCGTCGCTCATGCGGCGCTGCGCGCTATACTGGCTCGCTATACAAGTGAGGAGCCTGCCAATATAAAATTCGTCCATGGCCAGAGCGGCAAGCCGCAATTGGCATTACCATCGGCGGCAAGCGGGATCGAGTTTAACCTTTCCCACTCTCATGAAAGAGCGCTCGTCGCCGTCAATCGTGGCGCTGAGGTCGGTATTGATATTGAATTTGTCAGAGCGGATTTCGAGTTTCACGAAATAGCCAGTCATTTTTTTACAAAACGGGAGGCAGCGGCTCTGCGCGCGCTGCCTGAGGAGCTGCAACGCCACGCGTTTTACAAGTGTTGGACTAGCAAAGAGGCTTTCCTCAAAGCCAAGGGCACCGGTCTGTCGGGAAAATTGGACGAGGTCGAAATCACGCTCGCCGGCGAGCGACGCATACAAATCCATGCGCATGTCGCTGGTTGGTCGTTGGTACCCGTACATCCTGGTGACGAGTATGAGTCGGCGCTAGTCAGTGAAAACCGGCCGGTAGAAATCGTTTGCTATCGCTGGCAAGCGCCGTATAGCTAGGTTTACTAAAACTTGGAATTTGGCCGGGAAGAACTCGAAGACAAGGTTAGCCACTGGCCGCCGACTTAAATTTGCAACGTGAAAAGATCGAGGCGGACGACTTCATACACCAAAGCGCGCAGGATCTTTAGCTTGGCGCAATCAACGCGTATCGGCCCGCGATCCGGGACCGGACAATTAGTGACATTTGGTCTCTAAATGGAGCGATCCAATAGGCCGGTTGTTTTGGCTTGACCGGTGGGCGCTGAGACCCTAAACTTCGAGGCTCATGTTACACGATCTAGCCCTATCTCGGAGATTCCTATTAGCCGCCATAATTCTTCCTTTGATCGCGGGCGGCTTCGTGGTTGTAAACTCTTTGAGCCCACCGAGCCAAATCATTGGCGTAAGCCGGAAACCCGATATTTTTGCGAACTCAGATGCCGTCGGTGAAATGAGAAATTCGCTCTCCAAGGAGCGTAAGCTTCTCGCCGACTTGGAGAAAGAACAATCGCGCTTAAGGTTCGAGGTGATCAACCGCCGCAAACTTTATCAAGACGGCCAAGTCTCAAAACAGCAGGTTCAGGAAGCTGAGCAACAGTTTGTTGCCGCCCTGAAGCGCGTGCATGAAATGCGCAACTCGGTGACGGAGACGGATATCGCCATTACGGAAGCTGTACTCGGTGAGAAAGTCAATCGACTGCCACCCCTGCCCATCAACGGTTACAGCGAAACGCCCGATTTGGCGCGTTTCAACGGTGGATTCAAATGGTCGATACGGGAAGCGCCGCGCATCGAGAGGTATTTCTCCCAAGCATTTGGCAGACGGCTGCCCGTGACTGCTTTAGGACAGTCCGATACTCATAACCGTTTAAATTTCGACCATCGTGATTCTATGGATGTGGCGCTTCATCCGGACAGCTTAGAGGGGAAAGCTCTTATCGACCATCTACGCAAAAGCGGTATCCCTTATATCGCTTTTCGCGGTTCCGTCCCTGGCGCCTCCACAGGCCCGCACATTCACGTCGGCAGGCCTTCCGGACGGCTCGCACAGTAGTTGCCTCCGGTTGCCCTGAAGATTCGATCCTGAACAGACTAACGTCTTCCGAATTTAGCTTCCAATCCGCTTCCTCGCACAGCCTGTAAACATTTGTTTCTAGGATGTGAACGGTTGTTTACGTTCGGCGCGTCATCGCGTTAGCTCATTCTGTCATCGACACGCGCGAAAAACGTTGCAAAACACCGCTTTTATTGCTTGGTCGCAGGTGTGAGTCTTTAGCCTCGATCACGTGGCACTCAGGTTGCGAGAGCCTGCTGGCGATCAATCGCTCACATGAAGTTTAAAGTAGACGTGAATCGGTAGTTTCCAGGTGAAAATTACCGGCGCTTTCCACTGCGCCTTTCAAATTCAACTTGCACGGAGAGGATGGACGAACGTGGGAAAGATCGGACCCAGAGTCATTGAATACTTACTCGATGAAATCGGCAAGCTGACGCGGAATTCAGAGAAAAACTCTAATATGCCAACCGATAAGTTGAAGCAAACGAAAATCGAAAATATTCGCACAACCGTGACGGATGGCACCGGCAACGTCGATGCCAATCGATGGTCGCAGCTCAGCGTCGAAAAACAGCTGGAGGTTGTCGATCGTCTCAAGGCGATTCGTAACGAACGCCTGGATGTCCGTAGGACGAGCAATCCGCGGCGGTTGAACGACTTCCTCGAGAACGCCGGCGAATCCAATCAGTCAATGATTTGGTTGGTTATTTTTGGTGTTGTTTTCATTGCGACTTTGCTGTCCCTCATTCGCTGACCAGGGTTTCCGCTGAAGGTCGGTGAAGACGGTCCGAGGGCAATNCCTTTTTTGTCTCCCAGCAAATCCAATAGGGAGCGGAAGNCTTCCTCGCTCCCTGTATCCGCGCTGGCTCCAAATGTTCGACGGCNACGCAGCTGACCAAGGATAAGCGTCGCACGTTGGGTCCATCTCGTCAGACCCGCCACAGGTCTGGTCCGGCGTGCGCTAGTCGATACGGCTCTTCTTAAGCAAGTCTTGCACATGGATAATCGGAATCGCGTAAGAGATTCCACTGGGTTTTTGAATAACGGTCTCTTTCGTTTCCTGGATAAAAACTTTGTTGATTATGCCGATGACCTGCCCGCTTTCCGGATGGTAAAGCGGGCTGCCGCTGTTCCCTGGATAGGCGGTGGCATCGAGTTGAAAGACGTTATACGGCGCCGCTAACCGAGTCAGGATCTTCTTTTCCAATTGCTGGCCGGAAAGTTGGGGAATGACAATCGGCGTGATTGATGAAACGATCGCCCTATGGGTAACCGCATTGAGACCGAGAACCATGCCGATTGGGAAACCGGTAAAGGCGTAGGTTTCCCCCTCTCGGACACGATTGGAATCACCCAAAGCCAGCGCCGTCAAAGGCCGGCCGGTTATTTTAAGTATGGCGATATCATGCTCCAGGTCCTCGGCGATCTTGATGGCTTCGCGCATGTCGATCGCATTTGCCTTCCCGGCAAACACGGCAACAATTTCTTTTTTGTTACTATCGACTTTTTCCAACAGAACGTGAGCATTGGTAATCACGTGAAGTCCGTCGGCGATCGCGAATCCGGTGCCGCGAAACACCGAAGGCGGCCGGCGTGTTCTCTCGAAGGTGCCTATGCCAACGATTGCGGGTTTGATTCTCTCGATGGTGTCGGGCAAGGTCTGCGCTGCCGTGGTGCCGACCCAGGTGAATGAAATGACGGCAGCGGTGATGCAAGCCAGACCCACTCGAAATCTTTCAAGCCTTAACATGTTCTTATTCGCGAGCGCTAAAGATTTCGTGATCTTACCCTGCCGGCAGCTTCGCGACAATATCAATTGCCGATCAATGCACCCGGCCAGCGCCTTGACCTCAATGCGCTAACTTTTTAAACTCTGGGACCTTGGACCGAATAGAACCATGGGCTCTTTAAAACTCGGCGATTTGACGGGATGGCTGGCGATCCTGGCATTATGTTGTAAGGTGGCGAGTGCGCAGGAATCGGGAAGCCAGGCTCCATTGCGCGCCGCCGTAAGCCGGCGAGCTAGCCCGTCCGAATCCGAACTATCGCGTGCTCGCACCGAAGTCATTCAGAAAATAAAGGAAACTCGGGCCGGCGCTGAAAAGCTTATGGCGCTCCATGAGACAGAGCGGCAGCGGCGCGTCGAAGAATATCAAAAACGGCAGGAGCTTTATCACCAGGGTCTGATCGCGCGCAGCGATGTGCTCCAAGCGGAGAACGCACTGGCTGAGGCGATGGTTAGAGTCGACGAAGACAAACGCTGGTTGGCTGAAACCGATATGGCAATTACCGAAGTCGCCATGCGCGACGAGTTGCTGCGTCTGCCCCGTTTGGCGTTAGGTGCCTACAGCGAAAACGGCAGATTTTTGCGCTTCAATGGGGGCACCTTGTGGAGGCTCGGCGAGGCTTCACGGATCGAAAGATTTTTTTTTGAGACTTTCGGCCGATCCTTGCCGATCAGCGCGCTTGGTCAAACGGCCACTCATGATCGGTTGCGATTCGACCATCGCGATGCGATGGATGTCGCGCTTCATCCAGATAGCAAAGAGGGCCAATCGTTGCTGAACTATCTACGCCAATCGGGGATTCCATTTGTCGCTTTTCGGAGCGCGGTTCCCGGCGCAGCGACGGGCGCGCACATCCATATCGGCAAACCATCGCCGCGCTTGTGAGTCGTTTACGCGTTTGGCTTCGGAGTTTCATAAAGATATTCGAGAAGGAATCCAAAATGGCGCAAGCCGCAACTCCGCTCCCTGCCTCGACAGTGGTTCTCGTTAGACCTGACCCGCACGGCAAATTCGAACTCTACATCAATCGCCGACCTGATGAGATGGATACCTACGCCGGGGTTTATGTCTTTCCGGGTGGGCGCGTTGAGAAGGGCGATTATTCGATAGGCATGATCAGCCGGACCCTCGGCCTGTCCCCTGCTGAAGCGAAGCAAAATCTCGGCGCGGAGTTTGAGCCAGAGATCTGTCTCGCATATTGGGTGGCGGCTGCGCGCGAACTGTTTGAAGAGGTAGGGGTCCATTTTTTCATGTCCAGAACAGGGGCGCCGATGCTTCCGGAGGAAATCTCCGAACGCTTAGCGGGCAGGCGCGCAGCATTGCAACAAGGCGATATCGCGTTAGCAGACCTGCTTATTTCCGAGGGCCTTTTTTGCGATGTGTCGCCGCTGAGCTATATTTTTCATCGAGTTACACCGGAGCATTACCGAGTTCGATTCGATACCCGCTTTTATCTAGCCGCACTGCCGAGCGGTCAAAACCCGTTACATGCCTCGGAGGAGATATCGGAAAGTTTATGGATTGTCCCCAGCGCAGCTCTTCAGCGGGCCGAAAAGGGCGAATTTCGCATGATGCCGCCGACCCTGGCCGTGCTGCGGAATTTAAGTAATTACCGTTCCTGGGAGGAACTGCGCAATCGCTTCAATTTACGATAAATTACAGGCCGGTTTGGATGATCCCGGGAGACTTAGGCTGGCATTATGCTTGCTTCTAAGTATCCGCCAATAATTGCTCGCGAAAAGCAGTTGTGATACCAATGGATTGATTGCCAAATAATCGGATGACAACGGCCTGTCACATTTCCCAGCTACGCAACAATCCCCCAGACTCGTCCAATAAGAACACCACCAATGAGCAATGAATCCTCCCCCATTGAGCGTGTCGCTTACATTTCAATGGATGTGGCCGTCGACTCGAAAATCCCTACGTACAGCGGGGGTTTAGGTGTTTTAGCCGGCGACATGCTGCG
>Ga0065705_10000022_pt1 | contig 11946 bp, 14 predicted proteins | sample SwibulcommuniRL2_FD_59092 | JGI IMG/M metagenome (GOLD analysis project Ga0065705, IMG submission 59092) | Bulk soil microbial communities from switchgrass field near Rose Lake, East Lansing, Michigan, USA - RL2 Bulk Soil v2 (version 2) | ecosystem: Environmental > Terrestrial > Soil >... | reverse complement strand
TTGAGTCCCTTAAAGGCGTAACAGAAAACGTTATAGTAGGCGCCACGGTACCAATTGGTACTGGTATGGTTGAACTTTACATGAGTGTGAAGGATGAAAATGAAAAATCTCGAAAAAATAATTAAAGAAGCAATAAGTTCTAATAAATGTAAAATAGGAACCAGGCAAGTAATGGGTTCTATTAGAGGTTCAAAATTAATTNTTCTTTCAAACTCATTGATGTCAAGAAACAAATCAAAAATCCTGGAAGAAGCAAAATCTGCACAGGTACCNACGTTAAATTATGATGGTAATTCTGTCCAACTGGGCAGAATGTGCAACAAGACATTTAGAATAAGCGCATTGTCTTTAAAAATTGGCAACGATAATGAAATTCAAGAGTTACTAAGCGAATTTGGGAACAAATGATGCCAATGGAGAGTTATCTTGAAGATTGCTTGTCAGATAATGGAGATTTAAAAAATGACTGCGAAATGGCCAATCAATTTTCAAAACTATCAAACAAATTAAAATTAGAGGTTAAGAACNAAACTGACTGAAAAAATCAAACTAACTTCTGGAGAATTAAGACTAATGTCATTATTCCAAAATATAACAGGAGCNATCGCACGTGACTGTGTTTTGGATGAAAAAATGGATAGAGTAATTTTCNTTGTAAATAAAGGGCAGATGGGGTTGGCCATCGGAAAAGGTGGTGCAACNATAAGGCAGCTACAGGGAATCATNACGAAGAGAGTTGAACTAGTTGAATATTCAGATGATCCATCGGCTTTTCTGGGAAATGTCCTCAATTCAAATATGATAAACGAGATAAAGATTAATAATAGATTTGATGGTTCAAGACAGGCTGTCGTGGTCGTAGATTCAAAAAAGAAAGGCATNGTAGTGGGTAAGGAAGGACGTAACGCGGAGAAGGCAAGAATTTTGGCAAAAAGATATTTTCAGATTTCAAACGTTATGATTGTCAGTGAGAATCATGCTGAGAACATATGAGGTCAGATGGTAAGTGGCAAAATCACCTCTAGGTCTTTTTTCAGGGAGAGTCTTAAAATCAAAGAGAAAGAGAATGAGATGGTCAAACAAGTACTATAAGAGACGAATGTTGCTGCTCGATAAAAAGGCAAACCCTTTAGAGGGAGCTCCNCAGGCAAGAGCAATTGTTCTTGAAAAAGTTGGAATCGAATCAAAACAACCTAACTCTGCTGTCAGAAAATGTGTTAGAGTCCAATTAATCAAGAATGGGAAATCCATTACTGCATTCCTTCCGAGGGACGGTGCCCTGAATTATATAGATGAGCATGACGAAGTCTTACTAGAAGGAATTGGAGGTTCGATGGGCGGTGCAATGGGAGATATACCTGGAGTTAGGTGGCAGGTCTTTAAGGTAAACGGAGTATCACTTATAGAACTCGTATATGGAAGAAAAGAAAAACCAAGGAGATGATTTGAATGGTTACAAAAGAAAGTGTATTGTTANTATTTAATAAATGGAATACGGACAAGATCGAAATCCAGGATTCAGGATTAAAAAATGTTATCGCTATGGACCCTGCAATAATACCCGTCAGCTTTGGGAGGCACGAACATCACAGGCTAAAGAANGCCGAAGTCCACATTATTGAAAGATTGGTAAACAAACTAATGCACTTTGGTAAGAAGTATGCAAAAAATACTGGACGAATGGGAGGCAAGAAGGGCAGAATGATAAAAACTGTAAAAACTGCACTTGATCTAATATATCAGGAGACTGGAAAGAACCCAGTAGAATTACTAGTCAGGGCAATTGAGAATGCAGCGCCTAATGAGGACACTACAAGAATTGTCTATGGNGGGGTTGTATACCATGTCTCTGTTGATGTCGCACCATTAAGACGTGTTGATTTGGCACTTAGGTTTATAGCGGAAGGAGTGAGAGAATCGACTTATTCAAATCCAAAGACTATTGAAGAGGCTCTTGCAAAGGAGATTATTTTAGCCTCAAATAATTCCATGGAAGGTCATTCTATAAAGAAAAAGAATGAACAAGAAAGAATCGCCATGTCGTCAAGGTAGCTGCGTTTGCTCGCTGATTTGCAAACTCATTTTTATCATTGAAATCTAGGAGAACATTTAATCTGAACGTTAAATAACGATGGAATATTTTGTAAGAATTGTAAATGAGTGCTAAAGAAAATAAAATTTTTTCAAAGGTTTCGCTAATGCGTACTACGTCAGGCAGGAAGATAATAAAGCAATTACTATTGCAGGATAAAGGGTATAAACAATATAACAAATACAAAGTCCAGTCTGAAAAAGAATTTCCAGAATTCACGAAAAGATTTCTGCTGTCTCTACATGAAAAGCTGATTTCAGATCCAAATCCAAAAACAACCATGAAAAAATTTATTGACGAGATAGAAGCAAATGAATTGTCTTTAGATGATTCAAAGATTGAATCCGTCCGGGANAGACTCTCAAAACCTGACATTTTAGCTGACAGGGTGCAACGAATCCTGAATTCTAATTTTGTAAAGATGACTTATCCTGTCTTGAACGCTCTAATAGATAGTGCGTCTGATTTCAATAAAGAATCCATTTCCATTGAGACAAGGAATTCTATAGTTGACGGTCATGTGATTGCGATAGATCTTAGCGAGCCAATGGACAGGATAATGGACGCTGACGAAGATATCGAATTTCTGGATGACTACAAGTTGATGAATCCATATATCCTAGAAATTGCGCGACAAAAGATCTCTGTTGGAGGGGATGCAGTATTGAAGGCATTTGAAGATGGATTCAAAGACGCAAGGATTGGGCAATATATTGATGCCAGATTAAAGTTAAAGCCAGAATCTATAAGTGATGAGAATATGATCGGTTGCTACAAGAAATATCGAGCTGTCATGGGAACAGCGGGGAGAAACATGGCACTAAACCTCTCTCCTCTAAATGATATATTCCATTTGGGCATGGCCAAGGCAGCTGAATGTGTCGGATGTGGTAACGANATGGAAGATGCAGTAGTAAACGGGGGAATTAAAATTCCATCATGGCCATTATATTATTCCATAGTTACAAAAAATGTTGAAAAGGCATTTCAACTTACANTGGTTAAAGGTAAAATCTATCTAGACGAAGCTAAAATCGCACTAGATATGTTACCAGNTGAGTTAACAGTAAAACCTTTCCTGAAATTTTTATTTCTAACTGTAAGTCATTATAATCAATATTGGTTTAATGAGATGAAACGAAGAGACTTGTTTCCATATTTCCAAAAGAATCTAGCTATAACTATCAAAAATTCAAAATTACAGTAACTTTAGAAATTAAGTGGTAGTTTGTGATACGGCCTAAAATATCAGATTTTGTTGGAAATGAAAGTTCTCGTAAAAAAATAGTTGAATGGTTAGTTAAATGGTCAAATGGATCAAAGCCCTTATTACTTGTAGGGCCTCCCGGGGTTGGCAAAACATCATTTGTTCATGCATTGTGTAGTGAATTTGATATTGATCTTATTGAACTGAACGCAAGCGATACTCGTAATAAGAACATGATTGGTCAAGTAGTTTTTCCTATTTTTTCAAATGCCAGTCTTACTGGAAAGAACTTTCTCCTTTTTCTGGATGAAATAGATGGAATTTCAAATAGGGAAGACTCAGGAGGACTAGACTTCTTGATGGAATTATTCAAAGAGCCATCTGTCAGAATAGTAATGGCTGCGAACAAATCAAATGAGGCAGTAAAGAAAGTTTCAAAAGTATCGAAAACAGTTACATTCTCGCCAGTACCTCCAAGGCTTTCAATGCTTTACTTGGATAAAATTCTTAGAATGCAAAATTCTTCAATGAAGGTAGATGATAGACTTAAACTGATCAGGAATTGTTTTGGTGATATTAGATCTCTTTTAAATGCAGCAAAAGTCATGATGGCAGGATATTCGACCGCCAAAAGGACAGTGCTTGATATTGATATTGAAAATATGATAAACAAGTTTTTTTCCTCCAAGAACTTTGATGAAGCGTTGGATATCGTTCAGAGGACTGACATCTCATATTCGGACCCGAGATTTGGTCAGTCATCTGATGAAAGGCGCAGGGATATTCTTGCTGCTTTTTTCTCCAGTATTGTTATGTCAAAGATTGAGATGCCTACAATTTGTATACTCTTAGACAAATTGTCTGAATTGGATGTAATCTTAAGCAGATCTTTGGTCATGAGAAACTGGAAAATATTGAGATATTTTCCGTTAATACTAACCAAATCATTGTTTTATGAATCTCGAAATAAGTATATTCATTACAATAGGTATAGCATAGGCTTTGAAAATATGGGTATCTTTTCAAGGTCACAAGGATTGAAAAAAGCATTACGAACTCTTGCAAAATACTTCCATACCTCAAGAAGTAGGTTTGGCTGTTTTTACTTTGAACCTTTAAGACTGATTCTATCCCGTACAGATGAGTATGAAGATTTGATTCGGAGTACTATTACATCAGAAAATGAAGCTGATGTCATAGTCAGGGAAATTTCAAGTACAAAGGAAATACGTCGGCGATAGCATACCATTGCACGATAGAATATTACGGCTTAGAAAAACCAAAATTTTCGCGATTGACTCCAACGTGCTAGCATTGATTATTGACCAGGCAAACAGTTCCATTCCAGGGAAGAAATAGAAAGACATTAAACTCCCAAAAATTCAATATTTCCCATGTCTAGCGAGTACGAACAGAACGTTGGAAAACTTATTGCTGAAAAAACTGAAAAATATGAATCAATGAAAAACGATCCCAACGTTACAANATCCGAACTTGAAAGCCTTTTATCTGAAATAGAATCGTTAGAAGCGTTATATGAAAATTATAATCTAGGCATGAACTATTTCCGACGAGCCAGAGGCGGAAGGGCAGGACTTAGAGAATAAATTTCGACCAATAGCAAAAGAATCCAAGAATTAACTAAAATAAAGACAAAGGTCTGATAATTAGTTAAGAAGTCCTAGATTTAGCTATAATGAAATTTATATGCGAATATACGCTGTTTAAAATTGTCATGCATGATGAAAAGATAAACCGGCTACATGAAATGAAAAAAAAAGCAGAGATAGGAGGGGGCCAAGATAGAATTGAAGCTCAACACACCAAAGGGAAATTAACTGCAAGGGAAAGATTGGATTTACTGCTAGACAGTAATTCTTTTATAGAAATAGACAAGTACGTCGTCCGCAGATCGANTGATTCTGATACAGCAAAATACTATGGCGATGGTGTAATTACAGGTTTTGGTACTATTAACGGAAGACAAGTTTTTGTATATGCCTACGATTTTACTATTCTTGGCGGTTCGCTCGGTGAAATGGCTGGCAAAAAAATTGTAAAGTTAATGGATCATGCAATTAAGGTTGGTGCACCGCTGATAGGTATTTTGGACTCGGGTGGGGCAAGAATACAAGAGGGTGTTATGAGTCTTGATGGATATGGTGATATATTCTTTAGAAATACTATGGCATCTGGCGTTATTCCCCAAATAACAGCAAGTATTGGTCCATGTGCGGGTGGTGCAGTATATTCACCTGCTATGACAGACTTTGTTATTATGGTTGAAGGTATTGGTCAAATGTTTGTTACTGGTCCAGAAGTGGTAAAAGAAGTTCTGAGCCAGGAAGTATCCTTTGAAGATCTNGGTGGAGCAAGAACACATTCAACAAAATCCGGTGTTGCTCATTTTGTAGCAGAAAATGAATACGAATGTATGGACAAAATCAAGAAATTAATTTCATTTATACCTCAGAATAATCTAGAAGTTTCACCAGTATCTCAGTCACAAGATGAACAAAATAGACTCGAACCAGAGTTTTCAAAAATACTGCCAGAAAATCCTTACGAACAATACGATATGAAGCAAATTATAAAGTTAATGGTTGATAAGGAAGACTTTCTAGAAGTACATGAACATTTTGCAGAAAATATACTGGTTGGTTTTGCAAGAATTGACGGAAAAGCAGTTGGAATAGTTGCGAATCAGCCCATGTATCTTGCAGGTGCTCTGGATATAAATTCTTCAACCAAAGCAGCGCGTTTTATACGTTTTTGTGATTGTTTTAATATTCCAATTGTTACTTTGGTTGATACCCCAGGTTACCTGCCAGGTACAGACCAAGAACATAATGGGATAATACGACATGGAAGCAAGTTGCTTTACGCCTATTGTGAAGCTACAGTTCCTAAGGTAACATGCATAATCGGAAAAGCTTATGGTGGTGCGTACATTGCGATGGGAAGTAAGAATCTGAGAGCAGACATAAACTACGCATGGCCTACGGCAGAAATTGCAGTATTGGGTCCGGAGGCTGCCATAACCATTGTACACAGAAAAGATCTCAAGAATTCTAAAAATCCGGTAGAAATTAAGAAAAAACTAGCAAAAGAATTTCGCGAGAAATTTGCAAATCCATACATTGCAGCGGAGAAGGGAATAATCGATCTTGTTATTGATCCTATTGAAACTAGAATAATGATAGCAAAGGCTCTAAATGTATTGCAGAACAAGAGAGAGTCAAGACCTATGAAGAAACATGGTAACATTAATCTTTAGAGGAGATTTAGAATGGGGAAATTAATATCAAGTGTATTAATTGCAAACAGAGGCGAGATAGCCCTCAGGGTTATTAGGGCATGCAAGGAATTGGAAATAAAATCTATTGCACTGTATTCTGATGAAGATTTAAGATCAAAGCATGTAAAGAGTGCTGATGAAGCCTACTATCTTGGGCCTCCAGCGCCAACCAAAAGCTACCTTAACATAGATAAGATCATTGAAATTGCTGAAAGTGCAGGCGCTGAAGCAATCCATCCGGGCTATGGATTTTTGTCTGAAAATGAAACCTTTGCAGCAAAATGTGAAGAAAAGGGGATCATCTTTATTGGTCCGACCAGTGATGCCATGGCATTAACCGGCGATAAAATGAAATGTAAAGAAATAATGAAAAAGGCTGAAGTGCCAACNATACCAGGAAGTGATGATATCTTAGAAGAAGTAGATAAGGCAGTCGAAATTGCTGAAGAGGCTGGGTATCCTGTACTNCTTAAATCAGCTTACGGTGGTGGTGGAAGAGGAATTCGGTTTGCAGACAACGAAAAGAAGCTCAGAGAAGAATTTGAAATNGCGTCCGCCGAATCGAGAGCGGCATTTGGTAAATCTGGACTGTACGTTGAAAAGTTTCTTCAAGGAATCAGACACATAGAGTTCCAACTTGCAAGGGATTCCAGTGGAAACGGTAGACACCTATTTGAACGGGAATGCTCTATACAAAGGCGTCATCAAAAGCTTATCGAATTTTCTCCATCTTCAGTCGTTGATAAGAAAACTAGATNAAAAATAGGGGAAATAGCAGTTAGAGCCGCAGAGTCCGTGGATTATCTCAACGCAGGAACTGCCGAATTTCTAAGAGATGAAAAGGGCAACTTTTATTTTATCGAGGTTAATTCTCGTCTTCAGGTAGAGCACCCCGTCACAGAATTAATTACGGGTATTGATCTTGTCAAATTGCAGATTAGAATTGCGTGTGGAGAAGACATTCCTTTTAAACAATCAGATCTCACTTTTAATGGTTCAGCAATAGAATGTAGAATAAATGCCGAAGATCCACTTCATGACTTTGTTCCTTCGGTTGGACTTGTCCCAGATTGTAATCTGCCATATGGTCCTGGCGTTAGAGTAGATACCTATTTGTATCCAAGATGTAATGTATCAGGATATTATGATTCACTGGTCGCAAAATTGATAACGTGGGGACAAGATTTCAATGAAGCTAGGGTCAGAATGTCCAATGCTTTGGACGAATTTATGATAGAAGGAATAAACACAACTATTCCTTTATATCGAACCATAATGAATGAGAAGAACTTTATTGAAGGAAATATCTCCACAGATTACTTGGAAAAATATGATTTGTTAAATTTAATGCGGACTCAATTAAAGGCGAAAAGCCTAAAGGCATCTGATGCTTCTGTTGCTGCTGCCTTGCTATACTCTGAATTCTTGAAGGCACAAAATACTGCCGCCAATTCTTCAAAAGAACTATCATTATCTAACTGGGTAAGATCAGGAAATATTAAAAATGGAATTCAAAATTAATAATTTAGATAACATTCTTACAGGTTCAATTTCAGAATCTAGTNGTAATGGTAANATTATTGCTACTATAAATGGTAAAGAACATTCCATCAAGATAATCGGTCTCCAAAACAGTATAATGGAATTTATTTTAGACAATTCATATAAAACCGCTAAAATACTAGAATTTGATAGTTCGCACANTNAAATGTTAATGAATGGAGAACAAATCATCCTCAAGAAACATTCGAAATTGACTGAAATTTTGGAAAAATCTATGGTTCTAGGTGGNTCTTNAATTGGAGAAAANAAACTCTTGAGTCAAATTCCAGGTCGAGTTGTTTCCATAATTTTAAGGGCAGGCGACCAAATAAATAAAGGAGATTCAATTATTGTACTTGAATCTATGAAAATGCAAGTTGCTGTGAAGGCCCACAAAGACGGCCAGATTAGAGATATAAAAGTAAATGTAGGAGATACAGTTTCAAGAAACGATGTTGTCGCACTAATAGAATAAGAGACTAAAGCCCACNAGGATACTTTATCCTGATAATCTGCCTATCAGTTGTTGATTTCCTTTAATTTATTTCTAATTTCATCGTAGTTTGGTTCAACGAGTGGATTATCTGATATCCAAATATATTTAATTATTCCATTTTTGTCTAAAAGGAAGACGGATCTTTTTGCAGCATTGTAGTCCTTCAAAGGGCCAAGATCTTTCATTACTATACCATAGTCACTAATTGTTCCTTTCTTGTAATCGCTCAAAAGCGGAAAATTCAGGTGTCTATTAACTTTGAATATCTTATTTGCGAATGGACCATCNACTGAAATGCCCACTACTGCAGTATTGTTATTTTCAAATTCGTTCATGGAGTCCCTGAAAACGCACAGTTCAGTACTGCATACTGGAGATTCTGCAGCCGGAAAGAAAGCCAGTAATGTGTTCTTACCTCTAAAATCTCTAAGTTTATGCATGTTCATGTCAATATCGGGTAAATCAAAATCAGGAGCAACCTCTCCTTCTTTTAGTTTTGCCATGTCTTTGATTGTAATTTGTTCAATGTTAATCTTTCTGTGAGGCCACAACAGATTTTCAATTTGTACTGACTGACTTAACACACTTAAATAGATTTGTTGGTAGAAGTAGTATTGATATTGATATTGTCTCTGCTCTTGTAACCTGATAAATCTAACGCAACGTACTTGAATCCGAGGTTTTTTAATTTTGAATCAATCGCTAAAAGTTTATCTGTGTCAAACATCTCTTTGAATTCTTCCCTCCCGACTTCGATTCTTGCAGTGTCTTGATGATCCCTGACCCTTACTTGTCTGACATTGAAAACTGATTTGACTAAAATTTCTGCNGTTTCTATTCTTTTCAGTTTTTCAAATGTTACAGGGATTCCATGGGGTATCCTTGAGGCCAANCATGAATTTGANGGTTTATCAAATACCGATAAATTATTTGATTTAGCAATACTCCTGATATTTTGTTTACCAATTCCCAGTTCTACAAGTGGACTCTTGACACCGTTTTCTCTCATGGCCTTGATTCCTGGACGATAATCCTTCAAATCATCAANATTTGTACCATCGACTATCAATGANACATNCATTTTTTTTGCCTCCAGCAATAAATATGATGCCAATTCAGTCCTACAATGATAACACCTCAATGAATCATTTTTAACAAATTCTTCATTGTCCAATTCATTGTATCTTACTATCCTATGATCAATGTCTAATTCCTTTGCAATTTTTCTTGCAGACTTTAACTCGTCACCAGAAAGAGTATTATAGTCTGCAGTAACAGCAACTGCCTTTTTGTCTAATGCTTTCTTTGCGGCAAGTGCGACAACAGCACTATCCACACCTCCGGATAATGCAACTATTGCTTTTTGATTTTTATTCTGAAACCATGAAATTAATCTTTGAAAAACTTTATCTTCCAAATTAATCATCAACTGTATTTCTTCATTAACTCATAATATGAAATGTCAAAAACTTTCTTGTATGGGATATTGAGTTTCCTCGAAATATTTTTGATGTCATCGTACTCTGGCTTTATCGTTTTAATTACTCCGTCACTATCCCTAGAAACCTTTACCTTAATATCAAATTTTTGACGCTCTATTGTTATCGGTAAAGTTATGAAAGATCTAGAAGTTGTTACCCTATTAACCTCATTAATTCTGCATCCCAACGAACCTGTTTCATTTAAGAGAATTTGAATCAAAGAGTCTCTAGATATTTTATCTGTCAAGACTTTAACTACAAATGAAGGCCTATTTTTTTTAGATAAACCATGTAATACAGTAACATCTTTTGCATTATTTGCATAAAGGACGTCTATCATGTTTCCTATCATCTCTCCAGTTGCATCATCTACATTAGTTTCAAGCTCATAGATACTTTCAAAAGTATAGTCCAATTTTNATTTTGATTCTGCGATGACTACTCTAAGTATATTGGCAACATTTATTCCCTCCTTTTGACCGCCACCATATCCTATTTTTTCGAGGTATGATTGGAGGGTACTGATGGATATGTTCAGANGCTAAATTGACCAACATAGCTGCACCAGTAGGCGTAGTAAGCTCACCATCAAGGTTTCCTGGTACCAGCTAGTATTTGTCTATTCCTTAAAATTTCCAAAATTGCATTGCTAGGATTGGGAACAATTCCATGAGAAAATTTCAATAGTCCGTTACCAACGGCTACATCAGTAGTATAGAATTTTTTTGAAAGAAGATCTAGATCTTCTAANGCAACAGCGGTGCCAATCAAGTCTGCGGCAGTGTCTATGGTAGAGACCTCATGCAATCGGACATNGCTGAAGGATCTTCGATGTATTTTTGATTCTGCTAAAATAATCCTTTTGAGTGAATTAAGAGCAAATGATTTTGCAATAGTGGATAGATTTAGTGAATCACAACATGCAGCGACTGCTCTATATACCACAATTCCTAATCGTGAATTTGACGAATCGGTGTAATCAAATTGTAATTTAGTACACGAAATCCCGTAAGAACTAGTCTTTACAAAATTAACATCTTGTATTTTGGATCCTTTAAAATAATCTTGGCAANCGTAAATGGAATTAATAACTTTTTTTTTATTTGCGCCAAGGTCAATTAGACTGCTTAACAGCATGTCACCGGAAATTCCAGCAACTTGTGCGTCAATAATCACTATCTTTGTCATATAAATGAAAAATCTCTCTTCTATATCATATTTATATAATTTAAAGATTGTTGTTAATTTTTAATTTNGAAAAGAAGTGGATCGAAATATAATTGAGTGACAGCAATCAAATCACAATACTATTTCATTCCTAGATTTTTGCTAATTACTATCAATCGTATTGTCAAAAATTTTGATACTTATTNGGGCACGATTATTGATAATTGTTGTGNATCAAGTTATTAATTAATGAAAACCGTATGTCGGGTTTGATATCTTTTGTTGAACGAATTTTAATTATTAATAAATTCTATTAAATTGGTGATAGAGTTAAAGTTNCCTATTTCAGNTAACCTGTGAGCATCACTTCCTAAATGAAGATCTACATCANTTTCTTTAAATATTCGTAACCATTTCATTGGAGGTCGGCGATATTTTGCATTGATCTCCACAGTCTTTTCATTTTNTTTCAACAACGTTGATAACTCAATTAATTCATCGTCTGTTAACTCAAAGGATTCTTCTGGAGCCAAATGACCAATTACTTTTACATGTTGCAATGAAATTGCAGATTTCAAAGCTGAGAGCCAATTCTGTTTATTATAAAACTTTGTATGAAAACTTGCAATCAAAAAATAGCCTTCATACTCGGGTGGAAAATCA
>Ga0065705_10003206_pt1 | contig 11948 bp, 7 predicted proteins | sample SwibulcommuniRL2_FD_59092 | JGI IMG/M metagenome (GOLD analysis project Ga0065705, IMG submission 59092) | Bulk soil microbial communities from switchgrass field near Rose Lake, East Lansing, Michigan, USA - RL2 Bulk Soil v2 (version 2) | ecosystem: Environmental > Terrestrial > Soil >... | reverse complement strand
GTCACCGGTCTGTCGTTCCGCTTCCGTCTCATTAAGGTTGGGCCAATCGGATGGTCGCTTCGAGTAAATCTCCCAAAGCTGGGAATTAAACCGGTTCACGCCGATCAGGTCCTCGTAGTAACCGCGCTGGAGAAGGGCGGCCTCTCGGTCACTGAGCCTGTTCACCGTCAGGTCACTGATCACTTCCTGGGTTTTGCCCCCAATTTGACCGTAGATCACGGGATTCCCGATAAGGAATAGCACCACAATGGTGCTTGCGGTCAGAGCGGTCGATCCGAGCGAAGCGGGCTGCTTTGCATTGGTTTCGGTCTTTTTATCCGCAAGTGAGTTTATCCAAATCACCACGCCAAACGCCACCGTAATCGTCAGAAAGACCAGGAGCAATGTGGCGATGTTTGCCGGGGTAACTTCCACTATCGAAATTAGAGCAATCCAATCCAGGATAGAATCGCTGCTCCACAAAGACCACAGGGTAGCCATCACGGTGAAGGTGCCAGCGGTACCCAGCGCCAGAGCAGCAATGTCCCGAAACGTCATGGATCGTTGCCCTAAGGTCCGTTTTCGACCGCGCTGGGCCTCATAAAGTGTGTTGACTACCACCAAACACGCCAGAATAGCCCAGAACAGCATGTCGGGTCCGGTGAAGAGGAAGGAACCGCGGAGCCAGAACCATTGATAGGCATGAAAAAACCAGGTCAGAAAAAATACAAAAGCGGTCGCAAAGACCAGGCTGCTGTTCGCCCCCCACTGCCGGATTTTGAAAAAGGTGGGGTAATAAAACACCTTCAACATGAAATCTTTCCAGTAGATATTGATCCGGCGCCACAAATCGGTGAAGCTGGATGCCATGAAGTAAAGATGGTGGGTTTCCGGCAGGTTGAAACCAAACAGGTGCAAAACGCCTATGATCAGGTGGAATTGTCCGGAGATCCGAAGGTACAGGGCAAAATTGGCGATCAAATAGCGGACCAGCTCGAGCGTATTGGTCACATCCCCCGGCGCGATCATGAGGTAATAATTAACGTAACGATACAAAATGAGTTGGATCACTCCCCGGAGTATCCACTGCAGTCCGCTCTGATAAATCCGGTGCTGTTCATCGTTGTAGTAAGTGCGGCGAAATGCGCTGTAGTCTACAACGGGAAAGAAAGGAAAGACGATGTTTGGCAATAAAAAGAAATATGAAAGGGTGCTCGCCAAAGTCGGCTTCGTCTTACCATGCTTAAGATCATACATGTATATGATCAACCGGAACATAAACATCGAGGCGAAAACTGGCCAGATGACATCGAGCCAGGAGGCTTGGATCCAACCTGCCCGCAATGCAACCAGTCCAGAGCCGGCTACGAGTAGTATCGCTACTCGGGCGTTATAGGAGATCGGCAGGTGACAGATGCCGACCAAACCAAGCCCAAGCCCAATCAGCCATACGCTATTTACGAAACCAAGGATTCCTGCAAGTGCAGCCAGGGAAATAAAAAGGAAAAACGGCAGGCGATAGTGGGCAGGAAGAAAATAGTGAATCAGAAACCCATAGAAGGTTATCATCATGAGATTCTGATAGACAGCCTGGTTCTCCAAATGGAAGAGTTGGACGACGAATACGAGGAGGCCGAGCTGAAGCACGATGCTTAGGAACCTGCCGATCTGGAGCTTATCCAGGGTGAACAGGTTGATCCATGGGCCGGCATTTCCACGGTCCGCAGAGGAGGACGAGATCATGCCAGTCGTGAGAATGCTAAATCCTACTGATGCCAGCACAAGATGTTTGGCCCCAAATTCTGGCAAACCGTTTATGACAAGCAGGTCGGCGGCGAAGACAACAGCAATCGCCGCTAATGCAACCAGAAGCCATTCACTGATGTAGCGCTGCCTGGGGGATGAAAACAAACCGACGCCAGCCAGGAAAACAGCGAACCCACTCAAAGCCAAAGCGACTTGTCTGGGTCCGATGCCTTGCGGGCTGCCGACACTTAAAAGATCGGCAGCCAGGGCAACAGCTGTGATGCCGGCGCCGGCCAAAATAAGAGTGATAGGCAGAAGCCTGTTCCACCAATTGCTTCCGGAAAGAATGCGTTGCACGGGCAGTTGTCTCCTCTACCGCTTGGAACTGACCAGTTGGGCGATGTCGCCAACGGTATCCAGATAGTCGGCCATGGTCTCATGCGCTTCAATTTTGATCTGAAACCGTTGCTCGAGAAACACCACCAGCTTAATCGTTGCAAGCGAGTCGAGGATGCCTCCTGTGATAAGGGGGGTCGAGTCGGTCAGCTCCGCCGGGTTCTCGCCGGGGAGAAATTCTTCAAGGATATACCCTTTTATGATTTCTTTTACCTCTTCCATGGACAGTTTTTCTCCTTCAGAGTTCGTCATAATCTTTCCCTTTCCATATTGGAATTGCATCTGGATTTCTGTACATCCCTCGCTGGACTAGCTGTTACTTGATCTTCAGATTCTGTGGCTTTCCAAGAAGCTGGTTACTCTCGATGAGTGCTTCGATCTTATCCGCCACAAATTTATGGCCCGCTTGATTCCAATGACCATCATTTGAGATCAGCATCAATTCAGGATCAAAGCCCGGCATGGCTTCAACATCTAGGACCAAGAATCCTTTGGTTCGCAATATATTAATGAAGTCGTTGTAAGTTTCTCCTGATCGGCTGTTCCACCACCTATCCGTGGCAACGATCATAAACTTTGCGTTCCTTGATTCGGCGATATTTCTCATTTCATCGATCAGAGCGATTGTCAGCTTAAAGGGTTCACCTTTGGCGCTGATGCCAGTACCTGGCGAGTTTGCTTGATCCGGATTACCCTTTGTCCCGCTGTATAAGGAAAGTACGTCAAAATATCTTTGAACGAGAAAATAGGCGAGCGAAGAGCGCTGTGATAGAGAATATATAAATTTTCCCTGTGGACTGGTTTCAGGCACCGGATAACCGATAGCGACGAGCTGCCCCTCTTCGATTACGAATCTCGGCTTATAGTAAATTTGGCTGACCAGCAGCTGGTTGTTGTCGCCCACATCGTTACCGGCCAACTCTAATATGACAAGATCGGTTTCGTACTTGATACCTTCGTTCCGATACCAGAGCAATTCCTGGTCTGTGCTGTAACCTGAGACGCCAGCATTGATCACCTCGACATCCAGTGATTTTTCAACCAGTTGTGAGAACCGCTCTGATTCTTCTACACCATAACCCCATGCAAATGAGTCGCCAAGCACTAATATTCGCTTGATTTCATTTTGCCGTTCATAAGAGTGTTCGCGGTCTCTCAGACCGTTTTTATTGATTTGTACGACGGTATGAAATTCTGGCGTTTCAAAGATACCCTCTTGTTGGGGTTGGTGGGCCCATCCCAGGAGAGGATCATATTTCCAAAAGCGATCTCGCTCTGGACTAACATACATCGGCTTCACGCCCATGAGCCGCAGTGCCATCTCACTCAGGAATAAGGCAATGAGAGTGGAAACAATCATCAGAGATAGATTAATCAGTAGGGCGCGGCTATTAATTTTCACAGTCGTTGGAGTTTTTCGTTGTTCTGGCTTGCTGCAGTAGATCCGCAGCAACCGATTATTTGTGCGTTTGTTTATCGATCCTTGGCTCGAACGACCCGGAGGATCACAAACCCAAGGACACTGAGCAGAAGAAGCGCGACCGGTAGTAGAGCTAGTGTGAACGGGGATGTTCGGCCGTTTGTCTCGTTATGATTCGTTTGTCCCTGAGAATTGGTCGGCTCGCTGCCCACCGTACTAGCCGGGGTTGCCGAACTCTCAGCAGTAGGTGTTGTTGGAGTTAACGTAGACGGCAACGGCGTCTGAGTGGAAACCTTCTGAGTCGCGCTCTGTGTAGGTGATTGTTCGAGCGTGCGGACGGAATAGAGTAAGTGCTGCTCTGCTACGTCACCTTCGCCCGTCGGTACTGCCATGACGACCAGCATTTTCCCCTGATTGTTGACGGCCGCTGCTAATGAATCTACTGGACTCTCCTGCGCGGAAGACAAAGGCAAACCTAGAGGGGCTCCGGACTTCCAGGCGCTACTGTCCCAAAGCCAGTGACCAAGAGCATCTGGACCCACACCTAACAAATGCAGTTTTCCAGCAGGGTCCATCGTAACCGCTGCAAGCCTTCCTTGGTCGAGCAGCCCTTGTGGAAACTGCCATGTACGCCCACCATCCGAGGAGACCTGATCCCAGACGGTTGTGAGCCTGTCCTGCGGCTGCCAGAGTAAATGCAGATTGCCTTCGCCATCGGTCACAAGTTCCCGCCACGCTACGGGTTGCTCAACGACCAGTTCGGCATCGCCAAAGGTAAGGCCGCCATCCGCGGATCGAGCGTGATAAAGAGAAAGTGGCTGTAGAACTCCATCTCCCTGGATCGACTGCTCCTGCCATACGACGTGCAATACGCCATTGGCCGCTGTCACCAAGGAAGGCGCGCCGACGAGATCGAAACCTGCCGCTGCTCCATCAAACACTTGGATCGGCTCGGACCAGGTTGTACCTTGGTCTTTCGAAAGGACCAAGTAGATGCCGCGCTGCTCATTTGCCGGAACGGCATAAGCCACATACACCGTTCCAGCGGCGTCCCAGGTGATGTCTACGGATCCAACCTCGCCGTCGTGGCCTGTACCGAGTCGTGTTGGTGTTGACCAGCGGGATTCTGCACCGGCGTTGCCACTGGTCGCCCGGCTAAAGTAAAGCATACCGCTATTGCTTCTTGCTATAAGAAACAGCTCGTTCCCAGATCCGCGTGCAATCGCCGGCCAGGCAGATTCCCCTTCCGGCAGCTTGAGCACCGCAGTTACACGCGACCACGCTTCGCCATTCCAGTATGTATAGTAGATGGCCGGATCCTGATGCTGACTAAAAAAGGCATGGATTAAGCCGTCGTCCGTGTCCATCAACTCAATGGCTTCCATCTCAAAGTTGTCGCTAGCAACTGGGGAAAGCGGGCTCCATGCCTGCGGCTCAAACCAGGAGGTAGTAGACGCCAGGTCGCGGGAAGTAACCCATACGTCACCACCCTGCCCCTGGTCGCAGCCGATGAAATACATTCGCTCTGCTGACAAGGAGGCTTGACGGCAACCGTAGATAACCTCTGTGAAAATCTCAGGTTCTTCAAACCCGGACAGAATCGGTTGTGTCTCTGGCTGGCTCCATTGGACTCCGTTCCAGGCGGTCAGAATGACCTGGCTTTTCGTTTCACTCAGAAAATACAACGGGCCTTCAGGGTTGTTCGCCGCTACTGGCACAAATACGTTTGACTCGGCGCAGCCCAACATATCCTCGTTTATCGGTTGTGGATCGTTCCATGTGGCGCCCCCATCACTGGACGACTGATAAATCTGGCTGCAGGCGGGCAGCAAGCCATTCGTTGCGCGGCCGGTTTGCCAGGCAAGCAACACGCTGTTCTGAAGAGCGCCCACGTGAATATTGAATGGGCCAGCCGATCCTGAGTCTGGCTCTGGACCTGCGACCAGCACCGGCTGTTCCCAGCTTTCGCCGCCGTCCGCGGATTGCGCCAGAAACACCTGGCTCCGGGGCCGGTTATCCCAGACAACATATACGCCCGGCGTGTCCTCTGTCCTGGCTGTGGCGATGCCCAGATTAGCTTCGCCGTCAAGCAGCCTGCGGAGGTAAGGAGATTCATAAAGCAGCACTGGTGTAGCCCAACTGCGGCCACCGGTTTGGGAGCGTGTGTAGTAGACACCAGCTGGATTTATAGGATCGTCAACGGTACGGATGTAGGCAAGGTGCAATTGGCCGCGCCCGTCGATAGCTGCAGCAAAAGAAGTCGCTCCTCGAGTTATGATACGCCCACCATCCCACGCCGCGACGTCGTTGAAATTTTGGTTTTCCACATTACTTGTGAACACGTCGCCTTCGGAGGTAATCCAGAAGGCGAAAACATGCTGGTCAGCGCCTGCGATAAACAATGGATTTGGGCCCGTATAATTCGCCAATTGGGCTGGGTCCACAGGATCGCTGGGACCGGGCCGCCTGAACAAGTTATTCANGTCGGTCATCTCGGGCAGGCTCCATTGATCGCCATCAAACCGCGTGTACAGGTATTTCCCGAGGTCATCCTGCCATATCACGTGTCCAACCCCATCAGAATCGAGCACAATAGACGGGTTCACGGCAATACCCGAGCGGGAAAGGTTCAGGGGCTCGGTCCAGGGATCATCCGTAGACTGGGCGCGTGCCCACGAAGGTGTGATGGACGCGATGAGCACCGCGCCGGCAAACCAAAATTTAACCAGCCTGAACATCCATCCAAACTTTCGCCATTGTAATTTCATTGCCATTGAAACCTAATAGTCACCAATCGGCGCCCCTTTCATCCTGTTTGCAAAAATCGTAGATCCCGACACTGAGGTTATTTGCCTCGGGCTCTGGATTGTAATAAACGAGAAATTCTTGCATAGATCCATCAAAAAACATCTCATAAGAGGATACAAGATCATAACTGTCTTCAGGCCTCGGCAGCTGCTGATCTACCTGGCCCTGTCTGGGAGCAACGATATGGATATAATCTGCATACAGCCCTTGACGATAGCGTTGATAGCAGTGGCGATACGACACCAACTTTTCATAAATATATGATTCTTTGTAAGTATAAGGCAACATGCCTGCTGCGAAGGTCATGATCCGTGGCCGGCGGCTGCTATCGCCATGGATCCCCTCCCAATCCGTCTCGATATCCAATGCTTCCTGTTTCAAGATCTGTATGAAACTGGCATAATCCCGAATCCCAAGCGATCTATATTCCCCGATTGCTGAAATCCCATTGACAGAATGATTATAGGTATACACATTCTGGTAGAGCTGAAACAGCATTAGGGATAGAAGAAATCCTGTGAACAGATATGCAGGTCTTCCCGTTGACAGGTCTACTTCCCTGATTTCAACTGCACGGCTAAGTAGATCCACCACAAGTATCACGGTTGAAGGTATATAGGGAACAAAGAAGCGAAACGAAAACATCATGTGGTGGGTTGCCATGGTCAAGCCATATAAAATCTCCAGCAATACTCCCACATAAAGCCACCAAATGCTCTTGAAGTGCCCGAATAAAACATCAGTTGTTCTATGTTTTTGTACCAGCAAAACAAACACCAGGGCTACCACAGGAATAATTCCAACATATAAAAGGTAAGAAGCTATATATCTTCCATTAAAGATCAAGCCCCCCAGATTCCCTGATGGGGTCTTAACATAAAATGAAGTTGGCAGAAGATCACCGTAGTACGAAATACTGATAAATAACCAGATCAGGGGCAAAATCGCGGCACCTGCTAAGGCAATAATAACATGCTTTATTGACTGTGCTTTCGAAGCCACGTAAAGGGTCAAGGGAAGGAAGAATAAGATTGAATCATAGCGGGTAAGAAAAGCCAGTCCAGCCAAAAGAAATATCACGCATAGCAAATTCAGCTTGAATGGAGGTGGACGGAAGGCTAAGACCACCGAAATGGTTGCCAGAAAAAGCAGGATTGGAGTTTCCAGTCCTCCAAATGTCCACAGCAGTACAGAGGGAGGCATCAATAAGATGAGTACCAAAACCTGTAAATGAAGGCGCCCCCTAGATCGATACCAGACAACCAGCGCCGAAATGAGCAATAGAAGAAGAGAAAAAATCTTATTACTTAGAACAATATTGCCAGTTACAAAGAATAATGCGGATGAAAGTAAAGTGTGTAGAGGTGAAGTCATTGCATTGATCGGCTCACCTTCATTGTAGACCAGGGATCCCGTGTTGACGAAATTCTCTGCATACCGATAGGTTATATAGGCGTCTTCAGCAGTGAATCTAAAATAGAAAACAGCACTGATGCCCATGATGATCAGAATCAGTAGCTGGAGGTAGTAATAAAATTTTCTCATCCCTGCGCTGCTGATGATTTCTGTCGCATGACTATCTGTTCTAAACTCACCAATCCACCCAGGAAAAGCCAGCCAAGCATGCTGGACCGGAACCCGTTTAGGCCAAGATTATAGAAAAAGGGTAGTACCCAATCCCCTAACATTCCGGCCACAACCATCCCGGCCAGTCCACCTAAAGCGCCATAAACGTAAGCCCGGGCAAACCCGGTCGGCACCTGCTCTCGTAGCTGCCAACCCAGCCGGCCCGCCTCCCAGAAGAACCACAGGAGGCAGACCAGCCCCACTAATCCCGTTTGAGCGACGATGTCCACATAGTTATTGTGAGAATTGAAACTGACCGCATAGCCTCGGATCGGAAATAGGGGTGTATACCAATAATAGTTGGCAAAGCCAAGCCCCCATATAGGATTAATCTTGATTATCTGGGCCATGATCAACCAGGCATCAAAGCGCGTTGAGATACTGTAATCATCTGTAGAAACGAGTCTTGACCAAAGAAACAATGCTGATAGGACCGCGACTGGAACCAGCGCCAGGCCTGCACGCCAGGAGCGAGCTGCGATGATAGTTGCTACGCAGACAAAACAAGAAAGCCAGCCTGATTTGTCGGCAAATTTCAAAAAAAACAGAATGTAAAGCGTGACGAGTACCAGCGCACCGAGAGCCAACCGCCAGCGTCGATGCAAGTCTCCATTAAAAATGGCCTGGCTGAAAGCCATTGATATCAACCAGATAAAAAAAACAGTGCCCTCCTGCTGGAAAAAGTTTCGCGTGGGTAACCCGAACCGTGGTAGAACCGACCGAAAGAGAATGGACAATGCGCCAATGGCTAAGAACGCCCAGGTTATCCTACTCAACCAGTGCAAGTCGTGCACCCGGTTCGCCACCAGCAGGAAAGTACCGGCCGAAAGCACGATGATAGACAGACCTCCAAGCTGGGCTCCCATCGGCGCATGGACGGCGAAAGTCAACCAGGGCAATTGACCAACTCCAAACGAGATAAAAGCGATGACGACGAAGGAGAACAATGGCGATACAGTCCGGGAAGGGGCAAGCTGCATTTGGCCGTCGCGGACCATCATATCTAACAACCACAGGCCAAGCAGAAGAGCCAACAAGATCATGGTTGCGTTTAGACCGCTGGGGCCCAAGTAAGGAATGACCAACCCGGCCAAAGAGGCGACGATTATGCCTAGAGACGGCCAGCGCAGGAAGGTCAAAACCATGCCAACACCTATAGGTAGAACGATAACCAGCGCCAACTGGAGTCGCGAGGCAGAAAACGCCAAGGCGGCGATAAGCAGCAACTCGCCCACAACGAGCAGTTGACGCAGCCTAAGCTGTGAAATGCCTGAAAATGGCTTCATTCTTGGGCTTTTACCTTTCCAAACTCATGTAATCCTTCTCGCTAGCCTTGATAGATACATCCAGCTATCATTTTTTGTTCGCCAGGATTGTTAATAGCAACTTTAATCAATTGTCTTTAACTTTTGGTAATCGATTTTGTCTGTCGAAGTTTTCGGTAGGCTATCCAGAAAAGAAAAGAAATCAGGGATCATATAAGTCGGCAAATTTTCAGCGCAAAATCGCTTGAGCTCAATCCGAGAAGCCTTCTGTCCATGTTTAAAACTTAGAAAGGCTTTAATCTGTACACCATTCTCTTCGTTCGACATAGCGATCACGGCAGCTTCCTTGACTTCAGGATGTTTGTATAATCCCGCTTCGATTTCACCCAATTCAACTCGGTATCCCCGTTTCTTGATCATCCTATCACGTCGGCTGACGTAGAGACAATTGCCATCTTCGGCTTGAACCACGACATCCCCAGTTTTATACCAGCGCTGCCCAGAGGAATCTACGAGAAAAGCATTCGCAGTCCTCTCTGGAAGATTCCAATACCCTTGCATGACACCTGGACCCGTTGCGATTAATTCTCCCTCCTGTCCTACCTTAACCTCCTGGCCGTCTTCATCTACGATCTTAATCCTGTTCCTATAGTGAGTACAAGCCTGCCCGATTGGGAACGGTTTCGTGTGGTCCGCCGGGATCGTCGCAGGGATTTCAAAGTAAGTGCATACATTGGTCTCGGTTGGTCCATATAAATTGAAGTACCTGGGCTTGGGAACGAGGTTTTTCAGCATCCGAAGATGTTTGATTGGAAAAACTTCACCGGCGAATAACACCAACCGTAGGTCAGGAAATCCATACTGGTCTAATCTTCCATATTGAGCCAAAAAGCTCAAGATCGAAGGTGTTGAATACCAGATCGAGATCCTTTTCTCTGAAATCAGCCGTGCAAGGCGAATCGGATCTTTTCCAATTTCTTCCTCGACCAGCACCAATGTCGCTCCATGCTTTATAGCGACATATATATCCAGGATAGAAAGATCAAAGTGAAAGGGTGCGTGCGATGAAAAACGGTCGATCTCGCTGGGTTCGAATACCTCTGAACACCAGTCAATGAAGCTGAGCGCATTCTGGTGAGATAGCATAACCCCCTTTGGCTTGCCGGTTGAGCCGGATGTGTAAAGAATGTAAGCAAGACTGTCAGGTGAGGGTTCAAAGGAAGAAGGTAGCGTCAGATTATCTGCAGCTGCTCGGTCCAGTGCACTCTTCAGGTAATTTCCACTTCCTGTCCCATCAAGAACGACAAGCGTGGGAAGCTCATTCTGGCTAGCAGCAAATTCTGTGGAAAGCTTTTCCACGAATTGGTTTTCGAGGATGATGGCTTTGACCGTACAGTCGCCAAAGATATAAGCATTGCGGGCAGGGGGAGCGCCAGGATCTACAGGCACATACACCGCACCCGCTTTTAGAATGCCAAAGATCGAAGCCAGTGTATCGATCGATTTCCGCAAATAAATTCCTACCCGGTCGCCTGGACGAACTCCCAGCTGGGTAAGTTTTTCTCTGAGCCGATCTGAAAGCTGGTTAAGGTCCTGATACGTGATGGCGCTGCCATCGGTTTCCTCAACCGCAATTCGACCAGGGTGGTTTTGAGCGGATTGGACCAACAATTGGTGTATAGTCTTCTGATTATTCATGGTTTCATAACTTCAATTGAGCGCCCGAAGCATCCACTTCCCATCTCAACTGCTTCAACAGAACGTTCGTTATCACCCCGACATCGTTTGGGCAAGAAAGGCAAGGCTGCCAGGAAACCGTCAGTCCCCAAATAAGTGCCCTGGCTAGAGTCTCTACAAGGAAGTTCATAACTAGTCGGCCGGCGCGGACCAAACCCAACTAGCCTAATAGGGATCCAGCCAGGGCAAAAAGCCTTGGGGAGCGAGTGCCTGTCGGTTGTTTAGAACAAAGTGTAGATGAACGGTCCAACGCCCGAGGCGGAGGCAAAAATCAAGAGCAACCCAAAGATTAACAGAATCGCGACCATCGGAATCAGCCACCACAGTTTGCGCTTCCACAGGAAATTCAGAAGTTCCCCAACGATACCTACATTTGAAGTCATACTACGGAAAAAGTTTTTCATTGATCATCCTCACTTTCTAACTACAAAGTTATCCATATAAAGCGTATCGATATCGCTTTTGCCAAAAGTGTTCAAGGCATTCGAAGGTGTGGTGACGATAGGTTCGCCCCTCAAATTGAAGCTGGTGTTCAACAAGACTGGTACCCCGGTCGCTTGGCCGAACAACTCAATGCTCCGGTAATACAGCGGGTTGGTTTCGCGTTTCACCGTCTGGATCCTTCCCGTGCCGCCTTCGTGGGTCACAGCCTGGATTTTATCGCCACACCCGTCCCTCGTGGAATAGACCATCAGCATGTACCGCAGGGGATAATTCTGGGCTGGGTTAACCAGGTCTGCATAGTATTCAGTGACGCGCTCCTCCAGAATCACGGGGGCAAAGGGACGAAATGGTTCGCGAAACTTGATGCGCGCGTTGACAACTTCCTTCATCTCCGCCCGGCGCGGATCGGCCAGGATGGATCGATTACCCAGCGCCCGCGGCCCCCACTCGAAGCGCCCCTGGAACAGGGAGACAACTTTGCCGGCTACAACGTCTTCGACCAGCATTTGTGCCCGACGCTCGGGATC
>Ga0065705_10002352_pt1 | contig 11950 bp, 8 predicted proteins | sample SwibulcommuniRL2_FD_59092 | JGI IMG/M metagenome (GOLD analysis project Ga0065705, IMG submission 59092) | Bulk soil microbial communities from switchgrass field near Rose Lake, East Lansing, Michigan, USA - RL2 Bulk Soil v2 (version 2) | ecosystem: Environmental > Terrestrial > Soil >... | reverse complement strand
CGATCGGGCGACTCGGCGTACATCGTCTCGGCGTTGATCGTCCAGCCCTCGGTGACGGGTTGAGGCCAGCCTTTGACAACTTGATACGGACCGCTGACTTCTTCTCCGCCCTTTCCGTCAACGGGCTCATAGGCGGAAGAGAGCACGTTGGTATTCGACGCGAGCGCCCCCGGCGGCAAGGCCTTCGCTTCACCTTGTTGGAGGCCGGCCGCAGCAACGTCTCGAGCCGTTCCGATCGCCCAGGTGCCCACTGCACCCAGCACCAATCCCAGCCCCAAGGCAAACGTAACGCCCATGCCCGCGTGTCGCGTCTGTTCACTCATACACGTCCTCGCTGAAATCCGTAACAATGCTGCGCCACTATAGATCCAATCGCTCGAGTCGCAATGTCCGGGCGAAAACATGGTTTAGAATTCCGCACTCGCCGGACATGCCAATTCGCCCCAACGACTGGACGCGTACTCGGGCCGTCTTCGAGGAAGCGCTCGCGTTGCCGGAGCCTGCACGTTCCGAGTACGTCGCAGATGCCTGTGCCGGTCGCGACGACCTCCGGCAGCAAGTCGTACGCATGCTTGCGTCACACGAACAGGCGGGGGACTTCCTTGAAACACCCGCTGCCGTGTCAGTGACGGGATTCACGGCTGCGGCAAACCTCGAGGGTTTACGGATCGGGCCGTATCAGCTCGGCGCCCGGATTGGCGCCGGAGGGATGGGTGAGGTTTACAGTGCGCGCGATACGAGGCTTGGTCGGTCGGTTGCCGTCAAGGTGCTGCCGTCGCACGTCGCCACCGATCCGCAGGCCCGCGAACGTTTCGACCGTGAAGCCCGCGCAATCGCGACGCTGAACCATCCGCACATTTGCGTTCTTCACGATGTCGGTGAAGCGACGGTCCCGGCCGCCGAGACGCAGACAGGGCGCCGCGATCCTGTGACCGTACGTTATCTCGTCATGGAGCTGCTCGAGGGCGAGACGCTTGCCGTGCGATTGACTCGAGGAGCGCTGCCCGTTGATGAAGCGCTCCAGTACGCCAGGCAAATCGGATCAGCCCTTGAGCGTGCACATCGCCTCGGCATCATCCATCGCGACCTCAAGCCTGGGAACATCTTTCTCGTTCCTGGTGGAGGAACGTCGCCGACGACGGCCAAGCTTCTCGATTTCGGGCTCGCGAAACAGCAGGTCGCACCGGGCGAGGCAGAGGTGAGCGCCGGCTCACTGAGTGAGGCGGCCACTCTCCCGGTCGATCTGTCTGCGGCAGGGATCATCCTCGGCACCGCACAGTACATGGCGCCGGAGCAAATCGAAGGCGCGAAGACTGATGCCAGGACGGACGTCTTCGCGTTCGGCCTGGTCCTCTTTGAGATGCTCACAGGACGCAAGGCATTCGAAGGCGACAGCACGCGTTCGCTGATGGCGGCTATTCTCAATCGCGAACCTCCGCGGCTGTCGGCGCTGCAGCCACAGGCGCCGCAGTGGCTTGACGATCTGGTACGACGATGCCTCGCGAAGAATCCCGACGAACGCTGGCCGTCGATGCGGGAGGTGTTGAGCGAACTGGAGGCACCGCGCAACGCGTCCCCCGCGTCCGCATCATCTTCCTCGAGTCGCAGCGAGACGACGAACCCGATAAGGCGCACTCGGATCATGGCGGCATCGTCGATCGCGCTTCTCCTCGCGGGCCTGATCGCGATCTTGATCGTGGGTCCGACGCGTCACGGGATCACGGGCGCACCGACACCGGGCGCTCCGAAAGCGGTCCCGGACGTTTCGCTTGCCGTTCTGCCAATCCGCTGGGTCGATTCTCCAGAAGCTGGCGCTGCTCATCTGAGCGTCGGCATTGCGGACGCCATCGTCACGAAGCTGGCCAACGTCCATGCGATTCGCGTTCGGCCGACGAGCGCAATTGTGTCTCTGGAGGGGCGCACGATTGATACCGTCGCTGTCGCGCACCAGCTGCAGGTCGATCATGTGCTCAGCGGGACCGTGCGCCACGATGGCGATGCCTATCGCTTCAATCTCCAGCTTATTCGGGCTGCCGACGACTTTCTCGTGTGGGGCCGCCAGATCGACATCAGTGACCGCCGTCTGTTCACGATCGAGGACCAGGTCAGTGCTGAAGTCGTCGCGGCGTTGCAGCTGCAGATTTCGACCGCGGAGCAAGCCTGGCTGAAGCAATCTTCCACGCAGATTCCGGACGCGTATGACGAATACCTTCAGGGCCGGGCGCTTCTCGCCAACTACAGCGACTCGAATCTTCGCGAGGCGATGAATCACTTCGAACGCGCGTTGCAGATCGACCCGAAGTACGCACTGGCCAATGCCGGTCTCGCGACGGCGGCAGGGACCTTCAGCGTGCGATTCGCCTATGAGCAGCAGGCGGCGGACTGGGGACGACGGGCCGAGGAGTATGCATCGCGTGCGTTGAAGCAGGACGCGAATCTCGCCGAAGCGCATCTGGCACTGGCGAGCGCCGCCGGCACGCTGTATCGAAACTTCGACTGGGCGACGGTGATCCGCGAGGCGCAGGTGGCGTTGACGCTCAACCCAAATCTCGATCTGGCGCATGCCGCGCTCGCCCGTGCCTTCTTCCACGTCGGACTGCTCGACTGGAGCGAGGCCGAGTCAACGCGCGCCGAGCAAACCAGTGGTGGGACCAACGTGGAGGTGAGCCGCGTCCATCTCTACAACCAGCTGCTCACCGGCCACTTCGACGAAGCCCGGCAGATGGCCGAAACGCTCATGAAGAGGACCAATGCACCGGTCATCCAGCAATACCTCGGGCTGGCGTCGTTCTACCTGGGCGACCATGGAAAAGCAGCGGATCTGTTGATGAAGGTCCTTCGCCCCGATGGACGCGTCGACACCCGCTCACAGGCATCGCTGGCTGGGGTCCTGGCCGCGAACGGACGGCGCGATGAAGCCGAACGAACCGTTCGCGCCGTCCTCGACTCGGGGTACATGGATCATCACGTGGCGTATAGCCTCGGTGCGGCGGAGGCACAGCTCGGACATCCGAACAACGCCGTCAAATGGTTACGCGACGCAGCGGCAACCGGTTTTCCGTGTTACCCATGGCTCGAGCGCGACTCGCTGCTCGACCCGATTCGCTCCGTCCCTGAGTTCAAGACCTTCGTGACCGGGCTGCGCGCCGATTACGACGCCGCGCGGATACGTTATCAGGCTGTTTCCCGAATGCCTTGATCATCGTCCGAGGTTCAGCCGCGCGCCCAATATCATGCGCCGAGGGCTCACCCACAGGTTGGGCTCTCCGAAAGTCGAGCCGAAGCGGTTATCCGTGACCAACCCTTCTTCCGCCGTGTCATTGAGCAGGTTCAGCACGTCCATCAACAACTCGACTCCTCCCACAGTGCTGAATCGGAACATCCTCGACACGCGCAGGTCGAGCAACGACTGAGATGAGAGTCGGCGTGACCCTGGTGGCTCGAGCAGGATGCGCCGATCGCCTTGGGGCAGCGACACCCGTGTGGAGGCTGCCCATGGCTTGCCGCTGAAGTGCTGGAAGTTGGCGGCGACGGTAAAACCGGTATGTGGCACGTCCACGCTGCCCATGACGCGAAACATGTGAGGGCGATCGTTGGCCAGCCGGCCGCGCGCATTTTGGAGATCGTTCGGATCCCTCCCAAACACGCCGCTCGAGGTGAGGGTACTGAGTTGCTCGCCCACGGCAGCCGTGCCGCTGGACACCTGCAGACCGTACGTCCGCGAAAACGTATATGAACCGAACGCATGCCAGCCGTGGGAATGCCGTTTCTCGAGAGTGGTCACGAGACCGTTGTAGGTCAGCGAATACCCTTCGGGATTGGTCAACAGAAAACGCCGCGCCGCCGCAGAATTAACGAGCACCATCACTGGCACGCTGCTGCTGTCCGGCAGTGGCCGTGTTTCCTGGCGATACTGACCGCCGACATCCGTCCAACCGATGAAGTCGGTGCCGTCCTTGCGAATATAGGCGGCCGAGACCGCAAGCTGGCGACCGACTTCGCGTTCGACACCGACGGAGTACTCGTCCGAGTGCGGCGCCTTGATCTGGGAATCGAGCTGGAGCTGAATCTTCGGATCGACCACAGAGACGAGATTCGTGTATCCGCCGGTCAATGGATCGAAGGCCCTCGTCGTGATCGCGCTTATTCCCGTGTGGAAGGCCCCGAATTCCCCGGTCAATACGCCTTGACTGAATCGTCCATAACTGGCGCGCAGCATCGTCCGGCCATCAGCCGTAAGCTTCGTCGCGATGCCCAGGCGCGGCGACACGATGTTCCACGTATAGAGCGTTCCCAGACCGGAGATGGTCGCGTCGGTCTCGCGCCCTTGCGCATCGAGCGCGGACAGGTCCTGACTGATCGCGCGACTATGGTCGAAGCGCAGCCCCACGTTCAGCGTCAATCGATCGCCAATCGTGATTGCGTCGCTCACAAACGCAGAGGCGGTAATCGAGAGTCCGCCGTCGGGGAATGGATCGCGCGAGACGGATTGAAACGGTTGCCCGTTGTTGTCGATGAACCCGACGCCGCTCGGGATCACCGCGGCGTGCCGGTGTTCACCCCGTTCGAGCGATCCGCCGAGTTTCCATTGGTGATCCGCGCCGAACAACGCCGTCTCGTAATGCGTGAGCGTCGCCTTCGCGGTCGTCCGGAAATAGTTCCGTTCGCCGAACGTTTCTGGAGCGCCTGTTCTCACACCCGTCACGCGATCGAAGTGGCTCGCCGTCGCGAGGTTTCCTGTGCTCGGCGGTCGTCTTTCGGAGACGACAAATCGGGCGACGCGTGCATCCCACAGCGTATTGGTTGACAACGTGTGCGTCAGATGGCCAAAGGTCATCGCTGGCACGGACGCCTGGTTCCGTGTGGTTGCCTCAAACGGCGTTGCGACCGTGGGGGGAGGCGGGTTGACCCAGGATTCCTGATGAAGGCTTTGCATCAATTGCAGGCTGGGCGTGAATCGCCAGGTGAGTTTCACAAAGCCTTTGTCCTGTTCATAGGTCCTCGGAAACGTCGGGTCGGCACCGGGTTGGCTGTCGTAGTCGCGCAGGTACTGATACCCGCCGAAGAACCACAGTCGATCGCGAACGACCGGCCCTCCGGCGTTCGTCGTGAAGTCGTTGTACTTCTTGCGTGTGTACGCGCTGGTCGGTTGGCTGCCGGCTTGAACGGAACGTACAACGGGTTGGCTCGTGAGACGCCCGCTTTGGCGGTAGTACGAAGCATCGTACTGATACGTGTCGCTTCCCTGCCTCGTGATGATGTTGATCACGGCGCCCTGCAGGTTGCCGTACTCGGCGGACGCGCCGACTGACTGCACTTGTACTTCTTGAATGAAATCGACGCCTGGCTCAGAGCGAGCCAGGCCGCTGCACGGACAGGTGAAGTTCGTACCGTCGAGGAGAAACTGATTCTCGTTGACGCTGGAACCGAATGCCGACACGCTGGTGGCCGACAGGCTCGTCGTCGTGCCGCTTGACGGCGACGTCGGTGAGATTCCAGGCGCGGCTCTGATGAAGTCGAACATGCTGAACCGGCCGGTCGGGATTGCCCTGAGGTCATCAGGCCCGAATCGCGTCTCGAAACCACTCCCGCGGGCCTCGATGCGCGAGCCTGCGCCTTCAACAGTCAGCGATTCGGCGACCCCCGCCAGGCTCAAGACGGCGGTCCTCTCAATGGTCGCGCCGGCGCCGATGCGGATATCTACTTCGTGATAGGTCGCAAATCCCGTCATTTCGATATCGAGGGCATACGATCCCGGCGACAGGGCTACAAATCGCAGCTGTCCCTTTTCGTTGGTCGTGGTCCTGAGCTCCCGGCCAATCAACGCCGCTGAAGTAACGCGCGCGACAGCACCAGAGAGGACACCGCCTTGCGCGTCCTTGACGGTGCCGATGAGCGTCCCAGTCAGTCCCTGCGCGATTGCGATGCGGGGCAACAGACAGCAAATCGCCGACAGTGCTACCGCGGCGAGCAGGCGGCTTCGGGTTGTTCGGATGCACTTCACCGCACACCTCCTCGAGAACGATTCGAGATGACCTCGTTCGGCTGCAAACGGCTGTACGTGTATATATGCGTAGAAACGCCGACGATTCCCTCATGCGCGCGTGAGGGGTCGAGAAGGCGGACTTAGCCGATGTCAGCGACTCAGTCGAATGACGACGTCACAGGTCTCCTGCAGCGGTGGCAAGCAGGGGATGCAGACGCCCTGGAGCGACTACTCCCGCTCGTGTACGACGAACTGCGGCGGGTGGCTCGCGCACGTCTGCGCCAGGAGCAGCCGGGGCACACGCTGCAGGCGACCGCCCTGGTGCACGAGGCTTATCTGCGACTGGTGGGAAGCCAACATCCTGGGCCGCAGAATCGAACGCATCTGTTCGCCGTGGCCGCACGACTGATGCGTGAGATTCTGGTCGATCACGCGCGCCGGAAAGCGGCTCGGAAGCGAGGCGGCGCGGCGACGCTGATCGGGCTGGACGAGTCCGTTGCGGCGCCGGAGATTGGCACCCTCGATCTCCTTGCGCTCGACGAGGCGCTCACCGAGTTGCATGCTCTCGACCAGCGCCTGTGCAGCGTCGTCGAGCTGAAATTCTTTGCAGGTCTCAACATCGAGGAGACGGCGCAGGCCCTTCGAGTGTCGACTGCAACCGTCGAACGCGATTGGACCGTCGCGAAAGCATGGCTGCATCAGCGACTCTCTGAGCGAGCGTGACAAGATTTCGTCTTACGGCCGGGCGTCGAGCTTGTGCTCGGCGAGAAAGGACGAGAGCAGGTCGGCGATTCGCACGTTATTGAGGTCCATCATCGGGAAATGCGTATTGCCCGTGATCCCCATCTCGGGAAGCATGATGTTGGTGGCATGTCCACCATGCCGGTTGATCGCGGCCACCATCAGCTTCGCACGCTCGACGTTGACGCGCCGCGCGTCAAGCGTGAGCCGAGGGCCGACGTTGACCGGATCGGGCCTCGTCGGAATGTAGTCACCCCACACGATCTGGATCGGAAACTTCGTCAGCTTCATGAAATCGGCCATTGGGATCACTTCGCCGGCCGGAACCATCATGCCGTCGACGCGACGAATCGGGGGCGGCACCTCGCCTTCGGGAAACACGGCATTGCCTGGTTCATATGAAACGATCGCCGCGACGTTGGCGGTCTTGGTGCCGGTGATCCAACCGCGAATGCCGGTCGAAGAATGCGTCAGCACGACCGACCGTCCGAGTTCGTTGAGCAGTTGGGCGAGCGCGTCGGTTTCGATCTGCTCGTTTTCGGGCGCGTTGAATTCGGGGTATTGAATGCGAAGAAACTCGTTCAGCGCTTCGCGCGTCCGCGGAAACTGCACGCCCGGATAGAACTGCGGCTCGGCGGTCCCCGGCAGCCACAACCCGAGGCGCCACGTTGTGAACGACGCCTGGTCGTTGTCCGCTCGCGGCGTATAGGTCGTCGTCGCGCATCCCTGTCCCGCCCGTCCGGTGCGCGGCAGATCGGTCATGAACACGCGATACCCGCGCCGCAGAAAGATAGTGCGAAAACCGTCGCGACCGTCAAAGGTCGTGTCCCATGTCTTGGTGCTGCTGGCGTGCACCATCACGATGGGCGTGCGCCGCGGGCTGGCCGGAATCTGCCATTCGACGTACCCGTGATCACAGTGCAGCGACCCAGTGGCCGGCTCGCCCACCACCCGTCCGCCAAATGGGCGTCCGCCCTGTTCGGTAATGGTCAGTGACTGGGGCTTGCCCTGAGCGAGCAAAGCGAGTCGAGGGGCGAGCACGACGATCGACCACGCCGCGGCCACTATGGCGGCCATTGCCACACGTCTCACTGCTGAAGCCACGCGCCACGCGATCGTCTTCATGGCTGAACGGCCCTGCTTATATACCCGGGAATAGCCGAAGTCTATAAGAGTGACGTTTTGGGTCTACGCTGGAAGAGTGCTCATAACGAACGGAGGCGACTCATGCGCAACTCACGACATGCCTTGATGCTCCTGATCGCGATCTTGGTGCTCTCGTCAGGCGTGGTCGCAACCCTGCAGACCCCATCGCGGCCTGCGAGACCGGCTACGGTTTCCCCGACGCCACGACGCGCCGTTACCGCGTCCACCACGAACGATCCGTTCATCGGCGTCTGGAAGTTGAATGCGGGAAAGTCGAAATACGAGACTGGCGGAGCGCCCACCAGTTTCACGCGCACCTACGAGGATCGCGGCGGCGGAACGATTTTCATGACCACGGATGTCACGATCCCACAGGGCAGCACACGCACATATGTCGTTTATCGCCGCGACGGCAAGCCGTACCCGGAGGCCGCTGTCGGTGCGGCGTCCATTCGTATGATCACAGTCACCGCGACCGACCCGCGCACCGAGGACGTCTACGTCATCGTCAACGGCAAGACGTCCGAGACGCCGAGCACCATCAGCATCTCGGCCGACGGTATGACGATGACGCAGGTGGTGAGCGGACGCGACGCGAAGGGGAAGGCGTTCACCAATACGGTGGTGTACGACAAACAGCCGTAAGCGTAGAGCGCATCAAGGCGGCGAGATGACGTGTGGTGTTGATAGGCGAGATAGACGATTTCTTAGAACCCGCCGCCACCGCCACCGCCGAAACCGCCGCCGCTCGATCCGCCACTGAACCCCGAACCCCCGCTACTTCTTGGGGCCGACGTCATCGTGGACGCCGCAGCCGCGGACATGACGCCGAGATTGTTCGTAAACGCCGATGGTCGGAACGTGCCCACGCCGCCGGGACCGCTGTACCACGACGGCGGCTGGGTGTAGATGCCGTCAAACGTCTTCGCCCAGCTATCCTCGACGCCGAGCGCCATTGCGTACGGCAGGTACTTCTCGAACATCTCCGGCGTCTTGATCATTCGCTCGAGGCGATCGCCTTCCACGCGCGAGAGGAACTCGCGGAACCCCAGCACCTTCTCCAACTCCCGCGCGCCGCGCGGCGTGCGCGACGGCATGAACCAGCCGAAGAGGACGATGATCGCGGCCGACGCGACTCCGGCAACAACAGCGGCGAGTGCCTGCATTCCGAGCGTGCCCGTGATCCAGCCGCCGAGGTATACGATTGCTCCGCCGATGACGACGCCGATCACGATATAGAGCAGGCGGACGCGGTCGGGCCGGGCGCCGTAGAAACCGCCGTTCACCAGCCCGCTGTACAGGTCATCGCGTAATCCGGGCAGCTTGCGATAGAACTTGTTCTTGAGATCTGACAGCCTCACCGAATCGGCGGATCCTTCGAACAGCGCCTCCAGCAGATGCCGCTCGTGATCCCTGAGCGCGCTCCAGGTAGAACGGTCGCCCTTCACCGTGAAGGTGTAGTCAGTGTGTGACGACAGGCCGAAGTACCGTTCGGTCTCGGTCTCCGCGATGTGGAGGTACCCGCGGACTGCCAGGTCCACGATGCCTGCTGTGATATCGCGCATGTCGGGGCGCCCGTCTATCAAAGTGCCGAGTTCCGCGGGCGCCATCTGTGAGGGCGGCTCGTATAGCGTCACGATTGGCCCGAGTCTGGGGTCACGGCCACGCTTGCGCCACAGGTTCAGCATGCCGACGAACACGATGACAGGAATTGCGAGCGGGACGTTGCTGTAGACGACGGCTGCGGTTCTTTCGATCGCCGTCGGACGGTGCACGACGCCGGGATTCCAGCCGACGACGATCGTCAGCCCCTCGCGCATGCCGAGGCCACGGCTCGTCTCAACCCGCACGCCGTCGGACTCGATCGACACGCTGGATTGCTCAGTGGACCCGTACGCGCCGCGAAATGCGGTGGCGCGGATGCCGGTGACACCCTCCGGCAACTGCACCCGCGCCGATACCGATTCGATTGGCACGTCCCATTCGTCGCCGCTGACATTCCAGTACAGCTCGTCGTGCTCCTCGAAAAACCTAAGGGCGTTCGACACCCGGTAACGCAGCTTCACGACGCGCGTCGCGTCGGCGGCGCCAGGCACATAAATCTTCAGCTTGCGGTATTGCCGCTCGCGGCTGCTCTCATATCGCAGCGGCTGCCCCACGTCGTCGGTGATGGACTCGATCTGGAGCCGCAGCGTGTAGTTAAGACCTTGCGGCGTGCGGTATTCGACGGGGATCGTCCGGTAGATACCGTTCCACACGCCTGTAAAGCGCGGCACAATCGTCTCTTCCGCCGAGATCGACCCGTCAACGGACACCTGGATCGTCGCATTGAACCGTTCGATGACGAGCGTTCGCTCGGCCGCGGCGGACTCTGTCTGGATCGCAACGAACAGGAACAGCCACAGGCTCAAAAGCCTGCGTCCCATCAGAACTTCACCTGCGGTACTGCCCTATCGGTGTCGGGGATCTCGAAGAACTGGCGCGGCGTGAACCCCGACGGCCCGGCGACGAGGTTGGATGGGAACTGCTGGATGCGGGTGTTCAGATCGCGCACGACAGCGTTGTAGTAGCGGCGCGCGTTCTGAATCGCGTCCTCGATCTGCGCGAGCGTGCCCTGGAGCTGCGTGAAGCTCTCCACGGCGCGCAGCTGCGGATACGATTCGGCGAGCGCAAACAGTCCGCGGAGCGCGCCGGTGAGTGCGCCTTCCGCCTGCGCCCGTTCGGCGGGGCCGGAGCTCTGTACCGACACGGCACGGTTGCGCGCGGTGATCACCGCGTCGAGCGTCTGCCGCTCGTGGGCGGCATAGCCCTTCACCGTCTCGACGACGTTCGGAATCAGGTCGTAACGGCGCTTGAGCTGCACGTCGATGTCGGCCCAGGCGTTTCCCGCCTGCACGTTCAGCCGAACCAGGCCGTTGTAGATACCGATCACCGCGAGGGCGATGACCGCGACGATAACGAGCACGGCGATGAGCATCGGCGGATTATAGGCGTTCGTGCTTGTCGCCAGCGTGCCCTTATTGATTGTCCTTTTCGTCGGTGCGAACTATCGGGCGCGCTCCCACACGATCTTGTTCGTACTTCCTGTCGGCGTCAGGACGAGCCGGTCGTTCGACTCGAACACATAGGTCCGGACGACGTCGTCGCCAACACCACCGGGGTTGATGTTGGCTTTGCGATGGTGCGTGATCGTGCGGGCTTGTTCGTCGACGGTGAACGTGCCGAAGTACGCCAGGTATCCGGTGATGGCCTCTTTGGCCTCTTCAGGCGTGGGCTCGGCCGCGGCGTACTTCCGGCGCACGCGGTTCGGCATGACCTGCGCGGCCATGTTTCCGAGGCTGTCGTAGATCATCATTCCCGTCGTCGTTTCCGAGACAAGGCGCCATGTTCCAAAAAACCGCGGCGTGTCGCGTGCTGGCGTCTGCGCGCCCGTGATTGGCGAGGCGAGCAGCACGACGGCTACCGCAGCCGCCCCGCGTCTTTTGAAATTGGTCATCACGCTCTCCTTTGCGCGGCCGCAGATGCGAGCCACCTGAAGGCGGCCCCTGGCGTACGCCTCGCGTAAGATACGCCGGTCGCGCGTAGATTTCTTTAACCATCTCTTCGTGACCATCGTGGTTTGACGGCTGCTGCGAGATCAAGGAGTCATCATGAAATCGATCTCCCGTCGTGGACTCTTGAAAATGGGCGCAGCACTCGCCGCTGCCCCCGCAGCCGTTCGAACGGCAGGCGCTGCACAGCGCTCGACCACGACGCAGGACGGCGGCACGCTGGAACCGGCGTGGCGTGCGTCCGTCAACCCGGCACGCCACATCCTGTTGCGGGGCGGCACCATCATCACCATGGATCAGGCTCTCGGCGACTTCGCGCGTGGCGACGTGCACATTCACGGCAAGCACATCATCGAGGTGGCCCGGAGTCTCAGAGCGCCAGCCTCCGCGGAGGTCATCGACGCCACGGGCACGATCCTCATTCCCGGGTTCGTCGATTGTCACCGGCATTCGTGGTCGGCGCAGTTCCGACGGATCATTCCTGACGGGCTGATCGCCAACTACATGTCGACGACCCACCAGGGCT
>Ga0065705_10104692_pt1 | contig 11958 bp, 18 predicted proteins | sample SwibulcommuniRL2_FD_59092 | JGI IMG/M metagenome (GOLD analysis project Ga0065705, IMG submission 59092) | Bulk soil microbial communities from switchgrass field near Rose Lake, East Lansing, Michigan, USA - RL2 Bulk Soil v2 (version 2) | ecosystem: Environmental > Terrestrial > Soil >... | reverse complement strand
AACGACATGTAGTGGGGCCGCCGGGCGGGAGCGATCCCCGCCTGGACCGCAGCGTTGACGCCAGCGTGACCAGCGAAGGCTCCGGCGGGGCCGCCGGCTAGGCCTGAAGTAGTGCTGGCGCTAGGCTCGACGAGGTGGGCAAAAGCCTCCAGGCATCTGTCTAGCTCGTCAACGTCAATCGGTCCCATATCGTGCGTCTTGGGTCAACGAGTCCCAGAGGACGACGACGGCCGCCGGCTGCTCGACGACTTTGTGGTTGCGCGTGTTGGGGGGTCGCAGGATGCGCGAGGCGTCGCTGGTTATCCCCACGTCGCCTAGTGCGTGATTGGCGATCAACGCTGATTTGAATTTGTCAGCGCGGGGCTGCCACTCGGCGCGGGGGTAAGGCCGGGACACCACCCAGTACATATGTAGTCCGTAGCCGCTGCGTACCGTCAGGTTTGGTGGTGGGATACCATCGAGCCCGGTTATCCACTGCCTGACAGCGTTCATATCGGTAAAACACCGCGACGGGTCTTTGCCGTCGCCGTCACGTTTAATGTCGGCGTCGTACCAAAAACATTGAAGCCGATCGACATTGTTGTGGGATCGATCGCCTTTGAATTTCGAGTTGCCTAATTGATCATACCCATTCGCCTGGGCTAATTTGAATGACGCCGGGGAATACCATGTGTCCATCCCCTTACCATCCGCCCAGCGGATGAACCCGACGGCTTCCTGGATGTTAGTTCTTGGAAAGAACCTCTGCCCCATCGGCTTGCCAGGGCCTTTGTAACAGACTGCGAAGTAAGTACCAGGCGCAACAACGCTCGCCAAAAATACGGCGGTGTCCATCGGCATTCCCCTTAGTAAGAAAAAAACGGGGCCCCGGGCCCCGTTTTAGTCGGCGCCAGCTAGGAGGCTGGTGTCACCGCCAGTAAAGTATCGATGCGGGCTTGCAGCCCGGCGGGAGCCGCGGACACCGTCCCAGCAGCGGCACCGTTGGGCGGGGGCGTCTCCGGCGCCGTAGGAGCCGCGCCAGCACCCCCAAAGGCGGCGGGGGACCGGCGCAAGGGTGTGACCTTTCGAGCCGCCGCAGCGGTCTCCAGCTCGGCCTGTTTCTGTGCTGCATAGGCGGCAGCTGCCTGAGCCTCGGCGATTGCCTTTGCCACCTCGGGATCTTCCTCCGGCGGTGCCGGTGGTGCCGGCTCCGGCTGAGGCTGAGGCTCCGGCGCGGACGCCGGCTGCGGGGCTGGCTCCGGCTGAGGCTCCGGCTCAGGGTCGCTCGCCCCGACCGCAGCCATCGAGACGCTGTCTACCAGGATGCGACCCACCGCCGGGTGGGCCATGACACCGCTCTTGCCGTCCGGCCCCACCACCAGGCGGGCCTCCTCGTCGGTCAGCCAGCGTACCGGGTTGAAGGTGAGCTGCGGGTAAGCCAGCTCGTAGTTGAACCCGACGCGGGTCACCAAAGCTTCGAGCGGGGCCCCGCGGCGCGCCAGGTTGCCGGCATAGAGGCTGAGATTACCCAGGCTGGTGGGCGGCACCCGCAACAGCATCGGACCGCCATAGGTCTCGTTCTCCAGATCCAGCGCCGGCACGATCGCGAGCCGCTTGGCGTCGGCGCAGCGCTTGGCCCGCCGGCCGTCATCGGTGATGCGGCTACCCCACTGGTTTTGCGGGCAGGTGGCGCAGAGCGCGTTCTGCTTTTGTGGCGCCTGCGCTTCCGGCTTGACGCCATCGAGCGAATAGCAGTCCGGCGCCTGGTCGGACCCCTCGGTGTAGGGTTTGGCGTAGAACTGTTTGCTGATCGCCTCGCTGGCGCCAATAATGACGATCTCGATCGATGCTGCCGGCTGTTCCGGCCGCGCCGGATCGCGCACAATGTCTTCGTCACCCTGGTACACCAGCCGCCAGATCTTGCCCCTGTACGTGACGACCGCAAAGCCAAGCGCGATGTTAGCTTGCGCGGCAGCGTTGAGGGGTGACTGTCTGCCGTGGAATATACTGGGTGGCTTCCCCTGATCGAGAATTGCCAGCGCATTTACACCACTCATGAAGGTCTCCTTCCGATAGAAACTATAGTCACTCAGCTCCGCCGCACGCGCAACACGCTTTCCTGGCTCATCGACACTCCAGGGATCGCCTCACCGGTTTCCTCCATCACCATTAGAGCGGCAGTCTTGCTGACCCTTGCCTCCAGCAGATCCCACGCCTGGTGGGTCTGGATATAGGACAGTGTTGCCCCCCAATTTTTGACGGTGACACTGGTCTCGGTGCTTTTGTAGACCGTACCGTCCGGTGACGACATGCTGTGGACCTCGGCGGCGTTGAGTTCCGCCAGGATCAGGTTTGCTAGCGTCGAAAGCATGTCGTTGAACGGTGACAGTTGTTTTTTATGCATCTCTTGAAGTTGTTCTTTCCTTCGGCGCAGCGCGAGATACCGCTGTATCATCTCCGCGACTGTCATGGGCGCTTCGGCTGCGGCTTGTGGTTCTGGCGCTGGCATCGGCGGCAACTCCCGGTATGGTTATGACGTTGGACGGTGGTGCCGCAGTCGAGCCGCCAGCATTGGTCGCTGTCACCACACAGACGATGTCATGCCCGGCGTCGATATCAACGACAATATACTGAGAGGTGCCATCACCGACATCGACGCCGTTGCTCTGCCACTGGTAGGCATAGCTCGTCGGCTCGTTGCCCCAGTTACCCATCGTGCAGGTGAGCCCGCCACCGATCGAAGCGCTACCCCCGACGTAGGGGGTGTCGATGCAGACCGGTGCCGGCGGCGCCACCGGGCCGCTGTAGGTGACCTCGGTGACGTTGTCACCGGCCGGCTTGTCGCCTGGCGGTGCCATCTGGGTGCGCAACGAGCGGGTGTAATACACCGCCAGGGCGTCGTTGATCCAGCGCTGGATCAGTGATGGTCCATCCGGCAGCGCCAGGACATGCGACCACAATGTGAGATAGCCGGCGCGCGAGTTGTCATAGAGGAACTGGATAAACTCCGGCGGCGCCGGCTGGGTAGGATCGAGGCCGGCGGCGTCGAGGTCAAGCAAGGCCATAGGTAGATCAGACATCGGGTTTACTCCTTGGTAGGTTGTTGATGGTAGGGACTGGGTGATTGCCATTTCGTTTCGTCGCCTCCTTAAGATGTTTGCGATGGTTCTTAATGGAACGTATTTCATAGACTGCGTCCCTTACTATTTTTCTACTCTGGAACGGAGCCCGGTCGGGACGTGGCATTCATCTCCTCCTTAGTGGTTGACTGTCCCGATTGCCTATGCCGCCGCACAGCTGCCGTTGACCTGTTGTTGCGGGATATTCGCATCGCAACGTGGTTGCCCCCATCGGGCCACGGCTCGATCCAAAACTCGATATCGTGAACAAGCCCACAATCACAACACGACATACGATATGGCTGCTCATCCCGCATCACCGGGTAGATGACCTGTGTCCATTTACCATCAGTGGCGCGCTCCCGGCGATATCTCAAAGGTTTATCCCCTTTAGATCATTTCTCTCTCAACCCAATAACTTGGCAGTAAACGTTGAGATACGCTCCGTCCGGCGCCGGAGCTGGTAGGGTACATTTTAGTTTAACATCCTTATACTCGATCGGTAGATCAGGATCAAATTTCTGATTGGGCTCGATCCGCTCAAAAGTTAGCCCCGCTGGACAGTCTACCGTGCCATCGGTATTGTAGTTGCAGATCGTAGCGGCGGTCAGCAGCGCGATGCCTATTACCGCGGACATCAGGTAAACCTCAACGCTCGGCAAAGGTAGTGATCCCGCGCGTATCGACTGCTCTCCTCGGCTAGTTGTAGAAACCGCTGATCCATTGATACCCATGGCTGCATCGGTACCAGTTTACCGTCGGGGTCCAGCCCGGCGGCGCGGACGATGAGGTTGCGAACCTTTCTATCTTCGTCGGTCATACTTTAAAACTCCACTTCCTGCTGATGGAACAGCTCTAATAGTAACCCCTGCATCCTGCCACGGGACTTTAACCGGCCATAGGCGATCCGCTCGACAGGGGTGCCGGTGAGGTGGACGATCAGCTGCTTCTGTTTCTGTCCCGGCCGGCGGATACGACCGTTAGCCTGCTCATAGTGCTCGGGGTTGTTGGTGGCGGTGTACCACACGATGGTGCTGGCCGCGGTCAATGTAAGTCCGTGCGCCATACACTGCGGGTGCGCCACCAGCACACGCGGCGTCAGCGAGTTGTTTTGAAACTCGGCGAAGATGCGGTCCCGGTGGGTCTTAGCGGTCCCACCGTACACCAGCTCCACCGCTTCACCTTCCTTAATGAGGTAATCCTTGATCGATTGTAAGGCATGAACGAAGGGTACAAACACAATAACCTTAGCCGCCGATGCCCGGCATAAATCACGTAATGCCTCCATACGATGTTTGTTTGGCAGGATGTATACCGACTTGGCGTCGGTGTACATGAACCCACAAGCTACCTGTAGCAGCTTAGATTGTAATACCCCCTCATTGGCAGCGGTGATCTCCCCCTTCTGCGACATCAGCCGCAGCTTGGTAACCATCATCTGGTAAGCTTGCTGCGCCTCAGCCTCCAGCGGCACCTTATGGTCCATCGTCACGGTCGGCGGCAGCTCGGTCACGTCGCCCAGAGTGAACCGTACCGACGGCTGCATCGCATCGAATACAACCTCGTTGGCGCCGGCCCGCTCTACCCACTTAAACTGCGATATCTGCATCATCGTGAGGTCGCGGAAACGAGTAAAGGTGCGACTCGTGCGGTGCGGCGTCAGGAGGCGCGCCTGCCCCCAGGCGTCGGTGGGGGCCTTGGGTCGCGGACTGCCAGTCATCCCCCAGACATACTTGATCCCGCCGTTGTTTATACCGCCATGTTCCATGATGGTATGAGCTGCCTTCCACAACCCGGTCTTGACCGTGCGGAACGTCGCCAGCTCGTCGATGATGAACAGGTCGAACCGCTTAGCCACCAGTTCGTCCTGAAGCAGTGGCAGCCCGTGGTGGTTGATCACGTAGTACTCGGCGTCCTCACCCAGCCGCGCCAGGCGCTGTACACGGCGAGAGGCGTGCAGCACCCGCACGCGAGCCTGAGGCCGCGCCAGGAATAGCTCGCGCTCCCAGACCGGTGTCAGGACACTAAGCGGAGCGGCGATGAGCACACGCTTCACCTCGCCGGTCTGACGCAGCCACTCCGCGGCGAAGATCGACGACAGGGTCTTGCCGGTGCCCAGCTCCGACAAGACGTAGGCCCGCGGACTCTCGGTCAACAGCGCCGCCGTCGAGCACTGCGTTGCCCAGGGTTTGAGCCCGCACCAGTCGAACCGGGTCAAGATCGGCGACGGCATGGGCAGACCCAGGTTGCGGGCCAGCTTTGCCTCTTCCTTGCCGTTGGGCACCAGCAGCATGCGAGCGCCTTTGTAATCAAAAGCGCGAGCATGCGGCATCACCGCCGCTAGGTCGGGGCGGTAAGGTACAATAATGTGGTTGTTGTCTTTGGTTAGGTACATGTTCAAGCTCTACCTGACATCTCCGGCTGCCCCTCGAAGCGGGCAATCATCTCGCGCATCAGATTGATGAGGTCGCGCCGGTCGGCGCCGTTGCTCATAAAGTTGCATCGTCCATCGGTCTCGCCAAATGGAAACACCATCAGCATGAAGCCGACTGCGCGATCGTCGCCGCGCGCCTCACCGTTGAACAGCTCGTCCAGCGCCTGCGTTATTGCGACCATTTTGTTGTAGTACTCAGGCTCGACCGGTGCATCACCTAACTGATGCTGTGGTTGTTTCTGGCGGCGTCGTATCATCCTTTTCTCACTCATATGTTAGGGTTCCTTCTGGCTGCCCCTCGAAGCGGGCAATCTCGAAAGCCTGTATGGACTTTCGGACAAGGGCTTCGTCCATTTCAGGGGATTGTTTACCGATTTTGAGGGCGCCATCGAGGATGGCGATGGCGTGATACCAGTTTTCTCCAGATACCCTCCTCGCCCATGCTGCCCATGCCAGCGCTTCGATCGGTGGCTCCACCCCGGCCGCCTCGCATGCCTGTATTATTTCAGCGTAAGAAACGTCATCAGGTAAAGAAAGTCCCACAATGCGGCGTGCTGTCTCTAGCACGATAAAGTGCGAGCGTGCGTCTTCAGCTGCAGGATCGCGATTGCCTACAACGCGGAGGATGAATGGTTTGAGGAGTTGGCGCTGGTCATCCGGCATGCTGTCGTTTAAGTGGATCGCATAAGCCCGAATGATGGGACAAGAGCATGGCGGATTGTCCCCGATTTTGCCGTAGACGAGCCACATTCCGGCGTCGAATAAGCAGGCGCCGTTGCGAGGGTCGTCGGTGTTGCCTTGGCGCAGGTCGTATTTCCAGAGGCTGGAGATGTCCAACGGTTTGCTTTCACCCATCATCTATTACTCCTATAGGCAGTAATTCGTAGCTGACACCAATCGTTGAACGCCGCTAGCCCGGCAATGCCGTCGATCACAAACACCGACGCACCACTGCGTTCGATCGCCTCGATGATACCCTCTTGCCGCGGTGACGGTTTCTTTCCCTCAGCCTTAGCCTCGATGGCGAAGCCATAACCGCAGATGAACCCTAGATAGTCCAGGGTAGACCTACCATACCCGACGGGTACGGACATATAATAGTACAATAAACCCTGCTCACGGTAGGTCTCAAGAACGATCTTTATCTTCTCCTTGATCTTCCCCTCTGGCGTCATGGGTTTTCCACCCCCCTAGCGGCATCTCGGGATCAAGTATACCAAGTTTTACTTCGATAGATACTACGGGCAATAAGAAAGCCAAGTGCGTAACCAAACATCGTCCCGCAGAACATACCGATTAGTAGTGTTGCCTCAGGATCGAGCATGTTACTTAGTGGCACCTCAACTACCATCGATCACCTCCACCCGCACAAACCTCACTAGCTGGGTGGGGTGCCCGGTTTCCCGGGCGACCCCCTCTGCTAATGGTTTCATACGGATCACAGCGAGATCCCTAGAAGAACTCACTAGCGGGTAGTGGTTGAACGCCTCCGGCGAGGCGATCTTTTCCACCCCGTTGGGTTGCTGCACCACCCACACATACAACTCATTTACCGGGTCATTTTTCATTAACGCATCCCCCCCTCGCGCAGACGCAGCTTGCCGCTCTTCAGACCACTGTTGATCGCTGTCACGATGCCGGCTGAGCAGGTGCGCTCGTTGCGGTTGCCGCCCAGCGCGACGGCGCCGCGCACGTCGCGCTCCAGATTGATCATGCCGGCCCGCATCAGCCGGGCCCGCCAGCGATCGTCGGTCAGGCTCTGCCCGTAGGGCATGCGCCGCTCCGTAGCCCACAGCGCATGCACGATCCAGCTCGGCAACGGTGCGTCCAGGCACAGCTCGGTCACCAGCGGCCAGACCCGGCGCAGCGCCGCCTTGTCGATCCTGGCGTAGCGCTGGATAGCCGAGACGCAGGACAGGTGCGTCTTGTCGCTGGGCTGGCCGACGCTGCGCCCGGCCTCGCGCGCCAGCTCGTCTACGATCAATGCCCTGGCTGAGCCGGTCAGCAGCTCGGCCTTGAATGCCGCCATGGGACCGATCTGCTTACGGTCGCTGTTTGCCGATAGGAAGCCGATAGCCTCAGCTGTTACCGACGACAACTCGAAGACCAGGCACGGCAGCTCGCGGATCTCACGTAGTTCCAAGGCGGCGGCGTGGCGGTGCCCACCGTCGATGATGAAGTAGCTACCGTTCTGCCGCATGCTGATAATCAGCGTGCCGCAGGCTACCCAGTTCCAGTTCTGGGTGATGCGGTTGATTACCTGCTGATTGAGCACTCGCTGATAGGTATGGTCCACCTTGAGTTCTCGCTTAGGCAACCAGACAAACTCACCCGGCCGATTAATCAGCGGCACATAGTGTTCTGGATCGTGCGGGTCGGGTACGTAGTTGACGGTTTTCGGTTTGGCTTCAATCACGTCGTTCATCACATCTTCCCCTTAGTGTGTTTGATGGTTAGTGTCCTCCTACCGCGTAGTGTGGGCAGGACACCACCTGGCACCAGCGCTTACACAGGCCGCCTGGCTTAGGTGGAAACTCCTGCTCCTCACGGGCTCGTTGAAGTTTCTTCACCCGTGGTAGTATCTCACCCCAGATCGAGGTGAGATCTTTACGTTCATATTCAGCATCCTCAACCGTGTTATGGTTGACGAACACCAGCGCGGTCTTCACTCGCTGGATCTGTGGCGCCCAGTGGAAGACCAGGGCGGCGCAGAGCTGTAGCTGGGTCACGTCAACACCAGGTCTGCCTGTTTTCCAGTCGAGCACCGTAGCGGTGTGCTCCCGGATTTTTGTGCAGTCAAGCACGCCGCGATACCAAGCCTCGTCAGAAAACCAACTGACCGGCTGGTAGCTCGACGATATCGCCAGCTTGCGCTCGCTAAAAGTCTGGCCAGGCGCCGCGACGACGCTGCTCAGCAGCCCCTCGAAATGCCCCAGCCCCAGGGGGAGGGGGATGCGACCCTTGAGGCGGGCATCGAAGGCAGAATGCACCTCGTGCCCTTCGCGGATCGCATCGCTCTCACTGTCGCCCTTGATGTCCTTGGCCATGTCATAGTGGTAGTGCCGCTTAGGGCAAGTTTCATAGTTACGTAAAGCGGAATAGCTCCAGCTAAATTTCTTAGGCATCATACTTCTACCTTGTCTTCAGCCCTGCTTTTCCCTGGTAATACCAGTTCTATATCGTCTACCCGTGGGTCCGGCGACGGGAAGAACGTCAACCATACGTCGCGCGGCCCACCCATGTCTATCACCCGGCTTTGTGTTGGGTGGAGAATAGGCCAACGGTAGTAGTTACCGCGCTCTATACGCGCTTGCGTGTTTAGCATATTCCCGATACCCGACCTGGTCATGCCGAGCTGTCTCGCTAGCTCCGCGTTGGTCTTACCTTTGTGGTGTTCGATATATGCCCAGCGCCGCATCCCACCAGCAGCTTTAAACTCTTTCTCTAATGGCTGTTGTTTTTTACGACGAGCCTCGGCCTTCTCCGCCCATATCCTCTGCAGCTCGCGGTGTTCTTCTTGCTCTTTTACATACTTATCAGTCGCAGCCTCGTAGTCTAGTCGTTTGATTTTTAACTGCGCCTCGATCTCTCGTTCAATCCAGCCATACGTTGCTATCTGCTCTTCGTAGAAACCTTCGACGACTTTCTTAGCCTCGGCGTAGGCTTGCGGGCGCGACCAGCCGCGCGTCAACTCGGCACGACGAGAGATCGCCTCGATCCAGTATACGTCCTCGGGCGAGAGGTGGTAAGGCTCTCGCCATACGCCATCCGGAGCTACCCTTAAAGTTAGTTCTTTCATGCGAATTGTTTCCGCATCTGGATTAGCACCCTAGTCACCTCGTTGCTCACTGGGCTGTTATCATGCCGATCGGGATGACATAACACCAACATCTTCTTAACTAGGTTACCATCTAGAGTAATATGCCGCCCTATCTGAGCCTGCGCTACTACCAACCGATATTTCGTCGCTGCCAGTTCCTGCTCTAACTCCTCGATCGTTTCCTGTAGCCTGTTAAGCTCTAGCTGCTTGCTAAGTTTGAAGCAGGTAGTACACTTCGTAACGTAGGACTTAGCGTCACTAGGCAAACGGCTTCCACAAGTAACGCACTGCCTCACTGGTTTTCCCCCTTCTCCGCTGCAAGAAGGTTCAAACCCCAACCACCCTCACTGGCGAGTGGCAACCCCGTGGCCCAGAGCGGTACTACCGCGAATTCCAGCTCCAGCATCTTGTTCCATAACTCCACGTCAGCCACGGGTACGCAGTAGTCCAGGCTGTCATGCGTCGTCAGGAAGGGATGATACCCGGTGTTCTCATACACCCGCAGCGCGATGTCGGTGACGATGATGCGAGACAAAGCTTGAGATAAATTCTCGATAAACTTGGCACCATAGATCTTAGCCCAGCCACCATATGTGTTCTTGTAGTAACACTGGGCTCCAGCTTCTTCGTCACGCTGCCAGTGGATCTCAGGGTAACGCAGCGCCATGCCGCTGGGCAGCCACACGGCGTCATGACTCGTGGTGATGGGTATGTGAGGCGGCAGCTCTGGGGTGCGACGGATGAGGGGGTCGCGGCCCGACCGGGAAACAACCTCGTTGATCACCCCAGCGCCTACCCGCCACAGCTCCGGGATTTGCCAGTACTCACTGCGGTACGTACTGACGATGCGCTCCGCTTCAGGCAGCTCGACCTTGGTGCTCATACCGCCGCTGCCGATAAACAGCATATGGCGGAAGCGCGGCGGCCCGCAGCCGTAGCCCAGGCCTAAGATCCCGGTTTTACAAACAAACCTCTCCAGCCGGTCAGCTGAGGTGATCACCCGGCCGTAGACCGACGGGCCAAACTCACAGTACACGTCCCGGCCGGCGCGGAAGGCGTCGAGCAGGGTGGTACACCCGGCGAGCCAGGCGACCATCCTGGCCTCGATCTGGGAAGCGTCGCGATGCACCACCCGGTGCCCGGGCGGCGCCTCCAGGGCTGCCCGCAGCGCCGACCCACGCGGCAGGTTCTGCAAGTTTAACCGGTCGTCTCCGCCTAGGCGCCCGGTACGGGCGGCGTAGTATTTGAGGGGGACTGGCAACCAGCCGGTCGCCGCGGGACCGGCTGGCCTAGCAGGCTCGCAGCGCCAGGGCCAGGTCAAGCGTGCCTGGGTCAGCAGCCTCGCGGTGCGGGTCTCGTCGATCGTGCTCTTGGCCTCAAGCCTGGTTGCCAGAGCTACCTGCACGTCCATCGGCAATTCCGGGTTCTCACATAGCTCGCGGAACTCCCGGTCGCCCTTGGCAAGAGCAGGGATCATCTGGCCGGAGGTGGGAGATTTCTTGAGCGGCACCTCGACCCCCAAACTTTCCAGGTAGGCCGCGAACCGGCCCTGAGAGCTGAAGGTGTCCCGGTCCACCAGCGACAGGCGATCGAAAGCTTCCTGCTTACGCGCCTGCACCTCGGCCAGGTGCAAGGCCAGCGCCGACTGGTTGAGCTTGATCTGCGGCAATATGAACATCCGCGCCACAAGGTCGATCAGTTGCAGCTCCGCAGCGGTGAAGTAGGACCGCAGCCGGTCGAAGATTGCTCGACAGTTTGTATTGTCCCGCAAGCAGTAGGCTTCATACGCGGCGAGTTCCACCGCGGAGAAATCCTCCAGGCGCTTACCTTGCGCCCGTACCACCTCATCACCTTTTGGCGGTAGCTTCATAAAATCTGAAACCGCTGCGAGGGAGGATTTACCAATCAACCAGTGGGTAATGGCTCGCGCCATCGAGAGGGTACAGAGGTATAAGTTAGGCACGAAACCAAAATGCCAGTAGAGGATACTACCGTCGAAATTGATATGGTGTGAGAGGAGAGCAGTGGTTGAGGGATCGAGTTGGTCGAGGCGGTGCTGGATGTTTTGGCGCCCTACCAATATTTCCGCCGGTTCGTTATCGATTTGGAGTGTTAACATAATTGGCTGGAACCGTGGGTCTAGGTTATACTCAGCCGTAGTGAGATGTTTCAGGGAGTACTCCCTGGAGTAGTAGGTCTCAGCATCGACCGTGACGATCATTCTTCTTCCAACAGCTCTTCTTCAACCCACGCGTCGGCGATGGCGATGCGGGCAGCCCAGGCTGTGGGATAAGTGCGCGGTGTAAACCACGGCACCCCGATCACCTGGCAGCCGGTCATGGTGTATTGCAGCCGGCCGATTACCTGACCGTCCTGCTCGATGGTAAACCCGCCGGGTATTTTATAGTAAGTCAGCAATCTTACACCCCTCGCCGGACCGGGATGCCGGCAGCGGCGACAGGGGTATGCCGGCAGAGTCACCAGGGCGTCTGCCATCCGCAGGCAGCCTATCAAAAAGGCGCCGGCACCAGGCAATATCTTCAGGACCCATAAAAGATACCTCCCAGCCCTTGGAGGTGGGCACCGCGCGGCGAGTGCGGTGCCTA
>Ga0065705_10002151_pt1 | contig 11987 bp, 4 predicted proteins | sample SwibulcommuniRL2_FD_59092 | JGI IMG/M metagenome (GOLD analysis project Ga0065705, IMG submission 59092) | Bulk soil microbial communities from switchgrass field near Rose Lake, East Lansing, Michigan, USA - RL2 Bulk Soil v2 (version 2) | ecosystem: Environmental > Terrestrial > Soil >... | reverse complement strand
CCATCGAGTCAATGGCTCCCGTGTCAACGAGGAATTCTTCCTCGTATAAGTGGTTCGATCCGAGGTTTCCTATTTTAACCACAACATGTGTGAGGCCCATCTTGAGTTCTCCTTCAGGTTTGAGTTTGAGTGTCATGGTGGTGATACTACTTCGTCCGCAGTTGGGAGTAAAGCGAGTTGAGCTTGATTTTCGCTTCGCTCGCGGCTGGTGAGTGCGGATAGCGCCGGATCAATTCACGCCACGTGGAGCCGTCATAGTGGAAGCGCTTGGTTGACTGATTGAAGACGAACGTTATTCCCTGGCGGTTGTAGCGATCGAGGCCGCTGTAGTTCAGGAAATAGCTGAATTCCGGAGCATCGCCGCCGTCTTCTTTCAATCGACGTGCGGCATCGTTGGATAGTTTTGCGGCGAGTTCTTCGGCCGTATCGCCGAGTAGCAATAGAACTGCCGGACGTAAGCGCGAACGTGGAAAGTGATCGAGAAAAATTCGTGCGCGTGTGATGCGATCGAAGCCTTGCGAGCGTTCGATCAGCGTGAGCAACATTTGATCGTCGCCTGTGCGAGAGGGTGAGACGAGAGCTTCGCGTTGAATCCAACCATGCGTGCGGCTCGACACATTCACCAGAAAGAAAGAGATTCCATCGGCGCTGGTTTTAATCGATCTAACAGCCAGCAAGCGTCCTCGACTCAAACGCCGCACAAGCCGGCCATTGAGTTGCGGCGTCGCGCGCAGCGCGGCGAGACGCTCATCGACAACAATCGCCAGGCGCCCACCTGCAGGAGGTTTCCTTTGCTGCGCGAGAGTTGAACTTGAGTTGAGAAGGATTAGACAGAGACAAAGCGTGAGCTTGTGAGGAAGCATATGATTCTCCAATCGTGAGGTAATAGGTTATACCGCGGCTATTCTCTCTTTAAACGCCGCATGATGAAAATGGCAAATCGCAACTGCCAGCGCATCCGCAGCATCATGCGGCGAAGGCACGCTCTTCAACGACAGTAGCAACCGCACCATCTCCTGCACCTGATGTTTCTCGGCGTTGCCATATCCCACCACCGTCTGTTTAATCAACCGCGGTGAATACTCGCAAATCTCAAGCCCGGCACGCTCCGCAACCAGCAACGCAACGCCCCGCACCTGCCCCAGTTTCATACTCACCTTGACGTTGGTCGCAAGGAAAGCGTCTTCCAGAGCACACGCATCCGGACGATGCTCGGCAATCACTTCCTCCAACCCGTTGCACATCTTCAACAGCCGTGTCGAAAACTTCAGGCTCGACGATGCACGAATTGAACCAAACGCAACGAGTGAATAGCGTCGCCCGTCACCTTCGACCACGCCCCATCCCGTCGTCTGGCTTCCCGGATCAATTCCCAAAACGCGCATCGCGCGAAAGTATACTACACGTGAAAAGTCCGAAATCATTCTTGGATACAGTTAGAACCAACTCGCGGTAGCGGGTGAGTGCATGCGCAGCAATTCTTGGAGTCCAAGTGCGTTGTATTACCAAGTAAGAAGCACAAAATGATATTCTGAAACTTCCCCCTTTGGCCCCCTGCTTGTTTGTGTGAACAAAATCCCCAATTGCACACTCCATGAGTGAGTTGTTCGAATCGTTGTCTTCATTAGTACGCAAACCCGGCGGTGATGCGGATGAGAAGCCGTTTCAGGCGGAGTTTTTCAGTGTCGAACGTCTCGAGCAGTACGCCCAAGCACTCGCCGCCGAACACAAGACCGTCACACGAAAAGGTCGCGCGCAACTCCTGCCACGCCTCGAAGACAACGGCCGTAAACTCGAAGGCGCTTACAAAGTACTCGTCGAAGCACTCCGCCAGGGTCATACAATCTCCCCCGCTGCGGAATGGCTCGTCGACAACTACCACATCGTCGAAGAACAACTACGCGAGATTCGCCAGGATCTGCCGAAGAGCTATTACCATGAACTTCCGAAACTCGCGTTCGGCGAATTGCAAGGCTACCCGCGTATCTATTCAGTCGCGCTGGAACTGATTGACCACACCGACTCGCGTCTTGATACACACACACTGCAAAGATTCATAGCCGCTTATCAAACCGTCGCTCCGCTTTCAATCGGTGAGCTATGGGCCGTCGCGATCACTCTCCGTCTCGCTCTCGTCGAGAACCTGCGCCGCCTCGCGATCACGATTGCACGTGCCCGCGCGCAACGTGATGAAGCAGATAAGCTCGCTGACAAACTACTCGAAGTAGCTTCGCTTCAACCCACCGGCGTCATGTCGTTTCTCAACGAGCGCTTCGGAAAACGCGAAGACCTACCGCACCCGTTCCTGGTCCAACTGGTGCAAAGACTGCGCGAACAGCACCCATCCGTCATGCCGGTGATGGACTGGATCGAGAAACTGCTGCTGCGGCAGGGCACAAGCGTCGAACAGATAATTCATCTCGAACACCAGCGACAAGCAGCGGCACAGGTTACAGTCGGAAACATCATCACTAGCATGCGTCTGCTCTCGACGCTCGACTGGAACGACTTTTTTGAAAAGGTCAGTTTGATCGAGCCCTTGTTGGGCAAGGATCCAGCCGGTGTCTATTCGCGAATGGAGTTTGCTTCACGCGATCGCTATCGCCACGTCGTTGAACGTATCAGCAAACGCACGCATACGAGTGAGCTGAAAATCGCGCAGGCTGCAATCGATCTCGCGGCGAAGGCCGAAGAAAACTCAGGCGCGCAAAGACACGTTGGCTATTACCTCATCGACGATGGCCTCAGCCGGCTCGAATCAACTTTCAGTTATCAACCACGCCCAACTGAACGACTCCGTCGCTTTTTGTTGCGACATTCAACCGGGACCTATATCGGCACCCTCATGTTAATGACGTTGCTGATCATAGGCTTCCTGCTTTATGTCATGTATAGCCATGGAGTCAGTTGGCAATTCACCCTGCTGACGGCGTTGCTGGCTCTCATCCCCGCGAGCGATTTGGCACTCACAGTCCTCAATTGGGATCTGACTCACTTTTTTCCGCCGCGTTTGTTGCCGCGAATGGAGACGGCAGATGGCATCCCCGAGGATGCGGCGACGTTTGTCGTGGTCCCGACTATCTTCCTGCACGAATCGCAGGTTCATGAACTGGTCGAACGACTCCAGGTTCACTACCTCGCAAATCAGGACGATCATGTTTACTTTGCCTTGTTAAGCGACTTTCCTGATGCCGCCGCCGAAGAAACGCCGACAGATTCAAATCTTCTCGCGATCGCACAAAGCGGTATCGACGCTCTGAACCGTCACCACGGTAACGATCGCTTTCATCTCTTTCACAGAAAACGCCAGTGGAACGAAGGCGAAGGCAAATGGATGGGCTGGGAGCGCAAGCGCGGAAAGCTCGAGGAGTTTAATCGACTTCTTCGTGGCGCGCCGGATACGAGCTTCGTCGTCAGGACTGCGGACGAAACCCTGCTTAAGTCAATTCGGTATGTGATCACGCTCGACTCCGACACACAACTTCCACGCGACGTCGCGCGCAAGCTCGTGGGCGCCGCCATTCACCCGTTAAACCAACCCACAATCGACGCAGCCACGAACCGCGTGACTGACGGCTACGCCATTCTGCAACCGCGCGTCAGCATTTCACTGGCCAGCGCTTCACGGTCGAAATTTGTGCAAGTCTTTTCCGGTTACACCGGGATCGATCCTTACACCACTGCAGTCTCCGACGTGTACCAGGACTTTTTCTGCGAAGGAAGCTTTACCGGCAAAGGTTTGTACGAGGTTGACGCTTTTCAACGCACGCTCGACAACCGTGTGCCCGCGAATGCCTTGCTCAGCCATGATCTCTTCGAGTCGTTGTTCGCACGCGCCGCTCTGACGACTGACATCGAGCTTCTCGACGATTATCCGGCGTCGTACGAAGCCTACGCAAAGCGGTCACATCGCTGGACACGCGGCGATTGGCAAATCATTCGCTGGCTGTTTCCAAGCGTGCCGGATGGCGAACGACGCAAGGTGCACAACGTGCTGCCGCTGATGGCGCGCTGGAAGATTCTCGACAATCTGCGTCGCAGTCTTGTTGCTCCTTCACTGTTCCTGTGGCTCGTTGCTTCCTGCGCGCTGTTTCCAGGCTCGACTTTGCTCTGGAGTCTGTTTGTTTTTCTCGTGATTGCGTTTCCGGTTCACTTGCACGTGACAACCGGCCTGCTGATCCATCCGCGCGGGTTGCCATGGACCAGTCATTTCTGGAGTCTCTGGGGCGACTTCCGCACGAACACCGCACAGATCGCGCTCTCGTTTGTGTTTCTTCCACATCAGGCCTGGCTGATGTGCGACGCGATCGTGCGTGCTTTGTACCGCCAGCTAATCTCCAAGAGAAAACTACTCGAGTGGGTTTCAGCAGCCGAAGCGGAAAAGTCAGTCCGAAACGAGGTCGGATCGTTTGTGCAGTTCATGCTTCCCGCGTTGGTGCTAACGTTGATCGCGCTCGGTCTCACCATCAGTCTGAAGCCTTCGGGACTGAAGATCATGGGCCCGCTCTTCGTCGTCTGGATGCTTTCTCCGTTTATCGCTTACCTCGTGAGCAAACCGAGAGCGGCTGAACGAAAACTGCTGAGTACAAACGACGCTGCTTTTGTAAGGGTCATCGCCCGCCGCACGTGGCGCTTCTTCGAGACTTTTGTGGGTGCCGAAGACAACTGGCTGCCACCCGATAACTACCAGGAAGATCCGTCACCGGTAGTCGCGCATCGCACTTCTCCCACAAACATGGGCCTATTGCTGCTGGCAAACTGTTCGGCGTGTGACCTCGGATACGTCGGCGCGCTTGAATTGGTCGAACGACAGGAACTGACGTTCTCCACGTTGGCCCAGCTCAACCGTCTACACGGCCATTTTTTCAACTGGTATGACACCAAGACTCTCGAGCCGCTTCTGCCGCAATACATCTCGACAGTAGACAGCGGTAACCTCGCCGGACACCTAATCGCGGTGAAACAAGCCTGCGTCGAGTTTCCTGACAACAGTCTGTTTGATGTGAGCGTGATCGATGGATTGAACGACACTATTGGCGCCATCGGCACTGAAGCGAGCAGCCTCGGCAGTTCTCGCCAGCGTACTGACGTAGTAACTGTCAGACAGTTACAAGATGAGATCGCCGCGTGTCAGAAACTGTTACAAACCAATCCGGACAATAACCTCTCGTCATGGGTGGTATTGTTTGATTCGCTCGCTCGCCGCGCCTCTGAAATCGAAGACATCGTTGCTGCCCTGGCACACGAACATGGCGAAGTCACTTTCAAGGAACTGCGCTGGTGGGTTGGAGCGCTGACTCACCAGGTCAAGTCACGCCGCCGCGACGTCGATACACTCACGAGTTGGAGTCGCATTCTGCCTTTGTTTGATGAGGCCACAGTTGAAGCAAACAAAGAATGGCAGCCGATCGTCAGTCTGCTTCAAAATGTGCCTTCGCTCGCCGAAGTGCCGCAACTTTGCGACAAGGTTTTGGTCCAACTGGCCGCCATGCAGGACCATGCCTCCCCATCTCTGGCACAAACAGCAGCTCGACTGACAAAAGCACTCGAACAATCCGCCGGAGCAGCATCCGATATGTTGTCGCGTCTCAGCCGCCTCGCGCGCCAATGCGACAGGATTATCGACGAGATGGATTTCTCATTTCTTTTCGACGTCGAACGCAAACTGTTTCCCATTGGGTACAACGTCACGGCGTCGCGGGTCGATGATTCTTATTACGATCTACTGGCCTCCGAAGCGCGCCTTGCAAGTTTTGTCGGAATCGCAAAAGGCGATGTTCCGCAACAACATTGGTTTCGCATGGGTCGCGCGCTCACAAAGGTCGATGGCGGTCGCGCGCTGATCTCGTGGACCGGGACGATGTTCGAGTATCTGATGCCGCTGCTCGTGATGCGTAACTATCAGGCCACGCTGCTGTCGGAAACTTATCGAACGATCGTCGACCGGCAAATCGAATACGGACAGGAACGCGGTGTGCCGTGGGGAATTTCTGAAGCCGCTTACAACGTGCGCGATCTTCATCTCAACTATCAGTACGGACCATTCGGTGTGCCCGGACTCGGTCTCAAACGCGGACTGATTGAAGATCTGGTGGTCGCGCCTTACGCTTCGATGCTTGCCGCGGAGATCGACCCGGCAGCGGCAATCGCAAATCTGCGGCGGCTGCAAAAAGAGGGCGCGCTTGGACCATACGGTTTTTACGAATCGATCGACTACACCGCCGAGCGCTTGCCCGAAGGCCAGAAGGCGGTGCTCATTCGCGCTTTCATGACACACCACCAGGGCATGAGTCTCGTCTCACTCTCCAACGTTCTTCACGAGGACCTGGCCCAAAAACGTTTTCATTCAGATCCTACGGTTCAAGCAACTGAGTTGCTGCTCCAGGAACGCATACCAGTCGGCGTACCGGCAGCTCATCCACGCGCGGAAGAAGTGTTGACAGGCCGCGTGGCCAGTCAAATGAACCCGGGAGTAATCACACGTGTTTACGAGTCGGCCGATCTTTCGACACCACGCACGCAGTTGCTTTCGAACGGTGCTTACAGCGTGATGGTCACATCGGCGGGTTCAGGTTATTCACGATGCGAAGAGAATGCAGTCACGCGTTGGCGTGAAGACGTAACTCGCGACAACTGGGGTGCCTTCATTTACCTGCGTGACGTGCGGAGCGGCGCGGTCTGGTCGGCGGGTCATCAGCCGGTGCGGCAACGGTCCCAGTCGTATCACGTCGCTTTTTCGGAGGACAAAGCAGACTTTCGGCGCATTGACTCTGGCATCGCGACGCGCATGGAAGTTGTCGTCTCGGCGGAGGACAACGCCGAAGTCAGGCGTATCTCGCTGACGAATCTTTCTTCTCGTACACGCGAGATCGAATTGACCAGCTACGCGGAGGTTGTTCTCGCGACTCCCAATGCCGACGCAGCCCACCAGGCATTCAGCAATCTGTTTATCGAGACTGAATTCTTTGGCGGTGAGAACGCGCTCCTGGCCCATCGTCGCCAACGTTCCTCTGACGATCGGCCGATCTGGGGCGTTCACGTCGTCGTTGCTGAAGGTGACGTCGTCGGCGCCGTGCAGTACGAAACGGACCGTGGCCGCTTTCTCGGACGTGGACGCACGTCAGGCAATCCGATTGCGGTGATGGAAGACCGTCCACTTTCAAACACTACTGGCGCCGTGCTCGATCCGGTATTCAGTCTCCGCCGGCGCGTGAGACTTCAACCAAATCAAACCGCCCGGTGTTCATTCAGCACTGCCGTGGCTCGCTCACGTGAAGAAGCCGTCGCACTCGCCGACAAGTATCACGACCCAAACATCTTCGAACGCGAACTGCGTCTCGCCTGGACTAAAGCTCAGGTCGAGATGAGTCACCTGAAGATCGATGCCGATGAAGCGCACCTGTTTCAGCGTCTCGCAGCGCGCATCGTCTATTCCGATCCTTCACTGCGCCCGACGGCGAACGTGCTCGCGCTCAATACCAAAGCGCAATCGAGTCTTTGGGCCTACGGAATCAGTGGCGATCTGCCGATTGTTGTAGTTCGCATAGATAAAGCTGCTGACATGCGGACCGTGAGAAAGCTTGTGCGCGGACACGAGTATCTCCATTACAAAGGACTGAAGATCGATCTCGTAGTCCTCAACGACACGCCTACGGACTATCTCCAGTTGCTGCACGAGGACTTGCAGACGGTCATCAGGACCAGCGGTCTCCAGGGCTTACAGGACAAACCCGGCGGCGTTTACCTGCGGCGTTCGGATCAAATGCCTGAGGCTGACCGCATACTGCTTCATGCGGTGGCTCGAGTCGTAATCGTCGCGGAACGTGGCCCCTTCGAGGATCAGATTGAACGCAAGCGCGTCGAAGAACCGTTGCCGCCGCCATTGTTGCCGCGCCTCGCTTCGCAAACGTATCCGGAATTGACGGCGGCGCCGCCGGACCTTGCTTTCTTCAACGGGCTGGGAGGCTTTCATCAGGGCGGACGTGAATACGTGACCTTGCTTGGCGCCGAACAATGGACCCCCGCGCCGTGGTCCAATGTGATCGGTAACGAGGTGGAGTTTGGGTTTCAGATTACGGAAACAGGCGGCGGTTGCACGTGGTCGCTCAACAGTCACGAGAACCGTCTTACCCCGTGGTCCAACGATGCGGTGAGTGATCCACCGGGCGAGGTTGTGTATCTCCGCGACGAAGACACAGGCACGGTCTGGTCTGCAACACCACTACCGATCCGCGAGCGCGAGCCGTACATCGTCAGACACGGTCAGGGCTACAGTGTCTTCGAACACACCAGTCATGGCATTTCGCAGGAGCTGCTGGTTTTTGCGCCTCTCGATGCTGCAGTCAAAATCTCGTTACTTCGTTTGCGCAACCGCACTGCGCGTAAACGTAGACTAACTGTAACTAATTACAACGAACTGGTGCTCGGTGTTACGAGGCCTTCCTCGGCTCCTTACATCATCACCGAGATCGACGCGCCCGCTTCGACGATCTTTGCGCGCAATCCGTTCAATAACGAGTTTGCAGATCGCGTTGCGTTCGTAGCAACGAGCGCGCAAATCTCGAGTGCGACCTGCGATCGCAAGGAGTTCGTCGGCCGTAACAGTTCGCTCGAAACGCCCGCCGCTCTGAAACGACTGAACCTGGCCGGAAGAGACGGAGCCGGGCTGGATCCGTGCGCGGCGATTCAAACAAGCATTGAACTTGCACCCAACGAAGCTCGCGAAGTCATCTTCTTACTCGGCGAGGCTGAGTCGAAAACCGTCGCGCAGGAACTGGTTACAAAGTTCCGCCAGTCCGGCAACGTTAATGCCGCTTTTGAAAAAGTGCTGGCCCACTGGGACGGAATTCTCGGTTCGGTTGAGGTGCGAACACCTGATGCGGCACTCGATACGATGCTCAATCGCTGGCTCTTATATCAAACGCTTTCATGCCGCATCTGGGGCCGCACGGCATTCTATCAATCCGGCGGCGCGTTCGGTTTTCGCGACCAGTTGCAGGACGTGATGGCGCTCGTCTATAGCCGCCCCGATATCGCACGACAACAGATCCTGCTCGCCGCCGCTCACCAGTTCAAAGAAGGCGACGTGCAACACTGGTGGCATCCGCCAAGTGGCCGGGGCGTGCGCACGAGGATCTCGGATGATCTGATCTGGTTACCGTTTGTGACGTCGTTCTATATCAATGTGACCGGCGACGTTTCTGTGTTGGATCAAGTGGTTCCCTTCCTCGAGCAACCTCTCCTCACAGACGACCAGCACGAACTCTACACACAACCTCAGGTCTCGGCGGAGTCAGCGCCGATTTACGAACACTGTGCACGCGCGCTCGATCGCAGCCTGGCGGTGGGGAAACACGGATTGCCGTTGATGGGCGGGGGCGATTGGAACGACGGAATGAATCGCGTAGGCCAACAGGGCAAAGGCGAAAGTGTTTGGCTGGGCTGGTTCCTCTTCACCGCCCTGACGGCGTTTGTTCCGCACGTCGATGCACGAAAACAGAAAATGCGCGGCAATCGCTATCGAAAGCATCTGGAAAATCTTCGCAAGGCACTCGAAGAGAAAGCGTGGGACGGCGACTGGTACCGGCGCGCGTATTTCGACGACGGTACGCCGTTGGGTTCAGCGCGAAACGAAGAGTGCCGGATCGATTCGATCGCGCAATCGTGGTCTGTGATTTCCGGCGCTTCGGATCCGTTTCGCATGGGACGCGCGATGGCTGCGGTTGAAGAGTATTTGATCCGGCGTGGCGATGGACTCGTGATTCTATTCACGCCACCATTCGACAAGGGCAATCTCGATCCCGGATATATCAAAGGATACGTTCCGGGCGTGCGTGAAAACGGCGGGCAGTACACGCACGCAGCGATCTGGACCATGATCGCTTACTCGATGCTCGGTGATGGCGAGCGTGCCGGTGAGCTCTTCGCGCTGCTCAATCCCATCAATCACTCGTCGACGCGCGCCGGTTTACACAAGTACAAGGTTGAGCCGTACGTCGCGGTGGGCGATGTTTATGCAGTACCGCCGCACAATGGACGCGGGGGTTGGACGTGGTACACGGGTTCGGCAGGCTGGATGTATCGCGCCGGACTGGAGTCGATACTCGGCTTCAAACTTCAGGCCGATCGACTCGAGATCAATCCATGCGTGCCACGCTGGTGGCGTGATTTTGAGATCACGTACAGACGCGGGCGCGCGGTTTACCGGATCAAGATTGAAAATCCGCTTGGTGTCAGTCGTGGGGTGGTAAATGTCGAGGTGGATGGTACAGAACAGACCGGAAACTCAATCGCTTTAATCGACGATGAAAAAACGCACAACGTCAGGATTGTGATGGGTGAGCCGGTGAGAACCGAAGAATCCGAACCAGCACAGCAAGCCCAGGCTTAAATCCTGTAAATCCTGAAACATCCTGTTAATCTTGTCTAATAATGGACAGGATAAACAGGATGTTTCAGGATTTACAGGATCTCTCACGCGGCAGCCATGTCGGCTTCGCTGATGTCGAAGTTGGCTGAAACTTTCTGCACGTCGTCGTGATCTTCGAGCGCTTCCACCAGTTTCAACATCTGGCGCGCATCGCTGCCTTCAAGACGCACATAATTTTGCGGGACCATTTCAACTTCNGCTACCTGCGGCTCTATCCCTGCTCCCTTCACCGCGTTCAGCACGGNATCAAACGCATCCGGTGAAGTAATAATCTCGAAGTTNTCCTCATCATCGCGAAGATCATCCGCGCCGGCGTCGATTGCGAGTTCAAATAATTCTTCTTCCGACTTCGCCGCCTTTTCGACGACGATGTACCCCTTCTTCTCGAACATCCAACCCACTGAACCTGATTCACCAAGGTTGCCGCCGTTCTTCGAAAAGATGTGGCGAATCTCCGCCACCGTGCGATTGCGGTTGTCAGTCATCGATTGAATCAACAACGCCACGCCGCCTGGACCATAACCCTCGTACGTGATCTCTTCGTAATTGACGCCTTCCTCTTCACCTGTGCCACGGCGAATCGCACGATCGATGGTGTCGTTCGGCATGTTGCCTGACTTCGCGTCAAGGATGGCCTTACGCAAACGCGCATTGGCGTCTGGATCGCCTCCACCACTACGCGCAGCGACGGTGATTTCCTTAATAAACTTCGTGAACAGTTTGCCGCGCTTGGCATCGAGCGCGCCTTTCTTGTGTTTGATACTATGCCATTTCGAATGTCCGGACATTTGGGTTTAGATCCTTCTGGAATTGTGCGGTTGTCAGGGATGGGAATATATCACAAAGGCCTCATGCAGCAGAAAAGGCGAGCAGAGCAGATCACAGGAGCAGGAGCAGCGATCAGGAGCAGGTTGGTCGACGAAGCCTGCTCCTGATAACTGCTCCTGCTTCTGCCATTTCAACTCGGCGTACTCTTTCCTCGCCCGTACCAGCACCGGCAGGTCCGAATCCGCGTCTTTCCAAACCGCAAAGAAATCCTGATATGCCTTGCGCGCCGCAGCCGTGTCACCATTGATGGCCGCGGCGCGGGCGAGACCAAGGTGTGCGAGCGTATGCGCCGGCGCAAGATAGTCGCTTCCGGGATGATCGATGATGGATTGGAATTCCGCTGCGGCTTCTTTGCCCATGCGCTGCTGCAGGTAGAGGTTGCCTCGCAAATATGCAGTCGAAGAACCAAGCACGATCCCGAATTGATAACTCCGGACTGATTCCAACAACTGAATCGCCTGACTAATATTGCCTTTACGTTGCTCGGCAATCGCATTAACGATCGGCGTCACTATTACATTAATGACAGTGTTTTTGGGATAGGCCGAGCGCGCATCATTGAGCAACGACTGCGCCTGACTCACATCATCACACGCCGCATAGACAAACGCGCCCATCGCGAGGCTCTTTTGCCCCCGGAGCAATCCGAGCCCGTTCTTTGCATTGGATTTTGCCTCGTCACACTGGCCGAGTTGTTCAAGGTGAGCGGCCATCGTCAACAATGCAGTCG
>Ga0065705_10104688_pt1 | contig 11993 bp, 9 predicted proteins | sample SwibulcommuniRL2_FD_59092 | JGI IMG/M metagenome (GOLD analysis project Ga0065705, IMG submission 59092) | Bulk soil microbial communities from switchgrass field near Rose Lake, East Lansing, Michigan, USA - RL2 Bulk Soil v2 (version 2) | ecosystem: Environmental > Terrestrial > Soil >... | reverse complement strand
GAAGCTCGGTCACGACGATCATCGTCATCGTCATCGTCGTCGGCGGCGGCGCGGCGACGGCGTCAATGAAGTCGCCGCACAGCAGCTCTTTTCGTCTCTAGGGCTTAGGGAAGCCTCGGTGGGCGACGAGGGTTTTGATTCAGCGAATTCTGAGATTGTGCCTTCAGCAGTTCCTGAGCGGCCACCAGTAACCCTCTTCCACCTGGTTGACCGCGTCGCATCGGCGCCGAGTGCATCATTCGCGCGGAAGGAGATGCCAACACGGCAGGAAACGACGCCGCAAGGTGCGCCGAGACGAGTCGCTGCATCGCAACGTCATCATCTCGTCCATCGCGCCGAGTGTCAGCATCAGCATGAAAGACGCAAACGACTGAGACCCGCTCCTACACGGACGACCGTGGCTCGAACTGCGCGGATACATGCCGGAGCCCGTTCGGGATGTTCACGAAATCGTCCTCAAGTTGTGGGCTGATTCCGAATGGCGCGTGGGAACGGTGCGACCAGCGCCAGTCGCGCACATCACCGGCATCAAGCCTGATGTGGAAGTGTTTTGCAACCTGCCGCCAACGGAGTTCTCCTACAGTTGGTCGCTCGCTCTGTCAGGACATCCGACGCATGCCTACTTGTCCTTCACCAAGCCGCATTACGGCTCGGCGGCTGTCACCTATCTATCGTTCTCGAACGAACGGGAGGAGTGAAGTCGCGGGTGATCGAACTGTCCGACTGCCGACACCTTCACCTCTCCAAAAGCAGCTCGAATCACTGAACCGGCTGTATCACGAGTTAATGGTGATTGGCCAGGGCAACCGCCGACCACAACGTGAACGCAGCGATTACCGCAGCGACGCGCAGTAAACGTATTCGCGGACGTTCCATTTCAGACATGCGCATATTCCACCACTTTTTGACACTCTCAGGCCCTCAAGCGCCGCTCGCCGGAAGGACGTCGGAGAATATCAGTGTCGCACGCTCAACAAAGTGTTGATGGTTTCGACGGTTTTTGCGTCAACGAAGTGAGGCTCATCGGAGTTTCGCATCGAGTGCTCGCCAGGCGAGAATCGGCCAAATTTCCGCGATTCCGAACTGTGTGGCCGTTGCTGGTCGCCTCAGCACAACGGAGTTTGTTCTAGTGAGGTTCGAAACGCGCCTGATTGATGTTGCATGAACCGTCGGCGGCTCCAGTTTAGGAGGCACGCGCACGGGAAAGGGAATCACCACCAGTCCGCGCGCTCGTGCGGGGGATTCAATGGGCGGAAGGTCTCGACGACAGGCGGTCAGCGACATCCGGATGTCCTCGCCGAAGCGAGTTGGTTGGCAGGAGACGATGACGCCCACGCGCTGCCCGCCAACCAGTTCCGCATCGATACGGCCTTGCTGATGCGAACGCTTTGCCGTATCGAGTCCCGCCATCTGTTTTACACACGAGAGGATGGCATCGCGGAACTTCAAGGGCGGCTGCATGCTGTCGTAGAGCACACCGTCGATTCGGTATCGCACGAACAGTTCGTTCGCGGTTGGCTCGATGTGAATGTCGCTCGCTCCCTTCTCGATTGCTGACATCAGGATGACGTTGACCAGCTTGACGACCGGTGCTTCCTCGCCCTGCTTGGCAAGCGCGGCGGCGGTAATCATGCCCTCTTGGTCAAATGGAGGCTCGAAATCGCGTGTCTCCAACGAGTCTGTTTTGTCTTCAATCGGCCCCAGATTCATGACGATGTTTTCCCCGAAACCCGTCGGGATGCAGGACACATCAATGTCGATTTCCTTCGTCATGCGGTTGTCCTGAAACCGGAGTCGGATTCGCCCGTTTTGTTGTGACGCTGTTTGCGTCGCGTCGAGCTTTGCCATTTCTTTGATGCGCGAAGGAATCGCCTCTCGGAACCTTAGAGGTGGCTGCATCACGTCGTTAAGTAGACCATCAATGCGATAACGCACCGACAGATGCTTCTCCAGCGGTTCGATGTGAATCTCAGTTGCGCCTTTCTGGATTGCGGACAGGAGCACGACATTCAGCAGCTTAATCACCGGCGCTTCCTTGCGCTGCCCGGCCAGCGTGTCTGCGCTGGTCTTTCTACTCGAATCGAGCGGCCGCTCAATTAGCAGGGACTCTGCTGCGCTGTCGTTGCTCGCGACTGTCCGCAGCTCCTCCAAGTCATTCATCCCGGTCACAGCCGGGTCCGGTGATGCGCCTACGCTCCGCGACAACACAGCCGCGCGTGGCGCGTTAGCTGTTTGCATCGCGGTCGGCCGGTCCGCGTCAGTGCGGCGTTGCCCTGACGATGACCCGTTGGACCATGAGAATGTGTGATGGCACGCCTGACAGCGCAAGGCGTCGTAGGCGGTTCTCACGGCTGTAGGCTTGTCACACTGCGGGCAGCGATAGCGACTGTCGTCTTGCCAAGGTTGCGACTGGTGTGGTCCTGCTTTTTTCCGAAGAACATCCTGGATGAAGAGTCCGACAAGAACCACAGCACCCGAAGCCAGAAGTCCGATAAGGACGGCATTCCGGTCTGTGACATTGAGAACGTTCAGGGACCCGGCATGACTGACGATGAAGGACACCACCAACGGCAGCATCAGCCATCGGCTGTTAAGCCATCGCCGATTCCAGAGCATCCGAGCAGAAATCCCCGCTAGTGCGGCACCGCCGAGATAGCCGATTCGGTCTTCGGTTGCCCCATCAATCCCGGCGACGAGCAGCCACAGCGATGCGCAGGCAACGGCTGGCACAACGACATACCGCAAGACAGGGGCTCCGGCATTCTTCCAACCGAAGTCGCGGACACGTGACGCAAACAGCCAACCGGCCGATGCGCCTCCGGCCCAGACGACGAACGTGAGCGCAGTCGATTCACTTCCCCAACCGACGGCAATCCCCAGCCAGAACCACCCGAGGATGTAGACTTTCCAGCCTTTCGGCACCTCAGGGAGAGAAATCGTCATCGATGACCTTTTCGGGCGATGCCCGTTTAAGAAGCATGGCGACTTGGACGCATCCACCATTCAGTCAACCGATGCGGGCCAAACAACTGTTTGTCCCATCTCATTTCGGGGTCAGGGACTCTACGCCAACCGAAGCGAAAGTTCGGCTCGTTTCGGAGAGGTTTGTCCCACGTCTGCAGCGGTCTCGGAAACCTCCCTCTATCGAACGCGTTCCATTTCGACCTTGACGAACCGTCCGACAAAGGAGGGCACTGACGCGCCGAGTGACATCAAGCAAGCCGCTGAGATCGCGCATTCGAGACAGAGCAGGTGCTCGCGGGACAACGGACCTCCCGTCATTCCTGCAGTCATTGTCGTGATCTTTTTTCGCTGGCTTGCTCGAGCGATAACGGATTCTGAGGGCGTATAATCCACGCCCATGTCCAAGTTCGAAATGCGCTCTCTTCCTGTTGTAACCACGATCGTTCTGTTGTCCATAAACCTTGCAGGGCAAGACACGCGGTTCAGTCCGCAGCGGATGGATACGACGTGCAAACCGTGTGAGGACTTTTATCAATTCGTCAACGGCAACTGGCTAAAGGACAATCCGATTCCCGCCGCGTTTCCGACTTGGGGGACCTTCAGCATTCTTCAACAAGACAATCGAAAGGTTCTGCGAGAAATCCTCGAAGACGCCGGACGTGGAGGCCCAACGGCAAGCGACGCAGCGAAAATTACGGGAACGTTTTATGCCTCTTGCATGGACGAATCGCGGATCGAGGTTCGCGGCATCGCGCCGATCGCCGATGAGCTTTCGCGTATTGACGCGATTAAAGACATCCAAGGATTGAGAGCTGAGATGGCACGTCTGCACGGTTCGGGCGTACCCGCCGTGTTCCAATTTTTTTCCGCTCCGGACCGCCAAGACAGCTCGAAAACAATGGTCGTGATCAGTCAAGGCGGCCTGAGTCTTCCGAATAAGGACTACTACACAAAGACGGATGAGAAATCGAAACAAACGCGCAGCGATTTCGCGAAGCATGTCGGTCGAATGTTTGAGCTGCTGGGTCATGTGCCAGAACGCGCATCGCGCGAAGCCGGCATTGTGATGAAAATCCAAACCGAGTTGGCGGATGGTTCGATGGATCCAGTCGAAGGGCGCGATCCGTTCGCGACCACCAATAAGCGGTCACTGACGCAGCTACAGCAAATGACGCCGGCTTTTCTGTGGAGGGAATACCTCACGGCTCGCAGCGTGCCGTCGTTTTCGGAATTGAACATCGGGCAGCCGAAGTTTTTCGAAAAACTGAATCGCATGTTCACGGAAGTATCCGTTGAGGAGTGGCAGGTCTATCTGAGATGGCAGGTGCTTAATTCGGCAGCGCCCCGCCTTTCTTCGAAATTTCAAGAGGAAAATTTCAACTTTTTCAACCGGACGCTGAACGGTACACCGGAAATGCAACCGAGATGGCAGCGTTGCGTCGTCGCGACGGATGCGTCACTCGGTGAGGCGCTTGGCCAGGCGTTCGTGGAGAAGCGCTTTCCTCCCGAGTCCAAGGCACGAATGGCCGTCCTCGTGGATAACCTCACAAAATCTTTTCGTGAGCGCATTCAAACGCGCGACTGGATGAGCGAGGACACGAAGAAGCAGGCTCTCAAAAAGCTGGACGCGATCACCAGAGCGATCGGCTATCCGGACCAATGGAAAGACTACACGTCCCTACGCCTCACTCGTGACAGCTACTTCGAGAACACCGCCCAAGCAGCGGCTCTCGAGATCCGGCGCAATTTGGACAAGATCGAAAAACCGAACGATCGAGCCGAGTGGCGGGACGGGACCCCGGCGACCGTGAACGCCTATTACGGGCCTGCCAACAACGTAATTGTTTTTCCGGCCGGAATTCTGCAGCCGCCGTTCTTCGATCCACAAGCCGACGATGCTTTGAACTATGGCGCGATTGGCGCACTCATCGGACATGAAATGACTCACGCGTTTGATGACCGCGGAAGCCAGTTCGATGCCAGCGGCAATCTCCAGAACTGGTGGACGCCGGATGATAGAAACAAATTCTCTTCACGCGCCGAATGTGTCAGCGAACAATTCAGCGGTTACAAAACTTCGGACGGGATGCCGTTGAATGGAAAACTCGTCCTGAGTGAGTCCATCGCGGATCTCGGCGGAATCACGATGGCATATTACGCGCTGCAGAAATCCATGGAGGGTAAACCACGTCCCGCGAACATCGACGGCTTCACGCCGGAACAACGTTTCTTTATCGGCTACGCCGTCATCTGGGCGAGCAATCAACGACCCGAGGCCGAGCGACGCCAGGCGTTAACGGACACGCACGCGCTGGCACGGTATCGGATCAACGGCCCTCTCTCGAATCTCAAGGAATTCGCGACGGCGTTCGCATGCAACGCGACTGACGCAATGGTCCGTCAGGCGAACCGGCAGTGCCAAGTTTGGTAGAGATTCACTGTTCTCGTGCGGCCCTGCTGTACCCGGAGTCTGAGAGACTGTCGCCGTCGAATGCCCGTGGTACGCACGACCTCGTCGACGCCGGGGCGCTCATTCTTGTGTCAAGCCGCGGCGTCTCAATTCGGAAATTTCAGGGAAGTGACCCTTATCGATGCGTCGTTCTTTCGGTCGCTGCGACGAGCGGTGGCGCAGGCTGGGCCGAGGGGGGCGGGTGGGGGCGGTCGCATAACTCTACGCCGACACTGTAGGTGTGCAGTCCCGCGTCGTTGATCGAAACTCTCAATACACAGTTCACCTCGCCAGAGGACCAGACCGTCATATTCTGCGGCGTGATTGGCATCCGCGTTCCCTACAGTAATTATGCCCTTACAAACCACGCACGCTAACCTTCGGGCCAGCGCCCGGAGCTCCCAACTGTTTTGCTATGCGCCGGAAGAGCGCAGAGAGCAACCTGATAGCCGCTCGTATTTTCGTCACTGCTTCTTCGCCGCCTTCCGCTTCATCCGATGACCCAACCGCCTCGACCGAATCGGTGTTAGCCCCGTGGCTTCCCATATTTCTCGTATTGACCGTTGATGTAGATGCGCCACCGACCGTGCGTTGAACACTCAAAGATCGCGGAGGCCAGCGGAATAACTACCTGTATGCCGCCACTGTCCGACACTTGCGGTGGAACGTGCTGAAGGAACTCAAGAACGGTTCCGCACTCCGGACATTTCTGGAGCGCTTCGGACCGTAGCTGATACTGCGCGATCTCGCCGTCCGACGTGACCCTAAAGAACCGATGATGCTTCGCTAGACTTGGCTCGGTGTTCTCACACCGGTAGTAGTCGGCCTGTGCATCCGGACCGCCCGAATAGAGTTGAACGCCGTTACTGTGACCGGCATACCAGCGCATCACTGACCCACAGGTCGGACACTTGGGAGCGGTGGTGTTCATCTCGCCTCCTAGTCGCGGCGCTCGTCTTTCTCTTTGAAGGCCAGCCCCACAAGTCGGAACAGCAGCATCACAATGACGAGTCCGACCAGTCCGAGTAGTCCTCCGGTCATCCTTCTTCGCCGCTTTTCGCTTCTACTACCCAGCCAAGTCCGTGAGAGTCCAGCCGCGATCAAGATAGCCAGCTAGATTACGCCGCCGCCGAAGCCGTGATTCCAGGCCGTCGCTTCGTCGAGAGCAGGGCAACGCCGAGGAGCAGGATCAACGTCGCCGGAAAGGCCACAATTGGGCCTTGAATCCACGCCAGTCGCGGAGGAACAGGCATCGGTTCCACGACCATGTAGATGCCGTGGACCGTCCAGAACACGGCGACGATAACGATCATCGAACGGACCAATGTGGATTGTGAATCGAGCCGACTCACGTAGACGGTGAGGCCGCCGACCAGCAGCACCAGCGTGGACCACGAAAAGTTCAGGGCGAACAGTGCCCAGCGGAGTTGTGGCGGTAGGCTGCCGCCGTCCACTCCGCGCCACTCGTATTGCAAGTAGAAGTGCGCGATTGCCACGCCGATTTGGAGGAGTCCCGCCGCCGTCAACGTCCACGCCCACGCTCTGCTCGCTTTCATTGCGACTCCTGGTGAGTGTCGTAACGATAGACCGAGGAGATGAGCAATTTGTTTCGAGGGCTACTGCTTTGCCCTCCGGCTTGCCCAATACTTCTTCATCCTCGCACTCACCGCCTTCCGCTGCGCTGCGGTCATCTTCCGCCTGCTGCGACTCGTAGCAGCCTTGCGAGCGCCTCTTCTCAAGATGAAATTCAACGGCAACTCATCCTCATCGAATGAAGCGCTGAGGTCGGGAAACACTTTGAGAAGGTGTTTCGCTTCCTCTGCCAACTCACGGAGACGCATTTCTGCGCCCCGCAGAGCATATGCTTTCAAATCGAATGATTTTGCCACTGGACCTCCGCAAGCAGTCGATGATTCGGGTGCAGGCTCTACCCGGTGATGTTGTGATCGACCTCTCACTCTATGCGATCTTCTTTTTGTTGATAGTGGTGATGGGGTGGCGCTTGCGACAACGGAGAGGCCGGCTGGGTGCAGCCGCTGTGGGGTCCGTCTACGAGATGTTGAATGAGGAAAAGCGGAACGCCATCGAAATGATCGTGGAGGACAAGGCCGCTGAGCGAGATCCAGAGCACGCGGACGATACTCTGCCTCCGGATCGGTGTGAATCCACGCCAGGGGAAGGCTAGATGAATTGTCAAAGGTCGGTGCCAATTCTGCCTGTGAAAGATGTCAGGGCAGCGCTAAAGAACTATCAGTCCCTCGGAGTTGCATCTGAACCTATTTCACGATCTTGATCCCGAAACCAATACGTCTGCTGTCTACTTCTACGTGTCCGACCCCGACTCGATCTACGAGGAATGGACCAAGGCAAATGTTCAAGGGAGATTGGCTGCGCCCGAGCCAAAATCCTGGGGTATGCGCGAAATGGCCTACATCGATCCAGACGGCAACCTCCTGCGCATCGGTTCGCCACTCGCCGCCAGCGTTCCGCAACGGAAATCTTTCGTTTGACTCCGAAGGCGATTCTCTTTGATCTGGATGGCACGCTGTGGGATCGAAACGATGCCGTTCGTGCTCTTGCCACAGAGCAGCACCGCCAACTCCATAAATGGCTCGGGCACATTCCGGAGCATGATTACATCGAACGCGTTGTTCATCTGGATGACAACGGTAGGGCCGATAAGAACTTCCTTTACCAAACCATCGGCATCGAGTTCGGCCTCTCGAAATCTGCTGTCGCCATTCTCCACACCGACTTCGGGACACGCTATCAGGGGTTCATCGTTCCGTTCCCGGAAGTTATCGAGACGCTCTATCACCTTCGACGTTTGGAGATCAGACTCGGAATCATCACCAACGGCTCAATGAGAGTTCAGGAGGCGAAGATTAGCCGGTTGGAGGTGTCCGACCTGATGGATGTCGTTCTCATTTCCGAGCGAGAGGGCGTCCGAAAACCGGCTGCCGAAATCTTTCATCGGGCACTGAGGAGGCTTGATGTGTCGCCATCGGAAGCGTGGTTCGTTGGCGACAACCCCGAGGATGATGTCGCAGGGGCGGCGGCGGCGGGATTACGTTCGTTTTGGCGTGAATGCGATGATTGGCCTCGACCCGCAGCGGCGTGTGAAACAATTCGGTCCCTCGATGAACTGCTGCGGTTTGTGTCCCAAGTGTCCCATCAGACCCATTGATTTCCACTCGTTCTGATTTTCATCAACCGGATCTTTCCGGGTAGAAACTCATAGGACGCATGGGACACATAGGGCAGCAAGTGCGATGGGTGTCTCTTGGCCGCGGATCTTTCGGATCTACTTGGTCGGCACGAGGCGCTTCAGCTCCTCGAACCAGTTGACGACGACGTTGATTTGCGTCGCTGACGTTGGTTGATCCCTGACCATCAGAAACCGCTGTCCGTCGTGCGTCACGTCATAGGTGACGCCCGTCAACGGAAACGTGCTGGATAGATACGTCCCCTCGAACAGCATCGTTGGTCGGCCTGCGGAGAAAGATGGCTGTAACGTCACTGGCACGGCCATCATTTTGTCGCCGCTTCGATAGAACAGCTCGCGGCCGGTCGGATTCCACGCAGGCTCCGTCCCACCGTCGCTCGAAATCTGCCACTTCCCGCCCGGTCCTGGGTAGGGCTGCACGTACACCTCGGGACGCCCGGATTCATCCGACACGTACGAGAGCCATCGGCCGTCGGGGGAAAACCGGGGCGCGCCCTCGGTCGCCGGTGTGACCAGGAACGACGTGCGCTTGTGATCCTTCAGCGACAACACCCAAATATCCCGCAGTGTCTTGGGATCGGCGCGGATAAACGTCATGAGCTGGCCGTCTGGAGAAAACGACAGCGGCAAATCCGATACTTGTTCGGAGGTGCTCAGACGCTCTGCCCCGCCACTGCCGTCACTCATCTGCCAGAACACGCTCCCCGGTGGTCCTCCTCTGTTGGAGCGGACCGCTACGTGGGTACCATCAGGGCTCCACAACGGGCCATCATTTTGACCGCCGTCAAAGGTCAGTCGCGTCAATGTGTCCCGTGTAGTGTCGTAGATCCACACCTGGCCGCCGACCTCGACCGCGATTCGTTTGCCGTCGGGCGCGAGCCGCGGCCAGTCATATTCGCGGGCAGGGGCAGGCAGCGGTTGCACTGTTCCATTCCGTGCGACCCACACGAGGCTACGCGAGACCTGCGCGGCGCCTGACACGTATACGAGCGTGCCGGTGTCCGAGAAGCTGTAGTACGGAAATCCCGGATTCGTCTGCAGCACACCCTGCAGTACTGGTACTGGATCCCTCGTCAAGGTCAGCGTGTTCAGATCGAATGGGGCGGCGAGTAGCGTTCCGGCCTGCACGTACACCAGGTGGCCCGTGGGCGAATAATGAGGCGCCGTTCCTGCGGGGACGAGGTCCCGCCGTTCATGGGTGGCCGTCGAATAGACGGCAATCGCTGAGGACTGGTTTCCAGCGACGGCAAACAAAATGCCGCGCCCTTGCGGCAGGACCTCGGGCATGCGATGAACACCATCGTTACCTTGCAAACGCGCGATCGTAACCGGTGTGCCTCCGCTGTCCCTCACCTGCTGCAGGCCGGCAGTGGATCCAAATGTGATCGCCCCATCCGCCGCCCAGTACGAACCCTGCCCGAACGACAAAAGACCGAGGTTCAGCACGCTGCCGCCGTTCAGAGATGCTTTGAAGCTGCTGCCGGCCGTCGCGAATCCAAGCCACTGGCCATCGCGCGAGAAGAACGGTGCTGCGGCTCCCAGCGTACCGGGCACCGCTCTCGCTTCCGAACTTTCGATTTGACGTACATAGAGCTGGTCTGCACCACTACCCCGGGTGGCGACGTAGGCGATCTGTTTCCCGTCCGGCGAGATGACGACACTCGAGCTCGCTGAATTCGCATTGAAGACGGAAAGCCGCTCGTCAGGCGCCAACGGGATCGCGAGGCGCATCACTTGTGGAGGCTGAACCGACGCTGCCGGCCGCACGTACGACGCGGCAGTGCCCGCGATCAGAGCGCCGCCCGTGAGCGCCGCAGCATGTGATATCCAGCGCACACGCCACCATTTCGTACCGGACGTCGCACTAGGGACGACGCCAGAGATCGAACGGCTCGAATCGCTGTCGCGTCTGAGGCGCGCGAGATCCGCGCGCAATTCCGCGGCGCTCTGATAGCGGAGTTTCCGGTCCTTTTCGAGCGCTTTGAGGATGATGCGCTCGAGTTCGATCGGCACGTCAGGATTGACGCGTCCTGGCGCGATGGGTGCCTTGCTGATGATGGCGTTGAAGATAGCTCCAGCCGCATTGCCCATAAACGGCAGGCGGCCGGTCGCCATCTCGTAGAGAACCACGCCGAGCGAGAACAGATCCGTGCGGCCGTCAATCTCGTCCTGTCCGAGTGCCTGCTCGGGCGACATGTAGGCCACCGTCCCGAGCGCGGTGCCAGGACTCGTCAGGTGTTCCGCATCGACCGCGTTGGTGACGAGCTGCGAGACGCCGATAGCTGCGCCGGCTGCTGAGGGACGCGGTTCGAGTTTGGCCAACCCGAAGTCGAGGATCTTCGCGTGCCCTCGGGTGGTCACGAAGATGTTGGCGGGTTTGATGTCTCGATGAACGATCCCTTTGGCGTGCGCGGCATCAAGGGCATCCGCGATCTGGGTGCCGATCTCGAGCACCGAATCCAGCGGAAGCGGCTTCCCGCTGCGAAGGCGATCCTTCAGGGTCTGACCGTCCAGAAACTCCATCGCGAGAAACGGATGCCCCTCGGATTCGCCCACCTCATACATCGTGCAGATATGCGGATGATTGAGGGCAGATGCGGCACGTGCTTCGCGATTGAAGCGCTCCAGGGTCTGACGGTCCGCTACGAGATCGACCGGCAGGAATTTCAAAGCAACCGGACGGCCGAGGCGCGTGTCTTCCGCTTTGTAGACCACGCCCATCCCGCCGCCGCCGACCTGTTCGACGACGCGGTAATGAGAGACAGTCTCGCCCACGCGCATGGTGCGGCTCCCTTCGTGGAAACTGGATTGTGCGGACGGTGTGCCGGAGGATACGTCGGCGGTGGCTGCGTGTAAAGACCAACCACGAGCCGTGGTAATCGTGTGGTCATGCGTGGCTTGGTCCGCTTCGACCACGCGTCCGCGAATCGCAGCGCGTCATCGGCACGAATGCACGGCGCGCGGATGTCGCGGGATCAGAGTCACGCCGCACGCGTAAGAGGCCCAGTCATTCCTCGACCGAGACCATCACCAGACGGCACGCAGCTGCCTCTGTGTCGACCGTCAGCACGATTCGCGTTTCCTGTTGCAACACATCCCGTGACCGTCTATCGTGACCGCCACTTCACAGATGGGTGAACGCAGCAGGGAGGGCCAGAGCCTCATTGAGATCCAATCTAGGAAGAACAGCACGAAATCGGGGATGACGAGGGCTGTGACCCACGCCCATGGGAGAACTTCGAGAAACCGGTATTGGCGTGCCGAAGGCGTCGTCGGAAGAAGCTCACCAGATCCCAGGCAGGAGACGATACCGGACGGTGCTGGTATACGCAGCCCATTCCGGATGGTGGGCCA
>Ga0065705_10104687_pt1 | contig 11995 bp, 12 predicted proteins | sample SwibulcommuniRL2_FD_59092 | JGI IMG/M metagenome (GOLD analysis project Ga0065705, IMG submission 59092) | Bulk soil microbial communities from switchgrass field near Rose Lake, East Lansing, Michigan, USA - RL2 Bulk Soil v2 (version 2) | ecosystem: Environmental > Terrestrial > Soil >... | reverse complement strand
GGTGCCCGCCGGCCGCGTCTCGGAGCTTGCGGTCCTGCACCAGACCAGCCCCGCGCGCACGTTGATCGGGGTCGCGAACGACGCGCTCGCCACGATGGGCGGAGCATCGAACGTTCACTTCGCGGTGTTCACCGACCTCGGATCCCTCGTCTTCGCTGATGGTCCGTCCCCGAACGCGTCACTGGTCGTGGACGCCGACGACGACCTCCAGGCGTGGTTCCTCGGGACGAAGGGTTCCGGAGCCACCGGGGGGAACACGACGTGGTCGTACACCGGCTCCGGCACCCCGCGCTGGGGCGCCCAGGGGCTGCTCGCGAACGGCGACAACCAGGCGCTCGGGATCGGGAAGCTCTCCTACGGCTTCACGCTCCTGGCCGTCGGAACGCACGACACGAACTTCGCGGCTCAGCCCGGAGGGGGATCGAACGTCGTCGGATCCGGCTTCGCGCTCTACGACGCGAACACCGGCCTGATCCAGTCCTACATGCCGGGGTTCACCTCGACCGGGGCGTCCTCCCCGTGGACCGGTTCGTTCCTGAAGGTGTGGGAGATCCAGTTCATCGAGTCCCTCGGGTGGATGATCGTCGGCGGCGACTTCACCGGTGCCACCACGACGTCCGGCACGGCGATCTCGCCGGCGCCCTACCGCGTCGCGATCTACGAGGATCCCGACGCCGGCGGGGAGCCGCCACCGCCACCCTCGGACACGCTGGCCTTCCGGGTCCTGACCTCGGCGGGAGGCAACTCGGCCTCCTCCTTCAACACGACGACGATCTCCCCCGTCGGCGGTAGAGCGGTCGTCGTAGGAGTCTCGGCCTACCGCAACGACTCGGTCCAGCCCTCGGCCCCTACGGTCACGGGCGCGAACATCACCTTCTCGCTGCAGGGGACCTCGATCTACGACGACGTGGCCCCGAACCAGGGCACGCTCTGGGTCTTCGCGGGCCTGACCGCTTCCCCGGGGGTCGGGCCGCTCACGATCAACTTCGGCGGCCAGCCGATCCATGCCGCCGTCTGGGACGTGGTCGAGGTCGACGGGGTGCCCGGGAGTGCGTATATCCGCAACGTCGCGACGAACGTCGACAACACCTCGCCGGAGACGAGCGGGACCCTGCCGGCGTTCGGATCCTCCGACAACCGGTCGCTCGCGTTCTACGCGAAGAACGTCTCCCAGTCCGACCTGTACACCGTCGAGGGAGGGTGGACGAAGCTCGGGAACGGGTTCACGTCTGTCTCTCCGTCGGTGACGATCGAGGGCGGCTACTCCTCGACGGCCGATATCCAGACCGCCTGGACCCAGGCGATCGGCACCGGGCGCGCGGGAAGCATCATCCTCGAGTTGGTCGACGCGGGAGGCGGAACCCCGCCGCCGGCCGGGATCACGGTGAACGAGGCCGGCGTCTCGGTGAACGACTCCCGGTACACGGTCAACGGGGACCTCGTGGGCGCGACCCCGACGCAGGACGTCGTCTTCGGTGCGATCTCTCTGCTCTCGGTGAAGACGCCTCGGGTGAACCGGCTGACCGCCGTGGCGATGCAGAAGACCACGTTGCTGACCGTTCACCAGCCACTGGTCTTCCGAGGATCGAACCCCCCGAAGGCGGTCGGCCTTCCGCTGATCGGCCTGTTCACCGCCTACGCGCCACACACGGCGCTCGAGCAGAACTTCCCCCAGACCGTGGTGCTGCCGAAGATCCCGCTGCTCACGGTGAGAACGTTCCGTATCTCGACCAGCGTTCTGGGACGCGTGGTCGGTACCGCAACGGTGACCGACGAGGTCAATGGATTCGTCGGCCAGCGCGACAGCGTGGTGGGGACCACGGAGAGGGGATAGAGGGATGCCAGGTATCAGGGTTCGGCACAACATGTTCCACGGAGGCACGTTCGTGGTGGAGGCGGGGCCGGAGTACGCGACGCCGATCGTCTGCCCCCGTTGCAATCCGACGAAGGATGGGTCGATCAGGATCCACTACTACAAGGCGCACCACATCACCCTCGATGAGAACGGCAACGGGATCATCAGCGAGGGCGTGTACAACGCGATCCTCGAGGCGGACCCACACGGTCTGGCCGGCCTCGAGGTCGTGAACGAGGTGAAGGATCCCCCGCCGTTGACCATCGGCATGGGGGCACTCGGGCAGCCTGAGGTCATCTCGGGCGAGTTCATAGGAAGGAACGGTCATGGCTAACGCGCTCTACGCGAACTACAAGGACTTGATCCTCGGTGGGGGTACGCACACGTTCCCCGACCTCAACACCGACACGATCAAGCTCGCGCTGATCGACACCGGGACCTACTCGGTGAACCTCGCGACCCACCAAGACCATGCGGACCTCTCGGGCATCGTCGGCACCCCCGGCACGCTCGACTCGCCCACGGTGGGCACGGTGGCCGCCGGTACGTTCGACGCAGCCGACGAGGTGTTCACCTCGGTGTCGGGTAACTCGGTCGAGGCGTACGTGATCTACAAGGACTCGGGCGTCTCGTCCACGTCCGCGCTGATCGCCTACTTCGACACCGCTGCGTCCGGCCTCCCGGTGACCCCGAACGGCGGGAACATCACCGTGGCCTTCAACGCCTCGGGCATCATCGCGTTCTGAGATGACGCTGCTGTTGCCGGCACCGCCGGCCTTCGGCTACTTCGTCACGAACGAGGACTCCCCTTCGGGTGGCGCCTACGGGGCCTCGGTCGCTGCTTCGGGGTCGACCAACACGAAGGGGACCTGGGTCGCGATCCACGCGACGATCTCCTACGACCTCTACGTCCACACGATCACCCTCACCGAGGGGAACGTGTCTACCCAGTCCACGCGCATCTTCGTGGATCTGGGCATCGGCCCTGACGCCTCGAACGTGACGGTGGTTGCGGAGAATCTCGAAGGGTCGAACGCTGCACCGCATACCCAGGGCGGTCGGGTCTACCACGCCTTCCCGCTCTACATCCCTTCTGGGACCCAGCTGTGGGCGAGGTCGCAGTCGAACATCGCCTCACAGACGGTGCGCGTGCACGTCGCGTCATGGGGTGCGCCCGATCACCCCGAGAGCTTCCCGAAGATCAGCTTCATCGAGTCGATCGGTGAGGTGCTGACATCCACAACCTCGGCAGGCATGACTCCGGGTGCGTCAGGCACGCTCGGCGGACTCTCCAATATGGGCACGGCCTCGAACGACATCTGCGCGTTGTCGATGGGGGTCGGCTCGCAGGACGCCTCGCTCACCGCCGTCGCATACCTCGGTGCGGTAGCGACGACCGCTGCGGCTCAGACCCAGGAGCTAGGCATCTGCACCGACCACAAGAACCTATCCACGGTGGAGGCCGTCCGGTCCAACTCCACGGTGGTCTGGTGCGACGTAGCTGCCGGCGTGGAGTTGGACGCGCGGCTCTCCTGCACGGGGACGGCTGACTCCTCGATGACCGGCGTCCTCTACGGATTCGTGAGGGGTTGAGATGACGCTGCTCTTGCCCGCCCCCCCGGTGTTCGGGTACTTCGTGACCAACGATGACTCCCCTTCGGCCGCGAACACCTACGGCACGACGATCACGGCCTCAGGATCGACCAACACGAAGGGCACGTGGGTCGCCGTGCACGCGACCGTGACCTACGACCTGTACCTGCACAACATCACGTTCTCCTCGGGGGGGGTGGGGAACGCGAGCGCGAGAAGTCAGGTCGATCTCGGGATCGGCCCCGACGCATCCAACGTGACCGTGATCTGCGAGAACCTCGTCGCGGACAACTCTGGCACCACGGGCGCGGGGTCGGGGTGGCTCGTCGGGGGCCGCTTCTACGCCCAGATCCCCCTGTACGTCCCCGCTGGGACCCAGTTGTGGGCACGGTCGCAGTCGAATACCGCCTCTCAGACCGTGAGGATCGCGGTCAATTCCTGGGGCGCGCCGGACCACCCCGAATCGTTCCCGAAGATCAGCTACATCGAATCGATCGGGGAATCGCTCGGCACGACCACGGGGACCTCGATCACCTCCGGTGCTTCAGGCGCGTTGGGAACCTCGACCTCGCTGGGCACGCCGACCAACAATCTCTGCGCCGTCTTCTACGCGATGTCCTCGGACACCACCACGATGGCCGCCGTGGGCTACGTCGGGGCGCTCACGACCGACGCGACGGCTACCGTTCAGGAACTCGGCCTGTGCGCGACGATGAACGGGAACGCGTCGGAGGAGGTCCGACACTCGTCAACGGTCATCTGGTGCGACATCCCCTCCGGCCAGACGATCGGGGGCCGCATGTCCTGCACCGGCACGGCCGACGCGACGATGTGGGGTATCGCGTACGGATGCGTGAGGGGCTGAGATGGCTGTCACCGAACTCTACGCCGGCACCGAGGCCATCACGACCGATGAGTGGTCGCTGACGACGGACACCACGACCCTGGCGACCAAGACCGACGACGGCGTGATCCAGGCGTGGGTGGACTTCACCACGTCCATGGCTCGAGGCGACTCGTTCAGGATCAAGGCGTACGAGAAGGTGCAGTCGGCGGGGTCGCAGGCGCTCGTGTTCTCCCACGTCATCCAGAACCAGCAGTCAGACCCGCTCTACGTCGCGCCGGCGATGATGCTGATGCACGGCTGGGACTTCAGCCTGGAGAAGCTCACCGGCACCGACCGTACGATCACCTGGGGGATCCGCTCGCTCGGTGGCACCCCGACCGAGTACACGGAGGGGTCCGCCTCGATGACGACGACCGAGTTCTTCATCGCCTCGGAGTCCACGTCGAAGACGAAGCAGACGAGCGCGGGGATCTACCAGCTGTTCCTCGACCTGACGAACCTGACGAAGAACGACGTGTTCGAGGTCAAGTGCACGGAGGAAGCCCGCGCCGCCGATACGGTGGAGGCCGTGGCCTACCGCGCGACCCTGTGGGGCGTCAAGACGTCGAAGGTCTGGGTGTCCCCCGCTCTCGCCCTGATGAACGGCTGGGAGTTCTCGATCGACCGGCTCGCCGGTTCCGACCGCACGATCCCGTACTCGATCCGGAAGCTGGCGTAGATGTCCTGGCTCTGGCAGCCATTCGGTGAGGCTGCCGCTAGCGGCGACCAGACGGTCACCGGGAACCTGCTCACCGTCACCGCGACCCTCCCCAACGCGACGGTCACGCCCGGTGGCGTCAGCTTCTCGACCAACCTCCTGACGGTCACCGCCTCCCTGCCGAACGCCACGATCACGACCCAGAACACGATCACGGCGCAGCTGCTGACCGTGACCGCCTCGCTCCCCAACGCGACGATCACGACCGGCAACGTCAACATCAGCACGAACCTGCTGACGGTGACGGCGAGCCTCCCGAACGCCACCATCACCACGCAGAACACCGTCACGGCCAACCTGCTGACGGTGACGGCGTCCCTCCCGAACGCCACGATCACCCCTGGGAACGTCACCGTCACGGCACAGCTGCTCTCGCCCTCGAAGACGTTCCCGAACGCGACCATCACCACGGGCAACGTCAACATCGCCACGAACCTGCTGTCCGTCACCGTGAGTCTGCCGAACGCCACGGTGACGGCGGTGGCGACCATCACGGCAAACCTCCTGAGCGTTACGGCTTCCCTCCTTAACGCGACGGTCACCCCAGGTAACGTGACGGTCGCCACCAACCTGTTGAGCGTCACAGCGTCCCTGCCGAACGCCACGATCTCCCTCGGCAGCGGCGATCAGAGCGTCACGGCCCAGTTGCTCAGCGTCACGGCGTCGCTCCCGAACGCGACCGTCACGACCCAGAACACGATCGCCGCGAACCTGCTCTCGCCGGCCACGTCGCTCCCGAACGCGACCATCACCACCGGTAACGTCAACATCGCCGCCAACCTGTTGACGGTCACGGCCTCCTTCCCCAACGCCACGCTCACCGGTGGGGCCGTCCAGATCACGGCGAACCTGCTCACCGTCACGGCGAGCTTGCCCAACGCCACGCTGACGACCCAGTACACGGTCACGGCGAACCTGTTGACGGTCACCGCGAGTCTCCCCAACGCCACGGTGAGCGCGCAGTACACCGTGACGGCGAACCTGCTCTCCCCGTCGAAGACGTTCCCCAACGCCACGATCACGACGGGGAACGTGAACATCGCGGCCAACGTCCTGAGCATCACGGCCTCTCTCCCCAACGCCACGATCTCGGGCGGGGTCAGTGCGGCCATCCTCCAGAACAACTTCAACGTCGGGACAGACGAGACGCAGCTGACCGGCGGCTCGGGCGGGAACACCGTCAGCGGCGGCGACTACTTCGACACGATCGGCGGCAACACCGGTACCACGCCGAACGACCGCGTCGTCTACTCCTCGGCCCAGAAGGCACACGGCACCTACTCGGTGCTCATCGACTCCGACACGTCGGGTGGTGAGTACGTCGAGTGGTCGACGCAATGGCCGAACGAGACGACCCAGGTCGACGTGCGCTTCTACTTCCGGGTGACCACCTTCCCGGCCTCGGCTGCGAACAAGATCTGCCGGATGTTCGACAACCTGGGCAACGAGGCTGCGTTCTTCCGGGTGGACACGGCGCCGAACCCCGGCATCGGAGACTCTGCCGGCACCTTCACCGAGCCGAGCGGCCCGGTCGTGCTGACCGCGAACACGTGGTACCGCTGCGAGATGCACGTCCCGATCGGGAACAGCGTCACGATCACCTGTGACCTGTACGCCGGCGGGAACATGGACGGGACGACCCCCGACTACTCGTGGTCGCAGGCAGCCTCGGACACCCTGGCCGCCGGCGGCGACATCGCGAGCATCCGGTTCGGTAACTCGGTCGCGGGCACCAACATCTACGTCGATGACGTGGGGATCCGCAACGACGGGGTGGCCTTCGGCGCCGCCACCGACTCGCGAACCATCGTCGCGAACCTGTTCCAGCCGACGGTCACCTTCCCCAACGCCACGATCCAGGCCGGTGGGGTCAGCTTCTCGACCAACCTGCTCACGGTCACGGCGAGTCTCCCCAACGCCACCATCTCCCAGTTCACCCAGGTCACGGCGAACCTGCTCTCGATCACGGCGTCCCTACCGAACGCTACGATCGCGATCACAGGAGCGCAGACCATCACCGGGAACCTGCTCCTCGTGAACTGGCAGGCATTGCCGAGCGTCATCGTGCTCGGAACGATCAACCGCCCCGGAACGATCCTCGGAGCCGTACTGCGGCAATAACAGAGAGGCTGAGCGTATGGCGAAGCGATTCCAAGTCGGTGAGATGGCGCACGTTCAGGCGACCTGCAAGGTAACCGGGGTGCTGACCGATCCGACGACCGTCACCCTCCAGATCATCGACCCTCTCGGCGCGCAGTCGAGCTACACCTACTCGGCTGCCGAGGTCACCAAGGACGGCACCGGTATCTACTCCTTCGACCTGGCGCTGCCGGTCGAGGGGACGTGGCTCTGGCGCTGGGTGACGACGGGGTCGTGCACGGGGGCCGATGAGGGCGAGATCCTCGTGAGGAGCAGCGCGTTCGTATGACGACCTTCCTCGAGCTTCAGAATCGCGTCTACGCACACCTGCGGGATTCCGAGCACGACTTCTACGAGACGGACCTGATCAAGTCCTGGCTGAACGACGCGCTCACCGATCTATCCGTGCGACTGCGGCTGTACCAGCGGGTCGAGTCCGGCGTCGTGATCGGGTCCGGCCTCGCGGCGCTCCCTACGGACCTGCAGCTGATCCTCGAGGTGCGCCTCGACGGGGCCGAGACGCTCGAGCGTGTGTCCGACGAGGTCTTCTACTCGTGGGTCGACTCGGCGCTGACGCCCTCCCAGACGGTCTACCGGATCTTCGATGACTTCTCGACCAACCGGCAGATCGAGATGTACCCGACGCCGGCGGACACCTCGACGCTGGAGATCTTCTACGTGGGCTATCCCCCGCTGATGGACTCCGACGACGACGTGCCGACGCTCCCGTTCGAGTGGGTCCCCCGCCTCACGTACTACGCGCTCGCGCAGGCGTACATGCAGAAGGATGACCCGGCTTCCTCGGACCGCTGGCTCGCGCGCTACGAGACGGACCTGCCCATCACGCGAGGGAACATGCCGGCGCCGTTCACGATGACGATCGATCCTGGCCCCTTCGACCGTCCTGCCTCCTACGTGGACGCGGACGACCCCCAGCACATCTGATGGGACGCCCAGCGACCGTCGACCTCGACTTCAGCAAGGGGGTCAACGAGTTCTTCGAATCCTCCTCGCTACCCCAGGGGTTCGCGAAGGAGATGCGGAACTGGGTGCCGGAGGAGAACGGGTCGCTGCGGGTCGCGCGCGGGTGGGAGTCCGCGAGCGCGGCCAGCCTGACAGACACCCGAACCTCGCGGGGCCTGGGCTACTACGTCCCCTCCGGGGGCGCCCGCTACATCGTGGCGCAGGCGAGCGACGCGACCCACTACAAGCTGTGGGCGCTGGCGAAGGGGAACCTGTCGGCGGGCACGTGGTCGAACTTCGACAACCTTACGGTGTCTGGTTCCGGCGGCCTCGTCTCGTTCGCCGCCGGCGCCGGGGTGCTGCTCTCGGCCGCGACGTCGTACCCCAGCGCCTACATCCGCTACTGGAACGGCTCGAGCGCAGGGAACGCCGCTACGATCGCGCTCGCCGGCCGCGCGCTGATCTACCACAACAACCGGTTCTTCACGGGAGGGTCGGACTCCGAGCCGACGATCCAGCGGTGGAGCGAGCTTGGCTCCTACACCACATGGAACACCTCCACGAACTTCCAGCCCATCGGCCAGGAAGACGGCGAGCCGATCGAGGACTTCTGCTCCTTCGACCGGTCGCTGTTCATCGGCAAGGAGAACTCGATCTGGTACATGAGCGGGTTCGGCCCTGACACCTTCTCCTGGCGCAAGATCGACGGCGGGGGTCTGGCCCCCGGCCGCACCCTCGTCCCGACCCCTTCAGGCATCATCGCCATCGGCCGTGAGCGGATCTACAACTTCACGGGTGGCGGCTTCGAACCGATCTCGCAACCGGTGGAGAACTCCTACGGGATGACCGGGAGCTTCATGACGGGTTGCTACATCGACGGCGTCGTCTATATGTGCGACGGAGGGTCGGGGCAGATCTGGCGGTACGACACGCGCTCGCAGGCGTGGTCGACGCAGGACGTGGACGACACGGTGGAGGGTCCCAACGTCGTCTTCACCCAGGCTGGCTATCTCCTGGCCGGCACGAAGCAGGCAGCGGCCAACTCGATCCTCCTCTACCGAGGCGAGCCTGGCGGGACCCGGCAGATGCCGGAGAATACTGGTGTGACCTACACGGCCTCGACCGGCGACATGTTCCTCACCGGGCCGAGCCGTCCCTACACCGTGATGCAGCTTGACCTGATCCTTCGCCAGCGCGGCGGGGATGAGACGGAGACGCCCATCACCCTGAACGTCTACGACGAGTTGGGCGAGGTCACCCTGACCAAGGAGATCGGCCCCTATCCCGGCACCGGCGTGTACCGCGAGCGCCTCGGGATCGGACGCTCGGGCAAGTTCGCCTCCCGGTTCGAACTGACCCAGTCGCTGCTCGCCGGCGAGACGAGCCAGTTCGACATCGAGAAGGCGGCCCTCGAGATCGAGGAGGACGAACTCCGATGACCGAGGTCAACACCCTCGTCATCCCGGTCAAGACCGGGTTCAAGCAGGACGAGGGGTTCCATCGCCGGAACTACCGGAGCATCGAGGACTTCCTCGCGTCCCCCCACATCTCCTCGGCGCAGATCATCGAACTGTCGGCGGACAAGATCACGGCAGGCACGCTCTCCTCGACCGTGCTCGTTACAGGTCTGATCCAGTCCCCCTCGGCCACCGGCTACCGGATCGAACTCGGCAACGCCTCCTTCCCGCTGCGGTACTGGAACGGCACCACGACGAAGCTCTCGGTAGACACCGCCGGCAACGTCATCGTGAACGGAGCTATCACCGCCACGAGCGGCTCATTCACCGGGACGATCAACGCCTCGGGCGGATCGATCACGGGCACCCTCGATGTGTCCGGTCTGATCCGGGCGCCCTCGAGTGGCTACCGGGTGGAGATCGGTGACGCGACCTACCCGCTGCGCTACTGGAACGGCTCGAGCACCTTCTTCAGGATGGACACCTCTGGGAACGTTCTCCTGGCTGGCACGATCCAAGACACGAACGGCACGCCGATCATCCGGTCGAACGGACTGAGCCGGGTGAAGATCCGCAACGGCGCCGGCTCGACCATCTCGAACGACACCGAGACGACGATGGACTGGGTGACCGAGGACTCGGACACCGACAGCTACTGGAACGGGTCGAACACCTACGTCATCGTCCCGTTCACCGGTCAGTACCTCGTGATCGCCCAAGCCTCGTTCGCCACCGACCCCGACGGCCGGCGCTACATCGAGGTGCAGAAGGCGGACTCCCCGTACTCAAGTTGGAACGCTCTGCAGGGCGCGAGCTTCGCCTCCGCTGCCCCGATCGCGAACAACCCAACGACCTGCCTGGTCAGCGACGTGTTCGACCTGAACGCTGCCCAGGGTGTCCGGCTCCGCGTGTTCCACAACTCGGGGGCCGGCCTGAACACCACGGGGCGGCTCGCTCTCGTGTTCCTCGGTCCCGCGTAAGGAGAGAGATGGAAGAGACGCTCGAAGAGACGACCACGACCCCCGGGGTGATCGTGTCGATCATCAACGGTGAAGAGGTCAAGGTCGATACGTTCGGCGACCTCAACATCCTCTCGGTCCCCACCATCCTGCGAATCGCTGCCAACTCGGTCGAGAAGACCCTCGGGATCTAGGAGAACCCATGGCCTACCCATCCGACTCCAAGCCGCGACGCCGCAAGCTCGCGGTGCCCACCCTGCCTCAGATGATCAAGCGTCGAGCCGCCTCCCCGGGCGGCGTCGTCCGCAACAACGGAGTCGGCCTCATGGGCAAGCCCATGGTCGACGGTGGCGTCCCCGTCCGACGTCGCGTCGGCTGGAACGGGGCACTCGTGCCTCCCGGCCGCGCGCTCGGGCTGACGGGGAACCTGCCCGGTCAGACGACGAACCAGCACACGCTCCCGGGCGGCAGTGCTCCGGGTCCTGTGTTCGGGAACCAGCAGCAGCCCGCGCCGGGACCCCAGGGTGGTCCGGTGGGTGGTCAGCCCGGACCCGTGACCCAGATCAACCCGAACGCGTTCATGAAGGACACCTACGAAGGGCCGAGGAACCCCCTCGAGCACCTCGACTGGTGGTCCCAGCACGGATGGGAGTACAACAAGAACACCGGTCGGTTCCGCTACGTCGGTGGCGGCGACCAGGGTGGTGGAGGAGGCGGCGGCGGCGGAATCCCCACGCTCCCCGGGCGTCCTCCCGGCCAGGGCGGAGGCGGCGGCACTCCACCCCCGGGCGGAGGTGGCGGCGGGGGTGACGCGAACGGCGACGGGATCCCCGACAACCTTCCCCTCGACGCGTACTTCGAGGCCCAGCGCCGTCAGCTGAACGACGCACTGATGGCCCGCCTGGGCTACATCAACCCCCAGCGTGAGCAGGTCGGCGCCGATCGTGCGCTGCAAGAGGCTCGCCTGAGCACGAACGAAGGGGTCGACACGAACCGCCTGCTCGAGCAGCTGGCGTCGCGCGGCGCCTTCGGTGGCGGGGTTCAGGTCCGTGACCAGGGCTACCTCGGCACCGACTACCTCCGGCAGCGCCAGGATCTCGCCTCCCAGGTCGCGCAGGCCATGAGCGGCCTCTCGCAGCAGGAGTCCGAGGCTCAGTCTCAGTACAGCCAGGGGCTGATGGAAGCCCTCCTCGCCCTCGCACAGCGGCAGGCGGCGTCGCAGTATGCCGTCACCCCGAACTCCTAAGGAGCCTCCATGGCGAAGAAGAAGCGTCGACTCTCCAGCGCGTACCGAGCGCCGATCCCAGGCACCGACCCGCGCCCCGACCCCACCGTGCATCCCCAGCCCCAGGGTGGCCCGAATACCGGCGGCGGGAACTGGCAGCCGACGTGGCAGCCCAGCTGGAAGCCCGGAGGCGGGGGCGG
>Ga0065705_10104685_pt1 | contig 12004 bp, 8 predicted proteins | sample SwibulcommuniRL2_FD_59092 | JGI IMG/M metagenome (GOLD analysis project Ga0065705, IMG submission 59092) | Bulk soil microbial communities from switchgrass field near Rose Lake, East Lansing, Michigan, USA - RL2 Bulk Soil v2 (version 2) | ecosystem: Environmental > Terrestrial > Soil >... | reverse complement strand
GCTCCTGCCGAGCCATATCTGTGAGGTGGGGAGAGCCTCCATAACCGCTTGAAGCCCTCCCCCGTGATCCTGATGCGCGTGGGTGAGCACCGCGAGATCGAGCCGTCGAATTCCCATCGTCAGCAGGGCCGGGAGCACGACCCGCTCTCCCACGTCGAAGTCGCTGGCGGCGAACCCTCCCCCATCCACGAGCACCCAGTGGTTCCCCGGAAGCCCCAGGAGCAGCGCATCCCCTTGGCCCACGTCGAGAGCGGTGACGCTCAACGTGCCGCCGGGCGTTGCAGGTGGAGGAGAAAAAAGGATCAGCAAGAGGCTCGATACGATGGCGCCGCCGAGAAGATGGCGCTCCATCGGGCTCGCGCTCTCCTTCAGAAACAGTCTCGCCAGGATCAGTGCCGCGAACCCAACCACCAGAGCGCAGGAGGGCGGGGGAATGTGGAGAAATGCGCCGGGAATCCGCAGCGCCAGGTCACAGGACGTCGCAAACAGATGCAGCCCCTGGGCGAACATCCTCCCGAGCGTCTCGGATGGAAAGGCCAGAAGGACAACCCCTCCCACCAGGGAGAGGGTCAAGAACGGCCCCGCGACAAGATTCATGAGGAGGGCGACGGGAGAAGCCTGCAGGAAGGTAGCGGCCATCACCGGCGTCGAAGCCATCCAGGCACCCAGAGAAATGGCCAGCGGCTGGCCGATCCAGGGCAGCTCCCGAAGTCTCGCCCACCAGGGCCTTCTCCCCGCCAGAATCCCCAGAGTGGCGAGAAAGGAGAGCTGGAATCCCGGCTGGAACAGGTGGAGTGGGTTGGCGGAGAGCAGGGCAAATCCCGCCAGCGACTGGGCGTTCCAGGCGCTGACCCTGCGCCCGGTCCATCGGCCCAACGCCTGCGTCATTCCCGCCAGGGCGCTGCGGAGGATGGGATCCTCCCCTCCCGAAAGCAGCACATACATGCCTCCGACCAGGGCAAGCAGCGTCGCCTCGAGCTTCCCGTCGCCGGGAAGCCGGCGGGCCATCCTGCTGACCAGGGCCATGAGGAGAGCGAAATGCAGTCCCGAAATGGAGAGTATGTGGTAAACACCGGTCTGCCGCATGACGGAGTCGAGCTTTTCTTCGCTCCCGTCCCGCACCCCCAGAAGGATGGCAGACAGGAAGCGACGAGACTCTCCGCCGCTCGCCCCCGGAAAGGCTCTGGCAAGGCGATGCAGCAAACCGATTCGCGATCGATGTGCCAGGACCAGGATTTTCAGGCCGCCCGTTCCGCGAAGCCGTGTCGCGAGTCTCCAGCTTTTCAATGTGCCTAGAAGGTGAATCCCCTCCGCTTCGAGCGCGAGACGATAATCGTAAGCTCCGGGATTCTTGAAATTCCTCGCCCGGCGCAGGCGCAAGGGCAGCTCCAGCCTGTCTCCGTACTGGACTTCAGTGCTTCCCCCCGGATCGCGCACCGCCACTCGCACCAGCCCCTTTCCCGGGTGCCGGATTCCATGAAAATCCGCTCTTTCCACCTGGAACAGAAATCGAAGCCGATCGCTACGGCGGACCGGGTCGCCGGCCACCCAGCCTTGCACGATCAGGACCTGGGAAGGATCCCCGGCGTGGATATCGACCCATTGGAGCAGTGGGGAGCTGAAGAACCGAACGCGTTGGTAGGCCGCCGACCAAGCTCCGGCACCCGCACAGGCCAGGATTAATCCCGCCGTGAGCCCCAGTGCCTGGCGGGCACTGTTTGGAGCGCCCCCGGCCTTCTTGATCAGGAAGACTGCCCCTCCAGCGAGCGACAGGCATGCGCAGGCGCTCGCCGGCAGCGCGAGGCAATGCGCCGCGCCGATTCCGGCCGCGAAAGCTAGGGCACTACCGAATGGAAGGGTGAGCGTGGTGCGAGAACCGTCCGGCAACGAGGCGCTTCCCTGAGCGGCTCGGCTCTCCAGGCGATGGAATGTAGCACGGGACCCTGTGTCCCATCAAACCTCGGCAATGAGAGCGATGGGAGGAATGCGCCATTGTTGGCGAAGCAGATCCTGCTCGATGGAGTTCAGGGTGATTTGATGAGCTTCCTGAGTCATTCGAAGGCCGCGGGCAGAAAGCAATTCCCGGGCGCGGGACTGCAAGACCTCTCGCTCCCCGGTGCTCAGGGCCCCTCGGGCGGAATCCATGACTTCGGATTCGATCTGCTCGAGTCGCTCCTCGGCGGAGGTGGGATTCCAGCCGGTCTCTCCTGCCAAACGCCTTACTGCCTTGATTTCGGCCGATCCAACCAGCAGCGCTCGGGCCAGATCTTCATGCCCTTGGTCCCGCGCCGATTCACCGGCGAGCGCCAAGCGGCGCGCCACCCCTCCCAGGTGCCGGCGGATTTCCCGGCGAAGTCGGGTGCTCTCTTCTTCCTCGCCGCGACGCAGGGCGACCATTTCCCGATGCAGCCGAAATCGCCGCTGCACCTCGGCACGCACATAGGCCAGGGAGCCGATATCGGCGGCGGCATCGCCGCGGCGCAAGCGTGCGGCGAAAACCTCCTCCAGCGAATCCAGGATCAGAGGCAGAGGCACGCGCTCGTCCCACCAGGCGGCAATCAGTGCCCAGTCCCTGGGCGAGAGCAGCATTGCGGCGCCACGAAGCTGGCAGAAGCGGTCTTCCACCGCGCGGAAAAAGCTCTTCTCTTCCTCGGACGGGATCGACAGGCTATCTTGCATCGAAGGGCTCAAGAGTTCCGTTCGTGGAGAATCCGAAGTCCCGTGAGCGTCAGGTCCGGATCCACCGCATCCACCCACCCGCCGAGATCCGGCTCCAGGAGAGCGGTCAACCCTCCTGTGGCGATGATCGCGGGCGCCCCTCCCATTTCGGCACGCATCCGATCGAGGATTCCTTGCACCATCCCCAGATAGCCAAACAGGATTCCCGCCTGCATGCTGGCCACAGTGTTCTTTCCGATCGCCCGCTCCGGGCGCTTCAGATCGATGCGCGGAAGCTTTGCGGTGGCTTCGTAAAGGGCCTGGGCGGAGATTTTCAGCCCTGGCGCGATGGCGCCTCCCAGATACTCACCCTTGCCGCTCACGGCGTCGAAGGTCGTCGCGGTTCCGAAATCGGCCACGATGACGGCCCTGTGGAACCGCTGGAAGGCCGCCACCCCGTTGACGATACGATCGGCCCCCACTTCCAGTGGGTTGTCGACGAGCACCGGCATGCCGGTGCGAATCCCGGGAGCCACGAACAGGGGCTCCACCGCCAAATACCGTTTCGCCACTTCCTGCAGCACCGACTCCAGAGGAGGCACGACACAGGCGACTGCCAGGGCCTGGACCTCTTCGATCTGGAGACCACGCGCCGCGAACAGGCTGCGGATGACGACCCCGTACTCATCGACGGTTCTGCCGCGATCGGTCGAGAGCGACCAGCGGGCCAGGAGGTTCTCCCCCCGGAAAACACCCAGGTCGGTGCCGGTATTTCCCACATCAACGGCCAGCAGCATCGTCAGGACCTCTGCACGCGGCGCACTTCTCCAAAGTGGAAGGCCACCGGCTCCGCGCCTCCCGTATCCATTAGAAGTTCACCGGAGCCCCCCAGTCCGGCAAATCGGCCCCGGCAAACCCCGCTTCCGGTATCGACCTCGAGGTGGCTTCCCCGCCGGAAGGCTCCATGCTCTTCGTAGCGAAGCAGCAGGTCTTCCGGACCATTCTCCTGGAGATCATCATATTCCGCCTCGCACCGCCGCAACAGTCCCTTCAGGATTTTCAGGCGGTCCCACGAGCGCCCGGTCGAGCGTTTCAGAGAGGTCGCGGTGTCGCGCAGCGCCTCGGGGAAATCGGACTCCTCCTGGTTTACGTTGAGTCCGAAACCCAGCACCAAGCCTCGTTGCATTCCATCGCTGCGCGCTTCCGCCAGGATCCCCGCCAATTTGCGCTCGCCGAGCAGGAGGTCATTGGGCCATTTCAGCGCGACCTTTTCGAGCCCCTCGGCCCTGAGCGTAGCGGCCATACCCACCGCGAAAGCCAGAGACACCAGGGGCAGTCGCGTCGGAGGCAGCGTTGGTCGCAGGACGAGGCTGGCATAAATCCCCAGACGGCTGGGGGAGTCCCACACACGCTCACGCCGGCCACGTCCCCGGGTTTGCTCCTCCGCCAGGACCAGGACTCCCTCGGGCTCGCCGAGTTCGAGGAGCTCGAGCGCCTTGTCATTGGTGGAGTCCAGACTGTCGAAGCAGAGAACCCGGTTTCCCAATCTTTGTCCGGTGAGCCCGCGAGCCAGCGTCGGCGGATCCCACGCAGAGCTCACTTTGGCGCTCCCTGGAGTTGCAGGGAGAGATCCACCCATCTCGAGGAGTGCGTGAGCGCCCCCAGTGAGACGGAATCGGGACGGAACGAGGCGAACCGGGCCATCGAGCTCCGGGTGATGCCGCCGGACAATTCCACCGGAATCCGGCCGTCGATCAGGTCGAGCGCGCGCCGAATTTGTCGCGGGGAAAGATTGTCGAGAAGGACGCTGTCGGCACCGGCCTCCAGCGCCTCTCTGAGGTCCGAAAGGGTGGATATTTCCACTTGTATTGGCAGGGAATTCTTCCCTCGGCGCGCCTGGCGCGCACGTTCCACGGACGCCTTGACTCCTCCGGAGACTCGCCAGTGGTTGTGCTTGATGAGGATCCCGTCATCCAGGCGAAGCCGGTGGTTCTGCCCTCCCGCCAGCCGCACGGCATACTTCTCGATTTCCCGCAGGCAGGCATGCGTCTTCCGCGTGTCACGCACCGCGCAGCGGCCCCGCGCCGCCGCCACGCATCGCGCGGTGTAGGTCGCGATTCCGGACAGATGCTGGAGGAAATTCAGCGCCGTTCGCTCGCCGGTCAGAATGGAAGAAGCGCGCCCCCGGATGCGGGCCACCGGTGCTCCGCGCTCCACCCGCTTTCCCTCTCCTCGTAAGGCGTCGAACCGCAGCTTGGGATCCACCTGCCGAAAGACCTCCCTGGCCAGCGGCAAGCCGGCCAGGACCAAGGATTCTTTGGCGCGAATGGTTCCAAGTCCGAGGCGGCCGGCGGGGACAACGCTTCGGGTGGTGACGTCCCCGGCCCCGAGGTCTTCGTCGAGCGCTCGGCGAACCAGCTTGGCAATTTCGGGAAGCTTCGCTCGCATCGACCGGCGTGCTCCGTGCGGATTACTCCGGCTCCGAGGAGAGTTCGGCGACCGGAAGCTCCGAACGCACCCGCGCAAGCTTTTCGATTCTGTCCGTGAGCTCGCCACGCGCCTCACGGACTTTTTCCACGACCTCTCGGGGGGCCCGCCCGGTGAAGGACTCGTTGGCCAGCTTGGCCTCCAGGACCGCCAGCTCCTTTTGCACCTTGTCCATCTCCCGATCCAGGCGTCGTTTCTCCTCTCGGGGATCCAAGGCGCCGGTCAGCAATAACGCTATTTCCAATCCCGGGACCATGCCGCGGGCGGCTGCCAGATCGCCCGGCATCTCCTCCACGAACCGGAACCCGGAAAGCCGCGACAGGGTGCGAAGTGTCGCGCCGTGCGATTCGACGATGCGCCGCGGGCGGGCCAGGTCCGTGTAAAACAGAGCCTCCAGCTTCATGCCTGAAGAGAGATTGCTCTCGGCGCGCAAATTACGCAGCTTGGTCACGACCGCCATGAGGAAACCCACCTCCTTTTCAGCGTCGGAATCTTCCTCCTCGGCGCGGAAACGAGGGTATTCGGCCAAGACCAGGGTTTCCCCCTGATGCGGCAGGCGCTGCCAGATTTCCTCGGTGAGAAACGGCATGAAGGGGTGAAGCAGCCTCAAGGCCCGGTCCAGAACTCGCAGCAGAATGGCGCGGCTGCAGCGACCCTCGGGGGTGTCCCGCGAATCTCCTATGAGGGACGGCTTCACCATTTCAATGTACCAGTCGCAGAACTCGTGCCACACGAAGTGGTACAACGTGGAAGCCGCCTCGTCGTAGCGAAAGGCCTCCAGCGACTGATCCACCTCGCGGCTGACGGCGTTGATCCGGCTGATAATCCAGCGATCGGTGAGCGACAGGTTCTCCGAAGGGGAGCGAAACTCCGGTCTGGCGGCCTCGGTTCCTTCCGAAAGACTCATCAGGACGAAGCGGGCCGCGTTCCAGAGCTTGGTGCCGAACGCCTGATACCCCTCGACCCGTTTCAGGTCGAGCACTGTGTCGGCCCCGGGAGAGGCCATCGCAGCCAGGGTGAAACGCAGCGCATCGGTGCCGTATTGATCCATCAGATCCAGGGGGTCCACGGTATTCCCGCGGGTCTTGCTCATCTTCCGCCCCTTTTCGTCTCGCACCAGACCATTGAAATAGACCTGCTCGAAAGGCGCCTCTCCCATGAATTTGTAACCCATCATGATCATGCGGGCGACCCAGAAGAAAAGGATGTCATAGGCGGTCACCAGGACGGCGTTGGGATAGTAACGGGCGAGATCCGGGGTCTGGTCGGGCCAGCCAAGGGTTGAAAAGGGCCACAACGCCGAACTGAACCAGGTGTCCAGAACATCGGGATCCTGGACCAGCCCCGTGTTCCCGCAGGCGGGACAAGCCGTGGGATCTTGTCGCGACACCGTCACAGCGCCGCACGCACCGCAAGTCCAGGCGGGAATCCGGTGCCCCCACCAGAGCTGCCGGGATATGCACCAGTCGTGGATATTGCGCATCCACTCGAAATAGTCGTTCTTGCGATTATCGGGAATGAAGCGGATACGCGACTCCTCGACTGCCGCGAGTGCCTCCCGCGCCAGAGGCTCCATGCGCACGAACCACTGGTCGGACAGTCTCGGCTCCACGACGGTATCGCACCGGTGGCAGCGTCCCACGGCATGGCGATGGTCCTCCACCTTCGCCAGTGTCCCATTCGAGGCCAGATCGGCCACGAGCTTTTTCCGGCACGCGTAGCGATCCATCCCGGCATAGGGACCGGTTTCGGAGGTGGTGCGGGCTGATTCATCCAGAATGACCACCACCGGCAGGTTATGCCGACGGCCCATGGCGAAGTCGTTGGGATCGTGGGCCGGCGTCACCTTGACCGCCCCCGTGCCGAAGGTGCGGTCCACCGCCTCATCGGCGAGGATCGGTATCTCGCGCTGCAGGATGGGGAGGATGGCCTGCTTTCCCACGAACTCTCGATATCTCTCGTCCTCGGGGTGGACCGCCACGGCCGTATCCCCCAGCATGGTCTCCGGTCGGGTGGTGGCGACCGTGATGAACTGCGAGGATCCCTTGACCGGATACTTCAAGTGATAGAGCTTGCCGGCGACCTCGCGGTGGACAACTTCGAGATCGGAAAGCGCCGTCAAATCTTGGGGGCACCAGTTCACGATGGCCTTGTCGCGATAGATGAGCCCCTCCTCGAACAATCGAACGAAGACCTCCCGAACCGCCCTCGACAATCCATCGTCCAGAGTGAAGCGCAGGCGCGACCAGTCGCACGAAGCCCCCAGTCTCTGCAGCTGCTCCACGATGGCATTTCCGTGCTCCTCTCTCCAGGCCCAGACCCTTTGAAGAAAAGCTTCCCGCCCCAGGCTGTGACGGTTCTTGCCTTCCTTTTGCAGCTCGCGCTCCACCACCATTTGAGTGGCGATCCCCGCATGATCCGTACCGGGGAGCCAGAGCACGTCCCTGCCCTGCATGCGACGCCATCGGATGAGGATGTCCTGGAGGGTTGCGTTGAGGGCGTGCCCGGCATGCAGCCGCCCGGTGATGTTCGGAGGCGGAATGACGATGCAGTAAGGTTGCTTGCCCTCCGCGGGTGTGGGAGTGAAACAGCCCGATTTCAGCCAGAATTCCCGCCAGCGCTTCTCCACGGCTGCCGGCTCAAATCGTTTGGGGACCTCCATGGGGACCGCTCCTTGGGCCAAGCGGGAACCAGCCGGCGCAGTAGCGCGCGACCCTTCCCGGAAATGCAGAACAGGCCCGAGGGCCCGTTGACTGAGGACTGTTCAGAGGGGAGAGAGGTTAACCTTCCCGGGCTATCTTCTCTTCCAACTCGCGAATGCGCTGCCGGATGAGATTCTCGGCGATTTCCGGGATAACTTCCCAGGCGATGTCTCGGACCACGCGATCGGAGAGGCGTTCGACCACCCTGGAGGCGATGCGATCCAGCTGTTCCGTGGTGAATTCTACTCCTCCTGATCGCAGCGCTCCATCCGGGGCGGACACCGCCGCAAATTCCGCCGCGATCTCGTTTCTCAGAGACAAGCTGGCGCCTGGTGCGGCGAATTTCTCCGAGGAAGCAGGCGGCTCGAGGGAAATTGACTCCTCCCCCGGGAAACGGGATGTCTCGGGAGCCGAGGCTAGTCCGCTGGCGAGCTCGTCCCAGGTCTCGGTCATCGGATCAGCCGTGAGGGTTTCACCCGAGGGTGATCCGGTCTGAAGCGAAACCGATTCGAAGGTGGCCACTGCCGACTCTATCGGGAGCGCAGGCGGGGTAGAGACTACCTCGTAGTCATCGTAGCGATCCGGCACGATATCTTCCCGGCTGACTTCAACTTCTTCCTGCGACGGGACGGCCGACTCCTGGAATTCCGTCTGCTCTGAGATCCCGCGGGAATCCGCTTCCTGCGCGTGTTCATGCGAGGGTACTTCACTGACCACAGGGAGAGCCGCGGCGATGAGCTCTTCCACCCGTGCGATGAGCACTTGGGACTCGAACGGCTTGGTGAGATGACCATCGGCGCCGACGGCGTCGGCGCGCTTGCGATCAAACGGCTCGAAGGTGCCGGTCAGCAGGAGGACCGGAATGCGGGAGGTCACCGGGTCGCGCTTCACTTTCTCACAAACTTCATAGCCGCTGGCTTCGGGCATGATGACATCCAGAAGAGCGATGTCCGGTCGCACCTCCTGAATTTTCCTCAAGGCCAGCGTTCCATTGCCCACGGCGAAGACCTGGTAATCGCCCTCGGAAAAGGTCAGCTCAACAACCTTCTGAATGGTGATGCTGTCGTCAGCAAGGAGGATTTTTTTCGGCATGAAGTCCCCGACGCGGATGCTCGCGGCCCCTCTGGAAGCCGTTCCGGGGGAGCCGAGCCTTCGTCTTGAGCCCGCTCAACTTAGCAGAATGGATTCGGCAGTGTCAAGGTGAAGCCGTCACGCGGAACCGGCTATCGGCGGGCGGACTTGCGCCGTTTCGCAGCGGGACGCCGTGAAGAGACGCGAGGGCTGGCACGCCGGGCCGCGCGGGGAGCTGTACTCTCGCCGCGAGGACGAATGTGGGTCCTGACCCATTCGATGACCTCCTGGGTCGAAGTGCCTGGGGTGAACACGGCTCTGACCCCGGCTTTTCTGAGGTGCGCAATGTCCTCCTCAGGAATGATCCCACCGCCGAAAACCGGCACCGGAACTCCCGCCTTTTTGAGCAGTTCGATGACCCGGGGGAAAAGCGTGTTGTGCGCGCCGCTGAGGATGCTCAGGGACACGGCGTCGACATCCTCCTGCAAGGCGGTGGCTACCACCATCTCCGGGGTCTGGTGCAGGCCCGTGTAGATCACTTCGAATCCCGCGTCGCGCAGCGCGCGCGCGATGATCTTGGCTCCCCGATCATGGCCGTCGAGCCCCACCTTGCCCACGAGCAGGCGCAGACGCGCGCCCGTCGAGGGTTGGGGGGAAATCTCCACGGCCTCAGAAGTAGGTTTTCTCTTCACGATACTCGCCAAAAGGCGCCTTCAAAGTGGCGCAGATTTCTCCCACCGAAGCGTAGGCCTCCACCGCTCGCACCATGGCAGGCATGAGATTCTCGCCCTCCTCGGCACAACGAAGCAGCTCATCCAAGGCGCGGCGATGGGCGACGGAATCTCTCCGCTTGCGCACTTGCTTCAGGTGACGGATCTGCGTGGGCTCGACGGAAGCAGGAATCTTGAGCACCTCGATGCGGACCTCGCCTCCCTCGCGATAGCGGTTCACCCCGACCATGATCTTTTCCTCCCGCTCCAGCTGTTGTTGGTAGCGGAAGGAAGCCTCGGCGATCTCGCGCTGCGGGAAACCCTGCTCGATGGACGCCACGATGCCACCCATCTTGTCGATCGCGGCGATCAGCGAAAGGGCCTCCTTCTCCAAGGTGTCGGTGAGCGACTCGACGAAATAGGAGCCTCCCAGCGGGTCGATGGTGGAGGCGACTCCCGACTCTTCCGCGAGGATTTGCTGGGTACGCAGGGCAATGGTCACGGCCTGCTCGGTGGGGAGTCCCAGGGTTTCGTCCATGGAGTTCGTGTGCAGGGATTGGGTCCCCCCCAGCACCGCGGAAAGCCCCTGCAGCGCCACCCTCACAATGTTGTTGTGCGGCTGCTGCGCCGTCAGGGAGCATCCCGCCGTCTGCGCATGAGTGCGCAGCATCCAGGACCGGGGATCCTTGGCGTGGAACCGATCCCGCATGACCCTGGCCCAGATTCTCCGGGCGGCGCGAAACTTGGCGATCTCCTCGAAGAAATCCGAGTGGGCGTTGAAGAAGAAGGACAGGCGGGGCGCAAACGCGTCCACGTTCTGACCCGCTTCCACGCAGGCCTGGACGTAGCCGATGCCGTCCGCCAGGGTGAACGCCAGCTCCTGCGCCGCCGTCGAGCCGGCCTCGCGAATGTGATACCCGCTGATGGAGACAGTGTTCCAGAGCGGCACCTGCTGGGTGCAGAAAGCAATCATGTCAACGATGATCCGCAGGGACGGCCGGGGTGGATAGATCCACTCCTTCTGGGCGATGTACTCCTTCAGGATATCGTTCTGGATGGTGCCGCGCACCTCCGGCCAGGGCACACCCTGCTTCCGCGCCACTGCCAGGTACATCGCCAGCAGAACGGCCGCGGGAGCATTGATGGTCATGGAGGTCGAAACGCTGCTCAAGGGGATTTCATGAAAGAGCGTCTCCATGTCGGCAAGCGTATCGATGGCTACGCCTTCGCGGCCGACCTCGCCCTCCGATCGCGGATCGTCCGAATCGAGTCCCATGAGCGTAGGCATGTCGAAGGCCACTGACAACCCCGTCTGTCCGTGATCCAGAAGGTACCGGTAGCGCCGGTTGGTGTCGCGCGCCGTGCCGAAGCCCGAAAACTGGCGCATGGTCCAGAGGCGCCCACGATACATGGTGGGGTGCGGACCTCGGGTGAATGGGTATTCTCCCGGCAGCGACAGCTTCTCTTCCGGGTCCCAGCCCTCCAGGTTTTCCGGCGTGGCGAGACGCTCCACCGGGACCCCTGAGAGGGTGGTGAATTCCCTCATCCTCTCGGGTGATTTTTTCAGCGCCGGATTCAACACTTCCTCTTCCCACTCACGCCGGGTTCGGCGACGGGTCAGCACGCCGGTGCCGGTTCCATCCTGCTTCATGCGATCTCCCTCTTCCCTTTCCTGCCTAGAGGCTTTCCAGGAGCTTCCGGGCGATGACCAGGCGCTGGATCTCGGAGGTCCCCTCGTAAATCGTGGTGACCCTGGCATCCCGGTAATAGCGCTCCACGGGGTACTCCCGGGAATAGCCGCAGGCGCCGTGGATCTGCACGGCTTGATAAGCGACTCGATTGACCATTTCGGAGGCGAACAACTTCGCCATGGAAGCCTCGCGGGTGAACGACGCATTCCCCAAATCGCGAAGCCGCGCGGCGCGGTGGACCAGCAGGCGGGCTGCCTCGATGGCCGTGGACATGTCCGCCAGCATGAACTGGATGGCCTGGAACTGGTTGATGGGCTGCCCGAAGGCCTTGCGCTGCCTGGAAAAGGCGATCGACTCCTCCAGGGCGCCCCGGGCGATGCCGACGGCCTGGGCGGCGATCCCGATGCGCGCGCCGTCCAAGGTCGTCATGGCAATCTTGAAGCCTTGACCTTCCTCCCCCAGACGATTGGCGGCCGGCACCCGGCATTCCTGAAGGAGGATGCTGCCGGTCAGCGAGGATCTCAATCCCATCTTGTCCTCGACCTTGCCGAAGGCGAAACCTGGAAAGGACTTTTCCACCAGAAAGGCCGTTAATCCCCGCGCGCCCTGGGAAGGATCGGTGGCCGCCACCAGCACGAAAACCTGGCCTTCCACCACGTTGGTCACCCAGGCCTTGTCGCCGCTC